>Ga0068714_10002240_pt1 | contig 25453 bp, 19 predicted proteins | sample MTBNYHSulfiMetaG_FD_62988 | JGI IMG/M metagenome (GOLD analysis project Ga0068714, IMG submission 62988) | Enrichment culture microbial communities from rom New York Harbor, USA that are MTBE-degrading - MTBE-NYH (New York Harbor Sulfidogenic)... | ecosystem: Environmental > Aquatic > Marine >... | reverse complement strand
AATGGCAAAGTTTAAGACAATGAAAATAACAGGGAAGAAGTCATTGCGCACTAAGGTCCGATCGCTTCGCCATTGATGAAAAATCCCGATAAAGGCAAGCAGCAGATAAGGAAGATAGAGGCCTTTTAACGATTTTTCGATGTTTTTGAGCCACGGGATATCTTCCGAATGCTTTTCAGTTCGAGTGTAACCTGGGGTCTCGGAATCTTTTTTATCCGTATCCAAGGATGAAGCATTTGCGTCACTAAAGATGGCCCTCTGTAAACCGTCGAGGAGCTCGTAGAGCTTGATTTGGGAGGTGTGAGTTACGACGTAGCCGGTCTGACTCGTTTCATAGGCGATCCAGGGCAGGATGACGATCGTCAGAACGGAAGCTGCCGCCAGAAGGGAAACGAGGGGTATTTTCAGGGAAGCTTCTTTTCTCTTCAACTTCTTCCACACCGACAATCCCATAAAGATCATCAAAGACAAAACAACGAATATAATGCCTTCACCTCTGGCATAGCTCAAAGCCCCGCCTATAAATCCGACCGCTATTCCCCAGCGCAGCCCGTCGGAGCCGCACCACTTGTAGGTTGCCCATGCCAGCCATGGCATGAGTCCCAGTTTGCCGGCATCAAGTCCGCCTGATGTCGCCGGTTCGATAGTATAAGGGCAGACTGCGTAAAGCAGGGCGGCAATGAAGGCTATTTTAGGCCCTCTCAGTTCTCGTGCCAACATATACGTCCCGGGTATACCTGGCAGGAAAAGTAGAATTGAAGCTATTTGATTGGCTCGGAAAGGACTGTCCAGGAAATAGTTGATGGTTCCACCTAGAACGGTCAGCATTGGGGCATAGTCGGCATTAAAAGCACGAGTGAAATTCCCCTGCGAGAGCTCGATAGTAAGAAGTGCGTAAAGGCTTGAGTCTCTGCCGGGCATGGTGATCCAGAATAGCGAAGGCGCGCAGACGGCAATCGCCATGAGCGAGACGATCAGTATTTGTTTGAGCTCTTCGGTTCGCATCAATGTCTTATAACCTGCGATAGACCCCCGACCACTTGCACCATGTGTCTCCAAAAAGATTTTCGACTTCTTTGCCGTTGTCCCACTTTCTCAGATCTATCAGGAACCGCATCATATCCTTGCGTGCCTTTTGTTCTTTCAATCGGGTGAAGATTCTGCTGCCGTCCAGATCGCTTAGGGTGATGTGAAATCTCCCGCGGATTTCACTGACGAGAATGTTGGGCCATTTGAGATCTCCATGAAAGCCGCCAAACAGGTGCATATTGCCAACGGTTAGAGCTACCTTGCTTAGCAGGCTCCGCCTCTTGGGCTCGTCCAAGAGCGGCCATATGTCGCAAAGTCGCTCTCCCTTTACGAATTCGTAAAGAATATACGATCTTTCCAGCAGCCCTAAATGTCGCTCCTCAAGGCAGGCCAATGCCAGCGGGACGGGAACATTTCTTACCGTAAAAGACCAGGTGGCAAACCAGGTTCGAACTGCACGGGAACGACGAAAAGCATTGCGCACTCTGTAGAAGTTCCCTTTGCAGTTGTACCGCTTCAAAAAGTAGGTCCGCCCGTTTATTCGAACCTTTGCCGCCTTAACCGTTCGACCGTTTTTGAGCACTTCTCCTGCATGCAGGACATCATCGGGATTCGGCAGTAACAGGTTTACCGCCGTTTCTATCTCGGAACTCCTGACTCGATAGATGCTGAAGGCGCCGTACCTGCTTTTGATAAATCTCGAGTTGGTCCGTAAGCTTCGTTTTGCTTTTTTATTCCAGGCTCGATGTGAGATTCTCAAGGCCTCTTGCTTGATTTTTTCAACCCTGCCGGATGCACTTCTTAGATGTTCGACTTCTGAATAGCATTTCAAGAAGCGCAAGCGCTCCAGCGAGCTGCTTAGAGACCAGAAGGTACACAGGAGCAAAGCGAGGTTTCTAGTCGCTGCTTTTTCGCTGAGAGCGGCCTCTTTTAACAAGACGCGATCGACGTCCAAAAGATAGAAGCGTGCTCCGTTTTGCTCCCGAATCAGGATATTGCCCACATGAAGATCGGTATGTTGAACTCCTTTGGCATGAAGAGTCTTGATAAATTGGGCAAAGGCTTCAATAAAACCCTGCTTAACCGAATAGATCGTTCTTCCCTGCATGGAGGGAATGAATTCCTGCAGCGATAAAGCTCCCTGTACCATTTCCGTCAGCAGAAGATCGCGGCGCACCATGCCGAATCGCTTAACGACCCCGAATCCAAGCACTTCCGGTACATTGATCTGACGGCGTGCAAGTTCAAGATTGATGTTTCCCTCCTTGCATGCATTCCCGCCGGCCAATGTTTTCATTATCGACCGCATGCCTTCATAATAAATCTCTTTGACGAAGATCCCGTCAGACGATCTGATCACCAGGCGCTTCCTGGACGATTTGACAATATCACCGGCAATCGTCTTTGCGGCATGGAGGCTCACATGATGGGACCCTTGCCCGCGGTACAGCCAGTCGATTCCATCCAGCGAAACAGTGGCCTGCCCGGTTGAATCGTTTTGAACCGGACAACTGCTGACGGCTTGCAGGTTAGAAGCTTCAGGCATGAGTATCTCGATTCTTGAAATATTTTCTTGCCCCATGTTTATTCGGTTTGGATGCTTCTGCAACTACCTGGCGACAGACTTCAACGGTTTCCAGGGCATTCCTTGCGGGTGTGTATTGAAGCGAAATTTCCCTCGCTATACGGCCCATAATCTTGAGGCGCCCGGGATCTGAACATAACCGCAAAAGATCCGCCAGCTCCTTATGATCTGTCGGATTATTCAACACATATCCATTTTCACCGTTGCGAATGAGCTCCGAGGCTCCGCTCGAACTGCTGGTGATCACGGGCAGGCCGCACGCCATTCCTTCCAGGCAGACGTTTCCGAAAGAATCGTACAGGGTAGGCAGCACGACCAGATCGGCTATTCCAAAATAGCGCAGGATATCGTCGGTGTGTCCGATAAAATGCACTTGTTTCGACAGGCCCAATTTTTCCGCAAGACCGGCGTAGGTTTTGGGATTCCCGCGGCCCACTACCGCCAGATGGAAAAGCGGCCTCTCGGACCTGTTCAGTCCGAGCGCGTGCAGCAGCGTGGAGAGTCCTTTGCGCTTCCAGTTGTTGGAGACGAAAAGGATGATAGGGCTATGTTCTTCTATTCCGAATGCCCGTCTGGTTTCAGAGCGTGCTGCGGCGGCGTTGTGCGGGTTGAAAAGGACATGATCGACACCGTGATAGATAACTCTTATGCGGCTCTCCGGAACTCTGTAATATTTTTCCACGTGTCGTTTGCAAAGCAGGGAATTGGCCACGATGATTCTATTGTTTTTCTCTTTATAAAGGCGCTGCTCCAGATAAACGTTTGCCAGGTGAATGGGCCTTGACAGATAGGCGAGCCAACGCAGCGGTGCAAAAGGGTAGCGCACGCGCATCCAATGGCGGTAGACTCCTCCTCCGGTAAGATACATGTCCTGGGGGTAGACCTGCGTCAGGGCGTAAACCACATCAAAATACTCCTTCCGGATGATCTTCCCGGCATTGTGGGAAAAGGATATGATCTTCAGCCAAGCCGGCTTTGATCGCATCCTGACCGGGTGAAAGCGGACCCCGGAAGGCCCGTCGGGTTCGTAGCGGTTTGCCAGTATGTGGATTTCGTGACCTTGCTCCGTCAGAGCCCGGCTCAAATCTACGGCATAGCGTTCCGCTCCTCCCTGGAAGATGGAATAGTCTTTGATTACCAGAGCAATTTTCATTCAATCATTTTCCATCGACTCAAGACCTCCGTCTGCCGGGCACCCCTTAATATGCCACTGCAAAATGGCGATATAGACATCCAGTTTCTGATTCGGTGAAGCTCCTGTGAAATGGCTTCCTGTTTTGGCCGCCGCGGTCAGACAAATATCGATCAAGAGCCTGATTATCAGTCCGATCTGCAAAAAGTATCGAGAGACCAGGCCAAAGTGTTTGCGAAAATAAGTGTATCTCGAACGCCAGTATTCGATGCGGGCACGAACATTCACTGCGGCTGCGGACTTGCCCTGCAAATGAAATATGGAGTGCTGAGGATCGAAAACAACTTTCCAGCCGGCTCTTTGCATGCGCATGCACCAGTCGGTTTCTTCAAAGAAGAAGAAATAATCCTCGTCCAAAAAACCTACTATATCGACCGCTTCTCTTCGGACCAGCATGCATGACCCGATAACTGCGTCAACCTGGATGGCATTGGCAATTCTGTGCTCTTTTCCAGGGTATTTGGACGGGAACAATAGCCTTAAAAGACTTTTGTTAGTGAGCTCGGTCAGAAGGGATGGAAAACTGCAGATCGAGTTCTGTAAACTGCCGTCACCATTTAAAAGCTGAAGGCCTGCAATGCCTATATGCGGGTCTTGCTGCATGGTGGCAAGCAAGCCTTCTATGGCGCCTTTTTTAATAACCGTGTCGGAATTCAGCAGCAGAAAAAAACGTCCGCTTGCGGCGCGCATGGCAAGATTATTGGCACGGGCGAATCCCAGGTTTCTTTTGTTTCTGATGAGACTGACGTGTGGGAACTCGCTTGCGACCATCGTCGTACTACCGTCGGTTGAGCCGTTGTCCACGACGAAGATTTCATGGGAGGCGGCTAGGTTCTCGCGCAGTGAGGCGAGGCATTGCTTCAGCAGGTCTTCGGTGTTCCAGTTGACGATTATGATCGATAAATCTTTCATGGGAGCTCATGACGGCGTCTGCGGCGTTGGAGAAGCTTCACGGTGTGCCTGGCTATTCGATCGGTTTTGGCAGCAATGGATCGGGCCAGATTTTTTTCTGCTGCACCGAGGGATTTCACGCCCAAATAGTGCAGGAAAAAACGCATGCGATCGGTTCGCGAAATGTTACCGACACAATCGACCGAATAATTGAGCTGGCCGAGATCCTTGACAATGTAACGTCGCGGGAGCTCGCTTCGATGAAGAACACGCTGCAGGTCGATCAGGTAGAGGGAGTCGTCAGGGGCCAGGAAGAAATGTCCCAGATAGAAATCCTGATGGCACATGCCGCTTGAGTGCATACTCTGAGCAATTTTGGCCACTTTTTCAATGATTGATTGCTTCCATTTGCGCCTGGCGGGTGAAAGCTTTTCCTGAAGCTCTTGTTTTAAAACCTCTTCCAGCGGCTTTGCTCCATAGAGCTCCTCGGTAAGAATGAACGACGAGACCTCCAGGCCGAACAGCCGCTTTTCGCCCATGGCAATCGGTATTACCGTGCGAATTCCAAGCCGTTCTACGGCAAGAATGTTTTTCCACTCGGTGACGGCATTTTTGGCCGGCCACCTCAAATGCAAAACGGTCTTCATAAGCTCGCGTGAGTCGAACCGGTTTCTCTTTAAATAAAAAGCCCGCCCATTGAGCTCCAGACGCGTCACGGTTCTTCCCCTTTGCCGGGTAACGAGCTCTCCCTCCTCAAAGTCCATGAAGCTGGCAAAATCTTTAAAGCCCCCCTGATCGGTTATCAGGGATCGGTCTTCAATTCGGATCATGGTGTGTACAAAGAAGCTCATTCTGGAACCGATTCAAAACTACAAAATATTGACATTGAGCAATTCGACCAGGGCGGTAAACGCCTCGCCCGCCGAAATCGAGCTTAGACAAATCTTGTCTGCGCATTCACTTCTTTTGCAAGGGCTGCAGTCGACCTTTTTGCGCAGGATCTTGAGCCGTTCCGATGGTCCTATCGGTCCGAACAGTTCGATGGGGGTGGGACCCCAGATGGCAGCCATTTTTACCTCAACGGCCATTCCCAGGTGCAGTACGCCGCCATCGGATGCGACCAACGCATCGCAGTGATGGAGCAGGGCGGCAGTCTCGAGAGCATCGCCCCATCCGACGGCGTTCACACATCCTGGGCCCAATTGTGCTGCAAATTGCTCCGCCAGAGCCCTTTCGCTCTGTCCGGAGCCGATCATCAGTATGGCCGCGCCAAGTCGAGCGATCAACATCCGGCCGAGCTCCAGGAAGCGCTCAACTTGCCACAATTTGGTAGCGGTTCGATTCACCTCATCGAATGAAACGCCTTTTCGACCGACTCGTTGACAGCCGACATGGAAAGCGATTCTCGGGCGCGCGAAAGAGGCGATTTTACACCGCGCGCTTTCCAGAACCCCTTGCGGCAGCTGAACTGTTGGAATTGGGCTGGTCGGATACTGAAGGCTTTCAACAGGTGGAAAGGAACTGAGCACTGACTGGAGATGCTGTTCGGTCTTGCGCAGTCCGGTGGTCGACTCGATCAGAATTGCCGGGATCTTGCTGCTTGCTAACAGTTTCCGCATGGATTTCTTATCGTCCAGGACAATTGCGGCATCAAAATTATTCTGATTGATCCAATGTAGCATTCGCCATCTCTTGATCAAGTTCCACGAGCCGGTCGGAAGATCCAGTTTATTAACCGGCCGGCTAAGGCCGGCCAAAATAGGCGCGGCATAATCGAAGCAAAGCACCGTGAGTGCTTGAATGGATTCGTGTTGAAGAAGATAATTGACCGCAGGAAACGTAAACAGAAGATCGCCCAGGCGAGGAGCACCCGTGACGAGCAGCTTTAGGCCGGATGGCTTCCGCAGGGCTTCCACTGCCTCCCTATTAAGTGGTCTTTCTCGTTTCTTCGATACGCGTTTTATGGTCATTGTACTGGAATTCCCATTGATCCCGGGCCATCCGTGTCCATCCGTGTCCATCCGTGTCTCAGATCGAGGGCTTCATAAACTGAATATCAAACAGTCGCCGGTACTCGCCGTCCCGTGACAGTAGCTCGCTGTGCGTGCCCTCTTCGACGATTCTTCCGCTGGCAATCACCAGAATCCGATCAGCCTTCTGAATGGTGGAAAGTCGGTGTGCAATTACAAACGTGGTTCTTCCCTGCATCAGGTTTTCCAAAGCCATCTGCACCTCAAGCTCCGATTCGCTGTCAAGAGAAGAGGTGGCTTCATCCAAAATGAGGATCGGAGCATCCTTCAAGACAGCCCTTGCGATGCATATTCTCTGCCTTTGCCCGCCGGAGAGCATTACTCCCTGTTCTCCTATGGTTGTATCGAAGCCGTGCGGCAACTGCTCTATGAATTCTTTTGCATACGCGGATTGTGCGGCCAGCACGATGTCTTTATCGGTTTTGTTGAGATTGCCGTAAGCAATATTATTGCGCACCGTGTCATTAAAAAGAAAGCTCTGCTGGGTGACGATGGCGATTTGTTCTCTTAAGGAGCGCAGAGTATGGTCCCGAATGTCTGTGCCGTCGATCAGGATGGCTCCTTGTGTGACGTCGTAGAAGCGTGGAATGAGGTTGACCAGAGTGGTTTTGCCTCCCCCGCTGCTTCCCGCCAGAGCCACCACCTGGCCTGCCGGCACCACCAGGTTTATGTCCTGAAGCACCATTTTGTCGTTATACGCAAAGCTTACGCTGCGAAATTCGATTTGCCGTCGAATAGGCGCCAAATCAACGGCATCGATTTTTTCCAGCAACGTGTTTTGTTCGCCGAGAATGGCATACACGCGTATGGTTGAGGCAATTCCTTTCTGCACAACCGTATTCGCCTTGCTTAAACTCTTGACCGGCCGGTAGAGCATCAACAGGCCGCCCAGAAAGGAGAAGAAAGTACCGGGAGTCGAAGCTCCCTGAATCACTTGGTAGCCTCCATAACCAATGACCAGGGCGATGGCGAGCGCTCCGATGAGCTCCATCAAAGGGGAAGACAAAGCATCGATCCATTCCGATTTCAGGTAATATTTTAGCACCCGCTGGTTCCGATCGGAGAATCGTTGCTTCTCATACTCCTCCATTCCGAACGCCTTGACAATTCGAGTGCCGCTGAAAGTTTCATGCAAAATTATGTTGAGGTCGGCCATCGTTTCCTGCCCCTTAGTGGCAAGCCTGCGCAGCTTCGAGCCAAATTTAAACAGCGGGTAGAATGCCAAAGGCAGAATGAAAACGGCAATTGAAGCGAGCTTCCAGTCCTGGTAGAAGACCACAAAGATCAATCCAACAACACTGAAAGAATCCCTGATAAGACCGGTAAAACCTCTGGTCACAGCATTTTGGATTTCATTCACGTCATTGGTGATGCGGCTCATCAGGAGGCCGGTGGAAGATTTGTCGAAAAACGAAAGAGGCATGTCCTGGATATGGTTGTAGAGTTGCTGCCGCAAATGAGCCACAATCGACAGGCCGACCGATTTCAGATAGTAATCGTTGCCCCACTGACACAGAGCATTGATGAGGGCGACTGCAAGAAACACAACCGGAATCATCTGCAGCATGGCCAGGTTTTTGTTAATGAAAATCTCATCCATGGCAGGTTTGATCAGATAGGCCGTTGCGGCAGTCGCACCCGCAGCCCCGAGCATGCATAACACCGCAAGAGCCAGCCTGCGGTAATGCGTGTTGAGCAGAGCAACGAGCTGTTTTAATGCGAATTTTTCGTTTGAACCGATTACGGCCATAGCAACCAATTGGGTGAAGGTTTACATCTCCGGGTTTTCAAGAGTGCCTTGTACATCGCGACTCGCATATCCACACGTCTCCTATTCCCTAGGAGCTTGTCCGAGAATGCCTCTTTTGTCATTTCGAACGGAGCGAAGCGAAGTGAGAAATCTGTAAAATCAGCTATTGACAAGTACAAGAATTCTCGCCTTCGGCTCGAAATGACAATTCTCGGACAAGCTCCTAGTGTCCCCGCGCCTCTTCCTCTCTCCGCGGCCCCCAGGCTTCATCTCTCCAGAAGGTCGTAAACGGCCTCTCGTGCTGCCTTCATCTTAAGGCTGTTGCTGCATTCATCATCTCTCGGACAGCTCTTGCGAAGGCAAGGAGAACAATCCAAAGGAGACTGGAAGCTGAAATGGCCCTCGCCGCGGGGACCATTTCGCCGCCTGTCCGTTGCTCGATAAAAGGAGACAGTGGATGTTCCGAGAGCTGCGGCAATGTGGACGGGTCCGGTATCGCCTCCAATCACAACGTCCATCTGCGCGAGCAAAGCCATTAGCTCTCCAAGTTCACTTCTGGGCCAAATAATGCAGCGCTCGGGGTTTTCGTTCTTTATTTTTCGAACTTCTGCGAGCTCTTCTTCGGTGCCCCATGAAAGCAACAATATCAGCCGGTCATCTCTGTTTAAAACGGCCGCAAGGCTCATCCAGAATGCGGCGGAGAGGCATTTTGTTTTCCAAGTGGTGCCGGGGTGCATCAGCACCAGTTTCTTGCCCGAAAGTCCCGCTTCGCGGATTCTTTCTTTCATTTGAGCAGTTGCGGCTTCATCAACGGCCAGGGAATTGGAGCTGCGGCTGACAAATCCGCCGGGAAAAGCAGTTGTCGCGATTCTTAAGGCACGATCGGTAATGTGGTGGTCGCTATCGGCAATAGCTACATGTCTATTGGTTGTCAGCAGATTAAGCCACTCCCGAACCGATTTCCTATCGAAGCCGAAGCGCGAAGGTGCAGCGGAAAAGAAAGTGAAGAGACCACTCTTGGCGTTTCCCTGCAAGTCCAAAACGACATCGTACTTTTCTCGTCTCAACGACCATAGCACTTTGTAGATGGCTGCCCCGGCATGGATCAATCGGCCGGGTCGACGCCAACGCTTGGTTTCAATGGTATGGACGGAGCTGAGGTGCTGCTTGGCTTGGAGCAAAGGCGCAAAAGGTTTTTCCACCAGCCACCCAATGGTCAGCTGTGGATTGGCACTTCGAAGATAATTGACGACGGGGAGAGCGTGTACGATATCCCCCAGGGCGCTGGTTTTGACGATCAATACTTTCATCGGTTTCTGTCCAGCAAGCTTCGAACAGCCTCCATCACATCCTCTACCCCGATGGCGGTCATGCAACGATGATCGGTGGGGCAGTGCCGCTTCAGGCAGGGAGCACAATCTGTTTCACGGCGAACGACACGGGAAAACGTGCCGACTGGTGAAGTGGTGGTCTGATCGGTAGGGCCAAACACGGCGACCACCGGCGTGCCAAGCGCAGCCGCTATGTGCATGGGTCCCGAGTCGTTGGTAAGAAGAAGGCGGCATTGAGAAAGCAAAGCCATCAGCTGGCGAATCGAGGTTTTTCCGATCAAATTCATATGAGGAGTGTGCATCATTTCGGAAATTTGCCTGCCGATCGCAATGTCTTCGGGACCGCCCAGCAGGAGAAGATGCGCCCCGAGCTCCTGGTACATTGTATTGGCTGTGGCCGCAAAACGCTGCGGCAGCCAACGTTTGGCCGAGCCATAGGCTGCTCCCGGATTGATCGCTATCCAGGCGCGGTCGGCCAGTTTTTGGCGTGCCCATTCAATCTCGCCCTGCGTGCAGTAAAGAGAGACTTGTCCAGGGGCGTTCCGGATTCCGGCCCGATTGATCATGTGAAGATAATAATCGGTATGATGCAAACGTCTCTCCCGTTGGCTTATGGGAATACCGTGGCTAAGGAGCATTGCGCGTCCGTCCGTACGGTAGCCGATGCGGTTCGGAATGCGTGCAAGCCAGGTCATGATGGCAGCCTCGATGGCATTTTGAAATAAAATAGCGAGATCGAAGCCTGCTTTGCGCAGATTCAAACTGAAACGGAGCAAACCGACTAGCCCCCGGTTTGCATGCTTTTTGTCCCAGATCATAACTCGATCGCAAGCGGGATGTCCGGCGAACAGCTCGGCCACCGCCGGCGTTGCGACTACCACAATTTCCGCATGAGGAAAAGCTGCACGCACCGCCCCCATCGCCGGCACAGTCATAACGGCATCGCCAAGCCAGTTAGTGGATCTGATGAGTATCTTGCGGCTCTGCTCGAATCCTTCTCCCCTCATCGAATATCCGATCCATAGAATATTAAAGGGCGGGCAACAGGCCCGCCCCCAAAACAAAATATGGTTATTGCCATCGTAAGAACCGGCGAATCCGGATTCTTCTCGATCTGAGGAACTGAAATCACTGTTGGATCATGACCCATTTGCCGTTTTCTATTTTGACCATGACCAGTGAATCCGTGCCCAGGCCGTTATGATCTTCGGGGGTGAGATTGAAGATCCCGCTGATCCCGACGTAGCCTTTCATCTGCTCAATGGCTTCACGCAATGGCTCCGCATCCGCTCCCACCTGCCTCATAGCGTTAGCCAGCAGAAAGATTGCGTCCCATGCGTATCCCGAATGGGTGTTGATGGGGTATTCCTTGTCGTATTGGTAGACTTGTTGATAGAGTCTCACAAAATCCTGGATGACGGCCTTCTGCGGATCGGTATCCGGAAGCTGGTCGTAGACCATTAGCTTGGTAGATGGCATGATGCTTCCCTCTGCCGCATCGCCGGCCAGTTCGATGTACTTGGGATCCGGCTGACCATGGCACTGCACCAACGGCAAATCTATGCCCAACTGCTTTACGTTCTTGGCGACTTTTGCGCCGGCCGGCCCGATGGTCCAGCAAATGATCACCTGCGGCTTCGTGTCCCGGATTTTGACAAGTTGAGTGGTCATGTCGGCGTCCGTCGGTGCAAAGGATTCCGATGCGACTATCTGCAGCCCATAATCCGGTGCCAGTTTTTCCAGCCATTCCAAGCCATCTTTGCCAAAGGCGTCGGAAGCGGTGATCAAGCCAATTTTCTGTATGCTCTGGGACTTCAGGTACTCATAGGTTTTTTGCACTGCAACAGAGGTACGCTGAGGAGTTTTAAAGGTCCAACGATAAGGTCCGAATTTGCCTCCGGCGATGACCGGATCGCCGCCTATGGTCATGAGGATGGGGATATGGGCCTTGTCCTCGATGTAGGGCTTCACAGCCATGCCGGTGCCGGTGCGGGTCGGTCCGATGAGGGCGACAACTTTGTCCTTTTCAACCAATCTTTTGGCAACCATTAAAGCCTTGGTCGGATCGCCTTCGGTGTCGCCAATGATCAATTCCAGGGGGCGACCATTGACGCCTCCATCCTTGTTAATTTTGTCGACAACCATTTGGGCGACCAGCTTGGTCGGCGTACCGATTGAGGAGGCCGGACCCGAGAGGGCGAAAAATGCTCCCACTTTTATGGGTTCTTGGCTGCTTGCGTTGACTGCTCCCGCAAAAAACGCGAGAGAAATCGTTAAGGCGCTGACCAGTAACCATTTGCTCATCGGATTTTTTCTGCCCATCATTATTCCTCCTTTTTTGGTTGCAAGCTAATTGTCCATTGACCGGTTATCAAAAACACGCCTGCTCTTGCGCTCCGTCCTGGGAAGGGTGGAATATTCAAGTACTTCCACATGTGCTCGAACCAGAATCTGCTGACGAACTTCAGCGGTGATCTGTTCTGCCAGCCGCTTGTCTGCATCGGGAGAATCTTCCCAGGTGCGTTCCACTTTTAGCAGCATGAGATCACGACCGTCCTCGCGTCGATAAAGGTGAATCTGGTATTCACTTCCCACTCCAGGAATCTGAGAGAGCACATGGTCGATCTGTCCGGGGTAGATGTTGACCCCGCGGAAAATGAACATGTCGTCTGAGCGGCCCAGAAGATGGTCGTGGCGAGGAAAAGGATTGCCGCATGGGCAGGGCTCAGGAATAAACCGGGTGAGGTCTCTGGTGCGATAGCGGATCAGCGGCGCGGCCTCTTTTCGCAGCGTGGTTACAACCATTTCTCCAATTTCTCCCGGTTCGACAGGCTCCAATGTCGCGGGATTGAGAATTTCCAGGATATAGTAATCCGCCCAATAATGGATGCCCTGGTGAGCGCGGCACTCCAGACCTGTTCCAGGTCCGTAGACCTCGGTAAGGCCGGGAATGTCGTAAAGCTCCGTTACCCCGGTGATGTCTTTTATGCGCTCGCGCATTTTCCGGCTGTGCCGCTCGGCTCCAAAAATAAACTTCTGCAGTGCAATCCGATCCCTGAGGCCTCGCTTCTCAATTTCTTCGGCAATGAGCAAGGCCATGGAAGCGGTGGCGCAAAACACGGTGCTTTGCATGTCGACCAGCATCTGGCAATGAATTTCGGTATTGGCAGGCCCCACCGGGATAGCCATGGCTCCGAACCGCTCACAGCCCAATTGAAATCCGACTCCGGCCGTCCACAACCCGTAACCGACCGCAATTTGCACTCTGTCCAGCCTGGATAGACCGGCTGTTTCGTAACAGCGCGCAAACATGGTCGCCCAGTCATCGATGTCCTTCTGAGTGTATGCGAGCACCTTGCGCTTGCCGGTAGTGCCGGAGGAGGCGTGAATGCGCACGATATCCTCATACGGCACCGATCTGAGCGGAAAAGGGTATTCATCCTGGAGGTCCTGAGCGGTAACGAGAGGAAGTCTGCGCAAGTCATGGAGTGATCGTATCTGGTCCGGGCTAATCCCGGCATCTTGAAATTTTTTGCGGTAAAAAAGTGAATTGCTGTATGCGTGAGCGACGGTCCATTGCAAACCTTGAAGCTGCAGAGCGTGCAGGTCTTGTCGAGATGCTTGAACGGGCAAAGTAGAAACGCTCATGTAATGCTCCTTTCCAATATCACTCCCAATTTCGGGTTGCTTCAAAACAAATAAATTTATACTCAATCAGCAACATTACTCAACTCATTATTTGCTTTTTCCAGAGGGGGCATACTCGGAAGGTGTACGAACATCATCAAGATGGCTGGCATAAGCTGTGGCTTGCCAGAATTCGAACCGCCCTGTCTTTTTTGATGAACGGCTTAAACTCTGCCATCACACAAAGCTTTTCATTCTGTAGGTCATTCCAGCTTCTGCTGTCCGCTATGAGTAGGAAGGATTCTCCTTGATCAATTTTTTGCCGCACATCAGGCTTTTCCAAAACAGGCATGGGTTTTCCGTAGTAGTACACAACCCGGTAGGTGAAGTCTTTGTACAAATAAACCGGATTGCCCTTGGAGGATGCATTGACCTTTTCGATCAGCGGCCTGAACGCTTCATAGCGATATTTGTAAATGTTTGCCTCGATCGCGGCGTAATAGAGGAAAAAGCAGAAAACCATTATTCCTGCGATCACAACTGAGCGTGAGTGAAATTTTTCCGGCCAGCGAGTGCCTAGCTCACCGGCGAGCTCGGCAAGCCATATGCCCAGCAGGACCGCAAGGCAAGGGATGAGAGGGAGAATATATTTGCCATGCTTGGTGGCGAAGAGCGACATGATAACAAGAGGAACAAGAAAACCGTAAGCGAAATAAGCTTTAGTGGAATCGGCAAAAACAGATCTCACGATTCTTCTGGTCTGATAAAAAATGATCAGTATCCAAGGAGCCAACGCCCCCAGCAGGACCAAAAGATATTTGTAGAAAGGGTCTCCGTTCTCCTGGTGGAAAATCTTGTAGGTCAAGTCTTTGTCGATGACCCGTTCCATGCGTTTTTCCAGGTTCAGATAGGTATAGATAAACCAGGGGAATGCTATAATTGTAAAGATGGCCCACCCGCGCAAGGAAAGGAGTCCCCAGAGTGCTCTCCGATCTTTTTTCACAAGTCCGAAAACCAGTATCGGAGGGACGAAGAACACCAGCGCTACCGGTCCCTTGGTCAAACAGGCCAGGCCCAGAAATAAATAGGACAAATACAGATATTTGCTGCCGCCACGCTCTTTCAAGTAATCGAAATAGAAGATAAGCGAGGTTGCACAGCACGCGGTAAGCACCATTTCGATTTCGGCGCGACGTGCGAACATCGTAAACTGCACCGAGGTGACCAGTGTCAATGCTGCAAATAGAGCTTCCCAGCGGCCGATGTATTTTTTGACCCGATCGAACAGCAGCCAGGTGAGTCCAAAAGCGCTGAGTGCGGATGGCAGGCGTATGACCCATTCCGCAGTGCTGTTGAATAGCAGGCTGAAAGTGAGTGCCAGCCAGTAAAAGAGAGGCGGCTTTTCAAGATAGATGTTTTGGTTGAGTGTAGGGATCAGCCAATCGCGATTTGCCAGCATCTCCTGGACGACGATCATGCGACGTGCTTCGTTGTGGGAAAGCGTGGGAATCGACCATATTCCCCAGAAGAAGATTAGAATGCTGCCGACGAAAGTGATTTGAAGCAGTGTCTTGTAGAGTCTTTCATCGTCGTTTTTCCATGCCTCAGTCATGCAATTCAGCTTTCTCTGCGGAACTTTTTACTACTCGATAACGAAAACTACGCTTCTGCAGCCACAAAACCCCGAGGGTGTCCATCAAGCCTACCCAAAGGCGGTTGTTGATGCTGTACTTGGTTTTGCCCCTCATCCGAGGCCGGTGATTGACCGGGACTTCTGCAAGCGTGAATCCCCGCATCGCAACCAGGGTGGGCAAAAAACGGTGCATTCCTCTAAAATTCGGTAACTGTTCGACGCATTCCCTTCTAAAAACGCGCGTCGAGCAGCCGACGTCGCTCACCGTATTCCCGGTTACTCGATTTCTGAAGTCATTTGCGATTCGCGATGCCACCTTACGAACAAGCGTGTCCTTTCGTCTGGCGCGATAGCCATTGACCATATCCGCTTTGCCGGCCTGGATTTCTGCCAAAAGGGCGGGAATATCCGCAGGATCGTTCTGTCCATCGCCGTCAACTGTGGCAATGAAGGTTCCGCGGCACTCCTTGAAGCCGGCCCAGAAAGCAGCGGACTGACCGGCGTTCTGCTCAAAAGAGATGAAGCGATGGCGTGAATCCTGCCTTGCCAGTCGTTCAATAATGTCGAGGCTTCCGTCGGTCGATCCATCATCAACCCAAATACACTCCCAGGTCCACGCCTGCCGATCGAGCACGAAAGTAAGCTGTTCGGCAAGCAGCTCGATATTTTCTGCCTCATCCTTGATCGGAATAACAACAGAAAGGGTCAGTTGATTCTTCTCCGTCAATAGTTACCCCCTTAGGTGGCGTGAGAGCGACCTTACTCGTTTTTCTCAATGGGCCTTTCACTCTCGCATGTTTCTTTCGCACTCTCGGATTGCCCAGTGAGCGTCTGTTGTGCAGCCGAACGCTCTTTATAGATCAGGTAAAGATTACGACTGTATATCAAGAATCCCGTACTCTGTCCCAAAATGAATACCGGATCTCTTCGCCAAATTGCATAGGTCAGAAGAAGTCCGCCTCCAGCCAAACTGAGGAACCAGAAAGCCAGTGGTACGACGCTCCTTTTTGCCCTCTCACTGGCGACCCATTGCACCACAAAACGAGCAGCAAAGAGTGTCTGCGCAAAGAAACCCAAAGCAAGCCAAAACTTCTCCATTTATCCTCACTCGAACAAGTTTGTTCATCCTGAAAATCGACTGCGTGATATTACAGAAACTCCATAAACTTTCAAACTAATTTGCTGGTGCAACCGGCGTCCGCCCCCGGTCCGGGAATTCGGCCAACAGAAATCAGCGCATAATGTGCCTGGAAGTTTGCGCACATAGAATTGTTCTTCGACCGGCTTGATGAGAGTCGGACATTGGATTTATCAGACCTTTGCGTTATTATCCTGCGTGATTTGCAGCAGGAATGGAAGGCCTTTTTTGGGAAAGGGAAATAGATAATTCAAGCCCGAGCTCAAACAATTCTCGCCGACAGAAGAGTACGAAAGCTTTTGTTAGGCTCTCTGGTCGTGCTCATCCTCGTGACCGCCGGCTCGATCTACTGGCACAAAACCATGTATCATTTCAAAACGGTCGCTCCCGGTAGACTCTATAGAAGCGGGACACTTTCAACCGCCGGTCTGGAGATAGCTCACGCGCTGTACGGGATAAGAACCATCATCAACCTCCGTTCCGAAGGCGAGATGCAAGAAGACTGGTACAGACGGGAGAAAGCGTTTGCCCGGGCAAAGCAAATCCGGCTTATTGACATTCCAATGATCGTCGATACGCCGCCCAGTCAGGAGCATATCAATGAGTTCTTGAGCATCATGTCGGATTCAAAAATGCATCCGGTTCTTGTGCATTGCGAAATGGGAATCATGAGAACAGGGATGATGGTCGCCGTCTACAATATCAGCGTTCTAAAGCAATCCAATGAAAGAGTGCTGGAGGAGCTGCCGATGTTTGGCCGGACATTCCAGAGGAGGCCCGCGGTCAAAGAATTCATCCTCAACTATAGGGGTGGCTTGCCCTAAACCGCATCCGAAGCCAATCAGCCGAACGGGCTGCAGGCTCGTTTGGCTTTGAAGTCATTAGCGCGGATGCGGCCATGTGGAATCGAATTGGGGGGTATTCAATAAGATAGCTTAGAAAACCGGTTAGATGCTTCCCATGTGCTCCTCTCTATAGCGCTTCACGGTTGCTTCATCTACCAGTTCCCTGACCTTGTCAACACATGAATCATCCACACAAGCGTTAGGCCAAATTTGGGGAATAACCTCAACAATAAGACGCTTTTGATCCGCTTCACTCAGACCCATAACTGCCGATTTCACTTCCTCAAAGGTCATGCCGCTTCCTCCGTGAATTGTAGGTTGTTCATTCGAGCAACGCCAATCTGCCCTCTCAAAAAATACCGGTAAATTTTTTTTGATCTAAATTAACCTCAGAGCATCTTGAAATCAAGCAAAAGAGATTCCCGAGAGCAATCCGGAAGGGTTGGGGGAGTGTAAAGTCAAAGATGTCGATTTCTAAAAAGGAGGCTTAAGGCAAGCTGAAGGTATCAATCAATGCTCAACACAAGATCTCGGAGCTCTATCGCAGGGAAACTGGGGTACTTCTATGGGCTTGAGGAGGAGGAGCTTGCTCCCCGCAGGGAGCCCTTTTCCAGCCGGTCAAAGATTTTATTGTTCGCATGCCTCTCGCGAAGAAAGCTGCCAGCAGATCGATTAGGCGATCTGCAGTTTCTGTCGGCTACATTTTTGGGCAACAGAAAACACACTTCGCTCCAATCTCTGTCTGATCCGTGCAGCGCTGGACGGACGGCTGCACTGCTGCGCGACATTCGATATGATCGCGTGTAGCTGACTGAGTCGAAAAGGCTTCACCAGATAGTCACAAGCCCCCATCTGCAAAGCTCTTTTTTTGCTGTTCACATCATCCATGGCGCTCATCAGCAAGAATGTCGTCGCAAAATAACGAGAGGTGACATAGCTGAGAAGATCGAAGCCCGATTCACCCGGCATGTTGACGTCCGAGATCACCAGATCGAAGGTGCCGCGCGATAGATGCTTGCGAGCTTGTGAAACGTTTTCCGCGAGGGTGCAGCAGTAACCTGCAGCTTCCAGGTACTCCGATAGAATAAGCCTCAGGCAAACGTCGTCATCTACAACCAGAATATTGAACATGATTTCCCCCTTCCATGCGGCCTGGTGACCGTTAAATCCTCCCAAGGATGCTGATTGAAATCGAGCCTGCAACCCATATTTCTTGAGCCCGGCAAAGCACAAGCGCCCGGGAAAAAGCGGCTTCCTTATTCCTCTATGGCCGAAAGCCACCGTTCCAGTGACATCAGCAATCAGCCTCCTGGACATCAGCACAGGACAATCGGCGTCTGACTACAGGTTGGCAACACTCATGCCATCTTCTTAGATCTTGGTGAAACAAGATGGAGCTTCCGGCATTGTCTGGAAAAACTCGTAATTACGGAAACCTACCAAGATAAAAAGGAGATTGGGAAAGGGTGGGGGGACCGAAGCAGCGAAACGTTGTTTGCTGAGTGTAGGTGTTTGCCTGCTCTTCTGTATGACATTGACTACAGTGGCGATGCCACCGAGATGCAACCGATGAGCCCCGGTGGCTTCAAAGAATTCCATTCTGGAGCGGTTACTGATTGCCGTTGAACTGCCTGATCTTTTTAACAAGTCCTTCGGGGTCTGCGATAACGCCCGTTTTGCGCAGCAGGATGGTGCCGTCCCGCGTCATTACAAGGGTCAGAGGCACACCGGTTTTGCCCAGTTTTCTATAAATGTCAAAAAACGGATCATTTGTCATCGGATAGAGGATATTCATAGAGTGGGCGTAGGTGGCGGTTTCTTCGGGATTGCTTCCAACCATCACGCCGACCATTTTAACATCACGGCTCAATTCGGGGTCCTGACCTATCATATCGTAAATCTTATTGGAGACGGGCGCCTGTTCATGACAGAACGGGCACTTTATGGCGTAATAGCCCATCACGATTATCTTGGCGTCGATTTCGGAAAGGGCAAAGGTTCTCTTTTCTTGCAGTCCCAAATATTCTTTTGCTTTCGGGGAAGGGGGCGCATTCAGGTGGATTTGGGACAGCTCCAGGGTTGCAGGCGCACCGGCGGTTCCGAATGTGGAGCAACCGCAGGCCAAGATTAGAACAGACGCTATCGACCACAATACAGTTTGTCTCAGACTTTTCCCGCATCGCATTTCACCATCTCCTTTGACAGGTTCTCGAATTAGAACGGCTATCGATACTACATCAATCCGAAAATCTTTAGAACGCGCAAATTGCTGCCGTCAATTCTTATTTTTGGATTTACGTACAAGATCGAATTTCGCGCCGTTGAACTCGAAGATCTTACTCGCCCACATCTCGACGGATGGCGCCTTCAGCATTTCTTCATTCATTACATACCTCCATGCAAAGCCAGCCGTTCTGGCGGCAGAATTCAGCCAAACCGGCTGGACGAAAGTCATATTTAGCCACGAACCGAGAGAATGGCAATACTTGTGATATGCAATTCATATGCTTTGAATGCCATGGGGGAGCCGAGTTGCTTTCGATGATTCAGCCAATGAGATCGCCTGTTGGTGATGCCGGGGGCCGGCTGAAAATTGCTCTTGAATAAGGTGACGCACTATTCTATAAAGTGATGACTAATTCACATTTGGATAGAGCTCAAATAGAGGTTCAAAAATGACTAACAAACTCTCAAGGCGGGAAAGAGAGAAGTTAAGGCAGCGGCAGGAGATTCTCGCCAACGCCCTTGATCTCTTCTCGGAAAAGGGATACCACAACGTCTCCATGCAGGAGATCGCCGGTAAGGCCGAGTTTGCCATTGGAACCCTCTACAAGTTCTTTCAGAACAAGGAGGATCTCTATAAGGCCCTTGTCTTGGAGAAATGCGACGAATTTGAAGAGGCCATGGTGGAAGCTATCGAGGATTCGGATGATGTGGCGGATAAACTGCGAAATTACATCCGGACCAAAGGCGACAGGTTTCGCAGCAATCTTCCCTTTGTGCGCCTTTTTCTTGCCGAAAGCAAAGGGGCGAGCTTCAACATCAAGGCCGGCCTGGATGAGGAACTGCGCAAGCGAGTCTACAGCTTTTTGCATAAGCTTGCCGCGATTTTTGAGCGGGGGATTCAAACGCAACGTTTCAAGCCAATTGCCAGCCCGTATTCTCTGGCCGTGGCTTTAGATGGTGTCTTGGATGCTTTCCTGCTTCTTTGGCTCGATGCGCCGGAGCACCATCCTTACCCGGAAGATCCGGACACCGTTCTTGACATTTTTTTTAAAGGATTAATCGACTCCTGATTTTGTGTGTGGATTTTGGACCAACGCATCATGAACAGCAAGGATGGTCACGTTGGCAGAGGCAAACTCAGGGGAAGCTCTCAAAGTCACCTTTTCACCGTCGGGAGGAACACTCTCCCGCTGACGGCTTGTTTTCATGGCGTATGCTTTTGATCGATTGCGGAGGAGTAGATGCGAAGTAACAGGAAAGGTCATGAATCATTGCGAGGGGCGGTCGCTTTAGCAGCCTTGGCGGCGCTTTTGATGCTGGGTGGCTGTGACAGCGGACATGGGCAACAGCAAAGCGCTGCTCCTCCTCTTCCAGAGGTGGCAACGGTGACCATCAAGCCGCAGCAGATCGAACTGACCACGGAGCTACCGGGCCGTACTAGTCCCTACCTGGTGGCGGAAATTCGGCCGCAGGTCAACGGTATTATTCAGAAGCGTCATTTCCGGGAGGGCTCCGACGTCGACGCGGGCCAGCTGCTCTATCAGATCGATCCCGCTCCGTTTCAAGTGGCGCTTGACTCGGCAAAGGCATCGCTCGGCAAGGCGCAGGCCAATCTGCCGTCGATTCGATCGAGGGCAGCACGATACAAGGAACTGCTTGTCGATAAAGCGGTCAGTCGGCAGGATTACGACGATGCGGCAGCTGCGGTGGATCAGGCCAAGGCTGAGATTGAATACTGGAAAGCTCAGGTTGAGGCGGCTCGCATCAATGTAGGCTACACTCGCGTCACTGCTCCCATTTCAGGACGCATCGGCAGGTCCAGCGTGACCGACGGTGCGCTCGTGACGGCATATCAGGCAGCCTCTCTGGCAACCATTCAACAGCTTGATCCTATTTATGTGGACGTGAGCCAGGCTTCAGCCGAGTTTTTGCGCTTGAGGCGCAACCTGGAAGCCGGTCGACTCAGCGCCGATACAGCAAACGGCAAAGCCGTCCATATCCTCCTGGAGGACGGCACACCGTATCCTCTGGAAGGCATGCTGCAATTCCGCGAGGTCACAGTGGATCCGGCGACAGGTTCATACACCGTGCGCATCGTGGTTCCGAATCCGGAGCATCTGCTCCTGCCCGGCATGTTCGTACGGGCTGTCGTCCAGGAGGGCATCGCTGAGCAGGCCATCCTCGTTCCGCAGCAAGGGGTGAGCCGTAACCCGAAGGGGCAATCCATCGCACTGGTGGTCGATGAGGCGGATAAAGTCCAGCAGCGGCTGCTCACGCTGGATCGCGCCATTGGTGATAAATGGCTGGTCTCATCGGGCCTATGCCCCGGAGAGCGCGTGATCGTGGAGGGCATTCTGAACGTGCGGCCGGGGGCAGCGGTAACGGCGGTCTCGCTGGATGGCCCCAAAGCCGGTACACAAGCCCATAGCGCGGCTTGTCCGACCCCACAGTCGAGATAACGGAGGAGTCCGATGCTATCGAATTTCTTTCTGGACCGCCCCGTTTTCGCTTGGGTGATCGCCATCATTATGATGCTTGCGGGCGGTCTGGCAATCTATAATTTACCCATTTCTCAATATCCGCCCATCGCTCCCCCTTCCATCGCCATCGACGCGTTTTATCCCGGCGCCTCTGCCGAAACGGTTGAAAACAGCGTGGTCCAAATCATCGAGCAGAAGATGACCGGCTTTGACAAACTGCTTTACATGTCGGCCACAAGTGATGCCTCGGGCGCGGGCAGGATCGAGCTTACCTTTGCTCCTGGAACCGATCCGGATCTCGCCTGGTCACAGGTGCAGAACAAGCTGCAGCTCGCCATGGCAAGCCTGCCCGATGTGGTGCAGCGTCAGGGAGTAAAGGTCAGCAAATCCACCCGAAACTGGCTCATTATTGTGGGCCTGGTGGCGGAAGACAGCAACCTGGATGGACATGATCTGAGAGACTATGCTCAGTCCAATATTGAGAAGGTGCTGGCTCGAGTGCCGGGTGTGGGTGAAGTGGAAAGCTTCGGCTCTCAGTACGCCATGCGCGTTTGGGTCAATCCGGAGAAACTGAACGATTACAAGCTGACGATAGATGAGGTCATCGCCGGTCTTCGTGCCTACAACGTGGAGGTTTCCGCCGGCCAGTTCGGTGCGGCGCCAGCGGTGGAAGGCCAGCGGTTGAACGCTTCCATCATCGTTCAGAACCTGCTCAAGACCCCGGAGGAGTTCGACGCCATCCCGCTGCGCATCAATCCGGATGGGTCCATCGTGCGCGTTAGAGATGTTGGGCGCACCGAGCTCGGCACCGAGCGCTACGAAATGAACGCGCTTTTCAACGGCAAGCCCAGTGCCGGTCTGGCCGTCCGCCAGGCTCCGGGCGCCAATGCATTGGATACCGCGGACGCGGTGCGGGCCAAGATGGAAGAGCTGTCCAATTACTTCCCTCCCGGCATGAAGGTGATCTATCCGTATGACACCACACCCTTCGTGAAGGTGGCCATCGACGAGGTGGTCAAAACTCTGTTCGAGGCGATCCTGCTGGTTTTTCTGGTCATGTATCTTTTCATGGGGAATCTGCGCGCTACGTTCATTCCGACCATGGCGGTGCCGGTGGTTATCCTGGGGACCTTTGCTGTGCTGGGCCTGTTCGGATTCTCCATCAACATGCTGACCATGTTCGCCATGGTGCTGGCTATCGGTCTGCTGGTGGACGATGCTATCGTAGTTGTGGAAAACGTGGAACGGGTCATGCACGAAGAAGGGCTCCCGGCCATGGAAGCGACCCGCAAATCCATGGGAGAAATCACCAGCGCACTGATCGGAATCGGCCTGGTGCTCTCGGCGGTGTTCGGCCCCATGGCGTTCTTCGGCGGATCGACCGGGGTCATCTACAGGCAGTTTTCGGTAACGGTCATCGCGGCTATGCTGCTGTCGGTCCTGGTCGCTCTGATCCTCACGCCGGTCCTTTGCGCATCACTGCTCAAGCCCATTCCCAAGGGTCATGAGCCCGCAGACAATGCCTTTTTCCTGTTCCGTCCGTTTTTCCGATGGTTTGACCGCACGTTCAAGAAAGCCAGAAACAGGTACCAGCTGATGGTGGGTCATATTCTCGGCCGGAAATTCCGCTACCTGTTCCTTTACGTTCTGCTGGTGGCGGCCCTGGGGTTTCTCTTCCAACGAATGCCCACCGCCTACCTGCCCGATGAAGATCAGGGGATCATGTACATTCAGGCAACGCTGCCGGCCGGTTCGACCCTTGAGCAAACCGAGCTGGTGCTGGATGAGGTTCGAGACTATTTACTGGTGGACGAAGCAGAGGCGGTGGCGTCCTGTTTCACACTTGCCGGCCGGGGCTTTTCCGGTGCCGGCCAAAACGCGGGGCTGGCATTCGTCAAGCTTAAAGACTGGGAGCTGCGCGACCGTCCGGACCTGAAAGTGGGTGCGCTGGTAGGACGCGCCATGGCGAGGTTTGCGAAGATCCGCAACGCAAGGGTGTTTGCGTTCCCGCCACCCGCGGTCGTTGAGCTCGGCCAGGCGGGCGGCTTCGATTTTCAACTGCAGGATCGGGGTGGAGTGGGACACGAAGCGCTGATGACGGCCCGCAACCAGCTGCTTGGCATGGCCGCTGAAGACCAGAGGCTGACCCGTGTACGCCCCAACGGCCTGGAAGACGTGCCCCAATACCGCATCGACGTGGATTGGGAAAAAGCGGGCACTCTGGGGGTTCCCATCGACTCCATCCACAACACCATCGCGGCGGCGTTTGGCAGCGCTTATGTCAATGACTTCATTCAGGGCGGACGAGTGAAGCGGGTCTATGTCCAGGCCGATGCCCCGTATCGTATGCTGCCCGGCGACATCGAGCGGCTCTACGTCCGCAATGCGGCCGGAACAATGACCCCCTTCACATCATTCGCCTCCGGCCGCTGGAGCTATGGGTCTCCGCGATTGGAGCGATTCAATGCCTTCCCGTCGATGAATATCTGGGGTGCACCGCCTCCTGGAAAGAGCTCTGGGGAGGCGATGCAGGCCATGGAAGAGATCTCCTCGAAGCTGCCGGGAGCCATAGGCTTCGACTGGACCGGACTCTCTTACCAGGAGCGGATGGCAAAATCTCAGGCACCGCTGCTCTACGCCTTTTCAATGATCGTGATTTTTCTTTGCCTGGCAGCCCTTTATGAAAGCTGGACTCTCCCCATCTCTATCATGCTGACATTGCCCTTGGGGGTGATCGGCAGCATTGTGGCGGCATCTCTTCGAGGATTTCCCAATGACGTCTATTTTCAGATCGGGCTTCTCACTGTTTTAGGTCTGACCACGAAGAACGCCATTTTGATCGTTCAGTTCGCTATGGACAAGGTGAAAGAGGGAAGGGGCCTGGTCGATGCTACCCTGGAAGGGGCGAAATTGAGGCTTCGTCCCATTATCATGACCTCTCTTGCTTTCGGCTTCGGTGTGCTTCCTCTGGCCATAGCCAGCGGGGCCGGCGCGGGAGCGCAAACGGCCATCGGCACCGGCGTGCTGGGCGGGATGATTGCCGCAACCTTCCTGGCGACTCCCTTCATTCCACTCTTCTATGTGGTGGTTGTTCAATTGTTCGGAAAGAAGAAAGGCGCCGCGACGGAAAAGCCCGTTGCGGAGGCCGAGAGTCCTGCGGAGGCATAGTGACATGAAAGACTGGATGCTGGATGTTGGATACCCGATGCCGGATAACTATTTTGCGAAATCGACACCTCACTTGTACCGCAGTGTGCTGATAGCATTAGTGGTCGTTTTCCTGACCGGCTGCACCATGATCCCGAAATATACGCGACCAGAAGCGCCGGTTCCTGAAACATGGCCCACCGGTCCGGCGTACAAGGACACTGAGTCGGGGCAGGGTGCCTCGGCTGTCGACGACCTCCAGTGGCGGCAATTCTTTAGGGATAAACGGCTGCAAAAAGTCATCGAGACCGCTCTTCAAAACAATCGTGATCTGCGCGTGGCTGCCTTAAACGTTGAAAGGGCGCGCGCCTTGTACCGTATTCAGCGGGCGCAGCTGCTACCGATAGTCGATGCGACTGCAAGCGGCTTCAAGCAACGAATACCAGCCGATATTTCCGGCACCGAGCGGGCGCCGACCGTGGAGCAATACAGTGTCGAGGTGGGCATCACTTCCTGGGAGATCGACTTTTTTGGCCGCATCCGCAGCCT
>Ga0068714_10002239_pt1 | contig 25454 bp, 18 predicted proteins | sample MTBNYHSulfiMetaG_FD_62988 | JGI IMG/M metagenome (GOLD analysis project Ga0068714, IMG submission 62988) | Enrichment culture microbial communities from rom New York Harbor, USA that are MTBE-degrading - MTBE-NYH (New York Harbor Sulfidogenic)... | ecosystem: Environmental > Aquatic > Marine >... | reverse complement strand
ACGTACATTACCTCCAGTTGAAGTACACCGCAGTTATACACGACTGGAGGGAATTTGACCAGACTTGGATGCAAATTTGTGATTTAAATCTGGAACTATCTCAGAACAAGTTCACCCTGGTCGGAGATATGATGGACATTGTAAAGCAAGGGGTAACAGGATATCTTGATGAAGATTTAGTCGCTGCGATTCATGAGGGCGCCGAACGTCAATCCCGGGGAATGCAGGGAATTCGCTCTGCGCGGCAAGCGGACTCAAAGCGCTCAGTACTTTTTGGAAAATCTGCTGCCTGCGAGCAAGCTATGAATTACTTGATTCATTTTCAAGATGATGCGGCATTGGATGCCAACCTGGCCGGTCATAAGTTTGCCGCGCTGGCCGGGGCTTACCGCGCCGGCCTGCCTGTGCCGCCGGCGGTGGTTATAAGTGCCGAGGTCCACCGCTTTTACAAAGCCAACGGCAAGTGGCCGGATGCTGCCTTGCAAAGCATCCGGCGGGCAGCTGCTGAATTGGGGCTTGCAGAGGGCATCTCAGTGCGATCTTCGGCCACTCTGGAGGACCTGCCGAACAGGAGCTTCGCCGGCCAGTACACGACCTTCCTCGATGTTCGCAGCGAAATGGAGCTGCAAGAAAAGATTGAACAATGTTGGGCCTCCTCGGAACAAATTTCATCGTCTTACGCACAGCCGGGCGAACCGCAGCAGATGAGTGCGGCCGGCATATCGATGGCGGTCATCTTGCAAAAAATGGTGCAGGCCGGCGCCGCCGGTGTGGCTTTCAGCAGGAATCCCATGTTTCCCGGCCGCCGCGAGGTCGTAATCGAGTGTATCGAGGGGTTGGGCGACCGGCTTGTCAGCGGCTTTGTGACGCCTTATCGAGGCTATGTCGGGGAAGGTCGGGAGCTGTTTGTCGAATCCCCCTCAACCTCGCACCTTGTGAGCAACCTTCCACTGAAACAGCACCAATGGCTTGAAGTCGCTTCCCTGGCGCACCGGGCCGAAGAGGTCGCCTCTGGACGGCCCCGGGATATCGAATGGGCGGTGGATCGGGAGGGAAAGCTCTGGCTGCTGCAGTCCCGTCCCATCACAACCATTGGCGAGGTGGATGCGGCGGCTCCGGAAGGAGTGTGGACCAGGAGAATCGCCGATGATCTGTGGGCTGACCGTTTGACTCCTTTTTTAGCCGACGCATTGCTCAGGAGCTCCACCCGTTTCGATCTGTCCCGCTATAGCAGCAAACTTGGAATTCCGGTCGCAAGGCCCACGCTTACGGTTATCGATGGATTTCTCTACGTCAACTGTAATGCCCTGAGACCAATCTTGGAACTGATTCCACGCGATCTTCGCACGGTAGATTTGCGCAGACTTTTTCCCCCCGGCTATGAGGCGGATGTGGCTTCGCCCTCGCTCTCGAAAATAGCTTCTTTTATTTTCCGGTGCACCGCTTTGGCCTTGACCGAGCCGACGGCAAACCCGCTATTTTCTCATCGAATTACGCTGACCCGGCTCATTCAGTTGAAGAAGAGGCTGCAGGCGATACGTGCCGGGCAAGCGAACGGCGACCCTTGGCGAATGCTGCTCAATTTGCAGGACGCACTGGAGTTGATGGCTTCTTTGCAGGAGGCGAATCAATGGCCTTACAGCTATGCTACGATTTTTACCTGGCTGCTGAGATGGTTGATGGTCGACCTTGCGGGGATGGCATACAAGGATTTTTTGCGACTCCTGGGTGAAGGCGCTGAAAACATCACCATCGAGATCGAATCGGAGCTTAGAAGGATTGCCGGCATCATTGGTCGAAGCGAAGAATTGCGGGAGTCTTTTGGCAGCGTTGCTCCGGAAGCCCTGACAGAGTCTTTGCCCGCCGCCATCGAACCGGAGCTGGCAGCTTTTATTGACAAATATGGGGCCCGCTCGCAACACCGGACTCTGTTGGTAAGGCGCTGGGCTGAAGCGCCCGAACAGGTTCTCGGCATGGTTGCACAGCTGGTCAATGCAGCTGTGGATTCATCAACGCCCGTCAATCCCATTTCAAAACCATTGTCCCGACGGGCATCAAGTCCGCTCGATTGGCTGTTTTTTCCGTTTCAACGCTTGGCGAGAAAATATCTGGATTTGCGGGAAGAGCTGCGGTTCTTTCTCGATGAGATTCTTTACTCGATCAGAAGATCTCTGTTGGATTTGGGAGCCGCCACAGGTCTTGGCGACGACGCCATGTTTGTCACCGACCGGGAACTGGTGGACCTCATTTCAGGAAAAACCCTGCTGACAGCCGCACAAAAGGTTGCGGGTGAAAGACGCAAAGCTTTCCAGCGACAACAGGAACCTTACACCTATTATGTGGATGGACGTCCCGTCAATGAACAGAGCTCGAAAAGCGGGCTGCTTGAAGGCATCGGCGCCAGTTCCGGAAGAGCGTCAGGTCATGCACGGATCGTGAACGATCCCGGCAAATCGAATCTGAACAGGGGAGACATTCTCGTTGCAAAGAACACCGATCCCGGCTGGACCCCAATTTTGAGTATTGTCGGTGGGGTCGTCACCGAGCAAGGAGGACTGCTCAATCACTGTTCTATCGTGGCTCGGGAGCTCGGCATACCTGCCGTGGTCGGGCTGCGGGAAGCCACCCGGCGCATTCCGGAGGGAAGCTTCGTGACAGTTGACGGCGATCTTGGAACAGTTGAGATTGCCCGGAACGAGATTTTAAGCGACGAATAAAGAGCAGATGAGTCACATGAGTCAAGAACAACCGGGGCAGCTCGACTCTATTCTGAGGGTGCCATGGAACATTTTTTATTGCCTACCTGCAAGAAAAAGGGCGGATATCTGATCCGCCCATGGATGCCATTCTCTTATACTTTCTGCGTTGGCTTATTACAATGCAGTAAGCCCTTTCTGGATACACCTGTTAGCCACCAGCAAAGGGCTGTGAGGACTTTGCGTCATCGATGCAGTTTTTAAGTTCTTCTTTAGAGACGTTCTTGGGATCTTTGAAGAGAGTGCATGGCACGATCAGCATTGCGCCCAACACAACAATCGTAAGTATAAGCGCATCAGCTCACCCATAATGAACCTCGTATCGCAGACTATCGGCAAAAAATACCTACCCATGCCAATCCAGACACGATTGTGGTACGTTGGTGCTTCGAACGGATGAACTTCTCGTGACTGTGCAGGAAGGAAAATAAGGCGGGCACTCCCGGCAGACCTTCCCCGAGCTGCGAAGGGTTGGAGCGTCCGGCTGAAATCCGCATTTTCAGACAAGCTCTGAGACGCCATTCGCAGGTTTGACGACCTATGCGATGTTTCAGTGATTATCCTCGTCAAGCACTTCTTGCATTGCCCGCTCAAAACACTCGGGACAATAGCCATGCGAGAAATCTGCATCAGAATGCTCATGCACATAGACTTCAAGCTGTTGCCAATAACCTGCGTCGTCGCGGATTTTCTTACAGGAAACACATATGGGCAGGATGCCTTTCAATGTTTTGATTTCCTTCTGCGCTCTTTCCAATTTCTCCGCCCGCTCTTGCGCCAGCTCATACAGCCTCGCATTTTCAATGACGAGTGCATCAAATTGCTCCTCTCGGGAGTTTGCTTTATCGACGATCTCGTACTGCGATTCTGCCGTCTTGCGTTCCATATCAAATGATTTCCTGTGAAGCCGCATCGTCTTGTTGTGCTTGTCGGTAAGGTAGAACAGGCACAAGTTTAATGGACAGGCCAGAAATGGATTGTCGGCGACCTCATGCAACTCTTTGTACGCTTCTATGCCGTAAAGATTATGCCACACATAATTATAGCCTTTGTCCGCCGGCTCGATGTCCAATTTTTCGACAAATCCGCTTTTCACAAAGAGCTCGATCAAAGCGGGAAGGTCGTCAAGGTTTCCGTGCTCCTCAAACTGGAAGCCGTGACTATTGAGATATTCAAGGATCTCTTTGCCCACATCGCGCAGGATCGAGCCTTGCGCGAACGTATTGTATTTTGACAGGATCTTGCCAAACGCAACCAGCAGTGCTTCATAAAGCACTCTCTCGAAATCTTTCATTCACATCCTCCATAACCTGATATGGCTCAGGACCCAACCTCATCCGTCTGTACCGCGAGTAGAAGAGCAACCAATTCAGGTGAACTGAAAGCAAGACTTGTGCCAAGCATTGTGGCGCGTCACAAAGGTGAAAGCCATCGAACCGGTCAGTTTGCACCCGGAAACCCACATTCTTTTGCAGACACCGGTCGCTCGGAATGTCACCCTGAGCCTGTCGAAAGGCGACTCAGGGACGCTTCGTGACAGTTGACGGCGATCTTGGAACAGTTGAGATTGCCTCAAATTCAGTAGCCGGTAGCAAGAATCCGTAACGGCACATGTGATTTCTCACGCCGTTCAAAAAAGAGATTCAGCGGGGCACCGCTCACCCCCGTGATCAGAGCTCTCTAAATCGGACGACGAAGATGCCAAGATCCTGGATACGAGAGGTGCAATCAACAAATAAGGACCGCTGCAATATAAAAAAGGGCGGATAGTTGATCCGCCCTTCATTCATTCGGTATTTCATCTCCAACATCGGTCCAACAAGCGGTCGGCCCTCCGTCCATGCATTTTCGACTTTAGCCACCCGCATAGGGCTGAGGTGTCTTGGCATCATCAATGCAATTCTTGAGCTCGTCCTGCGATACGTTTTTGGGATCTTTCAGAGCACCCAGCTCGCATACAAATTCATTGCCCGCTTTGTCCTTGACCCACACAAACTGCGTTCTGCCTTTTGGCTCATTCACATCGCTCATTGTTTTCTCCTTGTTAACTTAAGTTGCCTGGTCTGCCTTTATCCTTTTACCTCATCTCTTGATCTGTAATGTAAGGATCACAACTATGCCCGCAACGATTGATTGTTACGGGAAGAACAACAGGAGAAAACTAGTATTTCAGCTGGACAGTCGCTCCATTGCCTCAATCTTCCGGCATATGCTTTGGAGTCAGAGAAACGCTCGGCATCTCCAGCAAAAATGAATGCAAATTGGCCTTTCTGCTTCTCAAACCAAGCTTGCGCCTGATGTTTTGTCTATGAAATTCTATGGCACGCAGCGAAAGGTTCAACATCCCCGCAATTTCCTTGGTGCTCAACCCGTTCCGGATGAGGCTCGCAACCCGGATTTCAGCGGGCGTCAGCCCCGCGGACCGCGACGTCAAATCCCTGGCAAAAGCGGAACGGATATCAACCAGGGAAGATTCCATCAATGTCAGGTATTTTCTAGCGGATGACTCCAGCGGCATTGCCTTTATTTTTTGAACGTAGGGCAGGATACTCTGCTGGATGTTCAAAACCACCTTTTCATGCATCTCCCGCTTCTCCGCCTCAACTCTCTGCAGGAGAACTCTTAAAGCATTATTTGCTGCTTCAAGCTCGTCCGAGCTGGTTCGCAACTGCTCTTTCTGCTCGCGAATTATCTCGTAGCTTGATTTAATGGATGTGACGTTGTCGTGCGAGACAACTACGTACGGTTCTTGGCTTATAACGGTTCGAGTCACTCTCATGTAAAACCAGCGTTTTTGTTTTGAGGTGTGACAAGGATACTCCATTCCAAATTCTTGTATGCGCTTATCTATAACGCTTTGAATTCCCTTCGCAACTTCGAGTGCCAAGGGGGCATCTTCACCGGTTGCACTGTGACAGATGTGTATATAATTCACACCAATGCAATCGAAGTCTTCAACCATGCCGTTTTCCATTGCAAATTGCTTCCACGCATGGTTGGTGTAAAGGATGACACCGGCAGCATCCAATATGGCGAGGTGGGTTGCAAGAGCATCCAAGACGGCTGAAACAGAACCTCCTTGTTCATTCAACTGAGCAATCCCGGCAAACCCCGTCACAATCTTCTCAAAATGACTCAAACGCTCCCTTATTTCTTCTACTCGCTGCAGTATTCTATCTTGTATGGAAGCCCTCTTCACCACAACGCTGCCTTCCTTCACTTTTTATGGCCACTTGCGACCTTTTTCTGTCAGCTCTGATGTCGGTCTTCTCCGTACCCAACCCCAACCACAAGCTTGCATGTTCAAACTATCGTCATTGAGACAATGGGTCTTCTGCTGAAATAGTGGAACGATGGCTCGCATCAACATAATGGATTTAATGTTTTGTCGGCTGGCGCCGGACTAAACAATTTTAAGATATGCTCCGGCCGATCTCGTCGCCTTTTAAGCTCAGCAGCTTATCGGGTAACTGTCGGCAGAGGTTCCGTGGAGCCCTTGATCATGTTTACGGCCTGCAGCGGCACATATGCCTTGCCGGTTTCCGCTGCATAGACGGCGACGCCTTCCAGCTCGGTGAAGCGGCCGCCCAGCTTCATAAGGTTCTTGTTCACGGGAAACTCCGCGGTTCTTGTCCGGTATTCCACTTTAACTATCGGGTTTGCCTCGTCGGTTTTGTCAATGGTCACCCCGGCACCCTCGACGGCATCGGCGACGTCCACAAACAGGCGGCTGTTCAGTTTTTCCAGGTCGAGCCCCATGGCTTTTGCCGTTACCTTGCCGATGTCCGGTCCGTCCAGGAGCCCGGCCGGTTTTGCCGGGCCGAAGGCGAACAACGGAACATCGCCCCCCACGTGCCCATGGGTGGTCCACCCGCAGCAGGTGTATTTGGGACAGAGGACTTCGCCGAACGCGAAGCTCGGAGCGCCCTGGTAGACTGCTGTGAGCGCCAGGATTCGAGCGGCCTCTTCATCGGTGATGTCCATACCCCAATCCTGCTTCACCACGTTTCTTATTTTCTCGGCCGTTTTCTCAGTGCCGACATGCTGCCACATCAGAGTGGCAGAAGCGGTCATCTTCTTTATAGAGTCAAGCAGCGCCTCGGGTTTCATCTTTGAACCGGTATCGTGTGCTGCCTTATTTCCCAGCGAAAATCCTCCCGTATTGTGATCGGAAAGTACCAGTACGAGCGTGCTGCCGTCCTTGTCTGCAAACTCCAGGGCGGTTTTGACCGCCTGGTCGAACATCAGCAGGTCGCCGATCAGATGGGCGGGGTCGTTTAAATGACAGGCCCAATCCACCTGGCTTGCTTCCACCATGAGGAAGAATCCGTCGGGGTCCTTGGATAAAATCTCAATCGCTTTTCCGGTCATTTGCTCCAATGTGGGCTGGGTGGCTGCCACCCGCTTTCTGTCAATTTCCGCTGCCATGTGACTGTTGGCGAACATGCCGAACACCCTGCCCGAATTGAAGTCGTTCATAGCGTCACGGTTCTCGACGATAGTGTAGCCCTTCTGTTTTAGAACACTGAGCAAATCTTCGCCATCTGTGCGCCTGCCGCCGGCATCCTCTGGGAGAAGATGACGCTTGCCGCCGCCGAACACGACATCGATGTTCTGGTATACGGCCTGTTCCATGATCTCATTTTCCAGCCTGCGAGCGGAGACGTGGGACATATAGGCTGCAGGCGTTGCATGGGTCACCCGCGATGTTACGACTATCCCGGTGGCTTTCCCGAGCAGTCTGGCTCCCTCCAGCACCGTTGCCAGCGGTTTGTACGGTAAATTCGGAGCAGGCTTTGGAACGGGTGGAATCGTGTTCTCGTTGGGTCCCACGCTGATGAAATTTTGGCTTGTTCTAAAGCCCGTGGCAAATGCTGTGGTCGCGGCAGCCGAATCCGCCAACACCGAATCTGCAATATATGTCTTGACCGCACCAACCAGATGTTTATCGAAGGACAGATCTTCTTTCTTATACCACCGTGCAAACGTGTATTGCTCGCTGGAACATCCGTCAGCAATCATCACGATGACATTTTTCGCTCTGCCTTCTGCACCTATTGCTGCAAAAGGGACGGTCGGGACAACTGCCAGAATGCTCAAAAAAACGATTGTACATCGCCGAATCTGAATCTTGGCTTTCACCGTTGTTCCCTCGGCAGTCACCGATCCCGTTGCTCGATCGATTCGTCAATTACCGGATTGCGCAAAATACCGATTTGGTCGATTTCGATTTCCACCACGTCGCCATGCTTGATTCTCCCTACACCGCTTGGCGTACCGGTGGCGATGATGTCGCCCGGGATGAGGGTAAAATTCTTACTTATGAAAGCAATGATTTCAGGGATGGGAAAGATCATGTGTTTTGTATTGGAATCCTGCACGGTCTCACCGTTTAGGCGGCATTGAATTCTAAGGCTTTGAGGATCTTGCAGATCGTCAGCCAGCACCAGCCGGGGGCCGACCGGGCCGAAAGTGTCAAGCGATTTTCCGCGAAACCAGCCGGAACGATCGCCGGTCTGAAGATTGCGCTGGCTCACATCATTGATGCAGGTGAACCCCAAAATGCAATCCATAGCCCTCTCGGGACCCACATTCTTGCACTTTTTCTTAATGACTATGGCCAATTCGGCTTCATAGTCGGTTCTAATTTCCTCGAACCGGTATTCTGTCAAAAACTTGGGAATGATAATGGGCTCATCAGGGCCGATGAGAACATTGGGCGTCTTTGCAAAAAGAATCGGCTCCATCGGCACCTCATCCGTAAACCCGCGCACCTTGACGGAGTGGCTTTCGGCGATATGGTCCCGGTAGTTGAGACCCAGAGCTATGATTTTGGAAGGATTGACATGGTACGCTTCGGCTCTGTTGAGGATCGGTAATTTCACCATGACGATCAATGACTCCTTTCTGGCGATCGTTGTTTAAACCACCACCGAGGATATCCGAAACTTTTTCCATCCGTCATCCCCGCGAACGGTCATGACCGGATGGTCACGAATAAATATGAAAGTCGCCCGGGTCATCACATCGACAATCCCGCCTGCTTCCGGCGGGAATCCAGCAAGAGGAGCCTGGATACAGGCCTTCGCAGGCATGACCGAGAACGGCAGCAAGTGTATTCGCGGACAGCCTCCTGATTGCGTGCATGCCTTATTAGCAAAAAATACACCCGATCAAAAGCGCAAATCTGAGTGCTCGATCGGGAACAGCGGATTGTTAAACACAGATCTCGCCGGGATTTCACCCCCATGCCTGCTTTATGCACGACATCGGAGACAAAATACTGTAGTTTGGCACCTTGTGGGCGATAGGTGCGACACCGCCGTGAACCCACAGCCGGAGCCGATCGCCAAAATGTTAAGTCTCAGAGCTCTAATCGCAGCGTAATAGAGCAACCCGAAGCCTGAATGGAGACAATTTGAACGTTATGCTGGTGTAGGTTGTCAGGCAAAATTTGTGCTATCTTGGGATCGCTTCGCAGATGCGATGGAGTCGGTGCGTTCTTGTGATAAATCAGGTGATTAATACTTAAAACGTTGCACATCGAGGGCCTGTCATGAAAGTTTCATTGGGTATTTGTGCGTGTCTTTTTTCATTTTTGTTCGTTAATGCACCATCCGATGTTTACGGCACGGTTCCAAGCGGCGACCAGGCCGCCCAGCAACCGCAGCCAACCACCAGACCGGGCATGGTCTACGTTACGGACTTTGCCCTGGATGTCTCAGATGTTAAAGAAGAGAGCGGACTTGTGGGACGGAGAGGTCTTCTGCGCGGAGAGCTGTTAAAGCGACGCGGTCCGCTGAGGCAGGAAGAGGATCCGACTGCAACGGCGGCCACTTTGGTCGACCTTCTGGCCCAGTCGATCACCCAGAGCTTGAATGAGCGGTCAGTGCCGGCCATGCGGCTGCCGCAAGGGGAATCCCCACCGATCAGCGGATGGATCGTTCGAGGGCAGTTCCTGGAAGTGGACGAAGGCAATCGACTGAAAAGGGCCGTCATAGGTTTCGGTGCCGGTGCAAGCGATATGCAGCTTCAGATCGATGTGAGTGACCTTGGCTCTCATCCCGACAGCCCCTTCCTGACCTTTGGCGCTGAGACGGGCAGCGGCAAAAAGCCGGGCGCAATCATAACCATGAACCCATATGTAGCGGCGGCGAAATTCGTGCTGTCGAAAAACGCACCTGAAAAGGACGTAAAGCACGCCGGTGCAAAGATCGCTGCCGAAATAATCGGATATATGAAAGCACGCGGTCTGCTCGGTACGAATTAGGAGACCTTCCGAGCATATCTATCGAAGCTCGTTCCCGGGAAGGCGGGAATCCAAAGAGGCGCTTGCAGCAGGGAGCTGCCGCGACGGGTGGGCATAAATTATCTTGGCTCACAGCGGATTAACCCGATCGTGGCGCTCCACTGCCGCTCGCCCTGAGGTATCGAAGCCTGTCCTGAGGTATCGAAGGGGGCGAGCCATCGGTTCTTGCTTCGATACCTCGGCACGAACGGGGTACGCATAACAGGCTGATCGGCGATGAGCCATTATTATCACAGCCGCTTGAATTTCGAGCTCGACTTTACCCGTGGCGAGAACAGCTTGGCGCAGGTCGGGCAATACAGATGGTGCTCCTTGACGTCCGGATGAGGCACCACAAGCTCGTGCACATGCTGCAAAAACTTTTGCGTGGCAAACAGCCTGCCGCACGCCTCACACCTTTCCAGCGCATGCCGCCCGATGACTTCATCCCGTATCGAAATGGTCCGCACGCCTTCTCTATCATCCAGATGAATGGCTCCCGTCGGGCACACATTGGCACAGGTGCCGCAGCCGATGCAAAGGCCCTCGGTCGGTGCGACGAAATTCTTGTCGTCTCGTTTTTCCATTTTCAGGGCGCCGGCTCCTACAATTTCCTTGCAGACGCGGATGCAGAGGCGGCAGCGGATGCAGCCATCCGGTGGCGGACCCAGGTCCACACCGTATTCGGCGGCAAGCTTCCGTATGACGGGGGCCTGCGGGGCCATTTGCAGGAGGTCCTTGAAGGCTTTGATCCTGGCTTTTTGCACCAGGTCGCCTTCCGTTTTTACAGCCAGCCCGTCTTTGACCTTGAGGACACAGGCGAGCATCGTCAGAGGGCGGCCGGTTTTTCCGACTACTTCCACGGCGCACAGTTTACAAGACCCCGACGGCTTGAGGGCCGGATGGTAGCAAAGAGTGGGGATGCGAATGCCGTTGGCCCTGGCCACCTCGAGGACGGTGTTTTGTTCTTGGGCCTCGAGTGCGCGGCCATCGAGATTGATTTGGATCATCTCCGTCTCCCTAAGGTTTCAATCTCTGCCCGCTTCCTGCAAGTCGGCGATGTAGTCCGTCAAATATTTCAGCTCGGCGGTCAGAGAAGTTATGTAATGCTGGATTAAATCTCGGCTGGTAAGCATTCCGACGATCCTGCCATCCTCTGCAACCGGCAAATGCCGGATGTCAGTTTGGATCATCAAGGAGATGGCTTTATCGATCCGGTCATCGGGTTCAGCAACAATCAATTTCTCGGTCATGGCGTGTTGAATGTTAATTTCAGAGATGGCTTTTTCGCCGTACCTGAGATGGCAGCGCATGACGTCCCGTTCCGTAAAGATCCCGAGCGGCTCGTCGCCCCGCGCTACGATCAAGGCGCGGGTATTTTTCGCCGCCATAAAATCGATGGCCTCTCGAACACTGAAGTCGCCCGGTATGACATGCACCGCCATCCCTTTACCTCGGAGCAATTCCTTGACTCGCATGGAGACCTCATGAAGCCTTCCTTAACGATCCGTCCGGACGCCTCGGCTTCCTACTATCCCAAGGGTCGCAGACAATCTTGAGGAAACCGGTGCGTACCTTTTTCGTCGAGACTCACTTCGATTAGAGCATCCGGATCGTTCTTGGAAATGTCCGGATCGGTAATGATCCCGTGCAGGCCGATGTACTGGTTCATATATTCCTGCCAGCTCTCATCGTCCGACTGCCTGTAGACCTCCACTTTTTGCCCCCTGCGAAAGCTCATTTCCCAGTCCTCCCGATCATTTTTGGATAAGCCTTTACCGATTTTTCTCTTTGGCCTCATCTTTTGCGGAAGCCGGCGGTGAAATTTCGCAGTGCCGTTCTGCGGCAAGTTTTCTGGCACAGGCGACACACAAAGGCGAATCTTTAGAAACGGGACCGATCGTTTTTATTCTTTTGGTGATGTAATCGTGATACCTTTCCGGTCCGATCGGCACACCACATGTGCAGCAATATTCCAGCTTCAAACGATTCAACACCGTACCGCACAGGGACAGGCGTCGTTCTCCGTCCCGGTCTTCTATAAGCATGGCTTCATTCGGACAGTTGGCCGCGCAGGCCCCGCATGCGATGCATCGCTCCGCCGTGGTGCGCAGATCCGTGGGAACAGGATGGTCAAAATCCAAATAGCCCAGCTTTAGTGCATCCACTCCCATCTTATCCCGACAAATCTCAACGCACCGCCCGCAGCGACGGCAGATATCGCATCGCAGGCAGCGACGGGCCTCTTCCCTCACGGCGTTTTCAGGGTACCCGAGCTCAACCTGTTGAAAAGTGATACGCCTTCGATCGGTATTGAGGTGCGGCATATGCGGCCGTGTCAAGCTCATTTTGGTCGATGCCGGCAGCTCTATACATTCCAGGCGGCGGCGGCGAACGGGCACCGGCGGCATTTTGGGTTGCGGAATTCCGTGCAGGTAGCGATCGATGGCATCAGCAGCTTTCTTGCCGCCGCCGATCGCTTCCACTACCGTAGCCGGTCCCGTTACCACGTCTCCGGCCGCAAACACTCCCTCCACTGAAGTTTCCATGGTGACGGTGTTTGCCGTGATGGTGTTGCGCTTGGTCCATTTAAGCTCTTTGAGATCGGTCAGTCCTTCACTATCCACCGTCTGGCCGATTGCAGAAATGACCGCATCGACTTCCAGAAAATGGTCGCTCCCCTCGATGGGAACCGGCCGGCGCCTGCCCTTCTCGTCAGGCTGTCCCAGTTCCGCTCGCAGACAATGAAGCGCTGTGATGCCACTGTCGTCGCCTTTTATTTCCACGGGCACGGTCAGAAAAACCATGCTGACGCCTTCTTCTTCAGCCTGGTGAACTTCTTCTTCATGGGCCGGCATTTCCGCACGAGTTCTGCGATAGACGATGGAAACCGATTCACAACCCAGCCGGATGCAAGTTCTTGCAGCATCAATGGCCACGTTGCCGCCCCCGATGATCGCGACCCGTTTACCGGGCATATGTCTGTCGCCCAATGAAACACGGCGCAGGAAATGTATCGCATCGATCACCTGCGGATAGTCGTCTTCGCCCGGAACCAGCATTTTGTAAGCGTCGTGAGCCCCGACTGCGATCAGAAACGCTTCAAATCCCTCTTCTTTAAGCTGTTCGAAGGTAACGTCCTTGCCAAGGCGAGTGTTATAGCGAAATTCGACGCCCAGCTCTTCGATGGCTCCCGCTTCTCGATCGATGACTTCGCGCGGCAACCGATAGCGCGGGATGCCCACCATCATCATCCCGCCGGGCACCGGCAGCGCCTCGATGATAGTGACCCGATACCCCTTCAAAGAAAGATAATAGGCCGCCGTCATGCCTGCCGGCCCGGCGCCGACGATGCACACCTTGCGGCCGTTGTCGGCGGCTTTCGGCGGGTTTTTGTAGCGCATTTCCGACATCGCCCGTTCTGCAGCAAACCCTTTCAGGTACTTGATGGATATGGGAGTATCCATCCGGCCCCGCACGCACATGAGCTCGCACGGATTCGTGCAAACCAGTCCGCATACCCAGGGAAAAGGATTATCTTCGCGTATCAGCTCAACGGCTTCGGCATCCCGTCCCAATCCAATCAACGTCACATAGCTCGGCACGTCGATCCCGGCCGGACACGCGGTCTGGCAAGGCGCCGGCGCCAGTTTGACGCACTCCCCGGTGGGACAGATATGGGTTTTAATGTGGCTGGAAAATACTTCGCGGTGGTCTTGCAGCGCTGTCAGCATGGTCTGCCCGGTTTCCATGCAGGCGCCATCCGGGCCTTCATCGATGAGGGCTCTTGCCAGGGACTCCATGGCCGCATAATGCTCTGAACCCCCTCTGCCCCATGAAACATCTTCCAGAAGCTTGAGAAGCTCTTCCGCCCTTTGCCGGCAGCGCGGATATGTGAGTCGCCCGGACGATAATATCTCCATCATTTTCCTGATGGTATTGGTGACCTCACAAAGCGGATTGGACATGTATTTGCTTTCCTTTTTTCTCTAGTCGAAAGCCGCCATGGCCTTGGCGTAGCGCTCGCGCCGCACATGGGGAATCTCTTCGGGCTTTCCGAAGTGCAGACAATGGGTCGTGCAGATCGTCACACAGGCGGGCTTCAAGCCGGCGTCGACACGATCTTTGCAGTGATCGCATTTGACCACTTTACCCGTTTCCGGGTTCCATTGCGGGGCTCCCCAGGGGCACGCGGACATGCAGGTCTTGCAACCGACGCACAGGTTTTCATCCACGAAAACGATCCCGTCTTGGGGGCGCTTTTGCATGGCCCCAGTGGGACAGGCCGCCACGCACCAGGGATTTTCGCAATGAAAGCAGGGCATGAACGTGTAGGAGGTTTTTGGCAGCTTCCCCACAAACTTGGGCCCGACTGTGACGATCTGGCATATTTTGGGACCAACCGGCAGGTTTTTATTGCTCTTGCAGGCGACCTCACAGCTATGGCAGCCAATGCATTTTTTTGCGTCCTGGAATAAATAATAGTGGCTCATTATTGAAATCTCCGTATGGCAATTTGAGTTTTTGTCGGCTAAGCGCATTTCAAAGTGACGAAAGTGTCGTGCAATGCAGGGCTTCCCCCCACTCTGTCGGTGATATTTTCCTGCAAGGCGCTGTCCGACACTCCCTTGTTGAAGCAACGGGTCGCGTGTTGAGCCTGATGCCCGAAGCCGTGCAGCATAAAAACCGTCTCAGGATGAATCATGTCGGTCACGTAGGCTTTGATCGTCCCCGCCCCGCAGGCGGACGACACCTCGACCAGGGCACCATCACCGATGCCAAGCTCGGCGGCTTTGCCGGAGTTGATCCAGAGGAGGTTTTCCGGCACGATTTCACTCAAATAGGGATTGTTTTGAGTCGACACGTGGGTATGGAGAGCGCAACGTCCGACGGTCAGCCTGAATTTGTCCGGAGCCGGCAGCGTTTTGGGCTCATAAGCAGGGAACGACTCAAACCCGGCGTTTTCAAGCAACGAGGAAACCAGCTCGATTTTTCCGGAAGGGGTCTTGAACTTGATGCCGTCTTTGCGGTCCCAGAAAATTTGTTTATCCGTGTAAGTTACGAACCCCTTTTTGTCGAAATCGGCCAGACTGAAGCCGGTTCCTTGCAACTGCCAGTTGACCAGATCTTCCATCGTTTCATAGGGGAAATACTGTCCGATACCGAGCCGCTCGGCTATCTGCTTCAAGACGATGGATGCCGGCCGGGTGTCATAGCGTGGCGGGATAACCTGCCGGCGCAGAAACATCTGCGGTTTGAGGCCGTTGGCCTGCTGCACGCAGTCGGTCCTCTCCAGGTAAATGGATTCGGGCAGAATCACGTCCGAATACCAGGCGATGTCGCTGAAATTTATGTCGATGGTGACAATCAAATCCAATTTGTCCAAAGCCTTTTTGGTCAGATTGCTGTCGGGAATGGACATGATCGGGTCGAATCGATTGACGATCAACGCCTTGATGGGATAGGGGTCTTCGTTCAAGATGGCAAACGGGAGCATCTGTCCGACGCCATGGCTGGGATCGGGCAGCGGAAAATCCGGTGTTCCCGCTTTATCGAAGCGTACCGCGTCGACTTTTGGAAGATCCTGTTCGTTCAGCTTGCGAGCCGGCTTGCCGCCAACTTCACCGGGTCCCTTTTTGAAGAAATAACCGCCCTTGGACTCGATGCTTCCCATCAGGGCATTGAGAATCAGGATGGATCGCCTGAGATAGGTTTCATCCACATGACTGGCGCCCCGATATCCCATGTGGAAGATGACCGACGGTTTGTCCTTGCTCACCTCGCGTGCCAGCTCCACAATTTCCTCTGCCGGGATGCCGGTTTCCTGCTCAGCCCACTCGGGGGTGTAAGGCCGGATGAAATCCTGCAGCTCGCGCAACCCGTGCACCCATCGGTCGACGTAAGCGGCATCGTAAAGCCTTTCTCTCAGGATGACGTGAATAAGTGCATAATTGAGGGCGAGGTCCGTTCCCGGGCGAATCATCCAGTAACGGCTGGCCTTGGTGGCTGTGACGCTCACTCTCGGGTCGATGTAGGTGAGCTTCGCTCCTTTATCCAGAGCCTCCGTAACTGCATTGGCAACTTTTACTTCAATGGCTTCGAAAATGTTCCGGCCATACAAAATGAGATGCTTCGTATTTTTATAGTCCATACCGAGCTGCGCATCGGTGTAGCCGAACAGTGATCGACACGCGGTATTGACCGAGCCCTTGCATAACGCATCATGGGTAAAGTGGTTGGGCGACTTGATAGCTTTCATCAGGGTCTTGCTCACATGGGTGCTCAAATTGGTGCGCTCGCCCATAACCACGCTCTGCCCGCCATGTTGTTCGATGATTTCCTTGAGCTTATCGCCCACCATATCCAGCGCTTCATCCCATGTGGCTTGACGCCATTTGCCCGAACCGCGGGGACCGGTACGGATCAACGGGGTCTGTAGACGCTCGGAGTCGTTCAGCAGGGCGATTCCTGCAGAGCCGCGCGGGCACAGGCTGCCCTCCATGCCCGGCACCTGAGGATTGCCCTCTATCCATTTGACCTGGCCGTTTTCCGAGACCACCCGGATCGGGCATCTAACCGAACACATAAAACAAAGGCTGTAAGTTTCGTTTTGCATTGTTTTCCTCCCAGATTTAGCAGGAGGCCATACTATGGATTTTACAGTCAGGCTCCTGCAACGGGTTTATATTAACTTATGTGAAACGCTTTTTCCATTAAGCCTCATGTCTTATAATCATTGCGGCATCTCGGCCGCTTCAGGCTCCGCTGTAAGGCAATCAACTCTGGAAACGTACCTCGATCAATTTATTGACTCGATTCTCGAGCTCATCGAGCTCGATGGGTTTGATCAGATAGTCTTGTACTCCCAGCTTTCCTGCTTTCTCCCTTGTTTCTACCGATGGGCATCCGGTTACCAGCAGCACTTTTATCTCGGGGAGATTCTGATGAAGATATTCCAGCAGGCTCATCCCACTTTTGCCTCTGAGCTTGATGTCCAGCAGCACAAGATCGGGAATGTTGCCTTGCAGCCAGTTCATGGCCTGCTCAGGATCGGTCATGGAAAGAACTTTATGCCCCGAGGCTGACAGAACTCTTTGGACCAGCCGGCCGGCATCCTGTTCATCATCGACTACCAAAATAAGCCCCATCTCCTGTTCCTCGGCTCTGTTCCAACTTCATTTTGTTCGGCGGCTAGCATGAGCAATTTCCATACCACCAACCCTCCGCCAGTCGTCGTCCAATCCCGCTCGTCTTCCGCTGAAAGCTCAAGCAAGCGGAAAATGTCGGCTCATTGCGGATCGGCGTTATCATGTCGCTCCTCGGCCGTTTGCCCTGAGGTACCGAAGGGGGTGAAGCGTCCGTTCGTGCTTCGATATCTCACCACGAACGGGCTGCTTGAAACATGCTAATCCGCGATGAGGCAAAATGTCTTGAGTCGCTGTCCTGACGGATATGATCAATCGCTGCCGCGGGTTCCGCAGCAGAACAGATTTTGTGCCGGTTAAACCGGCCTTGTTCCTGGCGACATCCCCGAGTGCAGGAGTGCAATAAAAATAGTGCACTGCAAGGTTTTTATTTCTACCCAATAACGGTTGGATATTACTCGGACAAATATCGACTGGAAAAAATTGTGCAAGCTGACATTGCACCCAAGCCGGCAACCATCCCTGTCATTCCGTTCTTCGCCGGGAGCCCGTCCGGGAACATTTCCGGCCGCTCCATTGCTATTTCGACGCCATTTCGACCGGTACCGATGCAGCACGGTTTAGAAGAACCGGAGCGTGCTCGGATGTCACGGGGCTGCTCGATGTACCGGGCGCCCAGGTGCTGGCACGATGGTTTTCTGAAGGCTCTGCGGGAATGGATCTCCGATTGCGAAGGCCCGCGCGAAGACTCAGCCAGACTCACGCTGAGCTGTTGCCGGGCCTTTCGGCACAGAGCTCTGCTGGAGGGAGCGAAATAGCGCTGCAGCCCAACGCACAGCTGATGGCATAAGGTTTGCTCCGAGCTGTGCGTGCAATCTTGAATGATTAGATAAGCCTACAAAGCATGAGCTCGAGAGAGGAGGTGAATACCGTTAGAAGTCGGTTAAAAGAAGAATCTTTCCGGCCGTTTCGGCTTTTCAGACGGTCAAGAGCATTTCAGCGGCAGCCAAATAACAAGTGGCAAATTGCAGAATTCCTATGAGAGGAGGCAACGCATGAGAATCAAATTTGGTCTTTTTCTTTTCATCCTAACCGCCTGGCTAATATCCTGGTCGACACTTCCCGCGGTGTGGGCTCAAACACAGGGGCAGTCCACGGAGCAGGCGGCTCCGAGTCCCGCACCTCAGCAGGCACCTGCGCAAGCACCTCAACAAGCGCCCCAACCGGCACCCCAGGCTGTTACCCCGGCGCCGCCCGCTCAGGCGCCGGCACAGACGGTAGAAGCAGCCCCTGAAAAAAAGTTCAAGTCTCTGGCGGAGGCTATCGAACAAGGCAAGACAGATGGTGTTTTCCAGCCGGACGCCGCCCCCGGTTACCTTGGCATCCCCGGTGCACCGTCTCCCAACTTGATCCTGGCGTTCTTCTGGGCCGTTTGGGTGGGCTGGATTTTTTCCACGGTCGGCGCCTTCGGTGGAATCATGGCCGGCGTTGGGCACTTGACCGTATTCGGCCTGGGTGATTATGCCCGCAGCTTCAAAAACTCATCTCCTTATATCAATAAACTGGTTACCGACAGCATCCGCGTTTCCAACCAATACCTGGTGGGTTTGAGTGCCGCAATATCGACTCTGAACTATTATAAATTGGGCCGCATCGTTCTGCCTTTAGGTATCGCGCTGGGCCTGGGATCCGTGTTTGGGGCAACCGCCATCCCGTGGCTGACCGCAGGCAAGATTAAACTCAGCCAGTACCAGGGTTATTTCGGGCTCATCGTTCTGGTGTTGGGCGGATTTTTGACCTATGAAATGACCCCTGCCGGCGCGAAGAGCAAGAAGGAAGCCAAAGCGGCTGCGCGTGCGTTCGAACAGAGCATCAAGGAAAAAAAGAGCGAAGCCGAGATTGCGGCCATGGGTGTCAAGGTGAACAGTTTCAGCCTCAGTAGGGTCTCCTTCTCATTTTTCGGCGTCGAGTTTAAGTTCAACCCGCTCTGGCCGTTCATCGGCGGAATTGTTATCGCCGCCATCTCTTCATTTATCGGCGTGGGTGGAGGCTTTCTCTACGTACCGTTCCTCACCAGTGTGACCGGCTTGCCCATGTATATCGTTGCGGGAACTTCGGCTTTGACCGTGTTGATCTCAATGATTACCAGTATTGCCAACTACATGATGGCTGGGGCACTGGTCAGCTGGAGTCTCGTGGGTGTGGAGCTGATCGGAATCTTTGTCGGTTCGATGGTCGGACCGCGCACCTCAAAGTACATTCCGGAGAAGGGATTGAAAATTCTTTTCATCGTCCTGGCAGTTTACACCGGTCTCCGTTACTTCTCCAAAGGGTTCTTCGGAACCAGCTGGGTGCCGCCTTATTGATGCAAGGGCCGCAAGGTTGAAGGAAAGTACGAACACAAAACAGGGCTCGGGGATGAATTTCCCCGCAGCCCGTCAAATTCGTCACCAAGTTGATCCGTTTATTTACTTTAACGCTTAGTTGCAGCGAGGCACTCGCCCTATGGATACGATGAGCCGGATTCCCATAATGCTGGACCCCTTTCTGATCCCTTTCTACCGGTTGAGCGCAGACGCCATGGTGAATTTTCTAATCGGAACTTTCATCCTGGCCATGATCTCAGTGGTATTGGGCGAATTCACCCTGTCTCTGGCGCTTCGGTTCAATCGCCGACACCTGCGGGGCATGGAGGACGAGCTGGAAAAACAGCACCGGCTTTCCATGGCTGCTCTGCAGCTCAAAGATCAAAAAGGCTACAAGGCTTGCAATAAGCAGGCAAACGATATGTTCGGCAAATATTTCTTCAATATGATCGCATACAGCGCCGCCTGCTTGTGGCCGGTGCCGTTTGCGCTGGCCTGGATGCAGAGTCGGTTTTTGGGTGTCGAATTTCAACTTGTCTATCCCGTTTCCCTGATTTGGTCATCGACTCAGTATTTCACCATTTTCCTTTCGCTTTACATCTTAGCTAGAATAGTATTCAAGAACCTGAGGCCCTATTTGCCTTATTTTAAAGAGGTGCAAAAAACACTGGACCTGAGTGCCGAGATCAAAAAACAGCCATTGAAAGCTTAGCTTCCAATCGAGATCGCAAAAGAGGTAGGCTCATGGCGGATTACCGTGATTTACGCACTCGGTTCGTGCTGAGGTATCGAAGCACGAACGGATGGGTTGCCCTTCGATACCTCAGGGCAAACGGCTGCAGAGCGACACGATCACGTTAATCCGCGATGAGCCGCAGTAATTACAAGGTGGCCACTGTTTCTCATGCAACACTTTGCCACGCCTTGGCGGGGCTTAGTTCGTTCAGGGCGAACGGCTGTCGGGCGATAGCGTCACGCTAATCTCAGCTGAGCCAAGAGAGATCTTGCCGCCTTGTTTGCAGTGTCTCTCGTTCCAAATTCTCCCCCCCAGCGCGGTATATTCCATCTCACCCGAAATCCCCCTCGTTCCCAAACTCTGTTTGGGAACGCACTTGGGCGGCAAGCTCTGTCTGCAATTCCGCAGGTAAAAACAGCGGCACAAAGAACATGACCTGGTGGACACTTGCATTCCCAAACGGAGCTTGGCGAGCAGCGTAATCGCCTCTTGTGCAGACTCTTGCCAAAGGACACGCGCAACAGGCGGATCCGGTGATTTCCTCAAACCGAGCAGGCCATGATTTTCGGACCCGCCTGCGGGCAGGACGGTCGAGGCGGATGCCGTGCAACGGACCGTCGTGTGCTGCCCGCCGGGCATGCATTCCTGTTTTCCAGGTCAAGAATCGATTATATTGGGTGAGGCACCAAGGTATTGTTATACTTGCAGGGTTGGATTAGTTGGAGCCGGATGTCTTGCCATTATGAGGGATGAGGAATCGGGTTATGCCTGCGTTTGAAAGGTTGAGCCGTATTTTCTCCCGGGCGTTTGCTCCGGGAAGTCTCATGCGCAAAAAGTACCAGGCCTTCAAGTCGCTTCTGGATCTCGACGAGTCGAGCCATCGCCTTATGGCTCAGCTCGAACAGATCTATCACGACAACGAGGATGTAGATTTTTGTGCGGTGCGGAAAATCTATGACGACCTGTCGCATGCTATCTCAGGAATGATCGAACAACTTCGTCTCATGGCGCCCTCCCGCTATGGGGACCTGTCCGATGTCTTTCGTCGCATCGATGCCGTTATTCGCTCCGCTCTGATCAGCAAAAAGCTTGACCGGGGGGAGCCTCATTTGCTGATGCTTGGCGAAATCTCCACGGATTCCGAATACCTGGTGGGCGGCAAAGCCGCCAATCTTGCTGCCGCTGCAAGAGACTTGCACCTGCCGATACCGGCCGGTTTCGTCATCACGGCAGGCGCTTTTGACTATTTCATCCAATTCAATCAGCTTGAAACCGGAGTTACTCAAGCGCTTGCTGCATTGGATCTCGATTCGGCCGTGTCAATGGAGCGCGCTGCCGAAGAGCTGAAGACGATGATCGAGGGATCGCGGCTGCCGGATGATCTGGAGCAGGCCATAATGGACTTCCACGCCCGTCTGGCGAGCAACGGAGATCGAGCCGTCACTGTATCCATGCGCAGCAGCGCGGTGGCGGAGGATTCCGAACATTCATTTGCGGGCCAGTACCGGTCGGTTTTAAACGTCGATCGGGCAAAGCTTGCCGAAGCTTACAAGCAGGTGATTGCCGGAAAATATTCGGCCAAGGCCATTTCCTATCGGGTAAGAAACGGTTTATTGGATGAAGAAACGCCTATGGCTGTGCTGGTGGTCGAGATGGTGGAGGCGAAAGCGAGTGGCATTCTTTATACCCAAACACCTTTCGCGTCCTCTCCCGATTCCATGATTCTTTATTCTGTATGGGGATTGGCCGAACCGCTCGTGCAAGGCGCTCTGGCGCCCGATGTGCTGGAGGTGTCCAGGCAGCCGCAGCCGGCAATCGCAAAAAGGCAGCGGGGAAGCAGAACAAGCAAAGCCGTTCCTGCAGCTGGAGGGGGAATCGAGCTGGTCGATCTGCAGCCCCATGAAGCCGAGGTTATTTCTCTGACCGACGACCATGCGCTGCGGCTGGCCGCATGGGGGTTGAAGCTTGAAGCTCGCTACGGCGTTCCCCAGGACATGGAATGGTGCCTGGATAAGAAGGAGCGTCTTGTGTTATTGCAGACCCGCCCGCTCGGTTTGGAAGCCGCACCGGATGCCGATGAAGAGAGCTCGCTTGAAGTGCCCAACCAGGTGCTCCTTGCGGGCGGCGAAAAGGCCGCCTCGGGTGTGGCCTCGGGAAAGGTTGTGCGGGTTTCTTCCGCTACGGACCTGCAGAGAATAACAGCTGGAACGGTTCTGGCCGCGCGGACCACTTCACCCGCATTGGCACAGGTGATTTATAATCTGGCTGCAATAGTCACCGATGTCGGCTCGGTAGCCGGGCATCTGGCGTCGGTGGCGCGGGAGCACCGCGTACCCGCCCTGGTCAATACGGGCCGGGCGACCCGGGTGCTGGAAGAAGGCCGGATCGTGACGGTCGATGCCGACCGGCAAAGAGTGTTCGCCGGCGTCGTGGAAGGACTGGTCGGAGCCTGGCGCGAGCACGAAAGAACCAAAGCCGGCAGCCCGTTCTGCAAACGATTGCGGCACATCCTGGACCATACGTCCCCCTTGAATTTGACCGACTCCGGTGAACCCTCTTTTGTCGCGGCCAGCTGCCGGACATTGAACGACATTTTGCGCTTCGCTCATGAAAAAGCCGTCCAGGAAATGTTTTTTCTCAGTGAGGAAGGCCGTGGCAGAGTTCGGGGCACTAAAAAGCTTAAAAGCGACATTCCCATTTCCTTGTATGTCCTGGACCTGGGCAAAGGAATCCGCAGGGAGGCGGAGCAGAGCAAACATATCAGTCTGGCGGATCTCACCAATCCGGCAATGAGGGCGCTGTGGGAAGGCCTGAGTCACCCCGGCATAGACTGGTCGGCGTATCCCCCGCCTTTCGACTGGCAAAAGTTTGATCGAATCAGTGCCGGTGTGGTCAATGTCGAGTCGCAGATCCTGGCCAGTTTTGCCCTGGTTGCAAGGGACTACCTGAACGTCAACATACGCTTCGGTTATCACTTTGTGGTCATTGATGCGGTCTGCAGCAGCGAAGTCAATAAAAATTACATTTCACTGCGATTCGAAGGGGGAGGGGCTGATTTTGAGGGACGAGCCATGAGGGTCTTGTTTCTAGCACAGATTTTGGAAACGCTGGGCTTTGAGGTGCACCCCCGGGGAGACCTGATAACGGCTGGAGCTCGCAGGGTCACCCCTTCGAATTCAGAAGAAAAACTGAATCAAATAGGCCGACTGCTCGGCTACACAAGGCTGCTCGATATTCGAATCAAGGATCGGAGCCAGCTGCAAGAACATGTTGATAATTTTCTTCAGGCGAATTCAGCAGGATGACGAATGCTGGGAAAGGATCTGGCATGCAAAGAGATTTGAGCGATCTGGCGCTTCTCACTGATTTGTACGAGCTGACCATGGCCGCCAGCTACTACCAGCACAAAGTGTTTGCACCGGCGACTTTCAGTTTGTTTATACGAGAATATGCGCCGCACCGAAGCTATTTTGTCAGCGCCGGATTGGAGGAAGTGCTGCAGTTTCTGGAGTCATTCCGTTTCCGGCAAGACGACCTCGATCATCTGGAAAAGACGAAGCGCTTTTCAAGGGATTTCCTGCATTACCTGAGTCAGTTGCGCTTCACCGGCGACGTTTACGCAATACCCGAAGGGCGCTTGTTTTTCAAGGATGAACCGGTCCTCGAAGTAACAGCCCCGATGGTGGAGGCTCAAATAGTGGAAAGCTTTGTGATCAACGCGATCAACCTGCAGGTTGCCATCGCCTCCAAAGCCGCGCGGTGCTTCCACGCGGCCCGGGGAAGAGGTCTGGTCGATTTTTCTTTGCGGCGCACCCAGGGCACGGATGCCGCCATGAAAGTAGCCAGAGCGAGCTTTATTGCAGGATTTCAAGGCAGCAGCAATGTATTGGCCGAAAAAATCTACGGTGTGCCGGCTTCCGGCACCATGGCCCACTCTTTCATCACCAGTTTCGATGAGGAAATCGACGCCTTCCGGGCCTTCTCCGAGACATTTCCCGGGAGCACGGTCTTGCTGATTGACACCTACGACACCATAGCGGGTGCTCGCAAAGCGGTCATCGTCGGTAAAGAAATGCAGGAGCGAGGGGAGATGCTGGCAGGCGTGCGACTGGACAGCGGAGACATGGTCGCGTTGAGTAAAGAGGTGAGAAAAATCTTGCAGGAAGCGGGTCTGGGTGAGGTGAGCATATTTGCCAGCGGCGGCTTTGACGAATTCAAGATCGCCCGCCATGTCGACGAGGGCTGTGAGATCGACGCCTTCGGTGTGGGGACTAAAATGGGAGTCTCCGCCGACGCACCCTATAACGATATGGCATACAAGCTGGTCCAATATGACGGGCGCCCGGTTTTGAAACTGAGCACGGGCAAGCAAACCCTGGTAAGTGCAAAACAAGTCTACAGGATCAGCGAAGGGGATAGTTTGGCAAAGGATTTCATTGCCCTGAGGGATGAAGAGCTGCCCGGCGAACCGCTCCTACAGATGCTCATGGAAAAGGGCAAGAGACTGCAGCCGGTTGAATCGCTGCCCGAAATACAGGAACGTTTCCTCGAGGAATTTGCCCGACTGGATGACGCCTGCAAAGCGATCGGGAATCCGCGGGAATATCCCGTCGAACTGGGGCCCGCATTGCACAAATTGCAGGAAGAAGTTATTGAAAAAACGAGGAAAAAAGAACTTGGCGAGAGTTCCTAGCACAAATTGCTCAGGGCGGATTGGCGTGATTCACGCACTCCGTTCGTGCTGAGGTATCGAAGCCAAATTGAGGAGCTCGCCTCTCGAGCTTGGGTAACAGGTGCTGCTCAAGGTCGGTATTTTTATTTTCACCGCGGAGACGCAGAGGGCGCAGAGTTTCATTGTAAAAGACTTTTCTCCGCGTTCCCTGCGGTGACCTCAAAAATGAAGTATTTAAAGCTTTACCAGGGTCGATTTTAAGCTTTGAAAGAGCGCTTATAAAGTTCTGCGATCGCCTGCTTGCCCGCTTCACTGAGATGCCGGGTGCCGGTGCCGACAAAAGTTTTGTGCTCGATGGCCGGCTCATTTTCCACCCAGGCGCTTTCCTGCCATGAAAACCAGGCGTTGCGGTCCTGATCGAACACGCTTAAGGGCCGGTTGAACAATTTGGCCAGCTCGACAGCCCAGCCGGTTCCGCCTTTGACGGTCTT
>Ga0068714_10002238_pt1 | contig 25460 bp, 25 predicted proteins | sample MTBNYHSulfiMetaG_FD_62988 | JGI IMG/M metagenome (GOLD analysis project Ga0068714, IMG submission 62988) | Enrichment culture microbial communities from rom New York Harbor, USA that are MTBE-degrading - MTBE-NYH (New York Harbor Sulfidogenic)... | ecosystem: Environmental > Aquatic > Marine >... | reverse complement strand
CATCGTTTGCGATGTGCCCGACCCGTTGGAGCTCGGCAGCCGAGTTCGCCGCATTGCCTACGAGCCTGATCCAATCGGGGAGCGGGTGATCGAGGATGCCGACATCATCGTCTCCGGGGGAAAGGGCATGGGGCGTGCGGGTGCGTTCGACATAGTCCGCGATCTCGCAGTAGCCCTGGGCGGTGTCTCCGGTGCGTCGCGGGTTGCCGTGGATCTCGGGTGGGCTCCGCACACACAACAGATCGGTCTGAGCGGCAAGTCCGTTCGGCCGAAGCTGTACATGGCCCTTGGGATCTCGGGGTCTCCTAATCACCTTGCGGGGATGAGCACGTCAGATCGTATCGTCGCCGTGAATCGTGATCCCGATGCAGACATCTTCCGCGTTGCCGACTTCGGGATCGTGGGAGATGTTCACGAGGTCGTACCTGCTCTATTGCAGCAGCTGGCGGTGACGAAGAAGGAGACCGGATGATGGAGTACATGAGGCTGGACGATGCTACCATTAAGGAGCTGAAGACGATCGTTGGTGAAGGCCGTGTCCTTCATGGAGACGACGATCGTCTGGAAGCGTACAGCCACGATGAAGCAGGCAGCCTCTACGGAGCGCCCCCGGAGGCGGTGGTCAAGCCCGGAACGGCCGAAGAAGTATCGAGGATTCTCTCACTTGCCTTCGATCGGCGGATCCCAGTGACACCGAGAGGCGCGGGCAGTGGGCTCGCGGGAGGAGCGGTTCCGCTTTTCGGTGGGATAGTGCTTTCCTGCGAGCGGCTCAACCGGATCCTTGAGATCGACACGGAGAACATGGTGGCCGTAGCCGAAGCGGGGGTGATCACCAATGAGCTGTGTCGCGCTGTGGATGAGGTGGGTCTTTTCTACGCGGGCTTCCCGATGAGCGTCGAGTCCAGCTATATCGGAGGCAATGTGGCCTGCAACGCGGGCGGGGCGCGTGTGGTGAAGTATGGCCCGACGGGGGCCCATGTGCTCGGTCTGGAGCTTGTCCTGCCCAGCGGCGAGCTTGTCGTGACGGGCGGAAAGCGCCGTAAGGACTCCAGTGGCTATCCGCTTCGCTCGTTCTTCATCGGCTCTGAAGGTACGCTTGCCGTGTTCACGAAGGTTATCCTGAACCTCCTCCCGAAGCCAGGGGCAGTCGCGGATGTTCTGGTACCGTTCCGCTCTATCGAGAAGGCAATCGCCGCCATCCCGAAGGCGATCCACGCTGCACGGGTGCTTCCAGCGGCAGTCGAGTTCATGGACCAACCCTCTGTCAGTTACTGCTCAGCTTACACCAACATGACGTTGCCGTATCAGGATCGGGCCGGCGCCTACCTCATCCTCCAATTCGAGGGACGAACGCGCGATGAACTGCAGGATACATACGAGATCGCGGGCGACGTCTGTCTTGGCTGTGGGGCCCTCGAAGTCTATGTGGCGGACAACCGCCTTGTATCAGATAAGATATGGACAATGCGTAGAAACTGGTTGGAGGCGCTGAGGGCGATCGACCCTCTTGTAGGGACCGGTGATTTCGTTGTCCCAAGTGCAACGGTGCCGGCGATGATGCGCAAGCTGGAGGAGATTGCGGCGCACTATGACACCGAGATCGCATGCGTCGGACACGCCGCCGATGGGAACCTGCATCCCGCGGTTCTACGACGTGATGATACGCCGACGGCCGAATGGAAATTGCGCATGGAGGAGATCGTGAACCGGATCGCGGTCGAAGCTGCGGATCTAGGAGGAGCGGTCAGTGGGGAACACGGGGTGGGCTTTCTCAAGAAGGGGATTCTCGGCGAGACGAAGACGAAGGAGATAGCGGTGATGCGCCAGGTCAAGAACGCTCTTGATCCCCGCGCGATCCTCAACCCTGGCAAGCTGTTCTCGTGATCGGTGTCATTGAACCGAGGAGATAAGATGCGGATTCGAGGGATCGAGGCGTCCGGCCCCCTTGGTGGGATACCAGAGAGCGGATGGCAGGACAGATTCGAGCGCGAAGACTGCGTTCACACCTCGAAGCAAGCCCGTGTCCGACAGGGGTTGGCCGATCTGCAAAGGCGTTCGGTGTGCACCGCGTTTCCCACGCCTGGAGGACGGCCCATAGCGTCGCTGCCAACCTCCAACTGGTCGCTGTCCTCCCTAATCGTGACTGGATGGAGTGTCTACATGGACCTGCCGGGACATCCTCTTGAGACGCGCGACGTCCTGCTGGGTGAGCCACTGGGCCCCGACCGCACCGGATTCGTCCCGATTCCGCAGCGACTGGGGCTTGGGGTCGAGACGGACTGGGATGCGGTCGATGGATACTAAGTAGGTGAAAGGACAAGCGATGAACGACATCAGAGATCAAGACGCGAAGCGGAGGAGCCGTGACGTCACCGACGGCGTGTTTCGAGCGGGGTTCCGCTCGTTTCTTCGAGCCGACGGACTCACGAGCGAGGATCTGAGGCGTCCCCTGATCGCCGTCGTCAACTCGTGGACGGAAGTTGTCCCTGGGCATCGACATCTTCGGGAAGTCGCCCAGGCGGCAAAGGAGGGGATCATCCGGCGAGGCGGGGTGCCTCTAGAGCTGAACACGGTGGCGATCTGCGACGGGATCACGGAAGGCACCGTCGGCATGCGCTATGTCCTCCCGAGTCGCGAGGTCATCGCGGATTCGGTCGAGGTTGCGGTGGAAGCCCACCGCTTCGATGGGATGATCTGTCTTGGGTCGTGCGACAAGATCGTGCCCGGGATGCTGATGGCGATGGCGCGACTCGACATTCCTGCGATCTTCGTTCAAGGCGGTCCGATGTTGCCGGGGATGTATCGATGCGAACGGGTGACCGCCCTGAGTATGTCATCGTACATCGCACGTGTCCTCGAGGGGGAATTGGACGAGAGCGATCTAGAAGAGCTGGAGTGCCGTGTGTCGCCGGGGCACGGCGCCTGCTCGGGGATGTACACGGCGAATACGATGGAGGCGGTGGCGGAAGCGCTAGGGCTGGCGCTTCCCGGATCGGCGACGATCCCCGCAGTCGACGTTCGCAGGCTCCACATGGCGAAGCGGAGCGGCGAACGGCTGATGGATCTGGTCGAGGCAGACATCAGACCGACCGACCTTCTGTCCGAAGGCTCGTTTCGCAATGCCATTCGCGTTTGTATGGCCATCGGCGGGTCGACCAACATGACGCTCCACATCCCGGCGATCGGCCACGAGGCCGGGATCCCTGTCTCCCTGGACTGGTTCGACAAACTCAGCCGTGAGACGCCACAGCTGTGTAATCTGATGCCTTCCGGGCCGCACTTCGTCGTTGATCTGGAGAACGCCGGTGGGATTCCTGCGGTCATGCGACGTCTCATCGACCGACTCGACGGCGACGCCCTGTCGGTGGCGGGGACACGCGTCGAGGATGCTGTGCGAGGCGCCACGGTCTGGGATGAGGACGTGATCCGCGCATGCGAGAATCCGGTTCATCCTCAAGGAGCGCTTGCGGTGCTAAAGGGCTCGCTCGCCCCAGACGGTTCTGTCGTCAAGCAGTCGGCGGTTGCCGGGTCGATGCTGTGCCACTCCGGGCCGGCGCGCGTGTTCGACTGCGAAGAGAAGGCCCGGGACGCCATCTACGGCGGGGCGATCCATGCCGGTGATATCGTCGTCGTTCGCTACGAGGGCCCTCAAGGTGGACCGGGGATGCGCGAAATGATCTCTGCCACCGAGGCTTTGGTCGAGAAGGGGCTTGATGCGACCTGCGCGCTGATCACGGACGGTCGATTCTCCGGTGCCTGCAGAGGCCCCGTCGTAGGGCATGTCTCTCCCGAGGCAATGGCCGGCGGACCGATCGCGCTTGTTCGCGACGGGGACACAATCGTGATGGACATCTCGAACCGAGTCCTCGACCTTGAGCTGTCGCCGGGGGAGCTCGAACGTCGCTTAGCCGAGTGGACGCCGATCGAGCCGAGGGTCAGCAAGGGGATCCTCGCGCGATACGCGCGCGACGTCACTTCAGCCGCCTCGGGAGCTGTCCTCGGAGCCGGGCGATAACAGTGGACATGGCCCTTCTTTACGGGAGCGGGCATCGGACGGCATCGCTGCCGGATGACCTCGAGGTGACCATCGCGCAGCCGGAGGTCCGCTCGGGGGTGGCCGATCCAGTGGGGGAGATTCGACGCGCCCTCGATCATCCGATCGGGGCGCCGAGGCTGCGTGACCTCGCTCAGGGACGTCGGGATGCGATTATCCTTGTGTGTGATCTGACCCGTGATGTGCCGGACCGGATGATTCTCCCGTTCCTTCTCGGCGAGTTGAACGAAGCGGGGATCCCCGACTCCTCTATCCGCGTGATGATCGCGGGTGGCGGGCACCGACCGATTACCTCCCAAGAGGCTCATCTGCGGCTTGGGGACGGAGTACTCTCCCGGATCGAAAGGCTCGATCACGATTCCACCGATTCAGGATCCCTAGTAAAGATCGGCACCACCGCGTATGGCACCCCCGTCTGGATTAACCGGGCGGTCGCCGAGAGCGACTTGGTCCTCGGTACCGGCTGTATCATCCCCCACGTCATTGCTGGATACGGCGGCGGAAGGAAGCTGATCATCCCGGGCGTTGCTGGGGAGGAGACGATCCGCAGAAACCACCGGCCGGAGAACATCAACCGCCCGGGTGTCGGGTTCTGTCGGCTCGCTGGTAACGTCGTCCATGAGGAACTCATGGAGGCGGCCCGCATGGCCCGGCTGGATTACATCATCAACGTCGTTTGGTCTCCTGACGGGGCGCTCGTTCAGGTGGTTGCCGGAGACATGGAGGCCGCCTGGGAGGAGGGAGTTCGGACCGCGGACAGCATGTATGTGTTCGCGATGGATCATGCCGTTGACCTATTGGTCACCTCGGGGGGAGGGTCGCCAACCGACGTCAACTTCTACCAAGCCGTGCGCGGAATGCAGGTCGGCGTGCCTGTTGTCCGCCCGGGAGGCGCGATTGTTCTGGTCGCGGAATGCACTGAAGGGGTGGGAAGCGAGCCTCTCTACACGTGGCTGCGGGACGCCGTTTGTCCCGATGACGTCCTCCGCCGCCGCGACGAAGAGGGGTTCGGCGTCCGTGGCGAACACATCGCCTGCTACCTCTGCGAACGTGTTTTCCCTTACCATCGCGTCTTTCTGGTCTCCTCGATGCCCGATTCCCAAGTCAGCGAGATGATGATGACTCCTGCTCCTTCCGTCGACGCGGCGATCGGAGAGGCTCTGCGGGTGCTTGGCGGCGAGCGTCCCTCCGTGTTGGTGAATCCATACGGGGCCAAGGCGGTTCCGCGGTTGAAAGGAAGCTCCAATGACTAAGCGGGAAACACCGCGCTCGCTTCGCCCGATCCTCTTCCCAAGCTCGACCGCCGTTGTCGGAGCATCTGCGACGCAAGGGAAGCTCGGACACACCATCCTATCGAACATGGTCGACGCAGGCTTCGAAGGCCCGATCTACCCGATTAACCCGCGCGAAAGCACTCTGCTAGGCTGTCCCGCCTATCCGAGCTTGATGGAGGTCCCCGGCCCTGTCGATCTGGTGGTCGTCGCGGTCCCGGGCCACAGCGTGATATCCGTTGTCGAGCAGGCCGCCGAGATAGGTGCGGGCGGAGCGGTTGTCATCTCCGCAGGTTTCTCCGAGGTGGGAGAGCAAGGCGCGGAGGAGGAACGACGGCTGCAGGAGATCTCGCGCAAAGCGGGGCTCCCCGTCATCGGACCAAACTGCCAGGGGGTGATCAGTCGACGAGGGCATGTATCCGCGTGGTTCGGCCCGCGCCCGGCCGTCTGGGGCGGTGGGCTGTTCATCTCGCAAAGTGGAGGGCTGGCTGGGACCCTGATTGGCTACCTGAATCGGGCGCAATGGGGACTGGTTGATACCGTCGTTAGCCTTGGGAACAAGTCATCGGTGGACGAAGTGGACCTCCTCGTGTCTGCCGCTGACGACGACGCGATCCGCTTTGCGATGTGCTATATCGAAGGTTTCGGCGAGGGTCGCGGCCGGGCATTCGCCGAGGCCGCCGCCAGCTTCCGACGCCGGGGCAAGCCCGTCGTTGTTCTCAAAGGCGGGCGCTCCGACGCCGGGACGCGCGCAGCGTCCTCGCACACCGGCTCCCTCGCCGGCTCCGATCGCGTATTCGTCGCCGCGATGAAGCAGTCCGGGGTTCTCCAAGCCGAATCGGTCCGTGCCTTCCTCGACATTGCCAGGCTAGTGGCGGTGCAGCGCCCTCAGCCAGGACGGCGAGTGTTGATCCTAACCAACCTGGGAGGACCCGGCGTGATCGCCGCGGATCTCTGCGAACGATACGACCTTGAGGTGACGAGCACTCCGCCGTCCCTGCAGAAGGCCCTCCGGGCGAACGTCCCGTCCTACTGCTCGGTACGAAACCCGATTGACCTGGCTGGCGACCCCGCTCCAGAGCGGTACGGCGCAATTCTCCGACAGATCTACACCTCTTGTGAATACGACGCCGTCCTGATTATCGCAGCCCCTCTATCGGGTGATGAACGCGTCGCGCGGGACATCGTTGCGGCGCGCCAGGACGTGCGGACGCCAACGGCAGTCTGTTGGATGGGGGACGTTGAGGCAACGTGCGCCGCTCGGATCCTCGAAGGTGGAGGACTGCCCGTCTACTCCATGCCCGAGGACGCCGTCCGTGCGCTGGCCGCGGTGATCGGCTAGACAACCTGCTCAACAGGTGGGAGAATGGGCACAGAGAACGGAATGCATTCAAAGGAGTGACGTAACAGGGGCGGTAGCGGCAGACGAGACACGACCGGAGGTGCGGTATGCGTAGTGGAAGCGGCGTCGAGCTGAGCACCCTTCGTCGGGGGCTGGAGATTCTTGGCCTGTTTCTCGACACCAACAGACGCTGGGATACAAGCCGCATCGCGCAGCATCTCGGGCTCTCCAAGAGCTCCACATACAAGTACGTGCAGACGCTGGAGCGCGCCGGGTTTCTCGTTCGTGAGCTGGATGGAAGAACCCTCCGGCTCGGCCCCCGCATTCTCGAGCTCGAACAATCGGCACGAAACCCGTTCCATGTCGCCGATCTCGCCTATTCCATTCTCGAAGAGCTCGTCGCTCAGACGAATGAATCCGCACTGCTTGCCGGCCGCATCGGGAACAAGGCCGTTTGCCTGGCCAAGGTCGAGAGCCAGCACAGCCTCAAGCTCAGTTACCGGCTGGGAGAGACGTACCCACTGCATGCGGGCGGAACCGCGCACGTCTTGCTCGCATGGCTCGATGACGCCTCGTTGCAGAAGATCCTGTCTTCCCTGACTTTGGAGCGGTTCACCGACAAAACCATCGCATCGGGCGAGGAACTGCAACAACGGCTGAAATCAATCCGCAAGCGCGGCTTCGCCATAAGCCAAGGAGAGCTCGACGCTGGAGCTTTCACCGTCGCCGCTCCGGTGTTCGATCGCAATCGGAACGTCATCGCAAGCCTCTCCATCGGGGGGCCGTTGCACCGATTCGATGCCACCACCCGCGCAACGTACCCGAAGCTCGTCTGTACCGCCGCCGATCAGATCTGTGACCTGCTCAGCCGTAGCGGGGCGGGCGGCGTATAGCTACTGCGAGTCCCCCAGCGCCTCCCGCTGCACTAGGAAGACCACCGGAGTCTTCGAATCCGGGCATTGAATCTCCTCTTTCCGGTGGATCCAGTCGGACGGATCGGTGTCGTGCGCCAACAACGGCAAGTACGGGAGAAGCGCCGATAGTGCATACGGGCAGAGGCGATCGGTCTGATCAAGTCGGATCATGTCATTCTCCACCACGATACGCTCTCCGACCTTGTAGCCTGCAGCACATGCCGGATGTGAGCTACGGACCTCGAGTATCACACGATACACGTTCGTGCCTCCTTCTCTTCAGCTCCGTGCAGGAGCATAGTCGAAATCGAACCCGAAGTGCCGCGGCCCAAACAGCTCCAGTCCCCTGTTGCTCAACCACAGAAGGTCTGCAGGTGCCCGGAGAACTACGACATCCCGTCCCGCATACAGGCTCTCGTCGGTCCAGTTGTAGACACCTTCTCCTGTATTGGCGTCAACCATTGCCAATAGGTCAGGCGTGGTTGCGTCCAGCCGACCGTCCTTCCATCCGATCAGGTTCTCATTCTTGTAGTAGATCTTGTACGATCGACCGAGGTTCGCGTTTCGGCCTTTCAACTCGATCTCTCCCCACATGAAGCCGCCTTCCTCCCTTCGCGTACATGCCTTGATTGTTCCTTCGAAAGCGCATGTGGCGTTCAGAGCTCGCGCCAGCTCCTTGACGGGCTCTGATGAGAGACGGATTGCACGGCCGGCAGCGAGACACCGCGTCAACGTCCCGGAAATGAGTTTGCCGCGTGCTTCCAAGGCGGAAATCGGACACCTCGCCACAGCGCAGAACCCCCCCGATCCACGCGCGATGTACCGACAGACCATCTCGACACGTCGTTCGTCGGCAGTCTCGGTCATCAGCAACACGTCACCGAAGTCGGTTGCCACCGCCAGAGGCGTGAGTGGTACCTGAAACACACTGGTCGTGGAGTTGACGACCTCCGGCTTCGCGCGCCCGGCCGTATCCAGGTCCACTGTGATCGCGCCATTCTTGGCTGCTGCCCGGAGCGGGACGAAGCTGTTGCCCGCCCCTGGTTCGCAGGGCATGTATGCTTCGATCTTGCGTTCAAGGTACGTCTCCAGTGCATCGATCGCACGGAGAACGGCGTCCCCATTCCGGCGGAATGCGGAGACCTGCTTGAGTTCCTCTTCCGAAACCCCGCCACCGACCCAACCAACCGTGACAATCAACGCATCATCGGCTAACTCCTCCGCTGATGTGAGCACGAACGCTCTCCGCTCGTCGTCGTAGGTCGTACGGATCGCGTCCAACCCCTCCTCGGGCGCGCCTCCTCCACCGCAGCCAAGGATTCTCGTCCCCTGCCAAAGATCGATCGCGTCCTGCTTCGTTAAGGTGTGCTTCACAACGCTCCTCTTTCCCGCGGCTCCTATGGTCGGCTTTCGGCCGATCCCAGTCGGTCGAGCTTCTCAAGCTCATCCGCCACATCGTCAAGCCCGATCCGCTCCAGCGCGGATCGAGTCGGCATCCCTTGATCGTCCCAATCTCGTAGGGTGTAGTATCGGTCGAGCATGCGGTCCAGTTCTTCCGGCGAGGTCGTCATGCCCTCGTTCGGGCCGCTGCGCACCGGATCGTGTAGGATCCTCCATGGCAGCGTGTCCATGGATCGGTCTCGGCCGTCCCGGACGCCGAACGCTCGTTCAAGGTGGACAATCCTTGCCCCGATCTCCATAACGTCTTCTCCGGTGAGCTCCCAGCCCGTCGCGGCGGAGATGAGCTCGGCAACATGCCCGGGCCGAAGGCTGTATGCACAAGTCCCGGTGAACGCGCAAAGCCCCGTTGCATCAAGCGCTGCGTACAGATCCTCATGGTAGCGAACGATCACCTCACGCAAGTCCGTCGAGTCGTCTCGTCGCAGATCGGGATCGGCTCCGCAGAGCTCTTCCAGCAGGTCCAGAGCCCCGGGTGTTGTGAACTCAGGGAGCATTGGCTCGGCAGTGAGATGGTCTGGTCCTCTTGGATTGACGGCGAATGCTAGTGCGTACGCCTTGCTGATTCTCGTCTCCGGGCAGGACTGCTCCAGGCCGTTTGCCTGGATGGCCCATCTCCAGGAGTCTCCGCCAATCTCCTCCGACGCAGGAGCGGTTCCCTTGGCCAGTAGGTTGCCGAGGCCGGGCTCCCGATACGCGATCGCACGAATCAGACGGAGCAGCTCACGACCGTCGTCCCACTGGAGCCGATAGCCGGAGCGGATCGACTCCGGGAGGACGCCCCGCTGTTGGCACTCGATTGCCCACTGGATTGTCAGCCCTGCGGAGATCGTGTCTAGGCCGAGACGATTGCAGAGAATACCTGCCCCGATGACATAGCGGATATCGGATAGATCGAGCCCGGCACCAAGGGAACCGAAGGTCTCAAACTCCGGTCCTCCTCCGGCGTACCGGTCTCCGTTGATCTCCGCCACGCTGTACCGGTGGCAGGACGTCGTACACGAGGAACACCCGACGCGACCAGCGAGGTACCCTCCGCGCTTCAGGTTCTCCCCACCAAGCTCCGCTGCGTGGCGGTGCAGGTCGAACTGAAAGTTGCGCGTCGGCCAGCGATGCTTCTCGTTTGCTGGTCCGATTCCGCCGGAAGTCCCGAACACGAACAAGGACTTTGATACCGGGTCCTCGGCCACGACCCGACGCGCCCGGATGGCCGCGTTGAGAAAGCGCTCTGGATCGTGGTAGCTGATGCCCGCCTCGCCGACGACGGCGATTGCCTTGAGTCGCTTCTGCCCCATCACCGTCCCGACGCCGGCGCGGGCCGCCGCGTTATGGTGTGACAGCATGACCGCGGCGTATGCCACGCCGTTCTCCCCTGCCGGCCCGATACAGGCTACCTGGGCTGCCGACGTCCCCAGATGCTCACGAAGGCGATCGATCGTCTGGTCCGCTGGGAGCCCCCAGAGATCGCTGGCGGCTCTCAGAGTAGCTATTCCCCGGCGAATGACGAGAATAGTCGGCCGCTCGGCGGCGCCTTGAACCACGATACCGTCGAATCCGGCGAACTTGAGGGCCTCGCCGAAGTGTCCCCCAGCGCTAGATTTCACGTACAAGCCTGTCGTCGGACTCTTGCTCGTTACTGTTATCCGGCCAGAGGCCGGAGCCGGGGTCGCCGTTAGCATTCCCGCCATGAAGATCAATGGATTCTCGGGGCTCGATGCTTCGAGACCTTGCGGGACCAGGTCCCACAGCAGCCTGGCCGCAACGCCGCGACCTCCGAGATACTCGCGGACGCGCTTCAAATCGTTGGGGCGCGACTCAGTCGAGCCGGAGGAGAGATCGACCCACAGGAGACGACCAGTCATCGCCCCCACCGCTGCGTTTCGATCACCGGGCATGCCGTGACTCCTGACAACGCCAAGATTCTGCGTTGGCCAGCCGCTCTTGCGCCGCATCCAGCGACTCTGCCGACGGGGGACCGTCGAGAATTCGGAGCGCCCCCGGCATTGTCGTTGCGGCATTGCACACAGAAACACATAGGGGATCTCCGTCACATAGGTCGCACTTCACCGCCTTGCCTAGGGCTTCGTCATAGCCGATTGCACCGTAGGGACACGCAGCGATGCAGGCTCTGCATCCGATGCATCGTTTGACATCGAGGAGCGGCGTGTCGTCTGCATCGACGATTGCACGGACCGGACATGCCTCGATGCATGGACGACTCGGACATGCCAGGCAAACGATCGGAGCATGCTTCCCCTCGTCCGCCGACGAGAACACCTGTATCGCCGAACCTGACAAGCGCGTCTCGCCCATCCTGCGGAGGCTACACGTCAGCATGCACGCTCGGCACCCCGTACAACGAGCGGCATCGACCTCCACATGACGACTCATACAGCCCTCGAGAGCGTCGCTACGGCGGATCGGAATGCGGGAACGTCGGTCAGCCAATCCACCTGTGCACGCAGTCCTGACCGGATGACCAATGCGACAGTCAGGAGCGTGTTGGTGAGCTCGCGTACCTCGCCCAAGAGACCGGCCGTCTCCGGTTCCTCGGCTTCTGCTCTTTTCCGGTAGGTGCTCCGACTCAGCTTCTGATATGTCCAGCCCCGCACACCGTTGTAGCTCTCGCCCGCAACGGGAAGACCGCCAAGCAGCATCGAGAGGTTCGCGATCTCCCGAATGGTCGACTCCTGACCGGCTGAGAAGTGCATCCCTTGCGCCACCGTGGCGATGACCTTGAGCCTTTGCGATGATGCCGTCTCGTCGAAGATGAGGCTGTTCGCCAGCCGATCGAAGAAGCACTTCAACTGGCCGGGAATCGACATGGCAAACACTGGGATGCTGTACAGGACAGCATCAGCCCGAAGCCAGGCGTCTCGAAGCATCTGGAAGTCGTCGGAGACGACGCACTCGCCTTCGGCATTGATGCATCCGTAGCACGCCAGGCAGGGAGACAGCCGTGTTCCCGCCAGTGTCACTCGTTCCGCCTCGACCTTCGCTTGGACAAACCCTTCCGCTGCCCGGAGCGCCTCGTCAAGCAGATACTCCGAGTTTCCCCCCTTTCGGGGACTCGCACTCATCCCAAGAAGGTTCAATCGCTCGCTCATGGTTCGCCCTCCTCTAGTGTTCGCTCGACGGTAATTCGAGTTTGATCAGTGCATCGACAGCCGTCGCCCCCCCTGTGTGCACGACAACCGGGTTGAGATCCATCTCCAGGATATCAGGGTGCTCCTCCACCACCAAGGATAGCCGGGTCAAGATGTCACACACCGCTTCGATGTCGCCTCGCGTCCCTCCGCGCATGCCTTCGAGGATCCGAACGACCCTCGTCTCGAATACCATCTTGCGGGCTTCGAAGCGGTCAATCGGCAGCATACGAAGCGACACTTCGTCTAGAAGCTCAGTCAGCACGCCCCCTGCGCCAAACAACACGATGTGACCGAACGCTGAGTCGCGCTTCACCCCGATCATTACCTCAGCGCCCGTCTCGGCTTGAGGCTGTACGAGGATTCCTTCGATCTTGCACGCCGCAACACGCTCGGATACCCCATCGATGAGTTCGCCATAGGCCGCATTGATCTCTGACCGGCGCACGCCAAGCCGAACTCCGCCCACGTCGGTCTTGTGCCGGATGCCACGAGAGACAACCTTGAGGACCAGTGGCTCCGGCCATTGCACGGCGAGCCGTTGCGCCTCCTCGGCAGATCGTGCTACACCGAACGACAGGAAGGGGAGTCCGTACGCCTTCAGCAGGCTTATCGATTCCGGCTCGGTCAGCCAGCGGCTTGGGGAGGTCATCGGGGTCCCCTTCGAGAGTGCCACCGTGCTTGCTCCACAGGCGCCCTTGTCGTAATATGACACGATCGGTTCATTATTGTAACTAGTCTACCGGCGTACAGCCGCCTCGTCAAGAAGACGTTTGGCTGAAAAGCACCTGGGAGGCCGGGGTTTCGGAAGGGAGAGAGACGATGGCTGTATGGGCGATCGCTCCCACGTGGACGGTCATCGGGAACGAGGCACTGCAGGATGTCGGGGCGATGGCTCGCCGATTCGGTACTAACGCGGTTGTTGTCGGCGGTCCGAAGGCGCTCGAGCTGACTCTGTCTACGCTCCGCTCCTCCTTGCGAGAAGCCGATGTCAGTTGCCGTAGGATACTTCACTTCCGTGGCGAATGCTGCCCGTCGGCGATCCGATCGATCGCCAATCGGCTTGCCCCCGATGACGTCGTGATCGCGATCGGCGGCGGGAAGGTTCTTGATACCGCCAAGGCTGCCGCACGCCATGTGGGCGCTTTCCTGATCACGGTGCCGACCAGCCCATCCACCTGCGCCGCCACCACCGCACTGGCGATCATCCATGATGAACAGGGCGCGTATGTCACGGGGGAACTCCATGCGCCCGCCCCCGAGGGGACGCTGATGGACCTCGAGGTGCTCACGACCTGCCCCCGGCGTCTGATCGCGTCCGGTCTCGCTGACGCCTGGGCACGTAGCCTGGAGACGGCGCTTGCCGCGGAGGTGTCTCTTCCTACGGGGGCGTCCGTATTCTCGCTTGGGTTGGGAGAAGCCTACAGCGAACGGATCCTCGTCTCGGAGGGCAAACCCGTTCTGGACGGCAGCATCGCCGGTGGCGAACCCGCGTTCGAACGCACCATGAGCGCTTGCATCCTTGGTGCCGGGCTTGCCAGCGGATTGTGTGGCGGGTTCTTCCGCTTGAACATCGCGCATTCCGTGGCGTACGCGCTGACCCACTTCGTTGACCCGGGTGCCGTCCTTCACGGAGAGATGGTCGCCCTTGGCCTCCTAGTCCAGGCACTGCTTCAACACAATAGTCAGACTCGGTTCGACATGACACGACGAGTGCTTCGGTCATGGTCGCTTCCCATCTCTCTCGATCAGCTGCCCGACGTCCTTCCTGACGCCGTGCTCCTCGATCGTCTTGCGGAATACGCCATGGCCAATCTGGACCATGCCCATGCTGTCCCATTCGAGGTTTCCACATACACAATCCGAACTGCCCTGGAGCGAGTAGCTGCAGCGTAGCCCGAGTTCTCAAGCGAATCCGCTGACAATGGCAGCAACAGGTGCCGTGCTCGCAGAAGCTGAACTCTCAGGTTCGGTACAACAGCTTTCGTCCTCCATCGCTGCGAGCGATGTCGCCGACACCCCTCGAAGGATATGCCCAATATCGTCCTGCGCAGTCCCAGTGACCCCGGGGGACAACGCGTGCTCTGGGACGTGGTGGCTTCGCCAACTTGCGCGGACGTCAACTCCAAATCGGAAGGTTCAGTGTGTCACGCCGCCTCTCCGTTACATCATGCAGTATCGGAACGGGGCCTTCCGATGCTGCATCTCCACTTGCCGACGCCGTCCAAGACTCCGAGTTTCAACTTGGCTATCAGCCTGTTGATTCTCCCCTTTGTGTCCGGTCTTGGCAGGAGGGGAAAGAAGAGGGGGGCAGTCGATGTCGATGGGGCGAGGAAAAGGGATGCAGGGGACGATGTGGATCACGCCCGACGAGATCCGGCGCGGGCCGGGGCACCGGTTCTACGAGAAGCTGAGTGAGCTTCTCGGGGAGGCGAAGCTCGACCGGAAGGTGGAGAAGCTCTGTGCTCCGTACTTCTAGGCGGACCACACGCCCGGGCGCCGATTGATTCCCCCGGGCGGACTTCCGCATGCATCTGATCGGGTACTTCGAAGGGATCGAGTCGGAACGAGGGATTGAGTGGCGCTGTGCCGACTCGATGTCGTTGCGCGAGTCTCTGGGGCTGGATCTGACTGAGCGGGTACCCGACCACTTGACGCTGTCGAGGATGCGGACGCGGTTGGAGGTTCACCAGCAGGCGTTCGTCTTGATCTTGGGGATCGTCGAGCGCAAGGGATTGCTACGCGGGCGGGTGACGGGAGTGGATTCGACGTTCCTGCGGGCGGACACGTCGATGAAGGCAATCGTGCGCCGGGACACAAGCGAGAGCTACCCGCAGTTCGTCCAGCGGTTGGCGGAAGAGAGCGGGATCGAGAACCCGACGGAAGAGGACGCCTGCCGATTCAACCGGAACCGCAGCAGCGGGAAGGCTTCGAGCAGGGACCGGGAGGCCGCGCTGGATTCGGGAACTCGTGTCGCCAAGATCAAAGATATTCGCGCTGCCCGCCAGAGGCGATGATTCAGTTCTTTGCGCGCCGGATTCTTGAGCGACTCTCAGACCACAAAGGTGCTAAACGGGAGTGACCGAGAGTCGGCAATCAAACTGAGGATTGGGTGCTTCGGGATGGGCCAGAGACAGGACGAGGGATTGACAACGCAAGCGCGGAATTGTAGAATTATTCCTAAGCAAGATCGCGCAGTAATATTGGGCGTGCCGAGGCACAGGATCCGGGGGAAGAAGGGGGGCCTCAGTGAGATCGGACGTAGATGGCCGGCTGACTGCGCTCGAGAAAGCATGCCGCGCAGCGGGCGCCAAGGTAACGCACCAGCGGCGAGAGATCCTCCGGACGGTCGTCGAATCCAACGATCACCCCGATGCGCGCGCGGTGCTCGAACGCGTTCGCGAGGTGATGCCGACGATCTCGTTCGACACCGTCTACCGGACGCTGTCGTTCCTGGAAGAGCACGAGTTGATCCACCGGGTCCATGCGGGGGGGGACCGGGCGCGGTTCGACGGGAATTCAGCACGCCATCACCATTTCTTCTGCCGGGTGTGCGGGCGGATCATCGATTTCGAGAGCGAGGCGGTCGACGGGATCGACCTCTCGGATGAGATGACCCGACTGGGCTCTCCCGAGATGAAACAACTCCAGGTCTTTGGAATCTGCCGGACGTGCGAAACGAAACACTAGGAGGGAAGCGATGAGTGACGAGAAGAAGCTGACGACCGCGGCCGGGATCCCGGTCGACGACAACCAGACGTCGCTGACAGCCGGGGAACGCGGCCCGACGCTGCTGCAGGACCACCACCTGCTCGAAAAGCTCGCCCACTTCAACCGCGAGCGAATCCCGGAACGCGTTGTCCACGCGAAGGCGGCCGGGGCGTTTGGGACCTTCACCGTAACGCGCGACATCACGAAGTACAGCAAAGCGAAGGTCTTCTCGAAGGTGGGGAAGAAGACCGAGGTGTTCGGCCGCTTCTCGACGGTTGCCGGGGAGAAAGGATCCGCGGATACAGTCCGCGATGTTCGCGGGTTCGCCCTCAAGTTCTACACCGAGGAGGGCAATTGGGATATGGTCGGGAATAACACGCCGGTCTTCTTCATTCGGGACGCGATCAAGTTCCCCGACTTCATCCACACGCAGAAGCGAGACCCACAGACCAACATCAAGGCAGATACACCGCAGTGGGACTTCTGGTCTCAGGTTCCCGAGTCACTGCACCAGGTGACGATCCTCTTCTCGGATCGGGGGATCCCGGCGGGGATCCCGTACATGAACGGGTACGGGAGTCACACCTACAGCTTCATCAACGCGGCGGACGAGCGGTTCTGGGTCAAGTTCCACTTCAAGACGCAACAGGGGATCCGATCGATGATGCAGGCCGAAGCGGATCGACTCGCGGGATCAGATCCGGACTACCACGCTCGCCAACTGTTCGACATGATCGAGCGCGGCGAGCATCCGAAGTGGACCCTCTACATCCAGGTCATGCCGGAGTCCGAGGCGGAGACGTACCGCTGGAATCCGTTCGATCTCACGAAAGTCTGGCCGCATGGAGACTCCCCGTTGATCGAGGTCGGCGAGCTGGAGCTCAACCGAAACCCCGCAAACTACTTCGTGGACGTCGAGCAGGCCGCGTTCTCGCCGGCGAACGTCCCGCCGGGGATCTCGTTCTCGCCCTGCAAGATGCTCCAGGCGCGGCTCTTCGCGTATGCGGACGCTCATCGGTACCGTCTGGGCGCCAACTTCGAGCGCCTGCCGATCAACGCGCCCCGCGCGACCGCTGCGCACAACTACCAGCGGGACGGGCTAATGCGATTCGACGACAACGGCGGTGCATCCCCGAACTACGAGCCGAACAGCTTCGGCGGACCGAAAGCGCATCCAGGGTACAAGGAACCCTCGCTGAAGCTGTCGGGCAACGCCGACCGGTATGAACAGGTACGCGGCGTCGATGACGACTACGTCCAGCCCGGGAATCTCTACCGGTTGATGCCGTCCGAGGAGCAACGGCGGCTGGTCGAGAACATCGCGCGATCGCTGCGGAACGTGCCCAAGCCGATCCAGGAGAGGATGGTCGAGCACTTCCGGCGGGCGGATCCGGCGTACGCCGCCGGCGTCGCGCAGGAGCTCGGCCTTCGCTGATGGAGGCCGCGTTGGCGCTCGGGAGGCCTTCACGGGGCGCTGAGATGCCGAGGTTGTGAGGAGGCTCTTTCAGAGCTCAGTGCGACGCCTGTGAAGCGCCTCTGACCATCGCGTTGAACTGCAGCCGGTACGGCTCCTGGTCGACGACCGGCTGAGCAGCCGCGGCCAGTGCCTCAGGCGACATCGCCCCGGTCGATGCGAGTTCGAACCCAGCTCGATCGGCGGCTTCCAGGATCGTTCGGGTGTGCTCTGATGCGCCGAACGCCGCGGACGCGTGAGGCCGGAGGAGTGCGCCCGAGAACGTCACGGACGCGTCCTCCGCCAATTCTCTGACGATCCGGACAATCGTGTCGAAATTACCGAGCTCCCACCACCCGCTCGAGGCAACGAGGGCGATCCGGGAGATCGATACGTCCGGTCGCATCCGCGCTCTCGTCCTGCCGTCTCGTGTCTCGAGCTTCGGTTCGAGGAGCGGACAGAGCCGATTGAGGAGGTTCTGCATCTCGCCGGGAAGCGGGATGTAGACGGGCGTGCCAAGCACGAGCGTATCCGCCCCTTTCAGGGCTGGGTAGAGGTTCTGCATGCCATCTTGAATGTAGCACCGGCCGGGAGCCTTGAACCAGCAGTGAAGCTCACCGGTGCACGGCGAGATATCCAGGTTCTTCACACCGAACTCCTCAGTCGAGTCGCCGCCGCGCTCGATCCCCCGCATGAACGCCGCCAGCAACCGCGCTGTGTTCCCCGATTCGACCGACGAACTGTAGTAGACAGCAACCGTTCTGCCCATGATAATACCTCCCGATCCAGTATGGCCCGGCCGGAGGGGACGAGCAACCGTACGAACCGGCCCGGACGGCTGCCTTGCCTGCCAGTCGGACTGGCGAGAAGAGCGCCGATCCTGTATACTCAGCGTCAGTTTCGTAGGCAATTCATTCGCATACCACTCAACATACGAATTGCAGTCAACCCGAGCTGAGCGTGCGACTTGGCTCAGCGGAGCCAAGGAGTGCATCGTGAGTTTCAGGCAGTTTTCGCTTGACCGGCGCATTGTTGCCGGAGTGAAGTCCGTTGGTTACACCGCCCCAACCCCCATCCAAGAGCGGGCGATCCCGATCGTCCTTCGAGGGCGCGATATCCTCGGCGTGGCCCAGACCGGCACGGGAAAGACGGCCGCCTTCGTGTTGCCGATTCTCCAGCGGCTGATCGACGGCCCTCGTGGCCGAGTGCGAGCGTTGATCGTCGCCCCGACGCGAGAATTGGCCGAGCAGATCCATCAGGAGATCGTCAAGCTCAGCCGCGACACAGAGATCCGGAGTGTCACGATCTACGGCGGTGTGAGCAAGGGGCCGCAACTCGCAGCGCTTCGCCGGGGAGTGGAGGTCGTCGTCGCCTGTCCGGGGCGCCTGCTCGACCACGTCGACGCGGGCGCGGTCGACCTGTCGGGCGTCGAGATCCTCGTTCTCGACGAGGCGGATCGCATGTGCGACATGGGATTCCTCCCGGATATCCGTCGGATCATCCGGAAGGTGCCGGAGACGCGGCAGACGCTCTTCTTCGCGGCGACGATGCCCGACGAGATTCGCGCACTCGCCGACAGGATCCTCGGCGATCCTGAGACGGTACAGATCGGAGCGATTGCGCCGGCGACAACGGTCTCTCACGCCCTCTATCCGGTTCCCGAGGATCGCCGCCGAGAGCTACTCGACGCGATGCTCCGAACGACGGCGACCCGCCGGGTGCTCGTCTTCACGCGGACGAAGTACCGAGCGCAAGGGCTCGCAGCCTACATGAAGAAACGAGGACACCGCGCCGCTGCGCTGCAGGGGAACATGACCCAACACCAGCGACAGCGAGCCATCGATGGGTTCCGCAACGGAATGATCGACGTCCTGGTCGCGACCGACATCGCCGCCCGGGGGATCGATGTGTCGCAGATCTCCCACGTCGTGAACTTCGACATGCCGGACACGGTCGACGCGTACACCCACCGGATCGGGCGCACCGGCCGAGCTGAGCAACTGGGTGAGGCGTTCACGCTTGCGGTTCGCGGAGACGGGCTGATGGTCCGACAGATCGAGAAGACTCTGGGGGCGCGGCTGGAGCGCCGGCGCCTCGCCGAGTTCGACTATGGTGACGCGTTCGACCCCGAGCGGCAATTCCCGCAACCGGCAACGAGCAGACGGAGCTTCTCTCGATCGTTCCGGGGGCGGGCCGCCCGCGGAACGATCGTCAGATGACGGCGGTCGCCGGGTTTCGGTGGCGGAGCGAGCCGAAAAGACGGACGCGGTCTCATGACGAGCAGCCGGCGAAGGCGGCGTCAAGGAGGAAGACCATCCGGAACAATCGATTCGGTTGTTCATCGACTGGGCGCACGGTCCACACGATAGCGCGGTCCACAAGCGCAGTGTCGAGGATCGTGAAGAGGCTCTCCGAAATTGGCGCTCCGGAGTGCGTGCTCATTCCTTCTTCGGCGAGGAGGGCCCGGGATGTGAGGTCGGCCGCGGCGAGCTCGGGGCGGTCGTACTCGAACGCGATGGTGCCGATCGGGCGCCGTGACTCCGTGCGGTACCCGACGGCGAGCGCCCGATAGGGAACGAGCAACTCCCGCTCCGCGACCTTCGCGCGAAGCTCCGAAATCTGGTTCTGCATCGGCATCCCGGCGAGCAGCTCGAGAATCGGGTTCCCCGTGAACCGGAGGCACGTCCCCAGCCCGTACATCAGAATCGCCGACGCAGGCGCTGCCAGGCGATCGGCGGCGGCTGCGACGAACGGATCCTCCGAAATGGATGGTAGATCCCCCGCCCGCGTGGCGAGAAGAGCCTCGACGCTGGCCGGTGAGCTTGACAGGATCAGGAGGCCGTCCTCCTCGATGTAGGCTGTCGTGAGGATGGAAAGCCGGGTGGTTCTGATCCAATCGGCGCTTGGATCGAGCCGACGCATGTAGACGATGGCCCCGTGCGATTCGCTCTGGACGAACCCTCGTTCTGAGAAGCGCGTGGCGATGCGCAAGAAGTCGAAACCAGGGCGCAGCTTCAGGATGTACGACGGTGCAAGCTCCCGGCCGACGACGTTCGCCTCCCAATCGAGGTCGGCGCTGTCCCAGCCCCACGTCTCGACGTGCGCCAAGACGAACGGCGCCGCGTACGCCGAGGCGGCCGCGTGATCTTGGGACGTCCGGCGCATCAACTCGATGCGCAGCGCAAGGGGTCCGTCCCCCGTCAGGAAACCCAGGCCGAGCTCAGCCTTGATCTGCGACCAGTCCGTGAACGCGATCATCGCGTCGGAGAGGTCTCGCGGGACGATCCGCAAGACCCGATCGAGCGGAGCCGCGGTGATGACGTCGGCTGATGCCAAGGCCACATTGATCACAGGAAGCAGCAGAAGCAAAATCCCCCGCATGGCGAGTCAACTCTACACTACACTGCGATACTATAGAAGAGGAGCGACAGGGGCAGGGGCCCGTTCGCACTTAAGGATCTTCAGGCTTGTGTGCAGTGCGGCCTTCGAGCTGCCGCCTCGCCGGAGCTCAAGTAGTCGGTCTAGACCGACTCCGGAAGCCGACTGGACTCTCGGGTTGGGCTGATGGACGAGCGGCAGGAAGGCCTGGGGCTGGACGAGCCGATCCTCGATCGGGCGCGGATGTCGCGGATGGTCCGGGAGTACTACCGGATCCACGGGTGGAACGAGCGATCGGGGGTACCGACCCGGGAGACGGTCGAGGAGCTCGACCTGGGGGAGTTCGCGGCGTACAGGGAGGGGCGATGCTCGACGGCTACCGGCTGATGATCCCCGGGCCGACGCAGGTCCGCCAGGATGTCCTCGACGAGATGGCGCGGCCGGTGGTGCCGCACTACGGACGCGAGTGGACGGACTACTACAACGAGACGCTATCTCGTCTCCGATCGGTCTTCCGGACCGCGGGACGCGTGTTCCCGATCCCCGGGAGCGGGAGCGCCGCCCTCGAGGCGGCGCTGTCGAGCATCCTCGAACAATCGGAGCCGCTGCTCGTGCTGTCGAACGGCTGGTTCGGCGAGCGGCTGGTCGCGATCGCCGGGAGTCAGATGGAGACGGTCTTCGTCGACCGCGCCCCGGACGATGAGCCGATCTCGCCCGAGCGTCTCCGGGAAGCGCTCGGGCGCTACCGCGATGCGGCGGGGGTCGCCGTAGTGCACAGCGAGTCGTCGAGCGGCCTCCTCAACCCGGTTCGCGATCTGGCGGCAGTCTGCCGGGACCACGGACTCCTGTTCCTGGTCGACGGGATCTCGTCTGTCGGCGGGATCGACCTTTGCATGGACGATTGGGGGATCGACGTCTGCGTAACGGCCTCGCAGAAATGCCTCGAGGCACCGCCGGGGCTCGGGATCGTCGCCGTCTCGCCATCCGGATGGGATCGGATCGGCGCGAAGCGGACGCGCGGCTGGTATCTGAACCTCCACGTGTGGGACGAGTTCGCGACGTCGTGGGCCGACTGGCATCCGTTCCCCGTGACGCAGGCGGTGCCCGCATTCCGAGCGCTCCGGCGAGCTCTCGAACACATCGAGGAAGAGGGGCTCGACGCGCGATTCCGGCGGCACGCCGAGACGGCGCGCTGGGCGCGGGTGTCGCTCGAGAAGCTCGGGTTCGAACCCGTCTTCGCGGAGGCGATCGCCTCGCCGACGATCCTGGCGTTTCGGGCGCCGCAGGGGATTGCCCCTCGGCGTCTCATCGACGAGCTGCGGGAGCGGCACCGGATTCTGATCGCCGGCGGGATGGGCGCGTTCAAAGAGACGGCGTTCCGCATCGGGAACATGGGCCCACAGTCGACGCGCGAGCAGATGAGCCCAGTGATCGATGCGCTCGCGTTCGTGAGAGAGAGGGGGGGTGCTGCATGAAAGGATCCGACATGGGCATGTCGTCTGCTGCAGTCGAGCACCTGGGGGATACCCGGGTCGTCGTTGTCGTCCGGGCGTCGAGGACGTCAGGCATCTCGACGCTCGCCGGCGCGCTGGCCGAAGCCGGGCTGGACATCTTCGAAGTGACGATGACGACGCCCGGCGCGCTGGACTGCATCGAAGAGATCCGCGCGAAGCACCCGCGCATCCTCGTAGGCGCCGGAACGGTGCTCGACATCGGGACGGCGCAGCGGGCGCTCGACGTCGGGGCCCAGTTCATTGTGTCGCCAACGCTCGACACTGGCGTGGTGGAACTAGCGAAGGACCACGGTGTTCTCGCCATTCCCGGAGCCCTCACGCCGACGGAGGCGTTCACGGCGTGGTCGACCGGCGTGGACGTGGTCAAGATCTTCCCGGCGTCCCTCGGCGGGCCAGCGTACATTCGTGCGCTGGTCGGGCCGCTGCCCGACCTCCGGTTCCTGCCGACGGGGGGCGTCACCGCTTCCACCGCGACCGACTACCTGGAGGCGGGAGCGTTCGCCGTCTGCCTGGGGACGTCATTTCTCGATGCCGGTGCGCTCGAGCGCGGCGAGTACGCCCGCGTCGTCCGCGAAGCGGAGATGCTCGCGCGTGAAGTCCGCGGCGTCGCAGCGCGGTCGGCCAAGCTCTGAAGGAGGATTCGGATGCTGAACGACATCAGAGAGGCGGTGCTTCGCGGCGATCTCGACGCCGCGAAGGAGAAGACGGCGCGTGCGCTCGCCGACGGGGCCGCGCCGGGCGAGATCCTGAACGACGCTCTGATCTCCGCGATGGACGTTGTCGGAGAGGAGTACGAATCGGGGATCCGCTTCATCCCGGAGATGCTCATCTCCGCGGAGGCAATGAAGAGCGCGATGACGGTCCTTCGGCCCGTGCTCGCAGAGGCGGGGATCGAGCCGAGGGGGCGGATCGTTCTGGGCACCGTCGAAGGCGACCTTCACGATATCGGGAAGGATCTGGTCGGGATGATGCTCGAGGGCGCCGGATTCGAAGTGATCGACCTCGGCGTCGAGGTCGAGGCCCAGCGGTTCGTCGACGCCGTCCGCGAACACCGGCCGAACCTCGTTGGGATGTCGGCGCTGTTGACGACGACAATGGTCTACATGCCCGAGGTGATCGATGCGCTGAAAGAAGCGGGGCTTCGGGACTCCATCCGAGTGATCATCGGGGGCGCCCCGGTGACCGCGGAGTACGCGGATGAGATTGGGGCCGACGGGTACGCTGAGGACGCGGCCGGGGCGGTCCGACTGGCGACGCGCCTCGTGGGCGCCCGCGGATCGGGGGAAGGGGAAGAATGATCCGAGAGCTCATCACCTTCGGCGAGGCGATGGTTCGCCTCTCCCCGCCGGGATGCCGGCGGATCGAGCAGTCCCAGACGCTCGACGTCCACGTCGGCGGCTCCGAGATGAACGTCGCCGTTGCCGCGGCCCGGCTCGGGGTATCGACCGCGTTCGTGACCCGGTTGCCCGACAACCCGCTCGGGCGGCTCGTCCGGAACCGGATCCGCGAGCACGGCGTCGACACCGATGAGATCGTCTGGACATCGACCGACCGCGTGGGGACGTACTACGTCGAGTTCGGGGCATCGCCGCGGGCGAACTCCGTTGTCTACGACCGGGCCGATTCGGCGATCGCCCGCATCGCGCCCGGCGAGATCGACTGGGATCGGATCCTGCGCGGCGCCCGGATCCTCCACACGTCGGGGATCACCCTGGCGCTCTCCGCCTCGGCGGCCGAGGCGACGTTCGAGGGGATCGAGGCGGCGACGCGGCTGGGCGTCAAGGTCTCGATCGACCTCAACTACCGGTCGCGGCTCTGGTCGCAGGAACGAGCGCGAGAGGTGATGACGAAGGTCGCTGAGCAGGCGGACCTGTTGATCACGACCGAGGAGGACACGCAGCGCGTCTTCGGCATTGAGGGGGAGGACTACGAGGCCGTCGCCCGCGAGCTCGCCCGGCGGTTCTCGTTCGATCATGTGGCGATCACGCTCCGGGAGACCCCGTCGGTCTGGCGGAACCGGTGGTCGGCGATCGTCTACGACGCACAGCGCAACGCAGTCCATCGCGGCCCCTCGTTCGACATCGAAGTCGTCGACCGTGTCGGGTCGGGAGACGCGTTCGCCGGAGGATTCCTGTTCGGTCTCCTTCGGGAGGGTGCCGAGATGGGCGTCCGGTACGGGGTCGCGCTCTCCGCGCTGAAGCAGACCTACCCCGGGGACGTGAGTTGGTCGACTCGGGACGAGGTGGAGCGCGCGCTCGCCGGCGGCGGACTGCGGATTCAGCGATAGGGGGGCGATGGGTGACACAGCAGATGGCGATTCGGTGCATGGAGGACTTCATCTACGGGCGCGCCCCGCGCCCGGTCGAGCTTGGCCGCGGCGTGACCGTCGGCGGAGGGGACGTTGTCCCCGAGATCAACTTCACCCTTCCCCCGATGCAGATCCGACGCGAGTCGCTCCCCGCGATCGAGCGGCAGTACCGCGAGATGATCCGGGCCGTCCTCGCGCGGGCGTCCGACCTTCACGTCGAGCAGCTCCTCGTCGAGTTCGAGACGCTCCCGGAGATGACGGTTCACCCGGAATGGGGGCTCGCGATCGTCTCGCTCCTCGCCGGCGAGATGGAGCGGCTCGAGGCGGCGCACGGAGTCCGGACCGCCCTCCGCTTCACGCCGAACGACGTGCGGGAATCGATCCGCCCCCCGATGATGCGGCGGGGGAAGTACTGGGAGGCGCTTCGGGAATCGCTTGCGCAGGCCGGTGAAGCCGGCGCCGACGCGATCGCGATCGAGTCAACGGGCGGGAAGGAGGTCTCCGATAAGGCGCTTCTCCGCGGGGATCTGCGGCAGATCGTCTTTGCCCTCGGTGTGCTCGGAGCGCGGGACATGGTGTTCTTGTGGAGCGAGATCGTTGCGGCGTGCGATCGCCAGGGGCTCGTTCCGTCCGGTGATACAGCGTGCGGGTTCGCGAATACGGCGATGGTCCTCGCCGACCGGAGGATGCTCCCCAAGGTCCTCGCCGCCGTCGTGCGCGTCGCCACGGTCCCCCGGTCGCTGGTCGCGATCGCCGCGGGCGCGGTCGGACCGAGCAAAGACTGCGCCTACGAAGGCCCGTACTTGAAGGCGATCGCCGGGATCCCGATCTCGATGGAGGGGCGCTCCGCGGCCTGCGCGCATCTCAGCCCGGTCGGAAACGTCGCGATGGCCGTCTGCGACGCGTGGTCG
>Ga0068714_10002236_pt1 | contig 25473 bp, 23 predicted proteins | sample MTBNYHSulfiMetaG_FD_62988 | JGI IMG/M metagenome (GOLD analysis project Ga0068714, IMG submission 62988) | Enrichment culture microbial communities from rom New York Harbor, USA that are MTBE-degrading - MTBE-NYH (New York Harbor Sulfidogenic)... | ecosystem: Environmental > Aquatic > Marine >... | reverse complement strand
GGCCGCCCTGTTCAGCGTGAAGACCGCATCCCCCATGCTGACCTCTTTAGGCAGGGCATTTCTCGCGTCTTCGGTCCTGACCCTTACGTCAGGAACAGCAACAACGGCAAAAATGTCCTCTGGAGGCGGAGGCAGCTTGACATATCTCAGGCGGCCGTCCCCGACGCCGCTGATGACAAGCCCACCGAGACAGGCCGGGACTATGTTGTCCGGGTGTCCTTCAATATCAACCATCAAGGGCAGGAGGTCCTCCATCCCAAGGGGTTCCTTCCTGAAGGAATTAGCTATCATAACGCCTCCCGCAACCGCTCCGGAAGAACTCCCGAGCCCCCTGCAGAGGGGGATGGCGTTAAGGCACCTGAGGGTAAACCCCGGGCATTCCATATCCCATTCTTCGCATGCCTTTTCGTAGCTCTGGATTATCATGTTCGATTCCGGATCAGAGAGCTCGGCACTGCCCTCGCCTATCACTTCCATCCTGTAGGCCCCCGGTTCGTCCAGGTCGAACACGTCATAAACGTTGTAAAGGGATAGCGCCAGGCCGATGGTGTCAAATCCCGAGCCGAGGTTCGCCGTCGTCGCAGGGACCCGTATTCTGATAAGGGAGCCGTTCATGAAAGCACCGCCCTTATCGACTCCATGGTTGCATCCATTTCGACGGGCACCGGCAGACCCGCGATCGCGGCGTCGGTGTCCTTGAGCCCGTTGCCCGTCAGGATAGCGACATACTCCCTCCCCATTGGCAGGTCTCCCCGGGAAGCAAGCCGGTAAAGACCGGCTATGCCTGCACATGATGCGGGCTCCGCAAAGACCCCTTCGCGCCTGGCAAGTCGTTTCTGGGCCTCGAGGATCTCCGAATCGCTGACCGACAGGAATCGGCCACCGCTTCGGAGAACAGCCCACAAAGCCTTTTTCCCGTTCACGGGTTTTCCTATCCTTATAGCCGTGGCTACAGTCTCAGGTTCGGGAAAGGCCCTTCCTGAAGCAAGGGGTGCGGCCCCCTCGGCCTGGATACCGAACATCGCGGGAATACGATCGCTTTTCCCCATCCCGGCGTACTGGACGAACCCGGCCCAGCTTGCCGTAATGTTGCCGGCGTTGCCTACGGGAAGGACGACCACGTCAGGTGCGTGCCCCAGTTCGTCGCAGATCTCCCATGCTACGCTTCTTTGTCCCCACAGCCTGTAGCGGTTCACCGAGTTGACCACGGCAAGCCCCAATTCGCGTGATACCTCCAGGGCCAGTTCAAGAGCCCTGTCGAAGTTGCCCTTCAGGGAGATCACCCTGGCCCCGTAGACCATGGCCTGGGCAAGTTTGCCCAGGGCGACCTTGCCCCCGGGAAGGAGAACGGCACAGGGAATGCCTGTTCTCGCCGCGTAGGCTGCCGCCGATGCGGAAGTGTTCCCGGTGGATGCGCAGACGAGCCCCCTGGCTCCCCCCTCTATGGCCTTGGCAACGGCCAGGACCATACCCCTGTCCTTGAAGGAGCCTGTCGGATTCGCCCCCTCGAACTTCGCGAACAACCTTATCCCCAGATCTCTTCCGATCGAATCGAGAGGGATCAGGGGCGTGCTCCCCTCCTCCAGAGATATCCCTGGCGTCTTGGGGGTCAACGGAAGCAGATGCTTGTAACGAATTAGAACTCCCCGCATACAAAACCCTCCCCGGAAAAATGCAAATAAAAAGCCCCTTTTCATCTCCTGCTCCAGGAGACGAAAAGGGGCGCTTTTCGCGGTTCCACTCCGGTTCCAGCCAAACATCGGCGGCTCTCGTACCCGCTGTAAGGGGCGGGGCCCCGTCACCTTATCCCTTGAAGGGCTTCGGATCCAGCTCCAGGGTGGTCTTCACCGCTCAATGCGCCGAGGACCTTCCAGCCAGGGGTCCCTTCTCTGTAGCGCACGGAGAGCGGCTACTCTCCCTGTCATCGCCTTTGCAGTATATACCTCTCCGGTTTCCGAAGTTTATAGACCCCTCGGCCGGATTTGTCAAGGACAAACCTGAATCGAAACCTTAAGAGCGTTAACAGTGAACGCGAAGTCCCGCGGTTTCTGCGGGGGTCAACGGTGAACGGAAAGCCAAAGATCTCTGTCATTCCGATAGGCCTGCCTCCTGGCGGAGACAAAGTGCCCGAACGGAGTGAAGGGTGGGGATCTGTTTTGATTCTAAAAATTACTCGAAGCTGATCCAACAACAGATCCCTCGTCGTCTAATAAACCTCCTCGGGATGACAGAAATCTGGTTTTCACTACTCAGGGGTTTCTGTCTTTACGGTTGACCGTTTACGCTTTTGATCTGATGTTTCCAGACCTGGTTTCTATTGGATTTTTCAGTTTACTGTTTACCGTTGACCGTTTACGCCTTTTTAGTATCCCAGGTTTCCCCTCCATATTGCCCATTTCTTGACGGTCTGTTAAAATACGCCATCAGCAGATGACATATATTCCCCCCCGAAGGGAGGACATAAGTATGACAGATGTTACTGCTTCCGACGCAATTGTCATGACCCGGGAGGGATACGAGAAACTCAGGGAGGAACTGGTGAACCTCAGGAGCGAAGGGCGCCAGGAGATAGCCCGGATGCTCGAGGAAGCCAGGGGTTTCGGTGACCTGAGCGAGAATGCCGAATACCACTCGGCAAAGGAAGCCCAGGGAAAACTTGAAACAAGGATCCAGTGGCTGGAGTACCAGTTGAGCAAGGCGAAAGTGGTCGATCCACGAGATATAGACCCCACTAAAGTCGGCCTTGGGACTACCGTCACTCTACTGGACCTGGACGGCAACAACCACCTTCTCTACACCATTGTCGGCTCCGAGGAATCGGACCCTGCCGCTAACAGGATATCAGCGAACAGCCCGGTCGGCCAGGCTGTTATAGGGAAGACCGTCGGGGAAGAACTCTCTGTCAGGGTTCCCAATGGGACAAGGAAATTCCGGATAACCGAGATCTCAGTAATTCCGCCTCGATAGAAGGCAATTCCCTTTGCCTCTAAGGTCAATGGAGGACATGACTATCCTCCAGGCAAGTTCAGAAAAAGTCCATCCCCTGGCAGCGGCAGATTTCGGGACCAGGCTTGTTGCGGTCATGCCCGGGGCTGTATTGACCTCAAGGACCGACGGCAGCCCGCCGTCGGTCAGTCTCATGTCCACCCTGCTGTAAATCCTGCATCCCAGTGACCGGTGTGCTGCAACAGCAGCGCGGGAAACCTTCTCCTCCACTTCCGGCGAGAGGATGGCAGGACAGATGTATTCCGTTTTACCTGCAGTGTACTTTGCCTGGTAGTCGTAGAAACCCGACTTCGGCGCTATCTCGACTACGGGGAGGGTTGAAGTATTGGAGCCCTCTTCCCAAACTGTAACGGTGATCTCTCTTCCGGGGACGTATTCCTCGACTATCACGGAACTGTCGTAAAGGGCCGCCGCTGCAAGGGCCTTTTCCACTTCACCTGCCGAAGAAACTATGTTCACCCCGACGGTACTGCCGCATCCTGAAGGCTTGACCACCATCTTCGACCATTTTTCAAGGGCTCCAACGGCCCTGCCAACATCCATTTCAGCCGGGCCATGCTCAATATCAAGATAGACCGCCTCAGGTGTCGGCACATCGTTCATGGCGAACAGGGCCTTGCTGGTGCGCTTGTCCATGGCGAGGGCACAGGCGGTCGGTCCCGAACCGGTGTAGACCTTCCCCATAAGATCAAGGGCGGCCTGAAGCCTGCCATCCTCGCCCCAGGAACCGTGAAGGGCAATAAAGAATACGTCAGATGCTGACCGTCTCGACGCCTCCAGCATCTCCAGGGCAGTAGCACGTTCTATGGGTTCTGTCTCTACCCCTGCCTCTTCCAGTGCTGAGCACACGGCCAAACCGCTCGAAAGGGAGACCTCCCTTTCGGGGCTGTCCCCCCCGAAAAGAACTGCAACCCGCAAACTGATACCTGCATTCATTCTCCGAACTCCTCTATCTCTACCTCTCTCGCTCCCAGGAAGAAAGGATGGCTGGGGAAGGCGTTCAGGACGAAAACGATCCCTGCCCAGTCGTCATCGCCTGCCCTGTCGTCACGGTAGGTCAGATCGATCCTGTAACAGCAGTCGTTTTCGTAGCTTATCCTGTAGAACATCTCATCGAGGCTGCTGTCGCGGAGGTTGTACCCGCCCCTGACAGTGAGGCTCCAGTTATCACCGAAGGGGATCAGGGCCTGCTGGAAGAACACTTCGCTGTCTGAATACCTGTCCCACTCCATTGGGGACCAGCCCTCTACCCAGCGTTTTCTCAAGACGCTGGTCATTTTTACAGGGCCTAAAGGCCACATAACTCCAATTCTGGCAGTAAAGATCCTCTGGCTACCGTCTGACGATCCGTAGTCGTAGTACCAGTATTCGGCCCCCCAGAATGGGTTTAACTCCCCAATAACGGCAGAACCTGAATACGCGGCCCCAAGAGCAAGGCGCTGGGCTTTTTCCTTTAAGGTACCGCTGTCGGAGGAAGATTCATAGTCACCCCAACTGGCCCTGAACTGCCATCGCCCGTGAAGGGCGGGAAGAGCCCACCATGGCGAGAATAACGTTATCTCCGGACTTCTCCAGAGGGTCCCTTCGAAGGTGTCGCCAAGCTCCTTTTCAACCTTGACGCTCTCGGAATGGGACCACCAGAGCCTTCCGGTCCACCCGTCAAGGTTATAGTCGACTCCCCATCTCGGACTGAATCTTTTCTCCTCCCGGTCACCGTCCCATGTATATGAAGCATCGGCGAAAAAGACGACACCCTCCCTGTACTGGTAATCAACGGAAAGTGTTGCCTCCAGCCCGACACTGGACCACAGGAAAGCCTTCCACCTGGCATTTACATCACCCATGGAGAGAGGGGCTCCGTAGGAAACCCCCAACCCCTTGTCCCCCTCGTACATGACCTGGGGAAGGAACTGGGTCCTGCTTCCTTCAGACAGGTCGATAACGTAGTCGAAGGGGTATGAAAGAAGGTACTTCCCTCCTATATAGATAGCAGGCCGGGAAGCGACAACCCTGTAACCGGGGATAACAACGAGGCGCTTCGACACAAGCTGGTAATGGGGAGTATCCGATGGACAGGTCGTAAAACCCACGTCGCTCCACCGGTAGATCTGGTCGCCTTCCACAAGACCCTTCTGTACCCTTCCGGGGAGGGACTCGATCTTCTGTCCTTCCGTGATCCTGATCGTCGTTACATCGGCCCCTGAGGCGTGTATCTCTCCCCTCTCGGCGGGGAAACTGCCCGAAGCATTACGGAAAAGACCTTCACCGGAGATCATGTCCAGGGAGAGAAGATCCCCCTCAAGCCTCTGGGGTCCGTTAAAAAGGACCACTTTCTTGCCGGGAACAGAGAAGGCCTCAACAGTGTGGTCAATTGCCGAGTACTCGACCCTGGGGGCAAAAACCCTTATCAGGTCCCTGCTTATCCTCACGTTCCCGGTGGCTGTGGCGAATCCTGAAATCTGGTCGTACTCGACCCTTTCCGCCTCGAGGACGATCTGTCCGTCTGAAGCTATAGCTGCACCTGAAGGCAAAAACAGGATAAATGCGGCCAGAACAACAAGAGATCTTTTCAGTTGGCTGATCCCTGCCACGTGACTACAGCCCCTTCCTCTACCACGACGGAACCGGACATTGAAATTCCACCCCTCTCGCCGGTAAGAACAAAAGCATCTTTACTTGCCTCAAATCCTTCCGGCAAAACCCATAGAGACCTTCCAGGGTCCCAGTCCGCCCTTGGAGCTTTCCAGTCAAGGCTACCTGACTCGTGATCGATATGCCCGGTCACTTCATAGAGCAGGATCTCCCCGGAAACCTCAAAGATAGTCCCCCGCAGGGAGTCGATGTCCCATATGGCTCCACTCCCTGATCTTATGACCACTTTCAGGACTTCCGCTTCGCTGGCATCGCCTTTTTTCTCCACTCTCTCCGCACTGAGATGCCAGTCGTTCCCGTTCTCTTCACGGATCACGTCCAGCCCCTCGACGATTATCGGCGGGACATCGGGGCTCTCTTGAACCGTTCTCTCCTCCAGGAGAAGATCCCTCACTAGCCCCATGGCAAAAAGCAGCATCAGAACCGCGGCCGCAACGAAAAGGAAGCGCCGGTTCCCCTCAAATCTCAAGGATCTCCCCCCGATCGGGCAAATGGAAGGCCGTTACACGGACCCCATCAAAGCTTGTAATCGATGACTGCCGAAAGCCCGACCTTCTGGACGCGGCGAAATCGCTCAAGCGGATTTGTGGAATCGATCGGTATCAGTATCCTCACACCGACCCGCCCCATGAAACTGGCTGAGATCTCCGCCACTGCCCTGACCCGGTCAACTTCCGCCTTCGGCCCCGCCACCTGGGCAGCACCTATGGAGGTGCCGCTGCCTACGGAGACTATCGGGACCACTTTTGTCTCGTCCTCAACACCAACACCGCGGTTAAAGGTTACAGTGTTTATAAAATCGTTTATCTGGCCGGCAAAACCGCTGACCAGGAAGCCGCCACCCAGGATCCCTACCAGGTCACCCAGATCGACGGCGGCAGCCGCACCGGTAAGCAATGTCAGGCCGATTGCAACAGCTGCGATAAATTTCCTAATCCTGGTCAAGAGGCATTCCACCTTCCTGTCCTTGCTCCGGGGCAACCTCCTGAGCCTGTGCTTCCGCTGGAGTTGTCCCTTTGTCGTCTCCCAGAAGACCGTGCAAAGATGACGGGACCGGGTACGCCTTTACCCCTGACGAAGATGCTGTCTCCAGGTAGATCGGGGTACCGGGTACGATATCCGGTGCATCCCCCTTGACGAATAGCCCCCCCACAAGGCCTACAGGGCCAAGCAGGGCCAGTCCTACGACACTCGTTCCGAGAGCCGTGGCGACAGTTGTGTCGGATTTGGTGGCCAGAGCGGCGGCATCGCCAAGGAATACGGGCACCTTTTCAGGGCCGAGGGGTTCAAGGCGGTCAAATGCGAACTTGATCTCCGCCGGCCTTCCGAAACTGCGGGGAGGCTTTACCCTGTCGATCACTGCTATGACCCGGGATCCCCTGGGTGCCACGAGAAAGCCCTCCACGGAAAGGTGCTCTTCCAGCTTAAGCCTGACAATATCACCTACCGCCGCGCTTTTGGGGGATACCCTGTCCACGAAGGAGGCTTTGAAAACAAGGTTGGCAGGAAGATTCACGTCCTGCCAGAAAAGCTGACCGGGAAACAGAAGCGCAAGAAGGCGTTCAAGCCTCATCGCCAGGGGGCGCCCCTCCCCGGCCTCGCCCTCGAGATGGCGTTCTATCTCACCTATCCTCCGTGCAAGGGAGAGGTCTGGACGTGCCTCGTGAAGGATCGCCCACTCGGCAAGTCCCGTCTTGAACATCATGGAAGGCTGCCCCAGCGTCCCGTTCCGGATGAAGTTCATAAGGCCCAACTGCCGCTCCGAGATGCTGCCTGGCAGTTCCCTTCCGAAAAGGTCCGTCTCAACCTTGCCCAGCCTCTGGATTATGCCCCCGGTGCCGATCTCTCCATAGATCATGGTGTCCAGCAGATCCTGGACCTGCGCCGGCGTCTCCAGTTCCTCTCCCAGGGCCGGCCCAGCCGCTGCCAGGGAGAGAAGAAGCAACAGAAGAACTGAAATGGAAAGGATCCTCGTCCTCATACTGTTCCCCCCTTTTTGTCAGGATCTTCGGCCCTGTCGCGGGCCGCTCGAATAAAGCCTACGAAAAGCGGATGAGGCCTGACAGGCCTCGACTTGAGTTCAGGATGGAACTGCACTCCCACGAACCACGGATGATCTTCCAGCTCGATGATCTCCACCAGGTCACGCCCCGGGCAGATCCCGGCCATCCGCATCCCGCGGGATCTCATCATCTCCCTGTAGTCGTTGTTGAACTCGTATCGGTGCCTGTGGCGCTCCCTGATAAGGGAAGATCCTCCATAGGCCGCGAAGGAGAGGGAGTTCACGTCCAGTTCACAGGGATACTCACCAAGCCGCATGGTCCCCCCGAGATCCCTGACCCTTTCCTGTTCATGCATCAGGTGTATTACAGGGTCCGGGGTCGCAGAATCCATTTCCACGCTGTGAGCCGTATCAAGGCCGCATATATTCCTGGCAAACTCAACAACTGCTATCTGCATTCCCAGGCAAAGCCCAAGGTAGGGGATCTTGCGCTCCCTGGCGAATCTGGCCGCCAGCATCTTGCCGGCGACCCCCCTTGAACCGAACCCTCCGGGAACAAGGATCCCGTGAACCCCGTCCAGGAGCGAAATACCCTGGGTCTCCACATCCTCGGCCTCAACGTGGCGTATGCTTACCCTCACACGGTTGGCCGTTCCAGCATGAGACAGGGCTTCGACAACGCTGAGGTAGGCATCCTTGTGGCTCACGTATTTGCCGACCATGGCCACCTCCACCACGCCTTCCGGGTTCTCGCAGGCCTCTACGAAAGCCCTCCAGTCATCCAGGGCCGGTTCCTGCTTCGGTTCAAGACCGAGCCTCTTCATTACCAGCGTGTCGAACTCCTGATCGTAAAGCTGGAGTGGCACCTTGTAGATCGATGAGACATCGATCGCCTCAACAACAGCCTCCCTTGGGACACTGCAGAAAAGCGCTATCTTGTCCCTGATGTCGTTTCCGAGATGGCTGACGGACCTGCAGACAATGACGTCGGGCTGAATGCCAAGACGCCTGAGTTCGTGAACGCTATGCTGGGTGGGCTTGGTCTTCAGTTCCCCCGCCGCCGCTATATATGGGACCAGGGTAACATGGCAGTAAAGGACGTTCTCACGGCCAACCCTGTTCGTCATCTGGCGAATAGCCTCAAGAAAGGGCTGTCCTTCGATGTCGCCTACGGTGCCTCCTATCTCCGAAATAACCACGTCAACATCACTGTTTATCTTGAGGATGCTCTCCTGTATCTCATTGGTTATATGGGGGATCACCTGGACCGTTGCCCCGAGGTACTGTCCGGCCCTCTCCCTGGAGATAACAGAAGAATATATCTTGCCTGTTGTCAGCGTGTTGTCGCTTGTCAGCGATTCATCAATGAAACGTTCATAGTGACCCAGGTCAAGGTCTGTTTCCGCTCCATCGTCCGTGACAAAAACCTCACCGTGCTGGAACGGGTTCATCGTCCCCGCATCAACGTTGATATACGGGTCCATTTTGATGATGGATACCCTGAAACCCCTTCGTTTCAGCAGAACCCCCAGGGAAGCGGCCGTTATTCCCTTCCCCAATGATGAAACAACCCCGCCTGTTACAAAAACGTATTTTGGCATATATGAGAAACCTCCAGAAGATGAAGATCAAGCCGTGAATCGTGACTCGTAACTCGTGACCAGTGACTCGTAACTCGTGACCAGTGACTCGTAACTTGTGACCAGTGACTCGTAACTCGTGACCCGTGACTGGTAACCCGAAAGCCGTGAATCGGAAATCTGTCATTCTGATCCGCCTGCTGGCGGAGAAGAATCTGGTTCAGGTACCGAGAAAAGTAAATCGTTAATCGTGAATAGTGTGAAGCCGGAAAACAAAGGGCAGGGCTTTTTGGTTCTTACAAAAAAGGGTCCCTCTGTGTTCCTCTGCGACCTAACCTACGCTGGCGGTGCGCCAGCTAGGTCACTGCGTCTGTGGTGAGAAGGTCCCAGGTTCAGATCCTCATCCTCCGGCTGGCGGACTGCCGCTCCCTTTGCCTACCGGCGGGAATCTGGGCTTTCGTAACTCGTAACTCGAAAATTCAAAAACAGATTCTTCGTCATTTCATTCCTCAGAATGACAAGCACCTGCCTTCCAGTCTCCAGTCTCCAGTCTCCAGTTTCCTGTTTCACGGTTTCCCGATTCACGATTCACGATTCACGATTTACGATTTACGACTCACCCGCCATAAGAAGAACCAGGACACCGGTTCGTCCTGGTCCAGTTTATTGCAATAAGGCCTTTTTGTCATACGCAAAATCGCACAGCAAACAGCCGGTTTTTTCTATTTCAGCACTTGCAGCGGGTTAATGGCCTTGTTGTTCAACCTTACTTCAAAATGGAGGTGGGGTCCCGTGGCCTGTCCGCTCGACCCGACCTTTCCGACGGGCTGTCCCGTGGAGACCCTCTGCCCCTGTTTCACCATGAGGCTGCTGCAATGAGCGTAAAGCGTCGTGTAGCCCCTGCCATGGTCGATAACGACAACACGGCCATATCCGCCCATCCAGCCCGCGTAGGCCACCCTGCCGGCCTTGGATGCCCGGATGATCCTCCCGGTAGAACCTTTGATGTCAATGCCGGTGTGGAAATCCCTTCTCTTGGTGAGCGGATGGCGTCTCCAGCCGTAACCGCTGTTTATCCTTCCGGACAGAGGCCATTCGAAGGTCTTGGAGAACTGCTGTGAACTCTTGCCGGAACTGCTGCCAATAAGGGCGAATACTGTCGTCACGGGCTTGGCCCCGGGAAGGAATATCTCCTTCCCCTCCTTGAGACTACCCGGATCCATTCCGTTGGCTTTCACTATCTGTTCTGTCTGGGTGCCGTGTTTTTTAGCTATCTCTGCCAGGGTGTCGCCCTTTGCCACCTTGTAGAATATCCCGTCCTGGTTGGGAATTCTGAGGGAAGTACCTACCCGGAGGTAGTTGGGGTCCTTCATGTTGTTGCAGCCGAAAAGGGTGTTGATGTCCAGGTTGAAGGAGTTGGCAATGGACCAGAGGCTGTCGCCTTCCTTCACTGTGTACTGCTTGACCTCAAGGGGGGCATCCACAACGCGGGAGGCCGCGTCTGCCTTGCTGCGCCTTGCGATCTCCTCCCTGACAGCAGCCACGGCGTTCTCGTCAACGGGGATAAGAAGTTCCTGGCCTTCAGAGATTCTGTGGGGATTTGCAATGCCATTTGCTTCCTGGATAAGTTTCACCGGTACGCCGAAGGAAGTCGAAATATCGGAAAGGGTCTCCCCTGGTTTCACATAGTAATCTGTCCAGACCCTGATCTCCTCTTCAGGTTCCTCTTCGGCAACCACCTCTTCTGCTGGCTTCTCCTCTACTGCCGCCGGATCTTCAAGGACCAGTTCCTTCTCGAAGAGCGAGGGGCCTTCAGGGATGGGACCAATCCCCAGGGCGACCGTTCCTGGATCAACGGTCTCCTGGGCGAGTGAATGGGAAATATCAACAACAATAAAACCGGAGGGTATTTCCGAAACTGCCGAAGCCTTGCCGGCGCTTCCGATAAGTGAAGGGGTAGAGACCCCGGTCGTAAAGAAGGCGCATGCTGCAAGGAAAAGGGCTGCGCTTAGCATCGTCCCGATGGCTGCCCAGAAACCTATCCTTCCGGAGAGCCTTGTGGTCCATCTCTTTCCAGGGATCCTCATCAAAAAGTTGCCTCCCCTCACTCTTTTCCCTGCGACACTTTTATCGTAGCAAGGAACTCGCTATTGGTCGAGGTGCTTCTCAGCTTTCCGAGAATGAGGTTCAGAACCTCGGCCTCGTCAACGTTGGTGATCCTTCTCCTGAGTACCCATACTCTCTGCAGTTCCTCGGGATCCATCAGCATCTCTTCGCGCCTGGTGCCCGAACGGGTTATGTCGATGGCCGGGAAGATCCGCTGTTCGGAGAGCTTCCTGGAAAGGTGCACCTCCATATTGCCCGTGCCCTTGAACTCCTCGTAGATAACCTCGTCCATGCGGCTGCCGGTGTCTACCAGGGCCGTACCGATTATCGTCAGGCTGCCCCCTTCTTCGATGTTTCGGGCTGCACCGAAGAAACGCTTGGGGAAATACAGTGCCGCAGGGTCCATACCCCCGGAAAGTGTCTTGCCGGAAGGGGGGACCACAAGGTTGGAAGCCCTCGCAAGCCGGGTGATGGAGTCGAGAAGGAGGACAACATCCTTCCCGACCTCGACAAGGCGCTTGGCCTTCTCAAGTGCCAGGTGGGCGACCCTCATATGTTCTTCCGCAGGCCTGTCGAAGGTCGAGGCAATGACCTCGCCGTCAACGGACCTGGCCATGTCGGTGACCTCCTCGGGACGTTCGTCAACAAGCAGGACCATGAGGATCACGTCGGGCTGGTTCGTGGTAACGGCGTTGGCGATGTTCTTGAGGACCGTGGTCTTTCCCGCCTTGGGCGGGGAGACTATAAGAGCCCTCTGTCCCTTACCTATGGGCGAGAACAGATCTATGACCCTTGCGGTCAGTTCGGTTTTTTTCGTCTCCAGGACCAGTCTTTCATCGGGGAAGATCGGTGTGAGTTTCTCGAAATGAGGCCTTTTCCTGGCCTCCTCCGGATCAGAGTAGTTGACTACCTCGACCCTTAGCAGCGCTTCGTAATGTTCCTGTTCCTTGGGCGGACGTATGAGGCCCCATACAAGGTCGCCGTTGCGAAGACCGAAACGTCTGATCTGCGATGCAGAAACATAAATGTCGTGATCGCTGGGCAGAAGGCCTCTTGGCCTCAGGAAGCCATAACCCTCGGCAAGAACTTCCAGTGTACCGCCCCCGAAACGGAAGCCCATCTGCTCTGTCTGTTCCTTCAGGATGGCAATTACAAGGTCGTCCTTCCGCAGGACCGACACTCCCGCCGCCCCCAGCTCTTTTGCGTACTTACGCAGATCCGCCAGGGTCCTTCCGGAAAGCTCCGCGAAGTTGTGCTTGGGCCTTGGAACTTTCCTTGCCTCGCCGTTGTTGCCGTTAGCCGGGACTTCGGCGACTGGCAGGGGCTCCGCTGTAAACTGGGTTTCAGTCATTTCCTTATCTTCCATGATCTTTTCCATACCCCTCCCAATCCGCCAGAAACTTGCGGATTCCGCTCTCGGTAAGCGGATGATCGAAGCACTTCTCCAGAACGCTGAAAGGAACCGTTGCAATATCCGCGCCGGCCAGCGCAGCATCCAGAACATGCCTCGGGTGCCTGATGCTTGCCGCGATTATCTCCGTTTCAATACCATGGATATCGAATACCTCTGCGATATCCCCGACAAGACCTATTCCATCCTCGCCAATGTCGTCAAGGCGACCGACAAAGGGGCTTACGAAAGCGGCACCCGCAGACGCCGCCAGAAGGGCCTGCTGAGGGGAAAAGACCAGGGTTACGTTCACATCCACCCCTTCACGGGCAAGGCGCGAGCATGCCGCCATACCCTCCTTGCACATGGGGATCTTTACGGCAATATTAGGGGCTATCGCAGAAAGGGTCTTTCCCTCGGAAAACATGCCGTCGGCATCGGAAGAGATAACTTCAGCGCTTACCGGGCCTTCAACAATGGCCGCTATCTCTGCGATAAGCGTGTGAAAATCGCCGCCGCCGCTCTTGGCGACGAGTGAGGGGTTAGTTGTGACTCCATCGATGACGCCCCATCCGGCAGCCTTCCGTATCTCCTCGATGTCGGCGCTGTCAAGAAAAAAACGCATGAATAAGGACTCCTTTCAAGAAAAAGAGAACGGGACGGTTCAGCGGACGACGGAGAAGGGTATGCGGAACTGCTCCTTTCCGTCACTTTCTATAGCGACGTCATATTTGCCCACAGGGAGAGGGCTTCCGTCCTCGCGGAGCAGGAAAAACGCCCTGGATCCGCTGGTTTCGCCGATCCTTAAGGATTCCCGGAAAATGACACGATCCCTGAAGCGCCAGATGACATCCATGAAACCACCGGGACGGGGCGCTTCATAATGGAAAAACAGACACACCTGGCGGCCGCCCCACTGGAAAACGGAATCTTCGCCGACAGGGAGGTTGAAGTCGTCCAGTTCACGACAAATGACCGCGCTGTCTATTCTGACAGGACCTGCGAAAGATATGTGACCCTGCTGCCACAGGAGCAGAGCCACCACCGGAACCGACAACACGATGATCATGACAAAGAAGAATCTACCGGTCTTCTGCATTATACTCCATGAACCCCGCAAAAAGGCAATAGGCCGAATGAAAACCGGTCCATAGAACCACAATTTTCCTACCACACTGGCACTATGAATAATACTTTACCACGTCTAGACTCTGTGTACAAACGAAATAACCGGAGGCGAAAAACCGGAATGGACAAAAACATCGCAAAACGGATAGCCCTGGGAGCAATACTTGCCGCAACAGTAACCCTGACCACCATGCTCCACGTTCCGCTTCCCGGGCTTCGAATATACTTCAACCTGGGCGAGGGAGTTATCTACACGATCGCCATCCTTTTAGGGGCCCGTTTCGGTGGGGCCTGCGGCGGGATAGGCGCCGGACTTGCCGACATACTTCTCGGCTATCCGCTGTGGGCGCCCCTCACCCTGGTGATCAAAGGGCTTGAAGGTTACATAGTGGGCCGCCTGGCTCCCAGGGGGCGGATCATGGCCATGGCCGCAGGGGCGGCAGTTATGATCGCCGGATACACCACCAGCGCCGGGATCCTTTACGGCTGGAAAGTGGCCCCTGTCGAGTTCATGACCGACATCGCCCAGACAGGCATTGGAGCGGCCTTCGCGCTGATCATGGTCCCGATACTGGAGAAGCGGATAATTAATCGTTAGTCGTACCCTGTCGCTGTGCTTGGGGCACCTTGTGAATCGTGAATCGTAAATCGTGAATCGTGTGGATCAAGACAGGATTCCCCACTGCGGTCGAGATGACAAGCAAGGGCAAAGCCGCCAACGGGTAACGAAAAAAGCAAGTGCCTGTAATTTCGATAAGAAACGAAGTCTTCCTGACCGAGGGGGAAGAATATGGAAAAAATAATTAACCTTTTTTGTGTTCAATATTCAGTGAGCGTATCAGACCGCATAGCATCTGGAAAACTTTGTCGGTTAACACATATATGCTTTCTTCTTCATGCATATACCCCAGGGCCGACGCAAGGCTACACTGGGTTTCAAGTTCCCCTAATGAACCCCTTGCAATCATAAGAAAACGGATGAAATCTTTTCGGGATCCACGGCAGGCCCCTTCTGCAATATTGCTTGGAACGGATACTGCACATCGCCTCATCTGAACGGTCATCCCAAATCGCTCATCTAAAGGGAACTCCTTAGTTTTGGCATAGACCACTTTAGCTAGTTCCATTGAGCATTTCCATACATCAAGGTTATAGTGCGGTCTCGGTCTTGCAGTCAAGTTATCAGGCTCCTTCAGTTGTGAATATCCAGGATTCACGGTTCACGATTCACGATTCACGATTCACGATTTACGATTCACGATTCACGATTCACGATTCACGAACTGGTAATAACTCCACGACCACTCATGAATACCTCAAACACTTTTCGAAGTTCTTCAACCACCGCGACATGCTCGTCAATTCCCAATCCATCCACCGAAACTTCGTTGTGGCCCGTCACTCCATCGACGGCACCGGCGGCGACCATCGCTTCCAGCATCGCCATTTCCTCTTCCGGGGTGTGGCCAAGCCACCTTCCCTCGCGACACGACAGCAGGCAGGCCAGCGCGTAGGCCCCCCAGTTGGATACGTCCACAGGAACGGCGACAGTGGATGGTACCGTCGAAAGGCATTTACCAAAACCGGACAGCAGGTCGCCCATTCCGGGCATCAGGCAGGCCATGCCCGCCTCGTTGCCGCCGTCGCCCACGGCAAGCACCGGTATCCCCTTCTCGAGTGCAAGCTGAACCGCTCCGTCAAGAGGGGCCGTGCAGTAGCTGATGTCCTCGCCCCTCATGTTGTAGTACCTGCCGTCGCGGGCCCTTCCAAGCCTTTCCACAAATATCACGAGGTCAGGACACAGATCCAGGATATCCACCGGCTCCCGGGCAACGACAGGGGCATTGATACCCAACGCTTCAGAGCAGGCACCGACTGCCGCTGCGTTCCAGCTGTCCGTTGCCACCACGGAATTTCGGCCTGACCTTTCCAGGGCCCTGGCAAGCACGGCCGCCCCGGGCGGTCCGTCGGTCTCGGGCGCACCGGCGGAGGGGACAAAAAACCCGGTCACGATGACCGGGCGTAATGATTCTTCCAGAAGATCCAATGCCTTATCAAATGCTGAAGGTGAACAGAGCCTGGAAAGGGAACGACCGCACCTGTCTGATGCGACAATGGGGATCACCTGTTTTAAGGGGCCGGAAGGGTCGATCATAAACCAAGTACCTCCACAAGGCGCATGAGTTCAGGGTCCAGGGGTTTCTTCGATTCCCAGGACACGGAAAGCTCAGGGAGGTCGATATTGTTGTCCCTCAGGGCAGTCATGAATCCACTCTTTCCCGAAGCCAGGGCATCAACGGCGGCAGAACCCATCCGCGAAGCCAGGATTATGTCCACAGCGCAAGGGCTGCCTCCACGCTGGATATGCCCCAGCACGGTCACCCGGGCGTCGTAGCCGGCCGTGTCCTGGATGCGGTCCCGAAGATCCTGCGCCGGCATGACCCCCTCGGCCAGGACTATCAGCGAATGGGTCTTGCCCTTTCTTCTGGCTTCGTGAAGGCGATCAATGAGTTTACCGAGGGTGAACTGTACCTCCGGCACGATGACCGCCTCCGCTCCTCCGGCAACCGCCACGTCAAGGGCAAGGAATCCGGACCGGCGGCCCATGACCTCCACGATGAAAAGGCGGTCATGGCTAGATGCGGTGTCGCGCAGCCGCATGACAGCGTCCAGGGCTGTCTCTACGGCCGTGCGGAACCCTATGGTAAGGTCAGTGCCGGCAATGTCGTTGTCTATTGTCCCGGGAATGCCCGCAACTGCAATGCCTCTTTTCCTAAGTTCATCGGCGCCGCGGAAGGAGCCGTCGCCTCCGATCACGACCAATCCTTCCACCCCTGCTTCCAACAGGTTGCCTGCAGCCCTGTCCTGCCATTCAGACTCCATGAAACGGCTCGACCTTGCCGTTTGCAGTATTGTGCCGCCCCTGTGAATGATACCGCCAACATCACGGGCGCCAAGGGGACGGAAGTCACCCTCCAGAAGACCCTCGAAACCCCTCATGATGCCTACTACCTCTATTCCTTTGGCAATGGCGGTCCTGGCCGCCGCCCTGGTCGCGGCGTTCATACCGGGAGAATCACCCCCGCTTGTAAGAATGGCAATCTTTTTCAAATCAGCCATGATCCAGCCTCCTTCCACATCACAACATACGATAAACTCAAACAGAGCCAAAAGCCAATGTGCAGATACAAAAAAAGGGGAGCGATCAACGCTCCCCGCACCTGTTTTCTGTTTTGGGAATACTATTGCTGCTGCAGTTCCTTCATTCTTGCCTCAACGGTAGATATCTCGGAGTTCAGTTCACCAAGCCGCTGCTCGCACTCCTCTTTCTCCCTGTTCAGGTTGGCAAGGCGCTTGATAAGGCGATCCATCTCAAGCCTGCTCCCGGCCTGTCCGCCGTACAGGCGTGAGGGGTCGTCGTTGCCCACATCCCATATAAAGTCCACATTCACGGGTTTGACGGCCATGCTGATACCACCGCTAACCACCACCTTGACACTGCCCACGCCCTCAAGGAGATCCTTGCCGGTCTTTTCGTCGAAACGGGGGAAGTAGACCATGCCATCTATCTTTTCGGTGACCCCGAAGTTGAATCGAGGGTCGAAATCCACAGGGTCGTAGCGCTTTTTCCCGATCCATATCCATACCTGCTGACCGAATGGAGCCAGGTGAAGTGTGGGGCCCATCACCTCGAACTGGAATTTAACCGGAATGGTATCGTCGAGTCTGAGAGTCTTGAGCAGCTGGTACTTGTGCATCTCGAGTTCGTCTGCTGTCCAGAGATTCTTTTCAGCCTCGCTCTGCACCAGGGCTTCTATGTACTCCGAAGAGTAATAGGTAACTGTGATAGCGATGGTTTCGCCGGCATCGGAAAATTTTTGTGTTTTCTGCCACCGGTTCAAGACTTCATCGTAAGGCGCGGCCCATGCCGCTGCTGAAAAAACAAAAATTGCGACCCCGGCCAGGCCGGATATCAAGGTTTTGCGCATCCCCAGATCACTCCAGTCAAAAAAAATGGGACGGGAGCAAAGCTCCCGTCCCAAGTATAGCACGATGGTCTAGAAGAATACTACAGTGCGGAGGAAGACAGTGTCGTCGTCCAGATCGCCGCCGAGCGTGTCGTAACCGAGCTCGAATGCCAGGTTCGGCGTGTACCAGTAGGTCACAGCTGCCGTCCAGTTGTCATACGCCATAAAATCGGAGTCTACATCCAGGTAGCGGACGTAGGTTCCCCACTTGTCGTTCCACTTCTGCATGGCAAGGACGTTGATGATCGTAGTATCATCAACTACCTGAGCAAAGTCGTTGACGAAGGAATCAGACCTCTTCCAGCCGTAAGGAGAATTGCCGTTGGGGAACACGAAACCTCCGTCAATCTGCGCATACTCGATCCATAGGCTCGTGAAGCCGAGCGTATCCTGATCGACAGTGAGGATCGCCTTCCATGCGTTGGGAGAATCCTCTCCGGGGCCGCCGTCGAGCCAGTTGGTCGCTGCCCATGTATCATCGTTTTCCTGCATGAAGTACTGCGCCTTGAGAGCGATTCCAGGAGTGAAGTTGACGATAATGTCAGCCCATAGGGTTTCGGTATCGGCCGCCAGCGTAAACAGGGGGGACACATTCGTGTTATAAAGGGTGTAGTCGCCAATGTTATAGGGTCTGAAGTACTCATTCTCCCACATGACCACCTGGGTATCGTCTTCGTAGTCGTACTTGATGTAGTTGACGGCCATGCTGAACATCTCGTTGAAGTTGAAGTTGAGCCTTGCGCCGTAGATGTAGCGGTCGCTGTCAAGGTAGCCGCCTACGAAGTGCTCATCCATATAGTATCCGATGGTATCCCCGCCGCTATCATAAACAGGATCAGTATCCTGCCAGAACGGACCGAAGGCTTCCATTGCGCCGCCCTTATTCTCCTCATGTGCGACGTAGAGGCTGAAATCACCCATGGCGAACGCCTTGTTAAAGAGCACAGCGGTGTCGGCACGGTAGTCGGTGATGTAGGCGTCGTTCATGTTGAAGTACCACCAGTCACCGGCGTAGAAGGCGTCTTCCCAGTCATTCCAGAAACGTCCGACCGTTGCCGTGACGTCCCAGGGTAACTTGATGGTCAGGTATGCGAGTTCGATCTTCAGGTCTTCTCCGCCGCCGCCCTGCAGACGCACGTTCAGGGTGACCTTGTCATCGACATACTTCTTGATGTTCCAGCGGAAACGGTTGACCGACCAATTGTCATCATCGTCGTTGAAGTCCATATAGACGCGGAAATAGCCGCCGAACTGCCAGCCGCCGATGCGATCCTCGAGGAGTGCGACTCTGCTGTCGAGCTCGTCGACCTTCACGCCGAGGGCATCAAGTTCGTCCTTGAACTCGACAACGAGCTTCTTGAGGAGTTCCAGGTCCTGCTTGGAGGCCTTGTTCATGTCGACATAGGCAAGGGCGCGGGCCACGACGGAGGCCATCTCGTACCTGGTGGCCTTCCACTCGCCCTTGAAGGCGCCATCCGGATAACCGGAGACTACGCCTCTGGAGGCAAGCTGGGAAACTGCGTCATATGCCCAGTGGTTCATGGGAACATCCATGAACGGGTTGGCCGCAAATGCCGGAGCGGCAAAAGCGACGAGCGCGAGAACTGCTACGAGTGCTGCAAATTTCTTCATTCTCTTTAACCCCCTTGGGTTATGTATTTTCCGGCCCGCCGGGGGATCACACAAATGATCGGCTGAAGTATCCACGTTTCCTTCCGCCCCTGTGTTCTCCTGTCCGGAAAGGGTCCGGCTTCTAGTATCCGCTCTCCCGTTTTGGCTTAGGGGGTTGCACCTCCTTTCTTCGCCTTCAGGGGTCGCCGCGGAATTTGAAGCGTATCCAAGGTTACGTTTTCAAGGTACCTTTTACATACCCGATGAAATGTTACCCGTAAAATTGCCTACTGGGAATAGGACCTTAGACCCATTTGGAGGAATACTGGTCAGAATTATCAGTGCAATCCAGTATCTCCATGCAGGCATTGAAAACTTCATCGACACCTATAGATCTCATAGGGGAATCGCCCCCTTTCATGTGGGCTGACAGGCACCTGTGCCTGTTGCCCCAGGGGCCGAAACGCGAAAGGTGCTGAGGCAAGTATAGTCCGACGGCAGGCGTACCCACAGCGCTGGCAACATGCAGGGGACCCGTATCGTTGGAAACGAAAAGGATGGACCTCTCAACAATCGCGCCAAGCCTCGTGATGTGATGTTTTCCTGAAAAATCCTCGCACCTTTCAAGTCCAATTGATCCGCATATACTGGCTGCCGCTTCCTGTTCGGTCTCGGAGTAGCCGGTCACACCAAGGTTAACACCGAGGGCATCAAACAACCTTGAGCCCAGTTCGACGAAGTTCTCCCGGGGCCACATCTTCTTTTTCCCCCCGGCTCCCGGATTGAGCAGTATCCAGGGACGATCCCTTCCTTTCGAGGCCATAATCCTGGCAGCCTCTTCACGTGATTCCCATGGAATGAAGAAACGCAGCCTCCGCGAATAGACAGGCACCCCCAGCGTAGTCATGCACCAGATGTTCCTTTCCGCTTCGTGCATCCCTTTAGGGATCAAAAGTTCCCTTAATCCCCAAAGAGGGCGGTAACGAGCCCGGGAGAACAGCGGCATGGCTGATGAGCGCAAGTCTATCAGGAGATCGTGGGGAATAGACCGGATCATCTTAACGGACTCCAGGCGCCCCCTGGGTCCTTTTTCACGCTTGTATTCCATGACGCAGTCCCACAGGGGATCATGTTCAAGCACAGGAAGCGCCACAGTGCCTGCAAGAACGGTGAAGTGGGCCCTTGGGAGGAAACGCCTCAGGTTCCAGAGCGACGCGGTCGAAAGAATAGTGTCCCCCACGCATGAAAGGCCAATAACAAGAACGCGTTCGATCTTTTCCGGTTCTATCCTCAGTTTATTGTCCTGCCTTTCTTTCCGATCCTTCGACAGGATCCCGGTTCAACACAGAGATGATCCCTGAAGTCGAAAACCCCTCCAGGAGCGGGACAATAACCACCTTACCGGCAAACTCTCCCCCCGCCACTTCGCCGGCAAGGTAGTCTCCTCCCTTGGTTATGATGTCGGGCCTGAAAAGCCCGTACAGATCCCTGGGGGTATCCTCCTCGAAAACACATATTGCGTCCACAGATGAAAGTCCTGCCAGTACCGCTGCCCGGGCCTGCTGGTCGTTGACCGGCCTTCCCGGACCTTTCAGACTCCTTACAGAATCATCAGAATTGATAGCGACTATAAGCCGGTCTCCCTGTTCCGCCGATTTTTCAAGATAGGCAACATGTCCCGGGTGAAGGATGTCGAAACAGCCGTTAGTTGCTACAACCCGCAGGCCATCATGTTTCCAGCTTTCCACAAGCCTGGCGGCTTCGTCTCGCGAAAGGATCTTCCCCATGGCTGGACAGTGACTGTTGCCAGCAATGGCCTCAACCAGTTCCGAGGCACGGACAGGCTGAGTACCGGCCTTGCCTACCACTACTCCTGCAGCGGTGTTCGCAAGCCTGACCGATCTCTCGACAGAAAGACCAGCTCCGATGAACACAGATAACGCAGCAACTACTGTATCGCCTGCTCCTGATACATCAAAGACCTCACGCGCCTCCGACCGGACATGAAGGACCACATCTTCTGAAATGAGGGTCATTCCCGCTTCGGAACGGGTTACAAGAAGATTAGGGATATGATACATCTCCCTAACCCTTTTCCCAACGGCCGTTACCTCCTCGTCATTGTTCCCGATCCGCGGACTGCCGGCAGCCTCCGCCAGTTCCTTAAGATTGGGAGTAACCCATGACGCTCCCCTGTACTTTTTCCAGTCAGGCCCCTTGGGATCGACTATCAATGTGATCCCTCCGTCTAGTGAAGCTTCAATGATACTTCTGCAGTTATCAAAAGAGCATACACCTTTGCCGTAGTCGGAAAGGATCACGACGGAGAAACACGACAATTGCCCGAGAAGATATCCGATCATACCGGCTGATTCTTCCCGGGATGCGGCATGGCAGGTCTCGCTATCAAGACGGATCATCTGCTGCCTGCCTGACACTACGCGGACCTTGTGGGTGGTCTTTCTGCCCTGTGAAACATGCACCCCCTCAACGGGGATGTCCCTCCCTCTGAAAATATCCAGCAGGGAATTGCCCTCGGGATCACTCCCAACAATTCCTATGGGTACTGCCTTAGCTCCCAGACCGAGTATGTTCCATATGACGTTTCCGGCTCCTCCCGGGGACAGTTTTTCCCCGATGATCTTTACAACCGGGACGGGGGCCTCAGGGGAGATTCTTGCCACGTCGCCAAAAAGATATCGGTCCAGGATAAGGTCTCCCAGAACGGCTATCCTGACATCCTTCAGCCCATGAAGGAGCTGGCTGGACTTTTCATCAACCAGAACAGACAAAGGAGCACCCCCTGCCACGGCTACCGAAGGTAGCCGCCATTACATTGAAGGATGTTCAGGTAACATCCAAGGGTATATTCCAGCGACTGGAAAGGCTCATTGAATCCGGTTCTCCTCAACCTGTAGAGATCTGCCTCGGTGAAGCTCTGGTACGTATCTTCCAGTCCTTCCGGGAAAGGGATATACCTTATTTCCCCCTTGCCCATCAAGGATATCAATATGCCGGCAACATCGTTGAAACTCCGGGCCTGCCCCGTCCCGCAGTTAAAAATACCCGATACTTCCCGATGCTCGAACAGGAACAGGTTGACCCTGACTACATCCTCTACATAGATAAAATCCCTTTTCTGACCCCCATCCCTGAACCCGCCGATGCCTTCGAAAAGTTCGACAAAACCCTTTTCCTCTATCTGCCGGTAGGTCTGGTAGATCATGGATGACATCCTGCCCTTGTGCATCTCCTGGGGCCCAAAGACGTTAAAATACCTCAACCCGGCAACCTGGCACTCCATGCTTGAAATATTTCCCAGGACCCAGGAATCGAAAAGATGCTTCGAATAGGCATAGACGTTCAGAGGATATTCATTTCCACCTTCCGGTTCTTCCCGGAAGCCGCCATCACCTTTCCCATATACCGAAGCCGAGGATGCGTATATGAAGGGTATCTTCCGTGGGCTGCAGAAGAGAAGGACCTTCCTGCTGAATTCATAATTGTTGCGGAGCATGTATCTGCCGTCCCATTCCATGGTATCTGTACAGGCTCCCTGGTGGAAGACGGCGTCGATCTTCTTTCCCTCAAGGCTCCCTGAGTCAAGCAGGGAGAAAAAGTCATCTTTGTCAATGTAATCAGAGAACTTCAGCCCCCTGAGATTCCGGTATTTTGTCCCCTTGAAAAGCGAATCCACTACGAGTATGTCCTTTAGACCTTTACTGTTAAGACCGGCTATCAGATTGCTGCCGATAAAACCAGCCCCTCCGGTGACAATGATCAAATACCATCACCCCTTGTCTGCGGTGGAGTGCTCTCCAAAGATCAGTTCTTCGACAATATAACAGAGCACATGTTCCACCGCCATATGCACATTCTGTATGACAGCGGTTTTATTTGAATCAACCTCTATTGCGACGTCGGCGTATTGCCCGGATTGTCCTCCTTTTCGCGAAAGGGATATAGTACCCATCCCGATATTGTTAGCTTCCCGGATCGCCCTGATGATATTCTCGGAACTACCGCTCGTACTGATTCCCATGAGCACATCGCCCTTCCTCCCCAACGCAAGGACCTGGCGGGAAAAAACATCCTCAAAACAGTAATCGTTGCAGTAGGCTGTAAGGAATGACGTGTCTGTCGTAAGGGCCAGAGCTGGAAGTCCGGGTCGATCACGGTCGCCGGACAGACGACATACAAATTCTGCCGCCATGTGCTGACAGTCGGCAGCGCTTCCCCCGTTCCCGCAGAGCAGGAGTTTCCCCCCAAACCTCATGGAATCGGCGATCAACGAGGCAGCACTTATGATTGAACCGCTTCCACCAGATGTTATTTCCCGCAAGACGGCCGCCGTTTCAAGAAGAGATACCGATATGATTTTGTTGAATAGATCGTTCATCTCATTTTCCATTGTCTTCCTCCCCGATCCATTTCCCGATGAACCCGACTGCGTCTTCAATGCTATCTGCAACCACGTCCCAGACCGGTTTGCCTTCCAATTCAGTGTTACGTCCATAACCCGTCCTGACTAATATCCCTTTAGCCCCTATTGCTCTGGCAAATTCCATATCGGATCTTTTGTCGCCCACAACGAAAGACCCTGAAAGATCGACGTTCAAATCCCGGACAGCCTGAAAAGCCATGCCTGGTCTGGGTTTGCGACAATTACAATCCTCCCGGGGAGCATGCGGACAGTAATAGGAAACATCAATAGAAGCACCGCTCCTTCTCAGGAGCGAATCAATTCTCTCTTCAACTTTCTGGTAATCTTCTTTCAGAAACAATCCCCTGCCTATCCCGGACTGGTTGGTGACGACGATCACTCTTAACCTCATTGAGGACAACCTTTTGATCGCTTCTGCCGCACCGTTGATCAGGATCACATCTTCAGGGTTATGAATGAAAACTTTTTCCTCAATTATCACTCCATCCCGATCCAGGAAGACTGCACGATTGCTTTGCAAGAGACAGGCCACTCCTTCAGCAGAAAATTTACAGGATACGGCAATCCATTACGGGTCTCTGAGAGACTGAATTCGTACATCAAGGTTCTATACCAGAATCACATTTATCTCCTTTCAGATCTCCGTTCATTTCATTTTGAGAACCTGACATAAAAATCTGAATTTAAACAAGAGCCTTGAATGGGGAACCCTTTTGGTATATAACTTCATTATCGTTTGAGAAATGGTTTTTTGAAATATTACGTCAAGGTTCACGGTGCTTGTGAACTATCGATCCTTGCCGGGAGGATCTTTGTCAGGACACCAGATCTTCCGCCTCTTTGCATCCAACTTCCCGATTTGATGAAAGCAGAATGTCTCTGCAGTCTTCCAGACATAAAGGGGCCTTATCCTGTTTTCAGTCTTCAAAAAACAATATTGTCCTTGCATTAATATCCCTTTTTCATCAAAGGGGAGTGATATCGTTGCATCGGAATGAGCGGGCAGGATTTCAGGATCTATTCGCACAACATTGCGTAGAAATAACAGGGGCTTCAAATAATGAAGAAAAAGAAAAGAATTTGGACTCCCGTGAGATATGGGAGATAATCTTTGAACCCCTTTACGGCTTCCGGGAATTTATTCTGGACCTGTTTGGTACCCCGCCTTCCACCCCGAAAATACCAGCCTGTTTCCGTAATAGAACTATTCTACAACTAAACCCGGTACTGTTTATCGGTTCAGGCTGCAACCGTTTCTGTTATTCATTTCCAGGCAGGCCGGACCTTTGCATCAAGATCGACAGGCCAATTAATGGATCTCCAAACAATTCCCGGAGGATGAGGCTGAAAAAGTACATTTTGCCCTGGCTTTACAGTATATCCTGCAACCGGGACGAGGCGGATTTCTATTTTACGAAGGCGCCCAGTCTTGGTGAAGTGCTTTATCTGCATGCTCCTCGTTGTTTCGGGATTGCTTTCACCAACCTTGGCCCGGGGTTGGTTCTTGAACGGATAAGAAATCATGA
>Ga0068714_10002235_pt1 | contig 25476 bp, 18 predicted proteins | sample MTBNYHSulfiMetaG_FD_62988 | JGI IMG/M metagenome (GOLD analysis project Ga0068714, IMG submission 62988) | Enrichment culture microbial communities from rom New York Harbor, USA that are MTBE-degrading - MTBE-NYH (New York Harbor Sulfidogenic)... | ecosystem: Environmental > Aquatic > Marine >... | reverse complement strand
GATGAATCGAGGGAGCGCCGGGGGCTTGGCGTCCTGCGCGCGCTCGAGACGCTCCTGCGCGTCGCCGGCGGCGTAGAACGGGGTATCGATCCCGTCCACCTCGATCAAGGCGAGCTCGCCGCAGGCGACCAGCCGCTGCGGCAGCCCGTCGCTGCGGACGTTCCGCAGGAACGCCCACGCCTCCGCGTCGCCGCGGGCGGGCAAGAGGCCGGTCATGCGAACGCGCCGCAGGAGAAGGTGGCGCTGGAAGGCCTCGAGCGGGATGGGTCGCGCGCTGCGCAGCGCCTCGGGGATGACGCGCGTCGTCAGGTCGAAGTAGCGGCGGTACGCCTCTCGGTGGGCCACCGAGAGGACGCCGCGATTCCAGAGCGCTTCCAGCGCTCCGTTGGCCGCCGTGTTCGCCTTCCAGGCGCGATGCGGCGCCCGTCCGACGTCGAGCGCCTTCAACTCCCGACTCGACAAGGGGCCACGCGCGTCGACCGCGTGGTGGACGCACTCGATGATGCCCGGGTGCTCACGCTCAAGCCTCGCCTCTCGGCGTTGTCCGTAGGTGTCGCCGCCCGCGCGCATGAGCGCGGAGAACCAGGGGTACTCCTCGATGGCGATCGCGCACAGCACCTTGTCCCAGTACTCGAACCCCAGACGCTCCTCGTGGATCAGGGCGAGCGTCTCGCCGGGGTGGGTCCCGTCGACACGGGCCTGCACGACCAGGTCGTGATTGCGGCCGAGAACCGGTAGCGGATCGAGTTGGATCCCTCCCAGGTCTCGGAAACAGGCCCGGATCCCCGGCGCGCCGGGCGCGTACGCACCGCCACGGAGTCCGACTGCGTAGAGCTGATAGCGCCGCGCCTCCTCGATCGACCAGGTCATCGCCACACCGAGATCCTTTCCGTACCGGAATGCCACAGTCTACCGCAGGAGCGGGCGTCGCTCACGCGGGTCGAGAAAGGGCGAGGGCCCAGCACGTGGCCGGGCCCTCTAGGCGCGGGGATGGATCGGTTAGTCGCCGGTTCCGATGTGGATGCGGAATGTGAAGTGCCACTTCCCGTCTGGTCCGCAGTACCAGTACCATCCGCTACTGGAGCCGGGCGTTCCGAATACCCAGGTTCCGTTGTGCCAGTACCAGCTGCCGCCCGGGAACCACCCTGGCATGGGAGGACAGGACGGGCAGGGCTGGGGCTGGATCGTGTAGGGCGGCGGCGTCGGATAGGTCGCCGGCGGGGTGTATCCGTACCCGCTCCCGACGATCGTGAACGAGGTCCAGGCCGTCGCGTAGCTCGGCGTGGGAGTGATTCCCATGATTTGCCCCTGGATCCCCTCGGGCGTCGCCTGCGGGTACGGGTCCGAGTACAGGCTCGGCGCGAGATGGAGCGGCGTCGGACTGGCGATGAGCTGCAGCCGCTCGACGCCGACCGGCGGGGTGATCACGAATTGGTAGGCCCCGTCCGGCAGGACGTGGGTCCCCGGCCCCACGTAGTTGCTCTGCGAGTAGGCGTTCGGAAACACCAAGCGGATCACGCCGTCGGGCTGCAGGTCGTAAACATAGACGTATGCCGGCTGGTTCACCGTGTAGTAGATCTGGGCGGTCTCGCCGACGACGTAAGTCGACTTGTTCGTCCAGATGCTCACCGAGAGCGATCCCGGTGTCGGAGACGGAATGATCCCCAGCGGGCTCGGCTGCCCCTGCGCGGCCACCAGCACCGAGGCGCCCAACAGGACAAAGACCAGGAAGACCGGGATGAAACGCAGTCGAGTCTTCATCTCTCATCACCTCGCAAAAGGTACACCCCACCGCCAGGCGGGTTTCAGCACCCCGAGTCCTTGCGCTCGCGGGTGCGGCGCGGTACGTTGGCCCCGTGATGAATGTCATCGGTTTGGCCGGTCGGCCGGGATGCGGGAAGAGCGCGGCCGCCCGCGAGCTCACCAAGGAGCTGGGTGTGGCGCGGGTCGATCTCGACCGGGTCGCCTGGGAGAGCTACCGGCCGCGCACGCCGGTCTACTGGCAGCTGCTGACCCGCTTCGGGGCGGGTATCGTGGGGGATGACGGCCGCATCGACCGCGCCCGGCTCGGGCGGATCGTGTTCTCCGATCCGCGCGCGCTCGAGAACCTGAACGCAATCGTTCACCCCGCCGTGACGCAGCGGCTGCGCGAGCGGATCGAGACGGCGCGTAGGGAAGGCGTGCGGCTCCTCCTCGTCGAGGGCGCCCTCCTCGCGACATCGCCGCACGTGGATCGGACGCTCTTCGACGCCATCCTCTGGCTCGAGGCCGGGCCGGACGTGCGTGCTGCGCGCCTGCGAAAAACCGGCCGGGGCACGCAGACGGGTCGGAGTGTTCCAATGCCCTCCGATGGCGACGCCGTCTGCATCGATGCCTCGGGATCGCTCGAAGAGACCGTCGAAGCGATCCGCCGCGTTATCGCATCGCTTCCCGAGTGACGCGCGCTTGTCTCCGGGCGTGGCGCGTGCTAGGCTCCACCTCACAGTAACGTACCCCAAGGAGGACCTGTGATGTGGAAGGAGTTCCGCGACTTCATCTCGAAGGGGAACCTCGTCGATATCGCGGTGGCGTTCGTCATGGGCGCGGCGTTCGGCGCCCTCATCAAGTCGTTCATCGACGATATCGTGATGCCGCTGGTGGGCAAGGCCGTGGGCAACGTGGACTTCGCCAATCTGTACGCGAACCTCTCCGGCCAGAGTTACGCGTCCGCCGCCGCGGCACGCGAGGCGGGGGCGGCCGCCATCTACTACGGCGCGTTCATCAACACGTTGATCACCTTCCTTCTGGTTGCGCTCGTCATGTTCTTCGTGGTCAAGGCGGCGATGCGGATGCGCAAGCCCAAGGCCGCCGCGGCACCGACGACAAAGGCCTGCCCGTTCTGCGCGACGCAGATCCCGCTGTCGGCGAAGCGCTGCCCCAACTGCACCTCGCAGCTTCCCGCGGAGGCCTGACCGCGGCTGTTGAGGCCGCGGCGTACGGGCGGGTATCATGATGGACAGGAGGAGCGGTGGCCAAGCTGATTGCCTATTGCGGTCTTGTGTGCAGCGACTGCCCGGCGTACGTGGCGACGAAGAGCGGTGACGAGGAGGCGCTCGCGGCGGTCGCAAGGACGTGGAGCGAGCAGTTCAAGGAGGACATCGCGCCGGAGGCGTGCCTGTGCGACGGGTGCCTGGCGACCGGCGGTCGGCTGATCGGCTACGCCAGCCAGTGCAAGATCAGGCCCTGCGCGATGGCGAAGACGGTCAAGAATTGCGCCCACTGCGCGGACTACGCCTGCGACGATCTGACCGCGTTCTTCGCGATGGCGCCGAGCGCGAAGCAGACCCTGGAGGGGGTCCGGAGGGCCCTGTGACGCGGCGGCGAGCCGGATGACACCCACGCGCGAGCCGACGCTCCTGGGTGCCTGTGGTCTGTACTGCGGACTGTGTCCTCGGTATCAATCGACGGCGCGCAGCCGCTGCCCGGGATGCCGAGAGGGAATGACGCGCACTTACTGCAGCGTCGCCCGTTGTGTCGAGAAACGCGGATTGGAGACCTGCGCGGACTGTGCGGAGGCCCCATGTGGCCGGCTGCGCCGGGCGCTGAAGCTCGACGAGGGGCTTGACAGCTTCGTGAGCCACCGGCCGATCCTCGGCCATCTCGCCGAGCTCAAGCGTGAGGGAACCGGCGCGTTCCTCGAGGAGCAGACGCATCGGCGCGCCCTGGCGGAGCGGCTGATCGCGGCCTACGACGCCGGTCGATCGAGGACGCTTATCTGCACCGCGTGCGCGCTGCTTCCCCGCCGGACGATCGAGCGGGCGGCCGCGCGGCTGGAGAAGGAGCGTCGCACTGGAGCGCTCGCCGCCGATGATCGCAAGGCCCTCGCCCGCCGCCTGCGGGTCTTGCTCGAATCCGCCGCCGCCGACCTGGGGATCGACCTGCGGCTGCGCCGCAAGACGCAGTAGCGCAGCGGGCCGATTGCCCAGTCCGGCGCAGCGGAGTACCATCCCGCATGCCGGGGGAAGGGGCACTGCGGGATCGGAGGCGCGCGTCTCATGTGGATCGGAATCGACATCGGCGGCACGTTCACTGACGTCGTGGTCCTGGATCCGAAAAGCGGGCGGCAGCTCCTGTTGAAGACCCCATCTACGCCGCGGCGGCTGGCCGAGGGGGTCGGGATCGGTCTGCGCACGCTTGCAGAAGAAGCCGGCGTTTCGTTGACCGAGGTCGAGCGGGTCGTGCACGGGTCCACCGTTGCGACGAACGCGCTGCTCGAAGGCCGTTGGGCGCGCACGGCGCTTCTGACCACGGAGGGATTCCGGGACGTGGTCGAGATCGGCCGGCAGGCCCGCTTGGCCCTCTATGACCTGCGCGCGCGGCGCGCGGCCCCGATCGTGCCGCGCGACCTGCGCTTCGAGATTCCTGAACGGCTCGACGCGCTGGGACAGGTCGTGACACCACTCGACGAGGCGGCGGTCGATCGGATCGGCGATGCGCTCGAGGCGTGCGGCGTGGAGTCGATCGCGATTTCGCTGCTCTTCTCCTTTGCGAACCCCGAGCACGAGCGGCGCGTGCGGGATCGCCTGACGCGGCGGACCGGCTGTCCGATCACCCTCTCGAGCGAGACGCTGCCCGCCTTCCGTGAAGTCGAGCGCACGTCGACAACCGTCGTCAACGCGTGTCTGCGCCCGGTGATCGGTGACTACATCGAGCGCCTGGAGGCGGAGGGGCGGGGCCTCGGCCTGCACCGCCCCTGGCAGATCATGCAGTCGAACGGCGGGACGACGAGCAGCGAGGGTGCGCAGGCCCAGCCGGTGCGTATCATCCTGTCGGGACCGGCCGCGGGGGTCGCCGCGGCGCGGACGCTCGGCGAGCGAGCCGGGGTCCGCGACCTCGTGACCCTCGACATGGGCGGCACGAGCTGCGACGTCTCCCTGATCGAACACGGCCGGATCGCGATGCGCGCCGACGGGGAGGTGGGCGGCCACCCGGTGGCGGTGCCGATGGTCGACATCCATACGATCGGCGCGGGCGGCGGGTCGATCGCCTGGATCGATGCGGGCGGCGCGCTCCGGGTCGGACCGCAGAGCGCTGGCTCCGAGCCGGGACCGGCGTGCTACGGACTTGGCGGCCGGCGTCCGACCGTCACCGACGCACAGCTCGTCCTCGGCCGATTGGATCCCGAGCGGCCGCTCGGCGGGCGGCCCGTGCTCGACCGCGACGCGGCGGTGCGTGCGATCGACGACGCAGTTGCCGGGCCGCTTGGCCTCGATCTCGAGGCCGCCGCGCAGGGGATCGTCCGCGTTGCGGACGCCGGCATGGAACGGGCCGTCCGCGTGGTCTCCGTTGAGAAGGGGCGCGATCCGCGGCACTACGGCCTCCTTGCGTTCGGGGGCGGTGGTCCCCTCCATGCCGTCCCCTTGGCCGCCCGCCTCGGGATGCGCCGCGTGCTCGTCCCCGCGGCGGCGGGGGTCCTCTCCGCGCTCGGCCTCCTCGTGAGCGACGTCGTCCACGACGACGTCCAGTCCCTCTTGGTGCGCCTCGACCGCCTGGACCCCGCGGCGCTCGATCGGGTGTGCGGCGCGCTCGAAGCGCGGGCTCGCGCAACGCTCGCCCGTGACGGGGTGCCCGCCGGCGCGATGCGGTTCGACTTCTTCGCGGATTGCCGCTACCACGGCCAGTCCCACGAGTTGACCCTGGGGATGGCTCGTCCGCTCGAGGCCTCGGGTCTGTCGGCGCTCGCCGCCTCGTTCCACGTGGAACACGAACGGGCCTGCGGTCACGCGGCCCACGGCGAACCCGTGGAGCTCGTCAACCTGCGGATCCGCGCGGTGCACACCGTCCCGCCCTTCCGTCTCGCGCCGGTCGACGGGGGCGAGGCGACGGCGGCGCGCCGAGGCGAACGCGCGGTCCACTTCCACGGCCGGGGGGCCGTCACCACGCCGATTTACGATCGCGCCGCGCTACCGGCCGGCGCACGGCTCGTGGGACCCGCCGTTCTCGAGGGCCGCGAATCGACCGTCCTTCTGCCACCCGGGTGCGACGCGTCCATCGACCCGCTCGGCACACTTCTCATCGCGATCGGGGAGGCGACGTGAGCGGCGCGATCGACCCGATCACCCTGGAGGTCCTGCGTCACGCGCTTCTGGGAATCGCCGAGGAGATGAACGCGAACCTCGTGCGGACCGCGTACAGCCCGAACATCAAGGAACGGCGCGACTGCTCGAGCGCGCTGTTCGATCCGCAGGGGCGGATGATCGCCCAGGCGGAGTCGATCCCCGTCCATCTCGGGGCGATGCCGTTCTCGGTGAAGGAGGCGATCACTCGGTTCTCCGACCTCGGCTCCGGGGACACGGTGGTCCTGAACGACCCGTTCTCGGGCGGAGCGCACCTTCCGGACTTGACCTTCGTCACGCCGATCGTCCACGACGGCAGGCTCGTGGCGCTTGCCGCCAACCGGGCGCACCACGCGGACATCGGCGGCATCGCACCGGGGAGCGTTTCCGGCGAGGCGACCGAGATCTTCCAAGAAGGGCTGCGGATTCCGCCGGTGCGGCTGTGGCGGGGCGGTGAGCTCGACGAGGGCCTCTTGAGCGTCATCCTCGCCAATGTCCGCACCCCGCGCGAGCGGCGGGGCGACCTGCGGGCACAGCGTGCGGCGAACGAAACTGGGCGCCGCCGGATCCTGGAACTCGTGGCGCGGCTCGGTTCGGCGCGCTTCGCTGCGGCGACCGAGGAGATCCTGGCCTACTCGGAACGACGGATGGCCGCGGCGATCGAGGCGATTCCAGACGGATCTTACGCGTTCTCCGACGTCCTGGATGGGGACGGGATCTCACCGGATCCGATCCGGATCGCGGCCGTTGTCCGAGTTGCCGGAGCCCGGCTCACCGTCGATTTCTCGGGGACCGATCCCCAGGTGGCCGGGCCGGTGAACGCGGTGTTCGCGGTGACAGCGTCGGCCGCCTACTACACGATCCGGGCGTTCACCGACCCGGACATCCCACCGAATGATGGATGCTACCGGCCGATCGAGGTGATCGCCCCCGCGGGCACGATCGTGAACGCCCAACCACCGGCGGCGGTGGTCGGCGGCAACCTCGAGACCTCCCAACGGATCGTCGACGTCCTCGTCGGCGCGCTCGATCGGGCCCTGCCCGGCCGCGGCATCGCCGCGTGCCAAGGGACGATGAACAACGTGACGCTCGGCGGGATCGACCCCCGCTCCGGGGAGCCGTACACGCTCTACGAGACGATCGCCGGCGGGGCGGGCGCCGGGCCGTCCTGGGACGGGGCCGACGGGGTGCACACCCACATGACGAATACCCTGAACACGCCGATCGAAGCGCTCGAAGGGGCGTATCCGCTGCGCGTCACGCGCTACGAGCTGCGCGCGGACACCGGCGGGGTCGGCAGGCACCGCGGGGGGCTCGGCATCCGCCGTGACCTGACCGCGATTGGACACACGGCCCGCGTCTCGTTGCTCGGCGACCGGCGGCGCACCGCGCCGTACGGCGCGGCGGGAGGGATGGCGGGGGCCGTGGGCGAGGACCTGCTGATCTTGCCGGACGGACGCGCCCGGCGCCTTCCAGGGAAGGGATCGGTCCTCCTCGAGCCGGGGGCGACGCTCAGCGTGCGCACGCCCGGCGGCGGCGGGTACGGCCCGCCGGCAGAACGGGATCCCGAGGCGGTGCGCCGGGACGTCAGGGAAGGACGGGTCTCGCCGCCGCGAGGGACCGCCGGTGATCGCCGCGGCGGGACGGAGACGGTTGACCAGGCGTCCGATTCCCGATTGCGTGGGGCAGACGCCGGGGCGTAGGATCGTCCTCATGAAGATCCACGTCGGGACGAGGAATCCGCTGAAGGTCCGCGCAGCGCGGTCCGGGTTCGCGCTCGCTTTTCCGGAGACGCCCCTCCAGGTGGTCGGCGTCGCGGTCGATGCCGGCGTTCCAAGCCAGCCCTTCGACGAGCAGGTCGCGACGGGCGCGATCGCCCGGGCGCGGCGGGCGCTGGCTGACGCAGACTACGGGGTGGGCATCGAGGCGGGACTCGTTCGGCTGCCGGGGTGCGACGAGCCTCTGAGCGTCCAGATCTGCGCGGTGGTCGATCGGAGCGGCCGGCTCACCGTGGGGCACGGCCCGGGCTATGCGCTCCCCGCGTCGGTGGTCGAGCGGCTGCGTTCGGGCACGACGCTCAACCGTGAGATGAGCGCCCGCGTCGGACGTGACGACGTCAAGGAGACGATCGGCGCGATCGGGATCCTCTCCGGCGGCCGGATCGACCGGTTCGCCATCACTCGCGAAGCCGTGCTGATGGCCCTTCTTCCCCGCCTCGACGGCGCGGCTCGTGAGGATCCGGCTACGGGATCGGGAGCGCAGAGCGTATAATCGCAGGACGATGGCCGTCGTCAACAAGATCGGCAAGGTGAAGAAGCGCAATCACGCCCTGGTCACGTTCGACCAGGGACGGATCGCCCGCGCGATCAAGCGGGCCGCGGATTCCAACGGGGGGTTCGAGCAGGACTACCTCCAGGGGATCAACGACCGGATCTTCGCGGCCGGCGCGACCGACGAGGGCATCGCGCGGTTCCTCTCCGACCTCGTGGTCGTCGTTTTGAACGGCGAGTCCCACCATCTCGTCTCGAATTTCCCGCCGAGCGTCGAGGAGATCCAGGATGTCGTGCTTCACGTGCTGCGCAGCACGGGCTTCACCCGGACCGCCGACGCCTACACCTGCTTCCGCTTTGGTCACCACTGGATTCGGCAGGGGGCGATCACGCAGGCCCAGTTTGTCGGCAACGGCTACCCGCCTGAACACATGACGCCGCTCATCGAGTGGAACAAGACGCACGGCTGCGACACGATCCAGGGTCTGAACGAGATCGTCCGCTCCGACGCCCTCGGGACGCTCATCGAGGCGTCGCTCGACGCGTACGAGGCGTCGCTCGACGAGGCCGCCGCGCGGGTGATCGCCCGCATCGAGGCCGGCGACGAGGTCCGGATGATCTGGGTCAGCGGCCCGTCCTCCTCCGGCAAGACGACCTCCACGGTGAAGCTCACGCAGCGGCTGCGCAAGCAGGGACTGCGGTTTCGGATGCTCAACCTGGATGACTACTTCTGGCCGCTGATCGAGCATCCCACCGACTGGATCAACGACCGCAACTACGAGACACCGGAGGCGCTGGATATCCAGCTTCTGAACAACCACCTGCGCGCGTTGCTCGCCGGCGAGCCGATCGACAAGCCGGTGTACAGCTTCAAGGAGGGCCGCCGAGCAGGGACGAAGCGGGTCACGCGCGATCCCGACGAGATCCTTCTCCTGGATTGCCTGCACGGGTTCTATCCGCCGCTCGTCGAGGGGATCGACCCGCGGCAGCTCTTCCGGCTGTACATCGAGGCGATGAACCCGCTCTACGAGAGCGACGTCATGAAGCCGCTCGTCGACATCGCCTGGAGCGGAGAGCGGCTCACCCGGTTCGAGGACGTCCGGCTTCTGCGGCGGATGCTCCGCGACGTCGAGCACCGCAACCACCCGCCGCTCTCGACGCTGCTTCACTGGCACTATGTGCGCGAGGGCGAGCTGTTCTCGATCATCCCGCTCAAAGGCTTGGCCGACCACGTCCTGAACGGCGGGATGCCGTTCGATCTCCCGGTCCTGAAGCCGTTCTTCACCGGTCCGGAAAGCATCTGGCCCAGGCGCACGGACCTCGACCAGTACGCGTCGTTTCTCGATGCACGCATCCGGCACGCGCGGGTCGAGCGGCTCTTCGCGAGCGTCGACGGGCTGCCCCGCGAGCGCGTCGACGATACGTCGCTCATCCCGGGCGATGCCGTCGTGCGCGAGTTCATCGGGGGCAGCACGATCGAGATCCCTCACAACGAGTGAGGCTTGCGGATCGGACGGCCATTCCCATATCCTGAACCGTGGGGGGGCCGTTGATCGTCGCGCGAGCGGCCGGATTCCGGTCGGACATGCAGGTAGGAGATGCCGGGATGACGCCACCGCGACGTGCACGAAGAACACGATCAGTGGACGGGCGCCAGATGTGTGTTTGACATCCCTCGATGGATGGCCCTGGGTACCATGATGACGAACGGTGAATCGGGATGGGCTGCTGTTGGCCGCTATGTGTCCTTTGTGGTGAGGGAAGGGTGTTTGACTGCCGATGGAGCGAGACCCGAGGATGATCGACTCGCGTGGATGCTCGACTGAGGAGGGGCGATGCCGGCGAACCTGACCCCCCAGTTCCTCAAAGCGCGAGAGCGGTTCCGCAGCGCGCAGAGCCCGCAAGAGAAGCTCGCCGCGCTCGAGGAGATGCTTGCCACGATCCCCAAGCACAAGGGGACCGACAAGATGCAGGCGGACATCAAGCGGCGGATCGCGAAGCTCCGCGACGCCCAGACCTCGAGCCACCACGGAAAGGGCCCGCGGCCCGACCACGTCGATCGCGAGGGCGCCGGCCAGGTGCTGCTCGTCGGTCCGCCGAACAGCGGCAAGTCGACGCTCCTCACCGCGCTCACCAATGCGCACCCCGAGGTCGCCGACTATCCCTATTCGACCGTCTTTCCCGTCCCGGGAATGATGCGCTTCGAGGACGTGCCGATTCAACTCGTCGATCTGCCGCCCCTGTCGACCGAGTACACCGAGCCGTGGGTGCACAACCTCATCCGTCAGGCCGACCTGTGCTTGCTCATCCTCGATGCCACCAACGGTCCGGACGCGAACCTCGAAGCGCTCGAGGAGATCCTGTTGCTAGTCGAAGAGCGGCACAACCGGTTCGTGATCGAGCGCTCCGGGTCGGTCGAGGACGCATCGGAGATGGAGATCCCCGCGCGCATCGTTCTCGCCAAGGCGGATCTCGTCACTGATCCGCTGGATCTCGACGACCTCGAGGCCCTGTTCCCGGTGATCGTCACTGCCGCGGCGACCGGTGCGGGCCTCGACCGGCTGGGCGAGGCCGTCTTCGAAGCGCTTCACGTCCTGCGGGTATACACGAAGCTCCCCGGGGAGAAGCCCGATCTGACCGAACCGTACATCCTGCCCTGCGGCGCGACCGTCCTCGACGCGGTGACCGCGGTCCACCGGGAATTCGCCGATCACCTGAGATACGTCCGCATCTGGGGATCCGGCAAGTTCGACGGGCAGAAGGTCCCGACCTCGCACCCCCTCGCGGACAAGGACATCGTCGAGATCCACCTCACCTAGACGCTCGGATCATTGGGGGTCGAAATCGATCTCCAGGCGCGGGGCCGCCTCCTGCGCGGCGTGCGCCGCCTGTCGCAACAGGGATCTCGACCCGGCCTTCAGGAGCAGGCGGCTCGTCCCCTTCTGGGTCGTCGGCCCGAGGACGTCGACGGAGAAGGGGTTCAGGGCCTCGAGGACCCGCGTCACCCCGGCGCGGCGGACGCTGAGCCGGGCCAGCTCGCAGAACGGTGGATAGGACAACGCCTCCCGTTCCACGATCTCCCCCTCGTAGAACCGGTCGTAGTCCCCGGTCGCGGCCGCGCGGATCGCGGGATGGTCGGGGTGGTGCGTCTGGACGATCGCCTCGCCGCCAGACTCGAGGCGTCCGAACAAGCCGCGCAGGAACTGGTACGTCCGTTCGGCCGCGCGGAAGTCGGGCCGGGCGAGCAGGACGTCGGTGTCCACCGCTGCGACGAGCCCCAAGCCGGGAAGGGGCGGTCCCTTGGCGAGGATGGAGGTCGCGACGAGCAGCGGCGCCTCGCGGGTGAGCGAGGTGACGGCGTCCACACCGGAGGCGGTGCGGAGCGACGATGCGTCCACCCGCGCCACGCGGGTTCCCGGGAAGCGGGCCTCGAGGTCGCCGGCGAGGCGGCCGGCGCCGCTGCCCACGAACCGCAGTGCGCGCGAGCCGCACCGTGGACAGGCAAGACGCCGTTGCGCACGGCCGCACGTCCGGCAGACGAGCTGCGCCGAGCGGACGTCGTAGGTCAGGTTGAGTCCGCAGTGCGGACAAGAGAGCGGATACCCGCACCGCTTGCAGAGGGTCGCCTGGAAGTGCCCGCGGCGGTTGACCCCCAGAAGCACCCGCCGGCCCGCATGAAGCGTTCGCTCGATCGCTTCGGTGAGGGGCGCGCTGAGCGGTCCCGGGTCAGCCGCCAGATCGATGGTCCGAACGGCCGGCGCGTCCCGATCCTCCGCGGGGCGGTCGAGTGTGAAACCGCCGGTGCGCGTCCGGTAGAAGACCTCGATCGACGGCGCAGCGGACCCGAGGAGCACCTCGCATCCCCGGTGAAGCGCCGCGTCGCGGGCGTGGTAGTGAGGCACCATCTCGTCCTGCTTGTAGGAGCGATCCTGCTCTTCGTCGACGATCACGAACGACTCGCCTGCCATCGGCAGGAACAGCGCCGAGCGGGTTCCGACGACGAGGCGCGTCTCGCCCCGCCGTGCGGACTCCCACACGCGGCCGCGCTCGCCTTCCGACACGCCGCTGTGGTAGAGCGCCGCCCCGCCGGGAACAGCCGAAGCGAGGTGCGCGTGAAGCTGCTCGGCGGCCAGGATCTCCGGGGCCAAGACGACGACCGTCCGACCCTCGCGAAGCGCGCTGGTCGCCTCGTCGAGGTAGCGGTCCCAACGCGCCTGCGCGAACAGGACCACCGTGCCGTGGTCGGTCCGCTCGCTCTTGCCGCGCAGCTCGGGCGTCGCCAGCGCCGGGCGATGCGCGCCGGTCAGGACCTCGCGAACGAGTCCCTTCCCGACGAGTCGGCTGAGCGGACCGCGGACCGATCGCCCGACGCGCCGGGTGAGCTCGGACACCGGACACGGACCGGAGAGGCCGAGGACGAGCCGGAAGATCTCCGCCTGGCGCGGTGCCCGGCGCGTGAGCGCCTCCAGCGCATCGAGCGCTTCGGACAGCGGGACGGCGAGGACGATCGTCCGGGGGGGCGCGCTCGCGGCGCGCGCCCCCCGCGGCAAGAGCCGGTTCACGAAGAGGCCGGCCGGCGAGAGATCGTCGTTGGCGACGCGCAGCGCGAAGGCGAGCGACTCGGGACTGAAACGGGGGCCGTCGTGGACCGAGAGCACGGGCTCGAGCGGTCCGGGATGCGGATGTTCCGGGACGAGGGCGACGACGATTCCCCGGACGGGCCGTCCCTGAACCGGAACCGTCACCGGCCGTCCCACCTCAACGGTGGAGACGAACGCTTCGGGAACGGCGAAGTCGAGGTGGCCGCGAATCGGCAGCGAGACGGCCACGCGCGCCACGAGGGCTCCGGACGCCATCCTAGAAGAACCCCAGCTCGATCGCCAGGGCCAAGGCGAGGCTGGCGATGCCGCAGCTCACCAGCGCGGTCAGCGTCCCGCTCCTTGCCCAACTCCCAAAGGTGATCGGTGTGTCCGTGCGCTCGCTGACCGACACCGCGACCACGTTGGTCGTCGATCCGATCGGGGTGCCGTTCCCCCCGAATCCCACGCCCAGCGCGAGCGCCCACCACAGCGGCGCCACGTTCACCCCGCGGGCGGCCAGCCCGCCGATGATCGGCAGCATGGCGATCGTGAAGGGGATGTTGTCGACCACGGCCGACATGATCGCCGAGATCCAGAGCACCGCGAGCGTCGCGACGAGCATCCCCTGGCCGGCCAGGTCCTTGACCGCTTCGGCGATCAGGTCGAGTGCGCCCGCCGCATCGAGGCCGCCGACGATGATGAACAGCGAGACGAAGAAGAGCAACACATCCCAGTGGATCTCGCGGAGGATCTCCTCGACGGGCGGCCGCAGCCACAGGAGGGCGACGCTGGCGCCGAGCAGGGCGACCATCCCCGGGAGCAGCGCGATCCGGTCGTGGATCAGGAACAGGAGGATCGTCACGCCGAGCACGATCAGCATGCGTTTTGCGGTTTGCGGGTCGGTGAGTGCCCGCCGCGCGTTCAGCGGCGCCCCCCCGGCGGTCGGGCGCTTCCTGAGTTCCTTGCGGAACCGAATCCGCAGCATCGCCTGGGTCACGACCCAGGCGACGAGGACGATCGGCGCCAGGTGGATCAGGAAGTCGTTGAAGCTCAGTCCGGCCGCCGAGCCGATGAGCACGTTCGGCGGATCGCCGATCAGCGTGGCCACCCCGCCGGTGTTCGACAGGACGGCCTCGCCGATCAAGAGCGGCACCGGGCTGATCTCCATCACCTCAGCGATCGATAGGGTCACGGGGGCGACGACCATGATCGTCGTTACGTTGTCGAGGACCATGGAGACCAGGGCGGTGAACAGGCCGAGGGCGAGCATGATGCGTTGGGGCTGGCCCTTGGTGAGCTGCACCGTCCGGATCGCCAGGTACGGGAACAGGCCGGTCTTGTTCAGGATCCCGACGACAAGCATCATGCCGAGCAGGAGGCTGATCGTGTTGAAGTCGATCGCCGCCCCGGCCTGCGGCAGCCCGTAGAAGGAGAACCATCCGCCGACCGCGATCATGGCGACCGCTCCCGCGAGCGCCACGATGGTGCGGTGGACCCGCTCGGAGAGGATGCCGACGTACGTCGCGACGAAGATCACCGAGGAAACGACAAGCGGTGTGAGGGATCGATCGCCCATGAGAAGACTATCCTAGGCCATGTCGGGACGGTGTGCAACAGGCCCGGGTGCGGTGTGCGCGAAGAAAGAACAAGCGGGCCCCGTGTCGGGGCCCGCTTGCAGGCTCGGAACCGCTATAAGGAGGTATGAGGTCGTACTAATGCATCATTCGAGATCCGTGGTTCCGCTCCGGTGTTCGACGGTCGTTTCGATGGCCGCGATGGCTCCGGCTGGCCGGCGCGACCTCACCGCGGGTGGGTTGCCCCTGCCCGCGGCGAGCGCTCCTGTCGCTTCCCCGCAGCGCGTCTCCCAGGGCCCCGCACTGGTCTCGGGTTTGGTGGGTTCTCTCGATGCTTCCCCGGCTGTGGACGTGGTATGCTGCCTGTCCAAGAGGCGTGGAATTGGATGTGACCGGGGAACCGACCTTCGCGAGAGAAGCGGTGAGGTCGGAACGAGTTCGACCGGCACGAGGGCCCTGCATCGCGAGGCGCTCTACTGGGGCCTCCCGGGAGACGCGGCCGCGAAGAACTGCGGCGGAGGAAGCGACGGAGATCGCGTTGTAACGGCTGGCGTAGAGGGCGTCTCGTCTCACGATGGCGGCATCGGACGGGTCGGGCTGCAACCGGGACAAAGCATCGTTTCCCCCCACATCTCCCGTTGCAGACGCCCGCGAGTGCACGTCGGCCACCGAGGCCGGCTCAAGCCCCCCGGAGAGGGCGTCGAACGCGGCCTCCGATGCCGCCACCGCGAGACCCGTCCCGAGCATCAAGACGGTTCCCTCATCGACAAGAGAAGAAACGGGCGACACGTCGGCGCTTTGGCCGGACTTGAGACGTTGGGAACCCGTCCGACGCGAGCACCGAGCCTGGGTCGAGCGACCCAACCCGGAGCACGTCCGGACATCCTCGTCGTTTGCCACGACGGACACGAGCGCAACCACTGTGTTGTAAGCCAGTAGCGGCCTACGCACCTTCGGCGGCTCGGCGGCCATAGGTTCCTCCTTTAGGCCCGTAGCTTTGCGTCCCCGGCTTTCGCACGGGTTTGCCTTTGTCGAGTATGACGTGCACTATAGCATAAAGTGCTGAGAATTACAAGAGGGGTGTTTCGGATGTTTCGGTTGCCCCGTCCACGCCGCTTCGACGAAAATGAGTGATCCATGACTCAGACCGACGTCCTCTCGCGCTTTCACCCCGCGGTACGCCGCTGGTTCTCCGAGAGCTTCGCGGCTCCCACCCCGCCGCAGGCGCTCGGTTGGCCGGCGATCGCCCGCGGCGAGCACACCCTGATCTTGGCGCCGACGGGCTCCGGCAAGACCCTCGCCGCGTTCCTGTGGGCCTTGAGCGATCTCTTCGGCCGGCCGGGGGAGGACACGGGCGGTGTCGAAGTGCTCTACCTCTCGCCGCTCAAGGCGCTCGCTACGGACATCGAGCGCAATCTGCGCGAGCCGCTGTCCGGCATCCGACGGGCTGGCGAGACGCTGGGCGAGGCGCTCCCCGAGGTGACGATCGGCGTGCGCACTGGAGACACGACGACCAGCGAGCGCCAGCGGATGGTCCGCCGTCCGCCGCGGATCCTCGTGACGACGCCGGAGTCGCTGCACCTCCTGCTCACCGCCGCGCGGGGGCGCGAGGGGCTGCGCACCGTCCGCACGGTGATCGTCGACGAGATCCACGCGCTGTGCGGCAACAAGCGGGGGAGCTTCCTGTCCCTCCTGCTCGAGCGGCTCGAGCGGCTCGCCGGGCGGCCCGTCGTGCGCATCGGCCTGTCGGCCACGCAGCGTCCGCTCGATGCGGTGGCTCGGTACCTCGGCGGGTTCGACGCCGACGGGGCGACGCGGCCGGTGACGATCGTCGACGCGGGAATGCGCAAGGACATGGACCTGCGGGTCCTCTCTTCGGTGGAGGACATGTCCGACCTGCCTCGGGAGAACGGCGGCGCCCCTTCGATCTGGCCGGCGATCTACGACCGGCTCCTCGAACTGGTCGAAGCGCACCGCTCGACCCTCATCTTTGCGAACAACCGCCGCACGGTGGAGCGGATCGCTGCCGAGCTCAACCGGCGGGTCGGTCACCCGCTCGTCCAGGCGCACCACGGCAGCGTCTCGAAGGAGAAGCGCGCGGCGATCGAGGCGGATCTCAAGGCCGGACGCATTCCTGCGCTCGTGGCGACCGGGTCGCTCGAGCTCGGGATCGACATGGGGGCGATCGACCTCGTCTGCCAGGTCGAGTCGCCGCACGCCGTCGCCCGCGGCCTGCAGCGGGTGGGGCGGGCCGGGCACCTGTACCGGGCCGCGAGTGTTGGACGCCTCCTGCCGAAGACGCGCGACGATCTCGTGGAGACGGCCGCGCTGTGCCGGGCCATGCGGGAGGGCGCCATCTCAGCGGTCCGCGTGCCGCGCGCGCCGCTCGACGTCCTGGCCCAGCAGCTCGTGGCGATGGTCGCCGTCGAGGAACTCGACGTGACCGATGCCCTGGCCGTGGTTCGGCGCGCCGCGCCCTATGCCAAGCTCGCCGAGTCGGTCTTCCGATCGGTGGTCGAGCTCGTGAGCGGCGCCTACGCGACCGCGGCCGCGCCGCACCTGCGTCCCCGCGTCTCGTGGGACCGCGTCCACGATCGTCTCTACCCGCTTCCCGGCACCCGTCGCCTGGCGATCCTGAACGGCGGGGCCATCCCCGACACCGGCCAGTACCCGGTGCTCGTCGAAGGCGGTGGCGCGCGGCTCGGGGAACTCGACGAGGAGTTCATCTACGAGCGGCGGGTCGGCGAGACGATCCTCCTGGGGACCGGCCGGTGGCGCATCACGCATATCGGTGCCGATCGCGTCCTCGTCGCGGCCTCGGAGGAGCGCCAGGCGCAGATGCCGTTCTGGCGGGGCGAAGGATTGGGCCGCGACGTCGAGTTCGGCGAGCGGGTCGGGGCGTTCCTCCGTGAGTGCAAGTCGCGATTGGACGAGGCGGGAATGGAGGCCTGGCTGCAGGAGACCTGCGCGCTCGACGACGCGGCGGCTCGCAACCTCAAGGCGTACCTCGCGGAGCAGCGCCGCGCGGACGCGGAGATCCCCGACGACCGGACCGTGCTCCTCGACGCCTTCCGCGACGAGCTCGGCGATCCGTGTTTGGCCGTCCTCTCACCCTACGGCAGGGCCTTTCATCACGCGTTTCTCCTCGCGGCGCTCGCGCGCTGGCGGCAGGTGGGCGGGCACGCGCCGCACGCGGTCCACAGCGACAGCGGAATCCTCTTCAAGCTCGGGGATCGCTCCGTCGAGGAGACGGTCGACCTGCTCACCTCGATCAAGAGCGCCGACGTTTCGAGCCTGATCATGACGCAGGTCGAAGACGCACCGCTCTTCGGACTGCGGTTCCGCCAGGGCGCGGCGCGAGCGCTCCTCCTGCCGTCGAAGCGCCCGGGCCGGCGGACGCCCCTGTGGCTCCAGCGGCTGCGCGGGCGCGACCTGCTCGCTCTGGCGCGCAGCTACCCATCGTTCCCGATCGTCGTCGAGGCGTACCGCGAGGTCCTCGAGGACGACCTGCCCGTCGCCGTCCTGGAACGGCTGCTTTGTGACCGGGAAGCGGGCCGCGCGCGGTTCGTCGTGCGTCGCGGCCGGCGGCCGTCACCGTTCGCGGCCTCGCTGCTCTTCGACTTCACCGCGGCGAACGTCTACGAGTGGGACACCCCGAAGCCGCTCGTTTCGGGCAGCCGGGTCGACGAGGAGGCGATCGCCGCCTTCCTCGGCGCGCGGGTGCCGTCGCGGCTGTTCGACCCGGACGCCGTATCGACGATGGAAGCGCGCCTGCAGGCCACCGCACCGGCCGGACGCGCGCGCGACGGGGTCGAGCTGGTCGAGCTCCTGCGCCGGGTCGGCGACCTGACGGCTGCTGAGCTCGAGGCCCGTGCGCACCCCGAGGCGCTTTCGGCTCTGTCCGACCTGATTGCCGACGGGCGCGTCGTGCGGATCGAGCCCGGCGCCGGCGAGGACCGGGCGCGGTACATCGTCGCCGACGATGCGCCTCGCTATGCGAGCCGGTCGCTCGACGACCAGCGCGCGCTCGTGGCGCGGTACCTCGCCTCCCATGCCCTCGTTCGCCCCGACGCGCTGCGCGCCCGCTACGGGCTGTCCGAGGAGCGGCTGGATAGGATCCTCGAAGGGATGACGCTCGTCGAGACGACGGACGGAGAGGCTTCGGCGTTCGTCGATCCCCGCGTCGCCGAGGGGATCCGCCGGCTCACGCTCGCTGCAAAGCGCCGCGCCGGCCGGGCGGTTCCCCTGCAGCGGTTCGCGCAGTTCCTGCTGGAGCGTCAGCACGTCGTCGAGCCGCTCGCGGGGCCCGACGCGGCGCGGGAGATCGTGACGCAGCTGTCGTGGTGTGCGCTCGAGCCCGCGATCTGGGATCGCGTCCTGGCCGTCCGGGTCCGCGGGTACCGGTCCGATCAGCTGGACGCCCTGCTGCGTGGCGGCGCTTTCGTTTGGCGCGGGGACACCGCCGGAAAGACGGTCCACCGGATCGCGTTCACCCCTCGCGGAGACCTGCCGCAGTTCCTGGCTGCGTTTCCGCCGCAGGAGACGTCCGTCGACCCGCTTCACGCGAGGATCCTCGAGGTCCTGTCGTCGCGCGGTGCGAGCTTCCTCGAGGAGATCGCCCGCGCCGTGGAGGCGCCGCCGTCCCGGACAGCAGAGGCCTTGTGGACGCTCATCTGGTCCGGGCGGGTGACCAACGACTCGCTTCGGCCGGTGCGCGCCGGCCGGCCGACCGACACGCTGTGGCGCTCCGGCCGCCGACCACGGGGGTGGGCCGGCGGCCTGGGGCGGTTCTCCTTGCTGCTGGCGGACGGAGCGGTCGATCGGGAGGCCACGCTCGAGGCGCTGTTGTCCAGGGTGCTTGCGCGAGACGGGGTGGTCGTGCGGGAGCGGCTGGCGGAGCTCCCGATCGCTTGGGGCGATGCGGTGGCCGTGCTCACCCGCTGGGAGTGGCAGGGCCGGGTCGAGCGCGGCCTGTTCGTGGACGGCCTCTCGGGCCGGCAGTTCGCCGCCCCCGGAACGCTCGAGCAGCTCTTCTCGCAACCGCGGTCCGAGCGGCTCGTCCTTCTATCCTCCCTGGATCCGGCGGCCCTCTTGGGTGCGGTGGGCGCGGCCCCGCTCACCGACGCGGACGGGCGGGAGGTCGCTCTACGCCGGCACGCCGGAAACGACCTCGTGTTGCGTGGCGGAACGCCGGTGCTCGCGATCGAGAATCGCGGCGCGCGGCTCACGCCGCTCATCGCGCTCGACCGGGCCGGCCGGCGGGACGTGCTGGCCCTCGTGCCGGAGCTCCTGCGGCTCGATCCGCGGCTGCGGCGGCTTCGCGTAAAGACCTGGAACGGGGCGCCGATTCTCGAGACCGACGCGCGGGAGGACTTGGACGCCTTGGGGTTCATGCGCGATGATCTGGAGATGACCATGTATCGACGCTACGGAGCGCCGTCGTGACCGGCGTGGAGGGCATGGGCACGGGGGATCTCCTGGGGACGGCCCGCGGGATCCTCGCGGCCGGACCGATCTGCGACCACTGCCTCGGTCGCGCCTTCGCTCGGCTGGGCCACGGCCTGTCGAACGCGCAGCGCGGCCGGGCGCTCCGCGTGGCGACGGTCATGCTCGGCGGGGACGTCCCCCGCGAGAGCGGCCGGTGCTGGATCTGCGATGAACTGTTCGACCGCGTCGAAACCTGGGCGCAGCGAGCGCTCCGTGCGGTGGAGGGGATCGAGTTCGACTCGTACCTCTTCGGCGTCCGTCTCCCGGTCCGAGTGCGGCAGATGGAGCGGTTCTTCGACGAGCGGTTCCCCACCGGACAGGCCGAACCCCTGAAGCACGCCTTCAACCGGGAGACCGGCAAGGTCTTCGAGCGGTTGGCCGGCCACGGGACGGTCGATCTGACGCATCCGCACCTGAAGTTCCTCCTCGACATCGAGGCGGGAACCGTCGACTGTCACGTGCTGTCCCTGTTCGTGTACGGCCGCTACCGCAAGCTCGTGCGCGGGATCCCGCAGACCCGGTGGCCGTGCGGCCGCTGCGGCGGGCGGGGGTGCGCCGCGTGCGGCTTCACCGGCAAGCAGTACCCCGAGTCGGTCGAGGAGCTCATCGCCGCGCCCTTCCTTCCGGCGGCCGGCTCCGCACAGGCGCACCTGCACGGCGCGGGTCGCGAGGACATCGACGCGCGGATGCTCGGCCCGGGCCGGCCGTTCGTGCTCGAGGTGGAGGCGCCGCGCATTCGCCGACTCAACCTGCAGGAGCTGGGGGCGGCGGTCAACGCAGGGGCGGCGGGAAAGGTCGAGGTCGACGGGCTGCGGTTCGTGCCCAGGGAGACCGTCGCCTGGATCAAGGAGGCGCGCGGAGAGAAGGCCTATCGGGCCCGGGTGGCGTTCGAGGCGGAGGTCGCCCCGTCCGACCTCTCCGAGGCGCTCGCCGGCCTGGTGGGGCCGATCGCTCAGCGCACGCCCGTTCGGGTGTCGCACCGCCGCGCCGACCTGGTGCGGGAGCGGCGCCTGCTCGAGGCGCACGGCGCATCGCTCGGGCCGTGCGAGGCGCGGCTCGAGCTGCGCGGTGAGGGCGGACTGTACATCAAGGAGCTCATCTCCGGGGACGGCGGCCGCACGCGGCCCAGTCTCGCCGAACGCCTGGGGGTCGGCTGCCGGGTCCTCGAGCTCGACGTTGTGGACGTCCGTCTGCCGGAGTCCGACGCTTGATGAGCCGTGGACATCATGGCTCGATTCCCGTAAAGTGTCGGCGGTGACTGGCTGATGAGAAAGGGGCGAAGAGGGACGACGAACCAAGCGCAGGCGGAGGCGACCGGGGCGCTCGACGTCCTCCAGATCTACCTGCGTGAGGTCGCCTCGCTTCCGCTGCTCGACCGCGAGGAGGAGCAGTCGCTCGCCCGCGCGATGGCGTCCGGCGAGGCCGGCGCGCGCGAACGGCTCATCGTGTCGAACCTCCGCCTGGTCGTGAAGATCGCGCAGGAGTACGTCGAGGCGGGACTGCCGCTGGTCGACCTCATCCAGGAGGGCAACGTCGGGCTGATCGAAGCGGTCGACCGCTTCGATCCCGATCGCGGCTACAAGCTCAGCACCTACGCCTCTTGGTGGATCCGCCGCGCGATGCTCGCCGCGATCACCGACTACTCACGGATGATCCGCATCCCCGACTACCTGTTCCGCGCCGTCCGGCGCCTCGAGCAGATGCGGAATCTCTCCCGCGACGGGCGGGCGGACGACGAGGAGATCACGCGGGCGCTCGGGATGTCGGCCGATCGGCTCCGCCAGATCGAGCGGCAGGTCCGCGAGATCACCTCGCTCGATCAGCCGGTCGGGGAGGAGAGCGAGGAGACGCTCGAGGATGTCGTGGAAGACGAGACCGCGCTGTCGCCGGAACACGAGGCGCTGCGGCTCCTGTTCCACGACGAGCTCGAGGCGGTGCTCGACTCCCTCCCCGCGCGCCAAGCGTTCGCGCTGCGCCTGTACTACGGGATCGAGGACCAGTACCCCTACAACTTCGCGGAGGTTGGTCGGATCATGGAGATCAGCCGCGAGCGCGCCCGTCAGCTGGTGCAGCAGGGGTTGAACCACTTGACCGAGAACTGGGGCCACCGCGCGCTCGAGTTCTACCGCGGCCTGCTCAATCAGTGACCCGGCGCCTGGCGGCTGCGCAGCTGGCCGCAGCCGGCCTGGATCCCCACCCCCCGTCCCACCCGCACCGTCACCGGGATCCCCTGCGCCTCGAGCCGTGACGCGAACGCGTCGGTCCGCTCGCGCGGGCTCGGCTGCAGCACGGAGCCCGGAATCGGATTGAGCGGGATCAGGTTCACGTGGCACAGGAGACCCGACAGGCGGGCCGCGATCGCGTCGGCGTCGCCCGGCGCGTCGTTCAGGCCTTCCGCCAGCGCCACCTCGAAGCTGACCCGCCGGTGGGTCTCCTCGATGTAGGTGCGCACCGCCGACATCAGATCGGAGAGCGGATAGCGGCGGTTGGCCGGGACGAGGCGGTCGCGCAGCGCGTCGGTTCCAGCGTGCAGCGACACGGCGAGGGTCACTTGCGGCGCCTCGGCCGCGAGCCGCTCGATTCCCGGCACGATGCCCACCGTGGACACCGCCAGGTTGCGCGCGCCGAGCCGGAAGCCGTCCTTCGCGTTCAGAATGCCGATCGAGCGGAACGTCGCTTCGGGATTCAGAAACGGTTCCCCCATGCCCATGTAGACGACGTTGGTCAGGCGATCGCCGCCCGCACGCAGCCGCCGCGCCGCGTCGATCACCTGGGCGACGATCTCTCCGGTCGTCAGGTCACGCGTGAATCCGGATGCGCCGGTGGCGCAGAACGCGCAAGCGAGCGGACAGCCGACCTGTGTCGAGACGCAGACCGTGCGCCGCCGGTCGTAGCGCATCAGGACCGTTTCGATGGTTTCCCCGTCGCCGAGCCGGTGAAGCGTCTTGCGGGTCCGCCGGTCGGGACTCTCCACCGTCCCGACCGGCTGAAGCGGCAGGAGCGGCAGCTCCGCTGCGAGGCGCGTCCGAAGCGCGGTGGGCAGGGTCGTCATCTCTTCGTAGGACGAGACCAGGTCGCGGTAGGCGCCTTGCCAGATTTGGGCCGCGCGGAAGGGCTTCTGCCCCTGCGCGGTCAGCCGCGCGCGCAGCTCGTCGAACGTCAAGTCGAACAGGGAGACGCTCACCCCGAGTCACCGGCCGGTGCGCCTTCGAGCAGGGCGAGGAACCGCTTCTCGTCCAGGATCTCGATCCCGATCTTCCGGGCGCGCTCGAGCTTCGAGCCGGGGTCGTCGCCGACCACCACGTAGTCGGTGTTCTTGCTGACCGACGAGGTGACCTCGCCGCCGAGCCGCCGAATCCGGTCGGTCGCCTCGGCGCGGGTCATCGAGGAGAGCGCACCCGTCAGCACGAAACGCTTGTCCGCAAAGCGCGTCGAGGCCGGAGCCACGACCTCCTCGATCGCGATCCCCGCCTCGCGCAGGGCGTCGAGCAGCCGGCGGTTCTCCTCGTTGGCGAAGAAGTCGGTGATCGCCTCCGCCGCGCTCGGCCCGATCTCGGGCACCCCGACGAGGTCGGACGTGTCGGCCGCGGCGACCGCCTCGAGGCTGCCGAACGCCTTCGCAAGCAGGTCAGCGGTGTGTTCGCCGACCTCGGGGATCCCCAGGGCGAAGAGCAGCTTCGAGAGGGGGATCGACTTGCTCGCGTCGAGCGCGGCTAGCAAGTTCTCCGCCGACTTCTCGCCGACCCGGTCGAGCGAAACGAGCGCCTGCTTGTCGAGCGCGAACAGGTCGCTCACGCGGCGGACGAGCCCCCGGTCGACGAGCTGATCGACGAGCTTCGTCCCCACCCCGTCGACGTCGAGCCCCCCTTTGGAGACGAAGTGGAGGATCGACTCCTTGATCCTCGCCGGGCAGGAGACGTTCAGACAGCGGCGGGCGACCTGGTCCTCGAGCCGCACGACCGGACCGCCGCAGGCCGGACAGCTCTCGGGCATGGTGAATCGCCGCTCGGAGCCGTCGCGCCGCTCAGGCAGCGACCGGACGACGCGAGGGATCACGTCGCCGGCGCGGGCGACGGCCACCGTGTCCCCGATCCGGATGTCCTTGCGCTTCACCTCGTCCTCGTTGTGCAGGGTGGCGTGCGTGATCTCCACGCCGCGGACGCGGACCGGCTCGAGCACCGCGACCGGCGTCAGGATACCGGTGCGCCCGACCTGCACGACGATGTCCGCGACGCGGGTCAGGCCTTCCTGGGGAGCGTACTTCCCGGCGATTGCCCAACGGGGGCTCCGCGTCACCTCGCCGAGGACCTCGCGCGCGGCGAAGTCGTTCACCTTGATGACGACCCCGTCGGCCTCGTAGGGGACGCTCTCCCGCCTCTCCTCGAACGCCTCGTAGAACGCGATCGCCTCGTCGATGCCGTGGCACAGCTCGTAGAGCGGGTTCACCCGCAGGCCGAGGCCCGCGAGCGTCTCGAGCAGCGCCATCTGGGTATCGATCGTGAGCCCTTCGATCCGCCCGGTGGCGTAGCAGTAGATCCGAAGCGGCCGGCCGGCGGTCACCCGCGGGTCGAGCTGGCGCAGTGAGCCGGCAGCGAGGTTGCGCGGGTTCGCGAACGGGGATTGCCCCGCTTCCTCGCGGCGACGGTTCAGCGCCTCGAGGTCCGCGCGCTCGATGTACACCTCGCCCCGCGCCTCGAGAAGCGGCGGCATCTCGCCCTCGAGTGGACGCAGGCGCAGCGGGATGCTCGGGATCGTCCGCAGATTCGCGGTGACGTCCTCCCCGTTCACCCCGTCTCCCCGGGTCGAGCCACGCACGAGCCGGCCGTTCTCGTAGACGAGTTCCACGGACAGACCGTCGAGCTTCGGCTCGACCACGTAGTCCACGCGATCGGCCTCGAGGCTTCGCCGCACCCGCCGGTCGAAGTCCTTCAGCTCGTCTACGGAGAAGGCGTTCGCCAGGCTCTGCATCGGCACGGCGTGGCGCACCGTCTGAAAGCCGTCCGCGGGCGGCGCGCCGACCCGCTGGGTCGGAGAGTCCGGGGTGACCAGGTCGGGGTGTCGCGCCTCGAGTTCGAGCAGCCGGTTGAACAGGGCGTCGTACTCGGCGTCGGAGATCTCCGGGCGGTCGAGCACGTGGTAGCGGTGGTTGTGGTGGCGGATCTCCTCGCGGAGCCGCTCGATCTCGCGGTTGACCTCGTCCATGGTGGCTAAAGGGTGGCGGTCGGGTTTGCGGAAGTCAAGCGCTCGCGACGGGCGGTCAGAAGAGTCGATCCGTGTGCGGCGTCGCCGCTCGAGCCCGTCCGAGCGCCGCCTCGAGAATGCGCCAGGTCGTCAGGCAGTCGCCCCGCGCGTCGTGCGCGTCGCCCGGCGTGATCCCGTAGTACGCCGCGGCGACGGAGAGCCGCTGCCACGTGTAGTCGCCGCGCACTGGGTCCCACTGCCCGTAGACCCTCGCGAACCAGCGCATCGC
>Ga0068714_10002230_pt1 | contig 25527 bp, 23 predicted proteins | sample MTBNYHSulfiMetaG_FD_62988 | JGI IMG/M metagenome (GOLD analysis project Ga0068714, IMG submission 62988) | Enrichment culture microbial communities from rom New York Harbor, USA that are MTBE-degrading - MTBE-NYH (New York Harbor Sulfidogenic)... | ecosystem: Environmental > Aquatic > Marine >... | reverse complement strand
ATCACGGTTCGAGACAGGTTGTCGGCTTCTTCGCCGTTCATACCTTCTTTAATAAGAGCTAGGGCGGAGAGCTGAGCGCCAAGAACAATGTCATACACCCTTTTGAAGGTATCATCAGGCTCACCAGGGCAGATGGTGCGGGTCAGGTCGCTGCAATAGCCTTCAACCCTGGCTCCAATATCAATTACCACCGGCTCACCGGAGTTAATCTGGCGTGGAGAAGGTCTGGCGTGGGGCAGGGCAGCATTCGGGCCGGAGGCAACAATAACATCAAATGGTAAAACCTGGCTGCCGTTCTCACGCATGAATCTCTCTATCGCCCAGGCGGCTTCATTTTCTGTCATACCAGTGTACATGGTATCGGCGATGTATTCCAGTGCCTTATCACTGATTTCAGCCGCTCTGGTAATAAGCTCAATCTCCTCCGCCTCTTTTATCGCACGCAGGGACTCGACCAGCCCGTCCACCGGGACAAGCTTGAGCCCAGGTTGCGCCTTATTCACAATATCAGATAACTCACGGAACCAGGAAAGGGTAACGTGTCCTCCCTCGAAGCCTAACTGGCTCAAATTTAGTTCCGCCACCAGCCTGGGAAACCACTCTGAAGTGTTCCCGGTTATCTGGAAGATTTCGTAATCTGGGGCCTGTGCTCTGGCCTGCTCGATATAACGGAAGTCAGTAGCCAGGACTGTCTTTTGCGAAGTAATCAGCAGGTAACCGGAGGAACCGTTAAAACCGGAAAGATAATACCTGTTCTCCGGTTGCGAGACAAGCAGACCATCTATTTCTTTTTCAGCCAGTTGCTGGCGCAGCTTCTGCAATCGGTCAGTTATCTTTGGGCTCATTATCCTTTTCCTGTGCCATCGGGTGTGCCGAGAGATAGACCTTTTTGGCCCGGCTCTGGCTGACGTGGGTATAGACCTGGGTGGAGGAGAGACTGGCGTGTCCCAGCAGCTCCTGGACGACTCTCAAATCAGCCCCGCCGTCAAGCAGATGGGTGGCGAAAGTATGGCGCAACATATGCGGGTGAACTTTCTTCTCGATACCAACTATAATAGCATATTCTTGCACAACTTTTTGGACGCTTCGTTCGGTCAGACGTCCTCCATAGCGGTTGAGGAAAACAGCGCTGGTCTTTCTTCCTGCTAAAAGCTCGGGGCGGCCCTGTCTTAGATAGGCGGTAAGAGCGTTAGCTGCCGGCTCGCCCATTAATACCATCCGTTCCTTGGCACCCTTCCCCCAGACCCTGATTTCATGGGTGGGAAGACTAATCTGTTCCAGGTTTAGCTTGGCCAGTTCGCTTACCCTGAGACCCGAAGCATAAAGCAATTCCATCATAGCCCGGTCACGCTGCCCTAACGGCGTGGTCAGGTCCGGGGTTTCGATAAGCCGTGTTATCTCTTCAGGGGTAAGGAAGGAAGGCAGGCGTTTGTCTAGCTTGGGCGAAGAGGTCTCGGCTACCGGGTTGACGGCTATCATTTGCTCGCGCAGTAAAAAACGGTAGAAGGAACGAATGGCTGATAGCTTGCGGGCGATGCTGGCCTTGCCCAGTCCCTGCTTCATAAGATGCAGCATGTAATCGCGTAAAACGTGTTTATCCACCTCGGCCAGCGAGTCAATCTTCTTGAGCCTGAGAAAATTAAAGAAATGGAGCAAATCGGCGGCATAATTACGCACAGTATAGGGCGAAGCATTCCGCTCCGCCTCAAGGTAGTTCAGGTACCTATTAAAGACTTCTTGCACTGACTTAACTTTACTAGGTTTGCTATATCTTTAGCAAGTGCGTTTATCTTCACTATTCGGAAAGCACCAGTTCAGACTCCATTTGGGATTCTTGTTTACGTTTGGCCTTTCTTTTCTTCATGCGTTCTGCGTGAAACCTAATCATCTGGTCAAGCTGGTCGTACATTTCTTCGGATGAATCGCTCTCGTTCCGTGCAAAGCAAGCAGCAATTGCTCTAAAAACGACGATTTCCGTGCAATCCTCCATTACACCTTGGTCATAGGCAGGATGGTCAAGATTAACAAGGATAAGTGATTCATGGGGTCTTACATCGCATTCAGGCCAATCCACACCTAAAGGGCGCATCTTTATTTCGAAGGTTTGGTTCCTGAAACGCAAACGCCCTGAGCCAAGAATTGCTTTTATCTCTTTCATAAGCTTAGGTGGTATAGGTGGGTGGTCTATATGTCTTCTCAACTGCCTTTTGGTTTCAATTTGCAGGTCGGGGCGCATTACTTTTCGCCCCTTCTCCTCCTCCTGCCCCCTTAATAGGCTGCCTTGTCGAGCTTTGCGCTTTAAGAGTTCATTGTAGGCATTAAAATCTTCCGCTACCTGTTTTATAGCCTCATCAACCTTCGCCTTTTTCTCAGCTTCTTCCTTCGCTTGGTGCTTTTTCTCTTCCTCTCTACAAATGTCTGTGAGTAGTTTTTTCATATAATTAGAGTAGGCTACATATTTTGGATGAGTCTCAACAAAGCCCTCTCTGTCTGTTTTAATAACTGCCATCTCGTCACGTTTATCCTCTGGATCAAAGCTGGCAACTTCTACTGAACCGGCTACTAAATCACCAACATGGTATGTAAAAGATGTGGGTGATAAGCCAAAAAGGCTAGGCTCTCCAACGACACGGCCTCTCACTGTAGTAAAAACTCCTGGTCTTTTAAGCATCTTTGTGGCTACAAGTATTTCACCAACGATGCGACCACATATAGGGTCTACATGGTCTAAAGGGATTTTCCTCCGAGCGGGAATATACTTTGGTTCACAAGAGCGACCGTTTACTATTACAGTAAAGTCCTTACCTAAGGGTAGTTCCTGAGCTAAGTGAGCTAGCACTTTATCTATGTCTATCCTGCCGCACTCTGGTCTGAGTTTCCTTAGCGTTACTGTAGTTCCGCTGGCTTCACTCTCGGCATCAAACTCTTTCAACTCCATTGAGGCTCGGTCCAAGATGGGCTCTTTTAGCTTCCCCATCTTCTCGGCCTTCTCAAGATCATCTCGGTCTAGACAAAATTCAAAGGCTTTGCCATTTTTTACTGTCTTAACCTCTATTCTCTTTGTGATACCAAAGCCAGCAAGCTTGCCTATCCCCTTGTTGCCGATGGGGAGGCGATGAAAAACGGGAGTCCGTTTAGTAGCCCGTTTTTGCTCTGATCCTAAGAACATATACCCTTCACGAATGTCCTGCTCATCCATACCCTCTCCATTGTCCTCAATAGTGATTTTATCTCGATCAGGTTGAATATTAACAGAGACGTAGTTGGCATCAGCATCATAACCATTGACTACGAGTTCACCAATGGCCTTGTGATACTTACTATACATACTGACACCAATATGGTCTAGCATTCTCGTTGCTACAGTGAACTTTAGATCACGTAGCCTGTGACCTTCGTGGTTTTTCTTCCCTTTCATTTCTAGCCCTTCCCCCTAGAGTATAAATATTTTCCCCTTTTGAGAGTTAAATTTTGCTTTTACTTCTTTAAGCTGTTTATTTATAGCTGAAAAGATTTTATTTATATCTTCTTCTGTATAGCCATATCTTTGTCTGTTAGACAATTTACCCAGTATCCTCAGTTTATCTAGGATAGCATTTGTTCTTAATGTAGCTATTCTTTTGAATCGCTCTTCGGGCGTTTCGTTTTTGTTTATTCTTCTCATTCAAGATTCCTTCTACAAATATTTAATAAAAATAATAACATAATTGTTCTAAAATGTCAAATATATTCTTGATTATTTTAACTAAAAATCACTATTATGTTGATATATATAGCGTATATCACAAAAAAGAGAAAAATATATAAAAAACTTGTTGGAATGAGTCTACAGATGAGCACTACTGGTATTTAGCAGATATGGTTTCCTTCGGTTCTGCCAGTTTTCCTCGGTAACTGCACTTGGTGCACCTGGCTTGCGTTCCTCTATACTCAGTCAGCAGTCCGCCACACTTTGGGCAGGGCTGGGGGAGGGGCCTGTAATTGGTGGCAAAATTGCAGTCAGGGTAGTTGCCGCAGCCATAGAAGGTGCGCTTCTTCTTGTTTATTTTCTGCACCAGTTCCCCGCCGCATTGAGGGCACCTGGCGCCGGTCTTGAGCTGATAGGATCTGGTGTGTTTGCAGTCGGGGTAACCGCTACAGGCAAGGAACTTGCCGTAGCGTCCCGTCTTAACCACCAGTGGCTTACCACACTTCGGGCAGGTTTCCTCGGTTACTTCTTCGGGTAACTTGACTCTATCAATCAGGGCAGCCTTGTCGAGGTCCTTCTCAAAGGGGGTATAAAAGTTCTGAACCACGCCCACCCAGTCCCTTTTCTCATTAGCTATCTCGTCCAGTTCGTCTTCCATGCGAGCGGTGAACTCAATGTCAACGATATCGGAGAAATGTTTATTGAGCAAATCACTGACCACAAAGCCGAGTTCTGTCGGCTGGAAGCTGCCTCTAACCCTGGTCACGTACTCGCGCTCCTGAATGGTGGATAGAATGGGGGCATAGGTGCTGGGCCGCCCGATACCGTACTGTTCCAGTGTCTTAATCAGAGTAGCTTCGGTGTAGCGGGGTGGTGGCTGGGTAAAGTGCTGCTCGGGGAAAAGCCCGAGCAGATTCAGTTCATCACCCTTTTCTAATTTGGGGAGCGTGGAGGATTTCTCCTCTTCCTCGGCCTGGTCTTTCTCCTCGGCGTATAGAATGGTAAACCCGGGGAACCGGTTAACCGAGCTTGAGGTCCGGAAAAGATAGTCAGGACTGGCATCCTGGCATCTGGCTTCGATGTCGGCAGTAGTGTTATCATATATGGCGGCTGCCATCTGGCTGGCTACCATGCGCTTCCAGATAAGTTCGTAGAGCCTGAACTGGTTAGCGTTGAGGTATTCTTTGATTGATGATGGTTCTCGCTTGATTCTGGTAGGGCGAATGGCCTCGTGTGCCTCCTGGGCTCCTTTGGTCATGGTGGTAAAAGAGCGGGCGTGAGGTGGTACAAACTCGGCACCATATTTTTTATTGATGAACTCTCTGGCTTCAACCACGGCGGAACGAGCCACCCGGGTGGAGTCGGTGCGCATGTAGGTAATAAGGCCGGTGCTGCCTTCTTTGCCGATGGGTAAGCCTTCGTAGAGCTGCTGGGCAATGGCCATCGTTTGTCCCGCGCTGAAGCGGAAGCGGCGCCAGGCTTCCTGTTGCAGGGTGCTGGTGATGAAGGGTGGCGATGGTTGACGGGTTACCTTCTTGGTCTGTACCTTTTTGACGCTGTACCCGGCCTGCTCCAGTTCAGCCTTAATTTCGCTGGCTCTTTCCTCATTGTGAATGTCCAGCCTGGTACCGTCAGCAAGACCAACCAGCATGGCACGAAAGGAGACCTTTTCCCTGGCTAGCTCGGCCTCGATAGTCCAGTATTCTACCGGAACAAAGCTCTCAATCTCACGCTCGCGGTCAACAATAATTTTCAGTGCCACCGACTGTACTCTGCCGGCGGAAAGCCCTCTTCTTACCTTCCGCCAGAGCAGGGGACTGATTTTATAGCCGACCAGTCTGTCCAGAACGCGCCGTGTCTGCTGGGCATTGACCAGTTGCATATCTATAGAACGGGTGTGTTTGAAGGCATGTGTAATTGCCTCCTCGGTTATTTCGTGGAAGACGACGCGATGGTAGCGTTTCCTGTCCGATTTAATCACCGTGGCCAGGTGCCAGGAGATGGCTTCTCCCTCGCGGTCGGGGTCAGTAGCCAGATATATTGTGGAGGCTTTCTTGGCTGCTTCTTTCAGTTCCCGCACTACCTTACTTTTATCCCTGGGTACCACATAGGTAGGCGTGAAGCCATTGGCAACATCTACACCCAGGCGACTCCGGGGCAGGTCTCTGACATGGCCCAGGGACGCTTTGAGTGCATACTGGTTGCCAAGAATCCTACTCAGCGTCCTGGCTTTAGCCGGTGATTCAACGATAACCAACTTTTTTGTCATGGTGGCTAATCTACTTTTACCCTGTATTCTTCGCGCGTTTCTCTGGCCAGAGCATAGTTCATTGCCCCGACCTGTTTTATCAGGCCCTTGAGCTCCATCATGGCCAGGGTGCTGCTGACCGTTGATACTGGCAGACCACTTGAGCGGCAGACTGCGTCAATATGAGTGGGTTCGGCTCCCAGGTGCTTCAGCAACAGGGATTCGGTATCAGAAGGTGGCAGGAATTCCTTCAGTTCTATCTGGTGGACCACGGCCGTCAGATTTAATTCCTCCAGGATATCCCTGTAGTCACGAACCAGCTTAGCACCTTCCTGAATGAGGTGGTTGGCGCCCCGGCTGACTGGTGAGAGAATACTGCCCGGGATGGCAAATACCTCTCTATTTTGCTCCAGTGCCAGATGGGCCGTAATCATGGCACCGCTGGTCTCTCCGGCTTCAACCACCAGTACTCCGAGGCTCAGCCCGCTCATAATACGATTACGCCGGGGAAAGTTTTCTGCCCTGGGTCTGGTACCCAGAGGGTATTCACTGATTAAAGCTCCCTGCTGCATAATGCGGCGGGCCAGCTCAGCATTCTCACTGGGATAAACGGTATCCAGGCCGCAGGCAAAGATGGCCAGACTGCGCCCGCCAGCAGCCAGGGCGCTGTGATGGGCTACGGAGTCGATTCCTTTGGCCAGACCACTGGCGATAGTAATTTTACTCTGAGCGAGGTCAGCAACTATTTCCTCGGTTACCTGTCTTCCGTAAACGGTAGCCCGGCGTGTACCAACAACGGCCAGGCACCACTCGTCTTCAGGCAAAAGCGAACCTCTGATATAAAGCAGGGGAGGGTAGTCGTAGATTTCCTTGAGTCGAGGTGGATAATCAGGGTCATGGCAAGTGATTACTTTTACGCCGTAGCGGTCCAGCTTTTCCATCTCCGTTTCCAAGGAAATCTTGGGGCGCTGGCCAGTGATAGCCCGTATTGAGCCGTTATCCAGCCCTGATTGCTTCAATTCGGCCGTGGTAGCTTTCCAGGCAGCCTCCAGACTGCCGAAGTAGCTCTCAAGCTGAGTGAACCTGACACGGCCAATGCCTGGTATGAGGCTGAATCCAACCCGGTATTTGATGTCTTTTCTGCTCGCTTCCAATGCAATGCCATTCTAGCATAGAGGGGAGCTACTGACAATTGAAAAGTGGCTCAAATGCAGAACCAGAGAGGAGGCTTTATTACTGTCTAAAAATAGAAAAATGAAGCGGAGAGGGTGGGATTCGAACCCACGGTAGCAAAAAGCTACACGCGCTCTCCAGGCGCGCCTGTTCGTCCACTCCAGCACCTCTCCATAAACAACCACATATTTCATCTCGCCTGCCAGCCGTAGCCTTGGCATAGGCTGGCGGAGAGGGTGGGATTCGAACCCACGCTCCGCAAACGCGGAGACCGCTTTTCGAGAGCGGCACCATCAACCACTCGGACACCTCTCCCAGCTTCAAAATTCTACCATAAAGTTGTGCCTTAATGCTATTTCGCTACTAATCGATTTTGACAGTCTCTCTTGCAGCCTTGCGATTAACGATAGCATCAAAGCTCTTAGCCGCTGCTTCTTGAAGTCCGGGGGCCACGTGGGAATAAGTATCCAGCGTTATCTGAATACTGGCATGGCCTAGACGTTCCTGGACTATCTTGGGGTGTATGCCTTGCTTCAACCCGCATTTTCCACCATTGGGGAGCGCGGGGCTAAGTTTGTGTCTATTAGAATACCACCGGACCGGCAACGGGAATATGTCGAGGAAATCAATGGGTTCATTCGTAATAAGAATAAGGCAAAATAGACGGTAAAAGTTATTGACAAACATGTGCCATATACATACAATCGGTGATAATAACAATGAGGGTCAGGATGCTTAATTACGAGTTGATATGGGAAATCCCGGTATATATGCAAAATTACTTAAGCATCTACTTTTTCTGTTAGGGAGGTTAATACAATACAGATAAAGGGCGTTGGGAACTGCTGGATGATATGGCAATAGCTATTTTATTTTTAGCCTTAACTGATTAATTATACTCTGACTTATGAATCATTAATTCAGGTGGTTTTATGAGGTTCGCGTGGTTTAAAAAACAGCCATTAACTATACGCGCCGCGATTGTCGCAGGAATTTTAGCCATTACAGGAGCAATCGTAAGTGCTCTCATACCAGTCATTCCTGCTCTATTCGGGGAGAGTTCCTTACAGTTAGTAGACGTTAGTTTTATCGACTCAGGCGAATTCCCTGTGTTGGATATTAAGCTCAGAAATACTGGTGATAAAATTGCTTTTCTGAAACGGGCAGATTTTGAAGTGGAGAAAATATGGACGTTAGAAGCAACAGTTTTTCCGTCTGCTGAGGAAGTTTCACAGAATTATAATGTAATACTTCCGTTAAGTGGAGATCCTTATTCTATATCTAAAAGCATCTCTCAAAGCATAAAACCAAATAACGTAGATAGATTTACCTTTACTTTGGGTAATGATGGGGGGGGACCTCCAAGATTCTATGTTTATCTAATGACCGTGAAGCTGGTTTATGACGAAGACGATAAATCTTTAAAGACTCAAAGATTGCTATTTGTTACAGAGAGAGCGGGTCCCCCCCTTTCTTTTGCTCTCATGGGGCCGTTTGCTAAGGACAGATTCATCAAAAACCAGGGTATTATGACAGAAATTAACGAGATTGACGCTATGAAAAGCGAGCGTCTAAAAGAAACGATAAGTTACTTCGCAGAAGCTTCGTTTGAAGATTAGTGATGTGAAACTGTACAAAGATGAGCATGACTAGGTATCAGTGACCTGCCTCCAGAAAGGATATACTCTTTAAGTTAACATTAGCGGAATTGTAACCTAACATTGCCAAGGACAATTATCATCGCAAGGAGGAGAACCAGATGACTCATATAGTAGAGACAACCACTGGTAAAATTGAGGGCATCGAGAAGGATGGCCTTAGCATCTTCCTGGGAATACCCTTTGCTGCTCCCCCCGTCGGGGACCGACGCTGGCTTCCTCCCGAGCCTGCACAGCCCTGGGCAGGCGTGAAAGAAACAAAGTCCTTTATTGCTACAGCCCCACAAATCCTAGTCCCACAAAGCCAGGATAGTCCTCTATATGTCAATCCAAATGTTGGTACAGGCCTCGGTGTGCAGCCGGCTATAAACGAGGACTGCCTCCACCTGAATATCTGGACACCGAGTACGGATGCTACCCGTCGGCCAGTCATGGTCTGGATTCACGGGGGTGGTTTTACTGGCGGTACCGGTGCATCACCACTGTCGGATTTCGGGGTGCTCGCCAGACTCGGTGATATTGTAGTGGTGACTATCAATTACCGACTGAATGTTTTTGGCTTCTTAAGGCTGAAGGACATTACCGGCGGCAGGATTCCCTCTACTGGAAACGAGGGGATGCTGGATCAGGTCGCTGCTCTAAGATGGGTGCGAGACAACATCGAGACCTTTGGCGGTGACCCAGGCAACGTGACCGTCTTCGGGCTGTCAGCCGGAGGCGGTAGCGTCTGCGCGCTGCTTGGAATGTCCTCAGCAAAAGGTCTCTTTCATAAGGGAATCTCACAGAGCGGCTCCGCCCATTTCATGATCGACAAGGACGAAGCTAACCGCTATGCAGAGCATTTCCTTAACGTGCTGGGAATAAAAGTACGTGATGTCAGTGACTTGCGTTCGCTGACTATGGAGCAGTTACTCGAAACCTACAGTAAGACACTTCCAGTGCCGAGAGGTGTCCGGGCACCTATGGTAACGGTCGATGGCGAAGTGTTCCGTGAACTACCGATTGACAGTATCAAGGCAGGCTCAGCAGACAGAATCCCGGTGATTGCGGGCACAACGGCAGATGAGTGGCGGTTGTGGCAGGCAATGGACCCGGCAATACAGAACCTGGCTGAGGGTCACATGTTCGCACGATTCAGCAAGATGATGCCAGATTGGGATATAACTGACGTGGTAAAAGAGTATAAGGAAATACTAACCCAACGAGGTGTTGACCCTACCCCGTCAGAAATCTACCTCGCTATCATGACAGCGCGTATGTTCTGGATACCCACAACCCGTATGCTTGAGGCACATGGACACCGTGGTAATCCGGCGTATAGCTATATGTTTACGTGGAAAGCACCGTTTAGAGGTGGTATATTTGGTGCATTCCATGGTATGGACAGTGGCTTACTATGGGGTAACTACCAGCCTGAGGTCTTTGGGTCGGGTTCGCTGATTGCCACGTTATCCCGGAATATACAGGATGCCTGGTTGGCATTTGCCCGTACTGGCGACCCGAGCTGCGAAGGACTGGGCAAATGGTCGGTCTACGGAGAGAACCGGGAAACAATGCTACTCGGAGAGCAGTGTCAGGTCCAGGAAGCCCCGTTTGAAGAGGAACGCCGAATTTGGGATTCGGCTCCAGATGACGTGTACAAATGGCAGTAATCCTTTGACAACATTATTTGACTGGAGTAAGCTAGGGTGTTCATGAGTAAGTCATACCGACAGATTACACCTGGCTTAGCCGGTCAGATACGACTCGTAATGACCGATGTTGACGGTACCTTAACACACAGTGGTAATTCCATTAGCACGGTGGTTTCAGCAGCCATTTCCTGTCTACGGGAGCAGGGTATTACAGTGGGTCTTGTCTCAGGTCGAACGCTTCCCAGCCTGGAGTCGCTGGCTTCAGATTTGGGTATCAGCGGGCCCATTATTGCTGAAAATGGCGGTGTTGCCAAGCTAAAGGCGCATGACGAGCTTGTGGACTTGGGTTACACACGCCAGCCTGCTCTCCGAGCTCTGGAGAAACTGAAGACATTGTTCCCCGATGCTATCACGGAAAGGGAAGACAACAAAGACCGCACGGTTGATGTGGTCATGTGGTCCCGCGGAGTCGAAACAGATGAACTGAGAAGACACTTGAAGGGTGCTCAGCTTCTTGATTCCGGTTATATACTTCATCTGATGCAAAAAGGTATTAGCAAGGGACGAACACTTATGAGATTACTGGGGGGAATAGGGGATGGCAACCTGTCGCCGGCAGAGATTATGGTATTCGGCGATTCTCTCACTGATATTTCCCTGTTCGAGATGTTCCCGCACAGTGTCCTCATAATCAACCAGGGGCTTTCAGCCAAGCAGAGCCAGCTTTTACCGGAACTCGCCGAATATAAAAGTGACCTCCCCTTTGGGGAAGGTTTTGCCGAAGTAGCTTTCCATATTACCAGGGCCCGTGGTTACCGGGTATAGTCAATGCTTAATGGCGGGAAGCGGTACTTATCAGAAAAACATTATGCTGGTTTGCTTTTCAAAAGGGAATTATGGGAGAATGTCTTTATAGCTCTGTACGCGTAACTCACACCTCTGTGGAATAATTACAACCTGGAATCATCAAAAAAGGAAAGACCGATGAAATATCGAAAGTTTGGTAGGCTGGACTGGGAAGGTTCGGCATTGGGCTTTGGCGCCATGCGGCTGCCGTTAATCGATAGCAACCCGGCAGATGTTGATGAGCCTGAGTCCATTCGGATGATACGCTACGCCATTGACCATGGCGTTAATTATGTGGATACGGCATACCCTTACCATGCCGGGCGGAGCGAACTTGTGGTCGGACGGGCACTTCAGGATGGCTACCGCGAGAAAATAAGACTGGCCACGAAATTACCTTCCTGGTCTGTCAACGAGACCAAAGACTGTGACCGCTATCTCAATGAACAGCTTGAGCGTCTGCAAACCGATAAGATCGACTTCTATCTCCTGCATGGAATGAACAGGACTACCTGGCCTAAACTGCGGGACCTGAACGTACTGCGCTGGGCTGAAGGGGCTATGTCCGATGGGCGTATTGACTATCTGGGATTTTCTTTCCACGACGATTTTGAGATCCTCAAGGAGATTATAGACGCTTATGACAACTGGACCTTCTGCCAGATTCAGTACAACTATATGGATATAGACTACCAGGCAGGCACCCGCGGGCTTAAGTATGCCGCCGGCAAGGGGCTGGCCGTGGTCGTCATGGAGCCGGTGCGAGGGGGACGTCTCGCCAGGCCCCCGGAGACAATAGCCAGGCTGTGGGCTAATGCCACACAGCAACGCAACCCGGCGGAGTGGGCACTCCAGTGGGTCTGGAACCAGCCGGAAGTCTCGGTGGTTCTCAGTGGTATGAGTACCATGGAGCAGGTGGTGGAAAACGTGGCCAGTGCTGAGCGCTCCAGACCGGGTATCCTGACGGCGGATGAGCTAGCACTAATCGATCGAGCGCGGGAAGGTTACCTCGCGCTAAGCCCTGTTCCCTGTACCGGTTGCGGATATTGTATGCCCTGTCCCAACGGTGTGGACATCCCGCGTATCTTCACGCTCTATAACGACGCAATCATTTATAGTGATACCAGATCTCCGCGGATTATCTATCACGGAGCCCAGGGCTTCAAGGAAGAACAGCGCGCCGACCGGTGCATTGAGTGTGAAGAGTGTCTGGAAGCTTGTCCCCAGGAAATCCCCATTCCAGAATGGCTCCAAAAGGCACACGCATTGCTTAGCGCGATGTAATGATATCTTATTAGCTTCGACCTGTCAGGTTTGGAAAAAAGTGCATAAAGAAGTGAGGCGTCAGGTGTAGCTAATTTTCTTAAGAGAGGCTCTCCCAAGGTAACGAGTGGGAGCAGCGGATTGAGAACTACTTATCTGAAGGTGACCTGTTGACCTGCCGGCCAAACGCCTCTTATTTTTACCATATCCGTGAGTTCATACCATTTCTTGACTTCACGGTCTTGTAGAGCGATGATATCAAACAAAGGAAATGGAAAAAGGAGGCGAATATGTTCAAATTCGGAGTAGCTCTCGCTTGTTCTGTATTCCTGCTATTTCTTGTTGCCTGTGGTGCAGCCGCACCCTCTCCTTCCCTTGAGGTATACGACCAAGATGTTCAGGGTAATGCTGTGAGCATCCCGAAGGCGGCCATTGATAAGGCCGGATGGTTGGTTCTCCATGGAGCCACGTCTGAGGGTAAACCTGACCCGGCGAGTAATCTCGCTGTGGTAAGGCTAGGTGGACCTGGCGAATACCTTAATATAAAAGTACCGCTTTACGTCCTTGGGGAGCGTACTATCTTTGCCATGCTCCACTATGATAACCCCGTCGATGGTGCTTTCACTTTTTCAACTGGTAAAGCCGATGACCCTCCGGTAACGGTGGAGGGTAATGTCCTGGTTAAATCTTTTGTTGCGCGTGGAGTCTCGCCCATGATTGAAGTGCAATCACAGGAGATAAAGGGGGGCAAGATAACCCTATCACGAGCGGTTATTGACAAAGCGGGATGGCTCATACTCCATCCGACGACAACTGAAGGCAAACCAGATACCGCCCGTAATCTGGCCATAGTAAAGCTAAGCCCCGGTGAGTACACTAATATCGAAGTGCCTCTATCTATCTCTGTACCGAACACTGTTTTTGCCATGCTGTACTATGACGACCCGGCTGATGGCTCGTTCACCTACTCATCTGGCAAGGCTGATGATCCACCGGTCAGAACTGGAGGTAATATTGTGGTCGTGTATTTTACCGTGTACGGGCAGTAGATGTTAAAGCAACCAGGGTGATGGGAGCAAGCGGCTAACAAATTAAATAGATAATAGTAGCGTTAAAAAAGAGGTGAACATGAGGGACAGTCACCGGACTTATATTACACGATGACAATAACGCTGGTTCTTCTGGATTGTCAGACTGCCTGCCTGGTGTGATATTATAAGCTAATAATCCGCCGGGTTCCCTTCAATATTTTTTCACCGAGGCGTATATATTGAACCCTTATAGCTACGAAAATAGTATTCCAGACGTTGAGTCACGTCTGAAAGAAGATACTCCCGAGTTACTGCATTATGAAATACAGTTTCGGAGCGCGCTTGATACCGGTTATCCTGAGAACGGTATAGTCAAGGGTGAATATTATCAGCCCAGGGTGGAGCATAAGGTCCCGCTGGTTATCCTGGTGCATGGAATGGGAGACCACAGTGTGATTCCCTGTAAATTACTTGCCCGGAGCATGGTTAAACGTGGAGTAGCGTGCTTCATTCCCTACCTGACAATTCACTCTAAGCGTATTCCGAAAGCTATGCTTGCCCATATGCCATATCTTAATCCCGACGAATGGTTCCAGTGCTACCGGGTTTCAGTAGTTGATATCCGCCAGATAATAGATTGGGCTTATAGCAGGACTGAGCTGGACGCCAAGCAAGTCGCTGCGCTGGGTATTAGCTTTGGTGGTTTTGTCTCGGCGATAGCCATGGGGGTAGATACACGAATCAAGGCTGGCATTTTCATAGTAACCGGCGGTAATTCTAATAAAATATCCTGGCTGAACGGGGTCAGTCAGTACCGCAAGCGTTATCGGCGTACCGAAGCCGAGCACCTGGAGATTCAGAGCAGCTATGCCAGCTATCTTAAAGATGTGTCTGAAAAAGGCTTTGATAATGTGACACCAATTAACCAGAGTTTTCTAACAGACCCACTGACGTTCTCTGGCTATATTAAGGGAAGGCCTGTCCTGATGATAAACGCCAGGTGGGACAAATACATTCCCAGGGAAACAGTAACTGAACTCTGGGTAGCCTGCGGTCAACCGGCTATAAAATGGATTCCTTCAGGCCATTCCAGTGTATGGCTGTGGTATCCCGCTATTCGCAGGAGTGTCGCTACGTTTCTAAATTCATGTCTGGATATTTCCAGTGAGTCCAGTTAGTGAAAGTGGGCGAGTAGTTCTGGCTGAAAGGCTCTACAATTTGACCGGGCAGGTGCCGCCGGGTTATAGTGAAATACTTCAAAAGCAGGGTATAGGAGTATAATAGGGGTATAGAAGGAGGTAGGCTCCAGTGGGTTTGAAAGATAAGTACGCCATTGTTGGCGTGGGTTATACGCCACAGGGACGAGTCCCTGACAGGACTGCTTTGAGCTTCCATGTGGAGGCAATCAGCAATGCTATCAAGGACGCCGGATTGAAGCGGGAAGATATTGATGGCTTGATTTGCTATCGTCACTTCCCTTCTTTTAGCGGAGAACCTGACGTAACACCGTATCTGGTGGCACAGCACGTTGGTCTGGCCCCTAAGGTAATGAGCCAGGAAGCCAATTGCGCTCGGGACCAGCTTTTGAATGCGCTATGCTGGCTTGAGGCAGGGCTATGTAGCTACGTCGTCATCTCGTATGCCCATAACCCACTATCAGGTGGGCGTTTCTTCGGGCAGGGAATAGATAATTATAATAAAGCTGTTTTCGGACAGTTTGGGGCAACATCCGGCTATGCCATGGCAGCACGCCGAGCCATGCACACTTTTGCTACCGGACCGGAGACCTGGAAGCATATCGCGGTGGGTCAGAGAAAGTGGGCTAACCTCAACCCAATAGCCATGATGCATGACCGCACCATGACCTATGATGACTATTACAACTCCAGGTGGGTGGTAGAGCCGTTAAGGCTTCCTGATAACTGCCTCGTTACTGATGGAGGTCGGGCCTGTGTGGTAACCTCGGTTGAGCGAGCCCGCCACCTGGGACATCCTGTTGTGGCTATTATGGGGCTGGGCCAGCACAACCCGGCCTGCGAAATTGAGCAGGCGACCAATATGGCTGGTCCCACCGGTGCCAAGCTATCGGGGGAGATAGCCTTCGCCATGGCAGGAATTACCCCGGATGACATCGATGCCTGCGAGATATATGATTGTTTCACCTATACGGTAGAGATTACACTGCAGGACTACGGTTTCTTTAAGCCAGGTGAGGGGCGGTATTGGTTCCAGGACGGCACAATCGAGCCAGGCGGCCGGATGCCCGTCAACACGTCTGGCGGTCAGCTTTCAGAGGCCTATTTCATGGGACTGACCCAGCTAACAGAGGCCACGATGCAGTTGATGGGCCGGTGTGAAGAGAGGCAGTTGGGGCCTAAGACCAATACCAAGACACCAGAGATAATATTATGCAGTGACAATGGTGGCATACTCCAGACCCACTCTACTACCATCTTAAGGAGGTTGTAGTTTAGAAATGGCCTATCAGAAACCTTTGCCTAAGCCAAATGCCGATGATAGATTCTTTTGGGATGGTTGTAAGAAGCATAAGTTACTGTTTCAGAAATGTCAGAACTGCGGCCTGGTTCGCTGGCCACCGTCTATCATTTGTCCGCACTGTCACTCTCACGATACGGAAGTGATAGAAGCCAACGGGAAAGGAAAGGTATACACATACGCCATCTATCATCAGGCATATCATCCGGGATTTGAGAGTGAAGTGCCTTATGTAACAGCGGTGGTTGAGCTTGAGGCGGGGCCCCATTTCCTCAGCAATATTATCGGTTGCAGCCCTGACGATGTAGAGTGTGATATGCCCGTAGAAGTCGTTTGGGAAGATATCACTGGGGAATTCAGCCTTCCAAAGTTTAAGCCAATATCATAGTCGGTTCCCATTCAACCTGATCTGACGCTCCCCACTCTGGCTTATTTAATAACAATGAGCCTCTTGACATTGACTTAGTCAGTCTACTCATATGGACAGTCAAGCTCTTAGGGTACACATATAATCTCAACCTCGGGTTCTTCTCGTGGACTCGCAGCCCCTTCAGCAAAGAGGTGTAACATTTGATAAACGTACCACGCTCTAAACGAACACATGCCATCCTCAAGACAGATCTCTTTCAAGATTTCATCAGCGCGCTGCCTGTGAACCTTATGATCAAGAGCGCTTAGCCGCATTAACTGATATAAGGCATCATGAACAAGAGACCCACGCATGAAGTCCCTTGTGTCTATAGTAGGTCCGCTGGGACCATCCCACGCATAAGACTTTTTGATGGTCAATAGCCCATCGGAGGATAAGGACAAGAACCTGAGTTCGATATTCTGGGCTGGCTTAATGTCAATCTGAATGGTATAGTCATCCATCAATTGATACTTATACTTATAAAGTTTTCTGTAGCAAGCCTTCACCATTTTCTACTCCTACCATATTTTGTAAGCGCATGAATATGCAATAGCTTGAAAAGCCACTAGAATGGATAACGCTCATGCGGCCTTACTCAGTAGATATCTGGTCTTTTCACAGATATCGCTAACTCTTACCAATCCTAAACATCTTAGTACCACAGGTAGGGCATACGCCCTGAGTCGCTGGTTTACCATTCTTCATGGTTATGGATTTGGGGTCTTTCATCTCCTTTTTAGCACGGCATTTTACACAATAGGCTTGCATGAGTTCACCTCCATTTTTGTATGCAGAATAGCTATTTCCTAACGAAATGTCAACACTCTCCCCAGATTACGCTCTGTAACGTTCTGCCACCTTAGAGATAATAAGGTTCTGTTTTGAATATTGACAAACCTTTTACATAGGATTAGAGTTACATTCATAAAATTTAGATGAAATAAAGAGCTTGAATTGCAATATATTTTAGCAGGGAGGTTGAGAGCTAATGAAATTTAGACCGAAGCTGATGGCATACAGTATGGCAGGCATGCCTCGTAGAAGCGCAGAAGAGGCATGCCAAGCCATGATACATAATTTCCCTGAAGTCCTCACTGTACCTCAACCGACACTGTCACAACGGATGTGGACTGAAAGAACACCTTGCCTCAAAATTGACAGGGAGAAGAAGCAACTATCTTTTGAACTCGATGGCAGGGAGAATGAGCTCGTTGAATTCTATGATAGGTATCTCTCACAGGATTTAGACTACTTTGCTATTAGCCCTGAAGTGGACCCTACCTTGTATAAACTAGCGGAAATGTATAAGGAAAAGCCGTGGCCGGAATTAAAGTTGATACATTTTTCATTTCCGGGATTGTATACTTGGGGCCTCTCAATTAAAGACGAGAAAGGTACTCCTGCTCTTTACAATAAGACCCTCAAGGATGTGATGATCAAGGCAATGGCTATGAAAGCAAAGTGGCGCGAAAGGAAAATCAAGGAGCTATTTCCTGGTGCTCAGACCCTGGTTACCGTGGGCGACGGTGCCTTGTCGGTTTATGTCTCCGCTGGCGGAACTGGTTCGTGGGATGAGGTAAAAAACGATTATAACGAGATGATGAAAGAAGTGGATGGTATTACTGTTATCCACTGCTGTGCCAATTTTGACTGGTCGCTGCTAATGGAAACCAATGCCGATGTCATTAATTTTGACGCTTATCAATATGGAAGCACAATGTCACTCTACGCAGATACGTTGAAGAGGTTTCTAGAGCGAGGCGGGATGATTGCCTGGGGTATAGTTCCCACTGCTGGTAGTGGTGGAGATATAACAAGTGAAAATCCGGATAGCTTAATAGACAGGCTGGAGGAGGTCATACAATCGGTGGCAGATAGGGGAATTGATAAGGAAACACTGCTTGAGTCGTCCTGGATCACCCCTACCTGTGAGACTATTAGCCTTTCTACTGAGCTAGCTGATAGAGTCTACGGTTTTACCAAAGAGGTATCACAAAGAATGAGAGAGAAATACTTTGGCTAGATCGCAGCGAGCTTGATAGCCAGATGAACTGCCTATATCATCGCAATTTATTTAAGGGACTTGTATACTTAACAAACCCATAGCTTAGTTATTACGAACTATCCTTTTTCTTCTCTTTCGGCTTCTTATGCTCTTTAGGCTCAGGTTTAACCTTCAGTAAATCAGATACAGCCTCATCAAATTCAAGGGAATTAAGGGATATAGGCTTCTCAGAGTTGTAGTGCTCTTTTTCTCCCTTCTTACTTTTCCTGCCACCCATAACTATTTGACTCCTCCTTAATTTATGCTATAATAAAAATCAAGGCATAGGCATACACAAGACATATTTGACAGGCATACCATTTTGTGCTATATTATCTACTAATGGAGCAAGGAGGTGATGGTAATGGCTATCAAAATCAGAACATCCAATGCGTTGGTCGAAGTGGATTCGATTAACGAGTTCAGACTGGTGATGGAAGTAATGCAAAGCATGAATGGTCATGAAACTCAACCAGTTAGAATTGAAAAGAAACCAGAACAAGGTCACAGCTTGAAAACTTTCTTCCGCAAGCTTAGTAGCCCCAAGCAGATAGAGACGTTGAAATTGCTTCGACAGAGAATAGAGGGTATGACGGACTCTGAACTGCGGCAATCTCTGGGTTTTAAGAACAATAATGAGCTGGCGGGAGTTATGGGAGGTATTGCTCGTAATGCCAAAAAGCACGGCTTCAACTATGCGGACATTATCGCAAAGGAAGACCGCATTGATAACGCTGGTAAAAGAAGCTACAGCTATAGACTGACTGAAGCCATGAAAGAAATAGTACCAGGAGCTTTGATGTGAGAATAAACAAACCAGCGACATGGCGGGTCATGATAATGACCTACGGGAAGCATCTGAGCAACCTATGCGGCCAGCATAGTAAAAGGATGCTCCCGTCGCCAGCCATGTCGCTGGGACTCGATTAGTGGGGCAGTGGTGTAATAGGCAGGCACAGTAGCTTTGGGAGCTACTGGCAGGAAACTGCCGTACGGGTTCGAGTCCCGTCTGCCCCACACTTTCTATTCTGTTGTTAAGATACTTTGGATACTTATCAACTTGGTATCTACTAGTAGTATTGTAGCACATTTTGTCAATCCCTGTCATTATTTTGAGCCTATTGGCTCTCGGAACATTAGACGCTTTCTACTACTGGTTAAGCTGGCTGAACTTATCATCGTGAAAATGAACGACCAAGAAGGATACCTGATGATGGCTCACCTTCGAACCAGATTTATGATGGCTGACCACTGAACCATTTTGTCCCATATACCTGTTCGATTGTTATAGGGTGAGAAACGTCCCTTTTTAAACTTTAAATTTGCAACTACCAATCGCACTATTGACAGTTATCCAGTCCTAATATATGATTACCAAAATCATGAATAGGTTAAGAATCTGGACCATCTTGATAATTGGCTCTCTAATTATTTTAACAAGCTGTGGATGTCCGCCCCAAGACACAGCCAGGTGGCACGATAACCAGGGTAACAAGTTGGCCCAGCAGGGTTGCTATGATGAGGCAATTGAGGAATATACCGAGGCCATCCGACTAAATCCGGAGGATGCCAATGCCTACTACAACCGGGGCAACGCCTACTGTAACCTGGGTCAATGTGAGCGAGGTATCAAAGATTTTGATGTGGCCATCCGACTAAATCCGGAGGATGCCAATGTCTACTACGACCGGGGCAACGCCTACTACAATCTGGGCCAGCTTGAGCAGGCCGTCGAGGACTTCAACGAGGCCATTTACCTTAACCCCAAGCTTACCACGGCCTACAATGACAGGGGTATAACTTACTTTAACCAGGGCCAGCTTGAGCGGGCTATCAAGAACTTCGACGAGGCCATCCGCCTTAATCCGGAGGATGCCTTTGCCTACAATAACCGAGGCACTGCCTACTGTAACCTGGGTCAATGTGAGCGAGGTATCGAAGATTTAGATGTGGCCATCCGACTAAATCCGGAGTATGCCAATGCCTACTACAACCGGGGTAACGCCTACTTTAATCTGGGCCAGCTTGAGCGAGCCATTGAGGACTTCAACGAGGCCATCCGTTTCAATCCTGAGCATGCTGAATCCTACAACAACCGGGGTACCGCCTACTGTAACCTGGGTCAATGTGAGCGGGGTATCGAGGACTTCAACGAGGCCATCCGACTAAATCCAGAATATGCTAATGTCTACTACAACCGGGGCAACGCCTACTTTAACCGGGGTCAGTGCGAGCAAAGTATCGAGGATTTTGATGTGGCCATCCGACTAAATCCGGAGGATGCCAATGCCTACAATAACCGGGGCACTGTCTACTTTAACCTGGGCCAGCTTGAGCGGGCCATCGAGGACTTCAACGAGGCCATCCGTCTCAACCCTGAGTATGCTGAGGCCCACTACAATCGGGGCATGACCTATAGGGAATTGGGCAAGAAAGCCGAGGCTCTAGTTGATTTTGGAAGGTTCATCACTCTTACAGACAATACTGACTTGATAGATTTGGCCAGGCAGCAAATTGAAGAACTATCTAAATAATGTAAGGGACTTGTATACTTCACAAACCCGTAATGTTTGGCAATATCCTATTTCTTCTTGATTTCCTTAGCACTTGTAGCTTGTAGCTCTCCTAGTTCCTCATGGTGTGGACATGGAGCAGAAGCACTTCCCATAGCATCTGACCAGCTCCGAAGTGTGAATTTTAGACTGAAGACCGATACGTGTGGCCTCGGCTATTCCCTTTGCCATTCTCACATCAGCGAATGACAATAATCGATTGGAATCTGTGCTGCTGGTAGTCTAATTAATAGCTTTCTCCGTCCGCCGGCGCAACTGCCCGCAGGCTGCGTCGATGTCTACTCCTCGCTGAAGCCGTTGCGTGACCTGGATGCCTGCGCCACGCAGAATTTCACGGAAGGCTCGCACCTGTGCCTGTGAGGAGGCACGGAAGGGCAGACCGGATACCGGGTTGTAGCGAATCAGGTTTACGTGGCAGTTCAACCCGCGAAGCAGCCTTGCCAGTTCACGTGCCTCTGCTGCGCTATCGTTTACACCGTCGAGCAGGCAATATTCAAATGTAACCCGCCGACCGGTAAGATGTACATATTGCCGGCTGGCGTCTATGATTTCGGAGACACTCCACCTGGTCATACCAGGTATCAGCTGTCGCCGTAATTCATCGGTAGGGGCATGGAGAGAAACGGCCAGTGTTATCTGCAGTTTCTCTTGTGCTAGCTTGACAATACCGGGAAGAAAGCCAATGGTGCTGACGGTGATATGCCTCATGCTGATACCCAGCTCTTTGTTTAGAAGCCGTACTGCCCTGATGGTAGACTCATAGTTCAGCAGTGGTTCACCCATACCCATGATAGTAACATGGTCGACATCGTGACTACGGGCATTGGTTGGCAGGGACGCAGTTCGTATCGTTTCCTGTACCGCTAATACTTGTTCAACAATTTCTCCCGGAACGAGGTTACGAACGAAACCTCCCAATCCAGAAGCACAGAAAACACAGCCTATCGGGCAGCCTACCTGTGTCGACAGGCAGCAACTGAAGCGGTCTGCGTACGGCAGACCCACGGTTTCTATCCTCGCCCCGTCATATAGCTCCAGCAACAACTTTAGAGTTCTATCCTGGCTCTGCTGCATACCAATGACCTCTGACCGGCCAACCTCATATTTCTGCGCCAGTCTTGTCCGCAGCCCAGCCGGAAGGTTAGTCATATCATCAAGCGTACGAGCACCGCGTCGATAAATCCACTCGGCTAGCTGGCTACCACGATAAGGTGGCTCGCCTTCCTTCTGAGCAAGCGCACGCAATTCATCTGTGTCAAAACCTAAGAGAACGGCTTTCATAGCCCAACCTGTCTAGAAAAATCCAGAAAACTGCACCAACACCGGTGCCAGCAATAGTGAGATTACCGCCATTAACTTGAGCATGATATTGAGTGATGGCCCGGCCGTGTCCTTCATGGGGTCACCCGTGGTATCCCCTATCACGGCTGCCTTATGGGCATCTGAGCCTTTTCCACCAAGGTTCCCGGCTTCAATCCATTTCTTGGCATTATCCCAGGCTCCACCAGCGTTGTTTAGAGTGACTGCGAGGATAAAACCAATGGCCAGGGAGCCGATAAGAAAGCCACCAAGGGCATATTTGCCCAGTATTATACCCACAAGGACAGGCACAACTATGGTCATGATTGAGGGAGCCAGCATCTCCTTCAGTGCGGCTCCGGTGCAGATTTCTACACACCTGCCATACTGTGCTCTTGCTTTTCCTTCTCTCAGACCGGGTATCTCACGCCACTGCCGTCGCACTTCATCCACAATAAGTCCGGTGGTCACCCCTACTGACTTCATTGTCATAGCGACAAAGATGGCGGGTATAAGAGCACCGATGATGACACCAACAATAAGTGGTGCACTCAACAGGCTTAGCTCGGGTGCCGCTATGATTTGTCCTCCAGCAGAAAATGTTACTAACCCGGCCGCTACTGCGTAGGAAAGGGTTAAGCCGAGAGCGTTCAGAACAGCCGCACCAATGGCAAAACCTTTGCCCGTGGCTGCCGTGGTGTTCCCTAAAGAATCCAGGGCATCTGTTTTTTCTCGCACCTCAGGTGGTAATCCGGCCATGGTGCTGATACCACCGGCATTGTCAGCCACCGGTCCATAGGCATCGGTGGCTAATGTTATGCCAAGCGTAGATAACATGCCAGCCGCAGCTACAGCTACACCGTAGAAGCTGGCGAATTTAAAGGCAATAACCGTGGCTATGGCTACCAGAATAACTGGCGGCCAGGCACTTTCAAGACCATTTGCGAAGCCGCGAATTATAGTCGCTCCACCTCCAATAGTTGATGCTTCGGAGATTTTCCTGGTTGGCTTAAAGGCATAAGAAGTAAAATAGTTGGTGCTTTCGCCCATGAGCACGCCGGCTATCAGGCCAGCCAGCACTGCCCAGAAGATACCGAGGTTAACATTCAGAAAATACACCGCCAGGAAGGCAAAGATGGCAGTTAATATTGAAGCACTGAGTGTACCCCGTCGCAATGCCCCGAGTAAAGCACTCATCTCCGGACTCTCCCCGACCCTTACCAGAAAGCAACCGATTATGGAAGCGACTATGCCACCACCAGCGATTAACACAGGGAGGTACCAGGCAGTCTGGGTGTTGGCAACAACGCCAATGCCAACAGCGAGGGCAGCCAGAGTCATCGCGGCAATGATAGACTCGACGTAGGACTCAAAAAGGTCAGCGCCCATACCACACACATCTCCGACATTATCACCGACAAAATCAGCAATCACAGCGGCATTTCTCGGGTCGTCCTCAGGAATTCCGGCTTCTACCTTACCCACCAGGTCAGAGCCAGCATCAGCCCCTTTAGTATAGATACCGCCACCCACCCTGGCAAAAAGGGCTACCAGTGAAGCTCCAGTGGCATAGGCTGGAATTATGGTTATGAAATTAGGGTCATTATGCCAGACAAAGTAAAGGATAGATATACCGATAATACCAATACTGACAACGGTCAATCCCATCACTGCACCACTGCGAAAAGAAATGCGCAGTCCCTGATTCAAGCTCTTTTCCGCAGCAGCCGTGGTTCTGCCGTTAGACCTGACGGCTATGTTCATGCCAGCATAGCCTGCCCCCAGAGAGCAGATAGAACCAAAAATGAAAGCTACTGCCGGCTTCCAGCCCAGAGCTGGACTGGCCAATCCAAGAATACCCAACACTATGGCAACGACAATTACGACAATAAGCTCAGTTCGGTATTCTCGGTGAATAAAAGACATCGCCCCTTCCTGGATAGCGCTGCATATCTCTTTGATTCTTTCTGTACCCTGGTGCTGTTTCAAGACGTAGCGAGCAAAGTACCCAACGACTAATAACCCGAGGATGCCACATATTACACTAATCCACACTAAATCCATAAAAATTTCCTTTCTATACTTTAGATATATTCGACTATTACAGCCAGATTAACTCCAGCAATATATGAACAGCAAGAACCGCCGAAACACTGAACGGCACCGCCAGAGCCAGATATTTACTTAGTTTGACCTTGTGTCCTCTTTTTTCCAGTATGCCGCAAGCCAGAACGTTGGCAGTGGCGCCAACAGGGGTTAAATTCCCCCCTATACCGGTTCCTGCCAGCATCCCAAAGTAAAATGGGAAGGGATTTATCCCCAGTGTTTGTGCCACCTCAGCGCAGACCGGTATCATCAGTACGGTGTAGGGAACATTATCAATGAAAGAGGATAGACCGACGGAAACCCATACGAGAATAGCCAGATATACTGTGGGACTGCCCAGGGATGAGTGCCCGAGCCATGCCGAGAAATCTTTCAGGAGGCCAACGCTATCCGTGGTGGCGACGACTATGAATATCCCGACCAGAAACAGAATTGACTTCCAGTCGAATTCCTTCAGCATATCCTTCGCCCAGCTTCTGCTTGATGCCAGTGTAAGTAAGCCGAGAATAAGGCCGACCAGCCCGGGATGGTTCCAGATTCCCAGTTGATGCCAGGGAACAAGAGCCAGGGCTAACACACTTAACACAAAAAGTGTGAGGGGAGCCAGTGACACCTTAATCGTTTCCCTGGTTACGGCTACCTGTTTGTTCAGTCTCTGGAACTGGAAAAGAAGTGTTAGCAGGGCTACCACCACCCCTACTATGGAAAGAGCACCCAGACCAATTTTGCTTTGAAACCAGTAAAAGTCCAGGAAATCCATACCGGTGGCCCCGGCCAGAATCAGTGCCGGAGGGTCGGCAACCATTGTCACGGTGGTGACCACATTGGAACTTATGGCCAGAGAGACAAGATATATGAACAGAGATGAATTAAGCCTGGTGGCAATTTCTATAGCCAGTGGGGCCAGCATGATGACCACGACGGGGTTTGCCATAAAGCTGGAGAGGACCATAGCCAATACACAGAGGAAGAGTAAGGCGTACTTTTCCCGCTTCACTCTCACCAGGACTCGGTTTGCTATCCAGGCAGGTATTTTGCTTTCGCGGAAAGCGATAG
>Ga0068714_10002225_pt1 | contig 25607 bp, 23 predicted proteins | sample MTBNYHSulfiMetaG_FD_62988 | JGI IMG/M metagenome (GOLD analysis project Ga0068714, IMG submission 62988) | Enrichment culture microbial communities from rom New York Harbor, USA that are MTBE-degrading - MTBE-NYH (New York Harbor Sulfidogenic)... | ecosystem: Environmental > Aquatic > Marine >... | reverse complement strand
ATCTCCTCGCCGGCGGCAACTCGCTCCAAGTATCGCGACAAATGCGTTTTAGCTTCATGTACATTGACACTGATCATATTGCCTCCAATTGGATCTTACCTTCCATCCTACTATATGTTTCAAATTTAGACTAAACTAAGGCATGAACTAGGCCAATGCACAAAAACCTGGTCTGAATATTTGATGTCATCCTCAGGCAAAGTTATAGGTCAGGTTGCGGCCGGAGGGGGCCAACTGACTGCGACTGGAGCAAGCAACACTTCCAGGCCGCTGAAAAATCTGCAAAAAGTCGTTTTAGATCGGATCTTCCAGAGCCGATCCACTATAATCCCGTGAAACATGGCCACGTTTCCAACCCCGCAGACTACCAATGGTCTTCATTAAAAGTCTATGCGGAGCGCGGGCAATATCCCTGGGTTGGGGATGTTTTGAAGAACCGGAAACGCTTTCGGGGATGGATGGGAATGAATGATTATGCAGCCTGGATGGAATCGGACAGGATCGGAGAGAAAATGGCATGTCAGGGAGTGCTGCCCACACCCTGACCTTGCATCTTGAAGTTCGGTATGACTTTTCCGTTTGCCCATAAGAGGCAACACAAAAAAGGGCCTTCAGAATAGCAGGCCCTTGAAGCTCAATGTCCGATATCTTCAGTCTCACGTCACTTGAAGCTGTATGTAGAGATCTCCTCGCCGATTGGAGCGGGTTGAGGAGATGCGCCCCATTTCTCTCAAGCGCAACTTAGTGCCGCTCTGAACTCCTGGCGGAATGCGCACCGACACGCGCTTGCCGCCATCCAGGTGAGGCAGTTCAACCTCCACCGTGGCGCCGCTCCGTGCTTCCATCGACGAAATGGCCAAGCTATAGACCATATCGCGTCCCTGTGAAATATGCTCATTTCTCCTCGGCTCCGAGAAAGCCGGCTTATCCAAACCAAGAGCTTTGGTCAGCAGATATTTGCCAACTTTTTTACCCGCCTTTGCCAACAGTGAAACACCTTGTTGCAAGATCCCCCTGGGTTCCGCCTTTGAGGCAAAAGGCTCTCTTTGAGTCCCCGTTGCGCCGCCCTGTGGCTGCCCCGGCCTTGCTCCGGAGCCTCCGTAGCGGAACACCCGCACTCCTCCAGGCCCACCGAAAAAAACACCCTGGAAGAAGATTGTTCGATTGCCGAAGAATGTACGATTGATGAACTCCTCATCGAAGCGAAATCCCATCCGCTGAAACTCCCTCTGCATGTCGGAGAAAATATCCTGGGCCTGCCGGTTGCGGAACAGATCTTTTAGAATTTCTTCTTGCGAATAGCCAAAACCGGGTTGGCGATGGCCGCCAGGGCGTTGATGGAATCCCAAACGCCTGTACTGATCGTATTGGGCACGTTTCTGGCTGTCGGCAAGTACTCCATAGGCCTCACTGATCCTCTTGAATTTCTCTTCCGCTTTGGGATCGTTGGGGTTTCTATCAGGGTGTGTCTCCAGAGCCAACTTGCGGTAGACTTTCTTGATTTCCTCCGTTGAAGCCTGAGGAGAAACACCAAGCACCTGGTAGTAATCCTGCTGTTGCATCTGCGACTATTCTCCTTAGATCACCTAATTTCATATAAAAACTGACCTTCTAGCGCTCTCGGTCGATTTCTCAATAAAATATTTTAAGCATATAAGGTGCTATCGACAAGGCCAAATCCCCTGTCATGAACCCATCAACCTACGGCTCGCATACGCCGCACCGCTGGCAGGTTCCATCAACGGGGCATGGGGGACTGGGCTTTTCGGCCAGAGCTCTTCGGTATTCATCCCAAAGATAAGAGCGTCTGACTCCGTGATCGATGATTTCCCAGGGGAAGAGCTCATCCGAGCTTCTTTCACGCATCACCCAAAAATCGGGGTTAAAAGGAACGGCTCGCAAAACCTGGGACCAGGAATATTTGTCGACGGCGACCTTCTCCAGCAGCATCCCCGTCCGCCTGTCGCCTCGGGCTAATAAAGCTTGTATGTATGACCACTTGGGCAGGTCGAAATGAACACGGACATTGGGAACTTTTTGCAGAGCCTTTTGAATCCAACGGGCCCTTTTCTTGAGCTCTTGAACCCCGGCAAAAGCCACCCATTGGAAAGGAGTAAAGGGCTTGGGAACAAAGCTGTGAATACTTAAGGTGATCATTCCCAGACGCTTCCTTCCCCGGCTCACTTTCAGCACATGATGTTTGATGCCTTTTGTGAGATCCACAATTGCCTCAAGATCGCTCAACTCCTCCGTGGGCAATCCGATCATACAGTAAAGCTTAAGATTCAACACGCCTGCCTCAGTCAATCTTTCGACGGCATCATAGATTTGCTGCTGGCTCAGATTTTTGTTGATCACCCTACGGAGCCTTTCAGAGCCCGCTTCAGGCGCTATGGCCACCGCCTGGTGTCCGCTTGCCTCAAGAGCAGAGAGCACCTCCGGCACAATGGTATCGGCCCTGAGTGAAGAGAAGGATAAGGATGCTCCCATATCCATTAGAGTGCCGCATAGAGTTCCGACTTGCGGGTGATCTGAGACAGCGGCGCTGACCAGACCGACGCGAGGGGTTTCGGCAATCGTGCTGTCCAATTCGGCCACGATTCGGTCTGCCGAATGATAGCGAACCGGACGATACACATAGCCCGCCGCACAAAACCTGCAACTTCTACCGCAACCGCGACCGATCTCGATCAGAGTGATTTCGCTGAACTCGGTGTTGGGGGTCAGGATAACCGATCGACACGGAAGGCTTTCAGCCAGGTCAGATCGTCTGTAACGGATTTTCCCAGGTACCTTTTTTCCGGATAACGGCTGCACAGACTCCAGCAGACCATCGGCGCGATAGGAAACACAATAGAGCGAAGGAACGTAAGCTCCACTCAGCTCTTCTGCAAGAGCGGTCAGGGTCTCTTCGCGGGAGAAACCATGATTTGTCAAGCGGGTCAGGGAGCTCACCAGATCAGGCACAATAGACTCCGCTTCGCCGATCAGCATAAAATCCATGTAATCGGCCAGCGGTTCGGGATTTAGAAAAATGGCGACACCCCCGGCGGCAACCAGAGGATGATGGTGAGTGCGATCCGATGAACGCGGCGGAATACCCGCCAATTTCAGCATCGCAACCGCATTGGGATAATCGTTTTCGAATGGGATGGAAAAAGCGAGGAGGTCGAAATCCTGAATCGGCCGTTGCGACTCAACTGAAATCAATCGCCCGGGATGGAGACCGAGCTCGCTTAAATCTTTCGACTCCGGATAGAATACCCGTTCGCAGACTATGTTTTCATGCTTATTCAGGGACGCGTAGACCGACTGAAACCCCAAATTGGACATCCCGACCGGATAGCGGTTGGGAAAAGCAAGGGCAATGCGAAACTTGCCCCCCCAATCCTTAAAAACGGTGCCGCGTTCTTGAGCCAGCCAATGCTGCTGGCGCTGTTTCAACTTCCACGACATAACCTGATTCAGGCACTAGACCGCCATGGTCTCGAAAGGTTAGAGGTTTGGTGATGCTTTAAAATGAACTGCGCAACGGGGCGCATGACTCAAATCGCCGTCACATGCCACCTGAGAGCTTGAGTACTCCAGGCCGCTATACTAAGAGCCATCTTCCCTGGGCAATCGAATCGATGCCGCAGGTAAATGCTTTCGCTCACCCGGGCTACTTGGAATCCTCTAACCTTTAGAAACTGGAAAGTAAAGCCTCGATCAGTCCGCCTGACGCCGAATAAAGGTCGGAATGCTAAGATCTTCTTCGTCCGAGCCTCCCCCGCCGGTCAACCTGCGCAGGAAAGTGCGCTTCTTAGGCGCCTCCTCAACCGGCTCTTCTCGCATTGTGCGATGCCGGACGACAGTTGGAATTTGCAGATAATCGTAATTGATCTCGGGCACCATGCCGCCCGCTTTAATACGTCGCTGAGCCTGCCGCGACAATGACTCAACCTTCTGCACCTGTTCCATTTTTCCAATTCCCGTGGCAATGACCGTGACTCGCAACTCGTCTTCCATGGTCGGATCGATGGTCATTCCAAGGATAATATGGGCATCTTCATCCACTTCCTTGTGGATGACCGATGAGGCTTCCTCAAACTCGTGCATGCCCAGATCGGGACCTGCGCAGATATTGATGAGGGCAGCCTTAGCTCCATGGATGGAAATATCTTCCAGCAGCGGGCTGGAAACAGCTTGCTGCGCGGCATGCACCGCCCGGTTTTCTCCCCTGCCGGCTCCCGTTCCCATGAGTGCCAGCCCCATTTCCGCCATAACGGTCTTTACATCGGCAAAGTCAACATTGATATAGCCGGGATTAATTATAAGATCTGAAATGCCCTTTACAGCGAACAGCAAAACATCGTCCGCCCTCTTAAACATCTCCAGGAAAGTCGCCCGCCGATCGGCAAGACATAGCAGTCGATCATTTGGAATAGTGATCAGGGTATCGACTACCTGCTGCAGAGAGTTCATTCCCTCATCGGCATTGCGATGCCTGACCTTGCCTTCGAAGGCAAAAGGTTTGGTTACTACGGCTACCGTGAGAACCCCCATATCCTTGCACGCCTGCGCCACCACGGGCGCTCCACCGGTGCCCGTGCCACCTCCGAGGCCGGCGGTGATGAATACCATATCGCTCCCGTCTATGGTCTCCTTTATCTTGTCGATATCTTCCTGGGTTGCCTTGCTGCCAACCTCCGGATTACCCCCAGCACCAAGGCCTTTAGTCAAATTAACGCCAAGATGAATCTTGGTTGGCGCCAAGCTGCGCTCAAGCACCTGGAAATCTGTATTAGCGGCAATGAATTCAACTCCTTCCAGACCAACACTGATCATGTTGTTGATCGCATTGCCACCACCACCGCCGATGCCAAACACTTTGATTTTGGCCCTGTTTATTAAGGCGCTGTCCATGTTTTTCATCTCTCCCCCTCAAGTTTCCTGAAAGTTGAAGATCATCCCTAAGCCGATTAATGCTCACCTTTACCAGAACTCTCTAAACCAATCCCTAATGCCTTCAAGGACTCTATTGAACAAGCTCGGTTTTTCGACAGGCGCCACCACCCCCTGCTTTCGTCCGTAAAGAATCAAGCCGGTGGCCGTTGCAAATATCGGATTTTTGACCACATCACCAAGGCCGTGGAAGCGATATGGAATACCAATACGCACCGGCATGTCGAAGGCTTTTTCAGCCAACTCCCTGATGCCCGGCAGCAGCGAAACTCCGCCCGTTAAAACCAGTCCCGCGTGAAGCGATTCGGCATAGCCTGAGCGAACCAACTCCCACTCGACGATTTTCAATATTTCCTCCACCCGGGCCGCGATAATCTCGGTTAGAATGGATTGCGCAAGCTGACGCGATTTTTGTCCCCCAACCGAGCCAACCTCGATGATATCTTGTTGGTTCACCCAATCGATCATGGCACAGCCGTACTTTTTCTTGATTTTCTCCGCTTCATCAATCGAAGTGCGCAAGCCTACAGAAATATCGGAAGTGATATGATTGCCACCCAAGCCGACTACGCAGGAATAGCGAATGGCATGATCCTGGAAAATGGCGACATCGGTGGTCCCGCCGCCCATGTCCACTAAAGCCACTCCCAAATGCTTCTCGTCGGTATCCAATACCGACTCACTTGAGGCCAGTGACTCCAGAACGACCTTTTGCACTGAAAGTCCCGCCCTTTCACAGCACTTGATGATGTTTTGAACAGCGCTGGTAGCTCCGGTTACGATGTGAACCTTGGCTTCCAGTCTGACTCCGGACATCCCCAAAGGGTCCTGAATACCTTCTTGATCGTCCACGATGTATTGCTGAGGCAGCACATGGAGAATCTGCCGATCATAAGGCATGGCGATAGTCTTGCCGGCATCCAGCACACGATCGATATCGGCGGGAGTCACTTCGCGGCTTTTGATAGCAATTACGCCATGACTGTTGAGACTCTGCACATGGGTGCCCGCTACACCAGCAAAAACCGAAGAAATTTCGCAGCCCGCCATTAATTCAGCTTCTTCAACGGCTTTCCTGATGGAGTTGACCGTTTGTTCGATGTTGACCACCACGCCGCCGCGCATGCCAACCGAAGGGTATGTTCCTACCCCAACGATATCGATACCCTCGGGCGTCACTTCTCCAACAACAGCACATATCTTGGTGGTGCCAAGATCGAGCCCTACGATCAATTCCTCTTTTCTTGCCATCGGTTTGTCCTTCCTGTAACCGTTGAGCGCACCGAATGCAACCCTCACTCATATGCCTTTAGGCGTAGGGAAACGCCCCTCAATATAAGCCCGATCGGAATAGTCCACATCGATTCGGGTCACGCTATTCAGGCACTGATGTTCCATGAGCACACCGAAAATGCGATCGAGACGAGCCAGCTTACCTTCAAATTCATCTCGTCCCAGGTGAATAGGTATGCCTCCATGTGTGGTGTAAAGGGTAAACCCTTCCGCGCCGCGCCAATGGCACTCTGAAATGCGACTGGAGGGGAGCCGGTCCTGCACCTTCTGCAACGCTGTCAGCAAGCTCTGCAAGGATTGGAGAGGCTCAGCCTGCAGATAACTCCCGTCCATTAACTCCGTGTTAGAAAATCCTGTTATCAACAGCAGATCTTGATATCTTGCCGGGTGCACTTTCTGAAACAGCTTCCCCTGCACATCAATCAGGAAAAAATCGGCCACGTGAATGATTGCTATCGGCTCGCGCTCATCGATATCTACCACTATCCGGCGGGAGAGATCGAAGCTGACGACAGCCGAGCGCACCCAGGGGATCGATTCCAATCTTTCGGCAAGCTGTCGGGTACGCACGGTAAGCAGGTTGGCTCCCCGCGGAACCCCCATCACGTTCAATACCTCCTGGCGGGTTATATGTTTGATCCCGCTGATCTTGATCTCTTCCACTTGCGGCCAGGAGGCCTTCAGAAGTGCATGGTAGCAATGGGCAAAAGCTGCGCTCAGCAGAGGAATGAGCATAATCAGAAAAGCGAAGACAAGAACCGTTCCGGCAAACCGTTTCCATTTTCTTTTTCTCATGAGATCGGTTTTGTAGCGATTCTTCTTCTTTCTCATATCATCTCTTCCAGCCGGCCAGATTTTGCTGCACTCACCCGATGCCGAGAGTCGAGTGCTGAGTCCTTTCTACTCGTCCTCAACCAGTGCCCCCGGAAAAGAATCTGGCTAGGATTTTCGTATAATAAACTTCCCCCTCGACCATCATTTCTGTCTCCATGACTCAGCACTCGACACTCAACACCGGGCCAATTTTTCCAACAGCCATTCCCCAACTTGCCAGACATTTCCCGCCCCCAGGGTAATAACCACATCACCTGGCAACACCATATCCTGCAGCCTCTTCAACATCTCTTCCAAAGAGGCACAGAAATGCAGGTCATGGTGCCCGTGCAGAGCAATCTCGTCGGCTAATCTGCGACCGGTTACTCCGGCAATTGGTTTTTCGCTGGCAGCATAAATTTCCGAAACCAGCAGTACATCCGATTGATAAAAGCAACGAGCGAACTGATCCATCAGGGCTTCGGTTCGGGTGTAGCGATGCGGTTGAAAAGCGACTACTTTACGCCGGTCGGGATAACATCCGGCCAGAGTCTCAAGTACGTTGCGAATTTCAGTGGGATGGTGGCCATAGTCATCCAAAATAAGAATCCCTCCGACCTCGCCCTTGATCTGAAAGCGCCGCTGTACCCCTGTCATATCCGCCAAGCCGGCTTGAACACTTGTCCAGTCCACTTCCAATTCCTGAGCTACAGCTATCGCAGCCAGGGAATTCAAAACGTTATGACGCCCGGGAATGGGTATCTCTACCTCGCCAAGCTCCTCTCCCTGAAAAAAAGCTCTATAGGAAGTCGTAAGCCCGTGCATTTGGATGTTCCGCGCTTGAAAGTCCGCCTGAGAAGAAAAGCCATAAGTGACGAACCTTATGCCGATCTGAGGCAGCAAAGTCTGAATGTTTTCGTCTTCGAGACACAGCACTGCCTGGCCGTAGAACGGGATCTTGTTGATAAATTGCTGGAAGGTTCTCTGTATGTGGTCGAGATTCCGATAGAAATCCAGATGCTCAAGATCGATATTGGTTACGACGGCTATAGTCGGAGGGAGTAGCAGAAACGTTCCGTCGCTCTCATCGGCTTCGGCTACCATGAAGTCGCCTCGCCCCAGTTTTGCATTGGTTCCCCAGGCATTTAACTTACCGCCGATCACCACCGTCGGATCAAGTCCGCCACGCGCCAGCACAGTAGCCACCATCGATGTAGTCGTGGTTTTGCCATGAGCGCCTGCAACCAGAACGGAGTATTTAAGCCGCATGAGCTCCGCAAGCATTTCAGCACGGCGGATCACGGGGATTTTGCCCAAAACTCTGGCTGCCTGCACTTCTGGGTTATCCTCGGCAATGGCCGAAGAGATTACTACGACATCCGCACCCCGAATGTGGTCCGCATGATGGCCGATCTTGACGGTAGCTCCCAGCTCAGCCAGTCTGCGAGTTATGTCAGCTTCCTTTATATCCGAGCCGCTCACCTGGTAACCCAGGTTGAGCAAAAGCTCGGCAATGCCGCTCATGCCGATGCCGCCTATGCCAACAAAGTGAATGTGCTGATAACGTTTGTACATCTCAGACAATCCGTTGATTGCTGCGTTTGGCTATATTCATAAGAATTCCTACTGCCACACAATTCGCGGTAAAAGCACTGCCGCCGTAGGAGATAAAAGGAAGCGGCATACCTTTGGTCGGAACCAGGCCCAATACCACACCCATATTGAGCAGGGCCTGTGAGCCGAGCAGTATTGTCAGTCCGAGTGCCAGCAAAGCGCCATAGGCGTCGGGTGCTTTGCGGGAAATCTGCAGCCCGGTCCAAAATAGAAAGAAGAACAGCAAGCACACGATGACAATACCCAGGAATCCCAGCTCCTCGCCAATCACTGCCATGATGAAGTCGGTAAAAGACTCTGGAAGATAAAAAAGCTTCTGATGCCCGGCGCCAAGTCCTTTGCCCCACAAACCGCCGGATCCCACGGCGATCCATGCCTGGATGAGCTGGTAGCCGGAATCGAGCGGATCTGTCCATGGATTGATGAAGGCCGTAATCCGCTCCCAGCGATAGGGAACCTGATAGACAAAATAATAGAAGCCGGCAGATGCCGCAGGCATAAGGATCAACAGATGACGGATCGGCACGCCCGCAACCGTCAGCATCAAGAAAGTCAGCAGAGAAATCACAAAGGTTGTACCGAAGTCGGGCTCCAGCAGCAGCAAAAAGCTTATTGCGCCACACCAAAACATATGCGGCAAAAAGCCAACGCCGATCTTCTTCAGCCTTTCCTGTCTGACTGAGAGGGAAGCACTCAAATAGACGATCCACGCCACCTTTACAAATTCGGCCGGTTGTATGCTGAAGTAACCCACACTAAACCAACGCCGCGCGTTGTTTAGCTTAACGCCGACACCAGGCACGAGCACCAGCAGCAACGAAACAAGGCCCAAGAGCAATGTCAAACGGGCGTAATCTCTATAACTGTCATAAGGTATTCTGCTGAATGAAGCCATGGCGACTATTCCCAATATGATCCACACAAACTGTCGCTTCACATAATGGGCGGTATCCCCGGTCTTTTGAAATGACATTACAAAGCTGGCGCTGTAGATCATGACTAGCCCCAGTATGATGAGCAGCAATACTTCGATCCACAGCTGCAGGTCCAGTGGCAGAAGGTTTGTCGCGCCATCCGGACCGGTTTGTTCATGTGGAGCGCTCAAGGCAGGTGACAGATTGACAGTCGGATTTGTCATCTATCGTCCTTCTTTCGGCAGCTCATGTACCAGTCTCTTAAAATGATCTCCCCGCTGTGCATAGCTTTCGTACTGATCGAAGGAAGAGCAGGCCGGGGACAAGAGCACGGTGTCCCCAGGTCGAGCCAGCGTTACCGCTTCGTCGAAAGCTCCCTGCAGATCATTGAAACATTTGGTTGGGATCCAATCCGCCAGTTCGGCACTGATCCTGGCCGCTGCTTCTCCAAAAACCAGAGCCTCCTTCCCCTTCGTTTTGAGAGCATCGGCCAGCGGTCGGTAGGAGCCCAGCTTGTCACGCCCCCCCAGCAGTAGCCAGACGGACCGATCGAAATTTTCCAAAGCCTTTAGAACGGCCCCCACGTTTGTCGCCTTGGAGTCGTCGTAAAAGTCTATTCCACGCCAGTTTGACACCCATTCCATGCGGTGAGGCAAACCTTTGTATTCATCAATTACCTGTTGAATCTCTGATCGACCAACCCCTAGAACGGCTCCGACCAAAGCTGAAGCGAGAATGTTCTCCTGGTTGTGCACCCCTTTTAGTGGTGTCCGTTGGAGATCCAGGGAAAAAGACTCTCTTCCGGGAATGTCGATCCACGCTTCATCCTGTCGGATTGTGGCATGGGCGGTCGCATCGCCGCGGCTAAAGATCAGCGTTTGACAGGGGAATTCGGATAATTTCCGCCGGCAGATCGGGTCATCCCCATTCACGACGGCCACCTGCTCGCCGCTCTGGCGAGCAAAAAGGGAAAACTTCGAATCCGCATAGGCAGAAAAGTTACTATAGCGATCCAGATGATCCTCGGTCACATTCAGGAGCACGCCAATCTCCGGGCGGAAGTGGAAAGCTGTATCGAGCTGAAAACTGCTGACTTCAAGCACCAGCAACTCAGCCTCCCCGCCTGAGAGGATCCATTGACTAAGCGGTGTGCCGATATTGCCGCCCACGAAAACTCTTTTGCCTGCCCGTCTGAGCACCTCGCCAATCAAGGATGTGGTTGTGGTTTTGCCATTGGTGCCGGTAACCGCCACAACCGGCTCCCTCACCTGTCGCCAGGCCCAATCAAGCTCCCCGATTATTTCCACCCCTTTGCGCGCGGCCTGCTGGAGGGGCGCCAAATCAAGCGGCACACCAGGGCTCACGATGATCTGATCGGCATTCAGAAAATCTTCCTGCTGATGAGAGCCTAGTCGAAGAAAGCACCCTTGCCTTTGCAGCCCATCCAATTCGGCACCGAATTGCGCTTCTGACCGTAAATCTGTCCCGATTACCCGGGATCCCTGACAAAGCAACAATTCGCACACGGAGCGACCGGAGACTCCAAGGCCGACTACCAGTACCTTTTTGGCTGCTGCCACTTGATTAGCTCTCAGCATTGACCAGTCCTTGTACAACACGCTCCATCCTCATACCGCGGGAGCCCTTAACCAGAATCCAGCTATCCCTCACGCCCAGGGAACGCAGCAAGGTCACAATTTGCCGGTGACTGCTCGCGTGAAAGCATGTCCCTTGGGACATTCCAGCTTCCAGAGCGCCCTTGCCGATTTCTGCCGCAAGATCACCAAGCGTGATCAGCTGTGCCGGGCCCATTGCGCCGATCTCCCGGCCAACTTCCCTGTGCAGTCGGGCGCCTTCCGGACCCATTTCACGCATTTCTCCCAAAATTGCGATGACAGGCTTGCCGTTGCTGGCCTCGAGTGTCGCGCGAACAGCGGCAAGCATCGAAACCGGGTTGGCATTGTAAGTGTCGTTAACTAGAATAGTCCCTTCCTTCAAGCGACAGACCTCCATCCGCTGAGGTACCGGGCGGTGCCTTTCCAGCCCTGCTATGATGCTCTCCGGCGGAGCTCCCATCGCGTAGCCGACCGATGCTGCAGCTAAAGCGTTTTGCACTTGATGTAATCCAAGGACCGAAAGATGTACGGGAAATGCCTCGGGACCAAGAGCAATGCTGAAAGTGCTCACACCTTGATCTATTGCCACTGATCCCCTAAGGTGCACATCTGCACCCGCATCCCTGCTGGAATAGGTGAGCACACGAGCTTTGAGGGTTTTAGAAAGGCTGCGCAAACGCTCATCGTCCAAGTTGATGACAGCCAAACCATCCGCAGAGAGACTCGTCAACAGGCTGCCTTTTTCCTCCAGGATGCGCTCAGGTGATTCCAAGCCTTCCAGATGGGCCGGATGGATGTTGGTTATCAGGCCGACAGTCGGCTGAGTAATCTCCAGAAGACGCTGCATTTCCCCGAAGACATTGATTCCCATCTCGATAACTGCCGTTTCGTGATCAGGCCGAAGCGAAAGCAAAGTGAGCGGGACTCCGATCAAATTGTTAAGATTCCCAGCGTTCTTGTGAACGCTTCGATCAACCCCCAGGATAGCCGCTATCATCTCTTTGGTGCTGGTTTTGCCATTGCTTCCCGTTATTCCGACTACAGGAATAGAATAGCGTTTGCGATGGTAACGCGCTAATTCCCCCAGTGCAAAAAGAGTGTCGGCGACTTTGACCACCGCAACTTCCCGCGGAAACCCAACCGTCATGCCATACGTCGTCAGCAGCACAGCAGAGGCTTTCTTGCCCAGAGCGTCAGGGATAAAATCGTGTCCGTCGTGATTCTCACCGGCTAAAGCTACAAAACAGTCGCCTGCTTTAAGGGAGCGAGTATCCGTTGATATGCCGCTTAACTCAACTTCGACATTTCCCTGCAGGAGCTCACCGCCAGTGGCTTCAATCAACTTCGCGACTGTCCAGTTCATAGTCCCTCAAGCCCGATGGCTGTTGCGTCGATTGTGCAAAATAGTTCCGAACGACTACCCGGTCGTCGAAAGAGGCGATGCTGTCCCCAATGATTTGATAGGTTTCGTGCCCTTTGCCTCCAATGAAAATCATATCTCCCGGAGCACCCATGGATAAAGCGATCTCGATAGCTCGTTTTCGGTCCACTTCCAGCAAGTAACCTTTGCCGAATCGGGCAGGTTTACCAGCTTCGATCAATTCAATTCCCAGGGACTGAACACCAGGCTCAATATCCCGGATAATACGCTCGGGAATCTCGCTTCGTGGATTGTCGCTGGTCAAAATCACCACATCTCCCAGTCTAGCTGCGACCTCACCCATGATTGCCCGTTTGCCGCGATCCCGGTCCCCGCCGCAGCCGAATACGACCAGGAGCCGTCCCTTCGTCATTTCTCTGAGGCAGGTCAAGCTTTTCTCCATTGCATCCGGAGTGTGTGCGTAGTCCACCACTACTTCGAAGCCCAAATGCTGCGGAACCGGGACCCGCTGCAAGCGTCCATCGACAAAGGTGACGGCTTCCAGTCCAGCGGAAATGACCTCCGGGGAAATGCCCAAAGCCAGGGCGGCGCTCGCAGCTGCCAGTGCATTATAGAGATTGAGCCGTCCCAAAAGCGATGAATGAAACTTTATGCTGCCTTTCGGAGTGACCAGTTCAGCCTGTGTTCCGGCAGTGGCATATTCGGCCGATCTAACCCATACGGTGGCATCACTGTGATCAATCGAATAAGTCCAGGCATCTTCCTTCTTAACGATTCCGATCAAACGCTCGCCAAACAAATCGTCTCGATTGATTACAGCCGCCCTGCCTTTTTCGCGGTGCAAATAAGAGTTGAAAAGGAGCTCCTTGGCATTGAAGTAATCTTCCATGGTGTGATGAAAATCCAGATGATCCTGGGAGAGGTTCGTGAAAATCGCCACCCGAAAGCCACATCCCTCGATTCTCCCAAGGCTGAGGGCATGCGAAGAGACCTCCATGACGACATGAGTCACCCCATCCATGTGCATCCGATGGAAAAGTCTATTAAGTTCCAGGGAATCCGGGGTGGTCATGGGCGCTTTTTCGTATTTATCCGCCCATCGGTATGCCAGAGTTCCAACTACGCCTGCCGACCAGCCGTTTTGTTTCAGTATGCTTTCAATAAGCAATGTTGTAGTGGTTTTGCCGTTTGTGCCCGTCACTCCTATCAACTGGAGATAGTCGGCAGGGTGCTCGAAAAAGTTTGCGGCCAGCTTTGCCAATGCCTTCCGGCTGTCAGCCACACGCACGAAATTTCGCACCGAGCCGTTCATCACTGCATTTTCCGTTAAGACTGCTCTAGCTCCCCGACGAACAGCATCTGGAATAAACCTGTGCCCGTCCTGTCGGGCACCACAGACAGCAACGAACAGATCTCCCTCCCGTACTTTTCTGCTATCTTGAGCAAGGCCGGTTATGGCGATATCGAGATCACCCTGTACCTCGATCGGCTCAATATTTCGAAGCAGTCCTCTCAAAGTCTTACTCATACCTTATTGAAATATCCTTTATCTTCTCTACGTAGCTTCCACATCCTGGTTACGCTGAAGGGTACCTAATGGCTCTCATTCAAAACCAACTCAACAACAGTGCCAGACTTTATCGGTGTACCCCCCGGTGGCTGTTGAAAGATTACTTTGCCGCTTCCGCTGATTTCTGTTTGGACTCCGAAAGGAGCCAGCTTCTGCAGCGCTAGTTTGAGGCTCAATCCGATTACATCGGGTACCTCTGTCGAGCCCTCGTTACAATCAACAGAATGGGGAATCATGCTTGCGCCGGCCTCCCCATCGTTTTTGCCGCTCACCAATCGAAGTCCGGGTGAGCTCTCGGGATACTCACTGGAAGGGAATACACCCAAGTAGGGAAGTGCTTTGGCGGCAATACCTCGGAAAATCGGTCCCGCTACTACTCCACCATATATGGCTCCGCGAGGCTCATGGATAACAACTGTCATCACCAACCGGGGATCGTCTGCCGGGATATACCCCGTAAAAATCGAAGTGAATTTATTGCTGGCATACCTGCCGGTTTCAGTATCAAGCATTTGAGCCGTACCGGTCTTACCCGCAGCCGAATATCCGGCCGGTGCAGCCTGTATTCCAGTTCCGCCTTCTTCGGTTACAGACTGCATCATAGCACGGATCTTTTCCGCCGTTCGCTTCTGAATAATGCGCCGCTTGGCGGTGCCCGTGAATTGTCGAACCGGTTCCCCCTCAGAGTCGACGACTTCTTTGGCGATCACTGGCTGACCGTACACTCCGCCGTTGGCAATTGCCGCTATAGCCATTGTCAATTGCAGAGCTGTCACACCTATTGCCTGGCCAAAGCCGGTGGCCGCCAAATCCATCGGGCGCCATTTTTCCCAGGGACGGACAAGGCCCTTCGCTTCGCCCGGAAGGCTGATGCCGGAAGCGACGCCAAAGCCAAAGTCACTGATATATTTGGAATATCTTTCGCTGCCCAGTTCAAGGGCAATTTTGCTGGCGGCTATGTTGCTGGAGTATTTGATCACTTCGGGGATTGTCAGCCATCCATACGGGTGGACATCATTGATCGTATGCCTTGCAACGCGATATTTCCCATTTTCGCAGAAAATCTTCTGACCCGTCTTAATCGCGCCCTCTTCCAGAGCCGCAGTCACCAGAAAAACCTTAAAGGTTGATCCGGGCTCAAATGAGTCGGTAATCGCCCGATTACGCCATGAGTCGGCATTCTTCTTGCCGCTGTGATTGGGATCGAAGAACGGCCAGTTAGCCATCGCCAATACTTCGAAAGTACGAGGATCGACGATCACCACCTCTCCAGCCTTGGCATTGTATTTGGCTGCTCCTTTCTTCAATTCCACCTCGCTGACGTACTGAAGGTAGGCGTCCAAAGTGAGACGCAACCCCGAATCCTCGCCCGGCTCAGGAGGCGGAGAACTGCGCAGCCAAAGCCCTCTTCGCAGCCCGTCCCGCAGACAATCTTTGACCACATCTTTACCCGCGAGAAGAGCATCGTAGGCCCTTTCAACACCTTCCAGACCTTTTCCGTCTACGCCCACAAATCCGAGAACCTGCCCGGCGACCTGACGGAACGGGTAAAATCTGCGATATTCATTTATCGTGTATAGACCGGATTCCTTCAGGTTTTCTACAGCTATCGCCTGCTGATCGGTTAGTTGGCGTTTTATCCAGATGAAGCGCCGCCCACTCGCGAGCTTTTCCTGCAACCCTCCTGCCTGCTCTCCAATAATGGGCGCAAGCCGGGTTGCAACCCGCTTTGGATCTTTCATATATTTACCGTCGGCAAACAGAGAAGCCTGTGGAACGGAAAACGCCATCAAGCGTCCCCGATTGTCGTAGATGGAGCCGCGATAGCTGGACACATTGAGCTTGGCTTCCGCCTGAGCACGAGACCTTTCCAGCCAAACCGGATGTTCGATCACTTGCAGGTGGAAGGCTTTGCCGATAATCAGGAGAAAACTTGCAACGAATATGATCCGCAAAAAGGCACAGCAAATCCGATAGCGAGTATCCTGAAAATTCCCGGCCTTGGGCATGTCCATCACGCGGGCCTCTTTGTTCTTTCCTTTAAGACTTAGCGAATCAGCACCTTTTGATCTCGCCTCGGCGCCGCCAGTCCGAACTTTTCACTGCCTAATTTTTCCAAGTAGCTCGGGTCGCGCAGTTGAGACCATTCGAGCCTGAGTTTTCTGTGCACAGCAAGCAACTTCTCGTGATCCGCTTGCAGCCTAGCCAGTCGGTATCCGTCCTGGACGTATTGGATGTGCAGCCACACATTCAGGGTTGCGAAAAGCATGAATAAAACGCCCAGAAGTGCCGAATAGAAGAGCCAGCTTCTCATTGACCGTGGACTCTTGGACCCCGGCACGGAATTGACCTCAGGTGACGGTTTTTTCTCCCGCTCTCGCATGGGCAAGCTCTCGGCTATTTCAATTTGACAGCGACCGAAGCTTTTCTATTGCACGCAACCGAGCGCTTCTGGCTCTCGGGTTCGCTTCCACTTCGGCCTCTGTCGGACGAAGCGGCTTCCTGGTTAGCAACCTCACCAATGGCTGCCCCTCACACTCACAGGTCCAAAAATCCCGCGGGCACCTGCACGATTTCGCCCACTCTCTAAATTTGGCCTTGACCAGCCTGTCCTCCAGAGAATGAAATGCCACTATGCAGAGCCTCCCGCCCGGTTTTAAAACATCCAACACTGTGGAGAGGAAGGCTTCAAGTGCCTGTAGGTCTTGATTGACCGCGATCCGAAGAGCCTGAAAGGTGCGAGTCGCAGGATGGATTCTCCTGCTCTCCCTAGTTTTGGGAACCACTCGAGCAACCAACTCCGCCAGTTCGACAGTTCGTAAAATCAGCCGTGATTTTCGGCGTGAGACAATAGCTTTGGCAATACGGCGAGCCCATCTCTCCTCACCGAAATGAAAGATGAGATCGGCCAAATCACCCTCCGATAAAGTATTGACCAAGTCAGATGCTGTTTGGCTCAGACTGCGGTCCATGCGCATATCCAACGGTCCATCGTGGAGAAAGCTAAAACCGCGCCCCGGATCTTCCAGTTGGAAGCTTGACACTCCCAGGTCAACCACTACCCCATCAACTGTTTCCAAATTGAAACCCAATCGCTCTAACACTAACGGAAGGTCGGCAAAATTGGACTTTGCTAGAAAAACTCTCTGCTGATATGCGTGCAGTCGCTCCCGCACTCGCTCGATGGCATCGGCATCCCAGTCTAAAGCCAGTAAAATGCCGTCCGGTTCAGTCCTTTGGAGAATAGCCTCGGCGTATCCCCCGCCCCCGGCGGTGCCATCCACATAGAGTCCGCCCTGATGGCATATGAGCAAATTCAAGACCTCTTCCCGCATGACCGGTACATGACCGGGGGGCATCTGGCTCGTCATTGAACATCAGAGCCCGAATTCAGCTATCTTTGTTTCGATCTTCTGGTATTGCTCAATACTCAAATCCATTTGCTGATCCCAAATTTCTTTGTTCCAAATTTCAAAATTGGTGAGCATCCCGGCAAGCATGATTTCTTGGTCCAGCTTGGCGCGTTGTCTTAAAACCGGAGGAATCAAGATTCTGCCTTGTTTATCAAATTCACATTCCACCGCCCCTGAGATAAACTGGCGCATGAAAGTCCGATGGTCCGGATCGATTTGCGAGAATGCCAAAGCCTTAGTCTCCATATCATCCCAAGCCTCCGGAGGATAGGCTCTTAGGCATTCTCTCCATACGGTGATAATCAGAGCATCCGTATAGTGGTTTTGAAGAATTTCGCGAAATTTAATGGGAATTCTAAGACGCCCTTTGGAGTCGAGCCGGTTGATTGACTGCCCTCTGAAGTACGGCTTGCCCAGGATGCCCACTTTTCCCCCCTAACGCCCACTTCTTACCACTTTTTTGCACTCTAGACAGCATCTTGGGCATTGTCAAATCAAAAAAAGGCACAAGCGGCAAATTCGCGATTTTTTTTGGACCGTTCATCGGACAAGCCGGGGAAAGCTTTTTTGATTGCAGAAAACTCCACGCCTATGCTATTTTTCGAATGGTTTCGGAATGCCTCATGGGGTATTTCTCCAAACCGAAAGAGCCTCTGCCTCAACCCTTAGGCCTTCCTTCAAACGAGCAGAGGCTTTTTTTTGCACAGAATGCAGAAGAGGTTTGATGTATGCATCCGGATGACGAAAAGATCTTGCGGCTGGCCAAAGAGGTGATCATTAAATTCATTGAGCTGGGAAGGATCTCACCCACTAATTTCGAGGAGCATTTCAGAAGTATCTTTTGGACACTGAAAAATACGGTTGTTGATGCTCGAATCGCTGAACTGGACAGCGCCGCATCCTCCATTGAAAAAACGGAAGAAGAGTAAGAAGGAGCTTAATAGGCCCCAGGAAGGGGCGGGGAAATACCCTGATAATTCCCCTCCCCTGAGGCTTACTCATTCAGTCATGAGTGTGTGAGTGAGAGACTATCAGGCGGCAGCCTTCTCCAGATAGTCGAAAATATCCTTTACGGTGCGGATGTTTTCGGCGTCCTCATCGGGAATCTCCAAATCGAAAGCTTCCTCTAACGCCATCACCAACTCTACCACATCGAGCGAATCGGCACCCAGATCATCCACCACATTTGCCTCGGCAGTAATGAGATCTTTTTCCACGCCCAACTGGTTGGCAATGATGTCAATAACTTTGCTCTGCACCTGACTTTTGTCCATGTTCCATTCCTCCCGAATCTAATTATCGATAACCTTTGACAAATCCATAGAACAGCACTTCTATGACAGTTGGAAGCTCATCTACCAGGGAATAGCTGCATTCGTTCACCAGCCACTTTTGGATGACGCCATGTATAAACCCCATCACTCCATAAAACACCGTCTGAAAATCCACATCCTTAAGCACTCCGTGCTGACTCGCCTCTCTTATTTTTCGCTTCAGAACAGGAATGCGCCGCATGACTTTCTTGACATACATCTCCTGCACCTGGTCGGCCAAATCTAGCCGCTCCTGAAGTATCAAACGGTAGAGTCTTTTATTATGATCAAAAAATTCAAAATAGATGCGGACGTATTTGGTGATCATGGTCAAGACATCATCTTGCCCGTCCAAGACAGCTTGAGCAGTCCGCTCAAGCTCTTCAATACGCGATTTTATCAGTTCGTTGAAAAGAGCACTCTTGCTGGCAAAATATCGATAAAGAGTTCCTTTTCCCACCCCTGCCCGCTCCGCTATCTCGTCCACGGTTGCGAGATGAAATCCCTTTTCATAAAAAAGATCCAGAGCGGCATTCAGGATTTTTTCTCTGGTGGCCGGCTTGACCTGAGGCCGCAGCCCTTCCTCTGATTCTCCATTCAGTAACAGTTTCTCCAGCAGCACCCGGTAGAATTCTTCCGAGCCGATGCCTTTTCTTTGAGCCACCTGACGGAAGCCGGCGAGCAGCCGTACAGCGGGGAATTGAGCTGATAAGGCGCCTTGTTTGCACGAATTGCGAACCACCAGCAGGTAACCGGCTAACTCATCCAGTACATCCTGCCGGGTATGCCTGGTGAGGTCCCGTTCCACTTGGCTGGCAATAGCCTCAGGCGCATAATCCTCCTGAATCAGCTTTTTCAGCCTGTTGCGTGCGGTTTGTGAGTCTGTTTCGCGAATCACTTAACCATCCTTTCCCACTGCCCTGACGGACTGGTCAGTCATAAACCACAAGGAACCGATAAAGTCAAGTGAAGATCTCTCACTGGTTAGCGTCGTAAACAGGCGGGAAGTCCTTTCGATCCGACGCAAAGGCTTGGCGAATTACCTTTTCAGTGCCGCGGGTGAGATCGTAGCGGGGTAGCTCGTCAAGCGGCAAGAACCGGCAGTCTCTGATATCGCTTGCCGGAAAGGGCTCGTCGCCGCTTTCCGGCTCACAAATGAAATCAAGCAGGATATAGTGATATTCGATTCTGCCTTCCCGGTCGAAAATAACGCGATCGAGAGCAACGACCAGATCCTTGACCGCAACATCCAGACCTACCTCTTCCCGAACTTCTCTTCGAACGGCATCATGAAGGCTCTCTCCCAGCTCCACCAACCCACCGGGCAACGACCATTTGCCCAACGCCGGCTGTCTGCCCCTCTGCACCAGCAGCACCCGCTGCTCTCGAAAAATGATGGCTCCCACACCCACCAGAGGCCGTTTCGGGTATCTTCTATCCATCTGTGCACCTTTTGGTTATCATTCAAACAATGCTTCAAAGAGCAAACGAACTCATACTTCACTTTGCTCCCTGTTGCCAGATCGATTTGTGGGACAGCCAAAATGAGCCCCAAGTCGGAGCTGAATTCGACAATCAAACCGCTATCAAACCTTTTGATTCCGTTAATTTCGGCAACAAAATCACTTGACGAACAGGGTGTGCATGCTATCTTCTGTCAAGAGTGAGGGGGTAAGTGAGGATGGAATATTCGTCGAATATCCCGCTTCAATACTGAAAGGTTTGCTGGTACATAGCTTGCATTCCAGTTGAATTGCATAAAAATCTGCAATGTACATTTTGCCGGATCGATTAAGCCCGGGTCGCGTTCACGCATCCATTAGGCTGGTTTGCTTTAAAATTGGTTTTAGAACAGGTAACCCGGTTGCCGAAATGCTATCCGTGAAAAGCAGCAATCGTTTGGCGAACGTTCATGCCTTTTATCCGAAGCCGGATATCCATACGAGACGAGTCCGGCAATCAGGAATCGAGAGTTGATGATGGATATCGTCAATGAAACATGACCAGGATTCTAGTATGAAAGTAACGGCATGGAAGTTGTTGGTCTTCCATTTTCTCGCGTTTGTTTTGACTGCTCTGCCTTGTGCGGTTGCAGCGCAGAATAACGACACCGAAGAGCCCAATGTTCAGACAAGTGCCCCTGAGGGCACCCTGGAGAAACTGACCCTCACACAGGCTTTCATGTGTGAGAAAGTCGAAAATAATACCCCCATCAACCAGGCGGCGGTTTTTTCCGTTTCGGTAGGGCAGGTTTGCTGCTTCACTTCCTTTGACCCGGTGCCGCAGCCCACTCTTATTTACCACAAATGGTATCACAGTGACGATCCGAGCACTCAGATTCGTCTGAGACTTTACCCTCCTCTTTGGTCCACATACAGTCAGATTCAATTGAGGGAGACCGATAAGGGGCCCTGGCGGGTGGAAGTGATTGATCAGAACGGCAAGGTATTTGACGTAATCCGCTTTAGCATAACCGATTGAACGACATCGACTGCACATGAGAGACCTCCTAGCATTCCTAATGTCCATACGATGGCAGGATCTGGTCGATATCCTATTCAACAGCTACATCCTGTTCCGAATCTACGTGCTTTTCCAAGGCACCAATGCATTCAGGGTCCTGGTTGGCGTCACATCCTTATGGATTCTCCAGGAAGTAGCCGCTTCCATGGGATTGATTCTTACCAGCTGGGTCCTTAGAGGCATTACGGCAGCTGCCGCTATTATCATTATTGTCGTATTCCGCAATGAAATTCGCTCCGCACTGCAAGCCAGAAATCTGAAAAATTTCCTGTGGGGCTCGCCCAACCAGGAACATGCCACCCCCGTAGAAATCATAGCCGAGAGCGCTTATCAAATGGGCAGAAAGCGCGTCGGGGCGTTAATGGTCGTGCCCGGCAGTGAAGATTTCTCGGAAATCGTGCATGGCGGCATCCCCTGGAACGGAAGCTTATCCCAGGAAATGTTGTTGAGCATTTTCTGGCCCAAGAACCCGGTTCACGACGGCGCCATCATCGTCCAGAACAATCGCGTCACTGAAGTGGGAGTCCTCTTGCCTCTATCGCAACGGATGGACCTTCCCACCTTCTACGGTACTCGTCACCGCGCCGCCGCAGGCCTAGCCGAACGTACGGATGCACTGGTCGTGGTGGTCTCCGAGGAACGCGGCAGAGTAACGGTGGCGAAAGACCAAACCATCAAGCCGGTTGCACAACCTGAAGAGCTCGTGCAGATCTTGAACGAGCATTTGAACGTATTCGATCTCTCGGCTCAACAGAAAAAACGAGAGAGGCTCAGACTGACCCTCGCCGCAGTGGTCTCTCTCATCATAGTAACAGGCATTTGGTTTGGATTTACCCGGAGTCGCGATACCTTTATAGCTCTCAACGTTCCGATCGAATACGTGAATCGTCCGGCCCCCTTGGAAATCCTCAATACCTCCGTGGATGAAGTCCGACTGCAACTCTATGGCTCCAGTGCGCTCATCAGGTCACTGCAGCCGGGCCAAGTTCAGGTTCGCATAAACCTTGGCAAAGCGAGCGAAGGTCACAATACCCTCCCCCTCACACAAGAAAACATCGTGCTCCCGCCGGGAGTGTTTCTCAATAAAGTCGAGCCGGCTGCCGTCGAGGTCATGCTGGACATTCCCATTACCAAGCAATTGCCTGTACAGGTGCAGTGGGTCGGTCGCTTGCCCGAGAATCTCCTGTTGAAGGAGGTAAAAGTCGTCCCTGACACCGTGCAGGTAATCGGAGGAAGCAAAATACTTGAAAATGTGCACACCATATACACATCCCCTGTCAGACTTAACAATCTTACCAAGTCGGGCTCCTTTACCGCCACTCTGGTCCTGACTCCGGCTTCTCTCAAGCTCTCTGCAGCTTCCCCCGAGCGAGTCACGATCAGTTATGTAATAGAAGAAAGACGTCCGATAGACAGGAGAACGAACCTGAATCTGAGGCAAGATTATGCGTGCATTGATAGAGGACACCGGTCGAAACCGGCGCAAGAGATTTCTTTGGCTGGGCTATTTTGGCTGGATCATCGTCTTACTGCTCGCCCTCATGCTGAGGACGCTCGGTTATAGCCAAATATCACTATTCCAACTCACTGTTCTTATTGTCTCCGCCACTTTGGCTCATACAGCTTGCTACCTCATCGTTTCCACCGGCCTTGATGGCCGCTTCAGCTTCGATCCCCATTTTGTAATCATCCCCAACTGGGTGTTTTTCGCTCCGATGGTGGCATACGGATACTACAGCCTTGGAGATGCCAGAGGTCTCATGCAGGTGGGATGGTTCATGGGCTTTTTCTTCTGCGCAGGCTACGTGCGCTTCAAAGGAGTCATGCTTACCGCATGCTGGTATATGATCCTTTATCTCGGCGTTGTCGGCATCGCTCACTGGCATGGCAGGCCGGTGGACGTGCTGGAAGAATCGATTCGCAGCGCCATTTTCCTTGCAGTTTGTGTCTTTTTTGCGTTTCTGCTCGACAAGGTCGCCGCTCAAAAAGAATACCTCAAAGACTCTGTGCAAACGCTCAGGGAAAAAGACCAGGTGATTTCTCTGCTCAATCGAAAATTGACCAAATTCGTGACCACACCGCTGGTAGAGGAACTGGCAAAAGGCGAGAACGACTCCATTTTGAACCATCAGCGATGTAAAATCAGTGTCTTTTTTTCCGATATCCAGGATTTCAGCATCATAACCGATGCCATGGAACCGGAAGAGCTGGCGCAGTTGCTGAACGAGTATTTTGCTGAAATGATTCGGATTGTTTTTCAGTTTGGAGGCACTGTCGACAAACTCATGGGAGACGGACTGGTGGCTTTGTTTGGAGCCCCCGTGGCAGTGGAGCCGGCGAGCGGTGCTCTGCGCTGCGTTCAAATGGCAGTCAATATGCAACAACGACTTGATGTTCTAAACGAGCAGTGGAAGGCGAGAGGATGCGCTCATACCATAAAGGTGCGCATGGGCATCAATACAGGTCTTGCCATTGTGGGAAGCTTCGGCTCTGACGCGTGGGCGAATTATACAGCAATTGGCAGCCAAATCAACATAGCGGCACGCCTCCAGCAGATGGCGGAGCCGGGCCAGATCCTGATCAGCCATTCCACCTACTCACTGGTAGCTGACAAGATAAAGGCAAAACAGATGGGCAAGACCTTCCTGAAGGGCTCCCACTACCCGATTCAAGTCTATCAGTTGGATGAGCTGGCCGCTCAAGAGAGCCCCACTTCAATAAAGTGGCAGGCCCATGGCTGTTCGGTTTGCCTGCAGCCCGCAATTTTGGACATTCCCGAGAAAGAATCATTTGTTCAAATGCTGGAGAAATACCTCGGCAAACCCACGGGCATGTCCTGACAGACCGTCTCTTACGTGGTCAAGATCTCAGCACATTTCCATCGGATAGCCATTCTTAAGAGAGTGGATGATTCTGTTGGCCCTCTCTTCCACTTCCGGGATCATTTCAACGAGTGCTTTGAGGGAGCTCAATACCTTCTTGGTCTGCTGCTTGTGGGGGATATCCAGGGCCGGGTGTTCGAGAAGACTGATGATCTCTTCCAGTTTGCCGAGCTTATCTACGCTGAAATCAGTATATGCCAGTTGTGACCATTTCAATCTGAGATCAGGCGGGAGATGCTCCACCTTCATCGCCAGGTTTTGATCCGTTCCAACCCAAATCGCTTTGGCCAAGCTGGTCAACAGCTTCTGTATCTCTGCTTCATGCCGATTCAGGATTTGAGTCTCCATGAGCAAGCGCTGCCACTTGGGCCGGATTTTATTGTCAAGCCACTTTTCACTCAGCGCGGGCATCAGGGAAAGACTTGCCATTTCCTGCTGTTCAGTCAAAAGTGATCTACCAAGGTCACCCAGTTTCCCTCCACCGTTCAACTCAGGCAAAAGCAAGGTCAACAAATAGCTGAGCTGTGCAAGGATGGACTGCTTGCTTTCAAGCTCTGGAAATGCTTTCTGCAGTTGTTTTTCCCATTGTTCTCTCAGGAAACTGATCTCGGCGTTGATGGCGGAAAAGATGAAGCCAAGCTTTATGAGAGTATTGCGCAGTTCATGGGCCAGCACATTGCAGCTCTGCAGGCGTTGCCGGGCAAGATCTTTCTGTGCCTCTGACAGTGTCTCCCTGATGTGTAAGGAAAGCAATTCAGTGCCAAGAATGCGCGACAGCTTCTTGATGATTTTAGTTGATCGATCGCCGCGTTGGATCGTATAGGGCAGGAAGTGTATCTTTATTACCGCCACAACCACATAGTCGGTATCCAGCCAGATAGGCTTACCCTGCCAATCGAGAGGGTAATCGAGACTATTCTCTTGCCCGTGTAGATAAGGCTTCTTCACCAGCACCGGTTCCATGTGGTGAAAGTCCTCTATTTCACCCCCAATCTGCTTGCGCACACTGCGGATATCCTCGTAGGGATTATCGGCGGTCCAGCTTTTCTGCTTTTCCACGCACCAGCCCATGGCCTCCAGAACGTGTCCTGGCCGGTCGCGATATTGCTCCCAAGTTTTGCCCGGGTAATTGTAATCGGAAGCCTCGGGCAAACCCCACTTAATCTGGTCGGTGCCTTCTGTTCTAATGCCGGAGGTTATACGAACTGCGCTTGCGGTAGGAGCGGGCCCGATGCGGTAGATGGTGCCCTTAGTGGCATGGCTTAAGCTCAGCAAAATAGTCTCAATCATCTCCTTGCAGGTCTTTTCAAGGAGATCGTGGCTTATAAGCA
>Ga0068714_10002223_pt1 | contig 25653 bp, 20 predicted proteins | sample MTBNYHSulfiMetaG_FD_62988 | JGI IMG/M metagenome (GOLD analysis project Ga0068714, IMG submission 62988) | Enrichment culture microbial communities from rom New York Harbor, USA that are MTBE-degrading - MTBE-NYH (New York Harbor Sulfidogenic)... | ecosystem: Environmental > Aquatic > Marine >... | reverse complement strand
CTCTGGGGCATCGAGCACTGGGACTGCCCGCCCGACATCATGACCATGGGCAAGGCCCTCGGCGGCGCGGTCATCCCGGTGGGCAACTTCATGGCCACCGCCGAGGTCTTCGAGGCGATGTTCGACAACCCGTACATCCACACGACGACCTTCGGGGGCAACCCGATGGCGACGTCCGCCGTGATCGCCGCCCTCCACGCCACCATCGAGGAGGACATCCCCGGGCAGGCGGCGACCAAGGGCGCCTGGCTCAAGGAGCAGTTCGAGGGTCTCACGCAGAAGTACCCGGAGGAGCTCGTCGACGTTCGCGGCCTCGGCCTGCTCATCGGTCTCGAGTTCGTCACCCCCGAGTTCGGCTACGCGATGAGCACGGGGCTCTTCGGCGAGGGCGTGCTCGTCGGCGGCACGCTCTTCAACGCGAAGACCTTCCGCATCGAGCCGCCGGCGACGCTCACCCAGGAGCAGATGGACGCCGTCGTCGAGCGGGTGGAGCGCGTGCTCGTGGCGACGCGCGAGAAGCACCTCAAGGGCGAGCTCGCCGAGCTGCACTGAACCGGTCACGGTCGCCTTCATCGGGCGGCCGTCGGCAGAGGGAGCGAAGGGGGCCGGCGCCGCAGGCGCCGGCCCCCTTCGCGTCCGCCCGTCGGACCCCCCCGGCGAGCGGCGATCCCCGCCGAGCGGCGGCGACTGCGGAGCCGCGGCCCCCGCCGAGCCGCGGCGACCGCGGAGCCGCGGCCTCGGCCGAGCGACTGCCGCCCGGCGACTACGCGCGCTCGGCGTTGCCGTCGACGAGCAGTGCCTGACCGGAGATCTTCGCCCCGGCCGCCGAGCACACGAAGAGGATGAGCTCGGCGACGTCGTCGGCCGTGATCATGGTGCGCAGCGACACGGCGGCGACACGCTCCGCGACCACGTCCTCCACGCTCACCCCCCGCGCCTCGGCCTCGAGGCCGATGACCCTGCGGATGCGCTCGCCGTCGACGTCCCCGGGGCAGATGGCGTTCACGCGGATGCCGCTCGGGCCGAGCTCCATGGCCAGCGTCTTGGCGAACCCGATGAGGGCCCACTTGGTCGCCACGTAGGGCCCGCGGTACGGCAGGCCCATCGTCCCCGCGTTGGAGGACATGAGCACGAGCGAGCCTCCCCCGGCCCGCTTCAGCTCGGGCACCGCGCGCCGCGCGCAGAGGAAGGCGCCGGTGAGATTGACGTCGAGCGTCCGGCGCCAGCCCTCGAGGTCCATGTCCTCCACGGGGCCGACGGGCCCGGCGATCCCCGCGTTGCTCACGAGCACGTCGAGGCCGCCGAGCGCGGCGAGCGCCTCGTCGAAGAGCGCGTCGACCTGGCCGGGGTCGGCCACGTCGGCGCGCGTCACTCCGACGGCGGGGTTCGCGGCGCTGAACGCGGCGAGCGCCTCGTCGGCGACGTCGCAGACGTGCACCCGCGCCCCCGCTGCCGCGAACCGCTGGGCGACGACGCGGCCGATGCCGCTCGCGGCGGCGGTGACCAGCACGCGCAGTCCTGGAGCGAGCTCAGCTGTCATGCATGCTCCTTTCGGGCCGGCCGCCGGGCCCGGATGCGGGGGTTGGACCGGATGCGGGGGTTGGACCGGCTGCGGAGGTTGTACCGGCTGCGAAGGTTGTACCGGCTGCGAAGGTTGGACCGGCTGCGGGAGTTGGACCGGCTGCGGCGTCCGCCGCGGCGGGCGCCCAGACCAGTCGGGCGTCGAGCGCCACAGCGTCGTCGGCCGTGACGAGCAGGGGGTTGGCCTCGAACTCCGCGAGCTCGGGGTGCGCCGCGGCGAACCGCGAGAGGCGCGCGGCGGCACGGGCCGCGGCGCCCAGGGCGAGCGGCGCGCGCCCGCGGGCGCCGGTGAGCAGCGGGGCGCCGCGCAGCTGCCGCAGCAGTTCCACGGCGCACGCCTCGCTCACCGGCGCAAGGGCCAGCGCGACGTCGCGCAGGAGCTCGGCGTACAGCCCGCCCAGACCGACGAGCAGGACGGGGCCGAAGTGCCGGTCCCAGCGGCAACCGACGATGAGCTCGACGCCGTCGGCGACCGGCGCCAGGCGCTCGACCGCGAACTCCGGCGGGGCGAGCCTCACCGCCATCTCCTCGCACGTCGCCCGCACGCGGGCGGCGTCCGCGAGGCCCAGCGCCACGCCACCCTGGTCCGACTTGTGCAGCAGCCCCAGGGCCTTCACCACCACCGGATAGCCGAGCTCGTCCGCCGCCGCCGCAGCAGCCGTCGCGTCGTCGACGCGGCGGGCCTCGACGGTCGCCACGCCGGCCGCGGCCAGGGCCTCGCGCGCGAGCCAGTAGTCATGGGCCAGTCCCGGCGCGGCGCGCGTATGATCCGCGCCCGACCCGGGAGCGTCGCCGGCGGCGGCCGGAGCGCTCGTCGTGACCGTCGCGCCGGCGGCCGCCGCGCGAGCCGCGACGTCGCCGCCGAGCGCCGGCCCCGGCGGCGGCAGTTCGGGCAGCCCGTCGTCGCGGCGTCCCTCACGCTCGGCGGCGAGACGGACCTCCGACTCGTGCACGCCGGCCAGGTGACTCACGGCGGCCACCGCGGCGTCGGTCTCGTGATAGACGGGCACGCCGCCCTCGCGCAGGACGGCGGCGGCCGGCGACCTCGGGTACGTGCTGCACACCGCGACCGGCGTGCCCGAGCGCGCCGCCGCGGCGGCGATCCTCGCGGCGCCCGTGCGTTCGGCCGCCACCTGGTCGGTGAAGTGGGCGAAGCGCGCGCCCCAGTACCCGAGCTGCCCGACGGCGAGCACGGCATCGACGCCGTCGGCCTCGACGAGGGCGTCGACGACGGCCCCGTAGGCCTCGGGCACGATCGTGCCGATGGCGAAGTCGAAAGGGTTCTCGCCGACGCTCGTGGCGAGCGCCGCGCGCACCGCGTCGACCGTCGCCGGCGGCAGGGGGCTGACATCGAGGCCGACGTCGGCGGCGGCGTCGGCGGCGAGGCCGCCGTGGCCACCGCCGTCGGAGACCACGGCGAGGCGGCGCCCGCGCGGCCGCCGCCCGGGCAACAGGCAGACGGCGGCGTCGAAGAGCTGCCCGACCGTCGCGACGCGCACGATCCCGGCGGCGCGGCAGGCGGCGTCGAGCACGGCCGCGTCGGGGGCCAGCGACCCGGTGTGCGAGCGCGCCACCCGGGCGCTCGCCGCCGTGCGCCCGGGGCTCAGCAGCACGACCGGGCGGCCCGACGCCACGAGCTCGCGCGCGGCGCGCGCGAAGGCGCGGCCGTCGCCGACGTCCTCGCCGTACACGGCCACGACCCGCGTGGGCTCGTGGCCGACGAGCGACTCGAGGACCTCGGTGACGGTCAGGTCGGCCTGGTTGCCGAGCGTCACGTAGCGCGAGAAGCCGATGGTCTGCTCGTGCGCCCGCACGACCAGCTCCTCGCCGAGGCCGCCGCTCTGAGAGACGAAGGCGAGCCCGCCGGCGGGGACGTCGAGGTAGGCCACCGCCTGCAGGCCGCTGGCGGTGTCGGCCACCCCCATGCAGTTCGGCCCGATCATCACCGCCCCGGCTGCACGCAGGCGCTCGACGGCGGCGCGCTCGCGCGCCTTGCCGCCGGCGCCGGTCTCCCCGAGGCCGGCGAAGATGCCGACGAGGGCGCGCGCGCCGACCGCGAGCGCGTCCTCGAGCGCCGCCTCGAAGGCCTCCGCCGGGACAGCCAGGATGACCATCTCCGGCGCCTCGGGCAGCTCGCGCAGCGAAGGGTAGGCCTCACGCCCCTGCACCATGCCGCCCCGGCGGTTGACGAAGTAGAGGCGGCGGCGATCGCCGCCGCGCGCGAGGCGCGCGGCCACGTCGCCGCCCCACTTCGACGCGTCGCTCGAGGCGCCGACGACGGCGACCGAGCGCGGGTCGAAGAGCGGCGTCAGATCGCGTACCTGCCCCATGCTCACCCGCACTCCCTTCGTCCCGGTCCCTCCCGCGGCGGCCCGCAGGCGGCCGTCTCGAGCAGGCCCCTCCCGCGGCGGCCCGCAGGCCGCCGCCCATCATCCGCCCCCGCCCCGCACACGTACAAGCGCGCCGCGCCCGTGTACCGGCGCCGGAGACGCCTGTGGCGCGGGGCCCGCCCACCGGCGGGCCCCGCGCCACAGCCTGTCGAGAAGGCCGTCATGCGGCCTCGCTCACCAGTCGGAGAAGCCCTGGTTGTACCAGATCTTGTCGGTGCCCTTCTTGGCGCGCTTGTTCCAGCCCTTGGTCTTGGGCTCTTCGTCGATGCGCGCCCGCACCTGGTCGGCCACCTGCTTCACGTGGGCCTTCTGCTCGTCGGTGAGCACGGCCACCGTGTCGACGTGCTGCTTCACGCGGTCGAGGTTGGTGGTGCCCGTGTACCAGAAGCCCCAGTCGTCGGCGAAGCGCCGGGCGATGTAGCCGACGTTGACCTTCTTGTCGTCGTCCTCGCCGAACTGGGCCACCGTGAAGAGGTACTCGATGTCCTTGAGGTCCTTGTCGTTGATCTCCCAGATCTGCAGCTTCTGCAGCAGGATGTCGGCCTGCGAGACACTCCAGGGGTCGAGATCGAGGCGATCCTTGTACTCGACCTTGTGACAGTAGTTGAGCTCGTCGAAGAACACGTCGATCATCGGGACCGCGCCGCCGAAGTAGATGTGGCGCGTCTTGCCCGAGACCATCATCGTGTGCAGGTCGACCTCGTACCCCATGTCCTTCATGAAGTCGATCATCTTCTTGCGCGACTTGCCGTACGACGCGAAGTCGATGTCGGTGAAGTAGCGGTCCCCGAGACGCTCGAGCTTGGCGTACAGGTCGACCTGGTCCGGGAAGTAGTAGTGGAGCGCGAGCGGGCCCATGACGCGCATGTAGATGTCGCGCTTCTGGGCCTCCTCGGCGATGCGCTTGCCCTCGGAGAGGAAGACCTCGGGCTTGGGGTACTGGTCGAGCGGGATGTCCTTCGGGAGGATGAACTCCTTCGCCATCTACCGACCCCCTTTCAGGCTGTGTGCTGACACGGTCGTGGTGGACGGGGGCGACGGCTCACCCGGAGGTGAACACGTAGTCCTTCACCTTCTTCTTGTCGAGCATGATGATGACGCCCTTGAGGATGCCCTCCGAGTACTCGCTGCCCGGGTTGATCAGCAGCGTGCGGCCCGCCTTCTGCGCGCCGCGCGACTCGTGGATGTGCCCGTGCAGGCCGAGGAGCGGCTGGTACTGCTCGATCACCTTCTTGGCGCCGACCGACCCGGCGTGGATCTTCTCGTCGGCGGCCATCGTCAGGTTCTCGTCGAGCTTCGGGCAGAGGTCGAGCGAGTAGCCGTACGGCGGCACGTGGAAGTTGAAGATCGCCGTCTCCATGTTCTTGACCAGGCCGCAGAGCTCGAAGAGGTGCTTCTCGAGGTCCTCCTCGCTCATCTCGCGCGGGGTGTCCCAGGGCGTCGGGTTCGAGGCCGAGCTCGTGATCATCTCGTGGCCCTCGAGGTCGACGACGCGACGGTCGCACGGGTGCACGAGCTTGGCCGCGTCGATCATGTCGTCGATCACGAACCAGTCGTCGTTGCCCGGCGCCATGAACATCTGGAAGGGCTTGCCCTCGAGACGCTCGTCGGCGAGGTCGAGCCACTCCTGCACGCGGTCGAGCACGAGCTTCTTGAAGAGCGCGTCGATCTTGGCCGGGTCGGACCGCGTGTCGTCGAACTCCTCGCGACTCTGGTGCACCCAGTAGTACCCGGCGTTCTCGACCGTCTTCTTGATCGCGGCGAGCTCCTCCTGGCCGTTGACCTCGCGGTACTGGCCCATCAACGTGCACTCCCACTGCCCGCTGCCCTTCTCGACCAGCGGCACGAGGACCTTGCCCGTGAGGTCACCGAGGAGGATGGCGACGTCGACGCCGTAGATCGGCAGGGCGTTCAGGAACTTGCGGTAGCAGACGTTGGACCCGTGGATGTCGGTGACGAAGAACAGTTTGATCATACGCACTCCCCAGAAAACGGTGCGGGGAGCGGGAGCGACGCTCCCGCTCCCCGCATGGTGGTGTTACCTACTCACTCAGGCGGCAGCTCGCCGTAGGTCATCGACACGTCGACGCCCACGCTCTTGCTCCGCCAACTCCAGATGAAGTACCAGATGATACCCAAGATCCAGGTACCGGCGATGACCTGGATCGTGCCGGACGTGAAGCCCTCGAGGCGACGGGCCGGGTCGGGCATGAAGAAGAAGTAGTACGCCAGGATGCCGAGGTAGAGCAGGTTGACCGCGGCGCCCAGCGTCACGACCGGGATGCCGGCCAGCTTCCAGTTGCGGTACGGCGAGGCCTCCCAGATGCCCCTGGCCTTCTTGACGTATGGGAAGATCAGGGCGGCGATGGAGGTGACGCCGAACACCGAGAAGATCTCCAGCGCCGTCACCGCGAGGCCCTGCATCGTCTCGTTGTTCCAGAAGATGTAGAGGCCGATCATGATCTGCCCGAGGACCAGGCAGAGCACGTGGTTCTTCACCGGGCTCGCGAAGCGCGGGTTGATGTCGGTGAACCACTTCGGGCCCATGCGGTCCATGCCCCAGGCGAAGATGATCCGCGGGAAGGCCAGGTACGACAGCACGACCCACCAGAAGTCGAAGAGCAGGAACGACAGCACCGAGATGAACAGCAGCAGCTTGTTCTGGTTGACCATCGCCAGCAGGCCGAGGAAGTGCGTCGACCACGGCACGGTGTAGCCGTCCATCTCACCCAGGTTGTTGTCGAAGTACTGGGTCGCCGAGAAGAAGTCGAACGGCACCATGTGGTACAGGGCGATGGCGGCCCACAGCATCATGAGGCCGGGGAACAGGATGGCGAACAGGTTGGCGAGGATGATGGTCTTGTCGGGGCGCTTCACCTCGCCGGCGATGAACGTGATGCAGTAGCTGTAGGCGAAGAGCCACGAGCCGGCGACCATCACGCCCAAGGTGTCGGACCAGTTCCACGTGGTCGGCATCGCCGCCTCGGCGTCGGCCTCGATCGCCGCCTGGAAGGAGGCGTAGTCGAGCGAGCCGAACTGCGCGGCGGTCGCGTTCCACCCGGCGAGGAAGTCGGCCTGGTTGTAGAGCGAGATCCCGACCAGCAGCACGACGCAGCCGCCGATGCCGAAGACCATGATGACCTTCTGCACGCGGGCGAACCACTTGATGCCGAAGACGACGACGAAGAATGCGATGAGGTTCGCGACCGAGGCGATGACGAACGTGCCCCACTCGTACGAGAGCCCGATCACCTCGCCGGTGTCCATGTTGTACGCCCAGCTCCAGTCCATGAACTGCGACAGCATCACGAAGCCGGGGTCGGCGATCCAGGGCGCCAGGACGTAGATCCACATGATCCACACGAAGGCGTTGCCGAAGCTCTCGCCGATGCCCACGATCGGGTGGATGATGCGGGAGTTGTAGATGTACTCGCCACCGGACCGCGGCATGGACCCGCCGAGCACGCCCCAGACGAGCGGGAAGCCGATGCCGGCGAGGACGACCGAGATGATGGTGGCCCAGATGAGGTTGCCGCCGAGATAGATGCCGACGCCGAGGCTGGTCATGACCCAGATCGAGGGCGTGAGCCCCTGGTTCATGAAGCCGACGCCGAACGCGTCCCACATCGAGAGACCTCGCACGAGGCCGCTCGCCTTGCGGGCGAATGCTAGCTCTTCGGCCACTCTTCCCCCCTTCTACGTTGCTTCGTCACGCCGGCGGGAGCCTGTGCGCTCGCGCCGGACGGATGACCCGGACGTCTGCAAAGAGATGGTCGGTTCAGCCAGTCGCCCTCCCTCCTTCAGCGGCCTCGACGGGAACGTGCCATTGGTACACGTCCTTGAGCTTCCACGGCACCATGTAGGTCTTGGTGCGCGTGACCCCCGGGATCTTGCCGATGACCTCGTTGACGAACCTCAGGAGCTCCTCCGTGTCCCGGGCGTACACCTGGAGGCTCAGGTCGCCCTCGCCCACGGAGCCGGCCACGTAGCTCACCGTGTCGAACTCGACGAGCTGGGCGGCGACGTCCTGCAGCCTGCCGGGGGCGACGTCGACGAGCACGTCGCCGATGACGCTGAACCCGACGGCCTGCGGGTTGACGATGGCGCTGATGCGGATCACGCCGGAGCGGATCAGCCGGTCGATCCGGTAGCGCACGGCGCGCTCGGAGACGTGACCGATGCGCCGTGTGATCTCGGCCGACGAGACGCGGCCGTCCTCGAGCAGCAGCGAGACGATCTTGCGATCGATCGCGTCGAGACTGAACGGCACCCAGACCCCCCGGTCCTCCGAATGACGTCTTATTACGACACCCACCGGAACGTGAAGTCAAGCGCGCCACACGCCTGCGTGTGTCGGATTCGGCAAACAATACGTGAGACGAGTGGCTCGAACCGACGCGATTCTCGCATGAGTGTGGCCGAGCCGGAAAGGACGGGCGGCTACAACGGCCGCCTCGCCCCTGACGTGCAGAGCGCCCACGGTCACCGCGGCGACGGCTCCTCGCGCACCTGCCGCGGCGCGGGCGCGCGGCGCCGCGGCGCGGTCCGGTCGCCGCGCAGCCTCAGCCCTCGGCCTCGCGCTGCAGGGCGGCGGCGATCTGCTCGGGCCCGCTGACCACCTTGACTGCGTCGAAGCGGCAGGCGGCGCGGCACGAGTCGCAGCGCACGCACAGCGACTGGTCGACACGGTGGACCTGCTTCTTGTCGCCGCTGATCGCCCCGGCCGGGCACTTCCTGGCGCACAGGGTGCAGCCGGTGCACAGGTCCGGGTCGATCGTGTAGACGATCAGCGCGTCGCAGGCGCACGCCGGGCAGCGGTGCTCGTCGATGTGCGCGACGTACTCGTCCCTGAAGTAGCGCAGCGTGGTCAGCACGGGGTTGGGCGCCGTCTGGCCGAGGCCGCAGAGGCTGGTCTTCTTGATCGTCGTCGCCAGTCGCTCGAGGCGCTCGATGTCGCCGTCCTCGCCCTCGCCGGCGGTGATGCGCTCGAGGATCTCGAGCATGCGCTTGGTGCCGAGGCGGCAGGGGACGCACTTGCCGCAGCTCTCCTTCTGCGTGAACTCGAGGAAGTAGCACGCGAGGTCGACCATGCAGGTGCTCTCGTCGGCGACGACCATACCGCCGGAGCCGACGATGGCGCCGGTGGCGGCGAGGCTCTCGTAGTCGACGGGCGTGTCGAGCAGCGAGGCGGGCACGCAGCCGCCGGACGGCCCGCCGAGCTGCACGGCCTTGAAGGCCTTGCCGCCCTTGACGCCGCCGCCGACGTCGAAGATGACGTGGCGCAGGGTCGACCCCATGGGCACCTCGGCGAGGCCGCCGTTGACGATCTTGCCGGCCAGGCTGAAGGCCTTCGTGCCCCTGCTCTTCTCGGCGCCGAGCTCGGCGTAGGCCGCCGCCCCGTTGGCGATGATCCAGGGCACGTTGGCGTAGGTCTCGACGTTGTTGATGTTGGTCGGCTTGCCCCACAGGCCGCGCACGGCGGGGAAGGGCGGCCGCGTGCGCGGCATGCCGCGCTTACCCTCGATCGAGGCGATGAGCGCCGTCTCCTCGCCACAGACGAAGGCGCCGGCCCCTTCTTTGATCTTGAGATGGAAGTGCCAGCCGGAGCCGAACAGGTCGTCGCCGAGGTAGCCGCGCTCCTCGGCGTCGCGGATCGCGAGGCGCAGACGCCTGACGGCGAGCGGATACTCGGCGCGCACGTAGATGTAGCCCTCGTGCGCGCCGATCGCGTACGAGGCGATGATCATGCCCTCGAGGACGGCGTGCGGGTCGCCGTCCATGATCGAGGCGTCCATGAACGCCCCGGGGTCGCCCTCGTCGCCGTTGCAGATGATGTACTTCACCTCGCCCTCGGAGGCGCGCGCGAACTTCCACTTGAGGCCGGTGGGGAACCCGGCGCCGCCGCGGCCGCGCAGGCCCGAGGCGAGGATCTCCTCGATGATCCCTTCGGGCGTCATCGTCGTGAGCGCCGTGCGCGCGGCCTCGTAGCCGCCGCGCGCGAGGAACTCGTCGAGGCTCTCGGGGTCGATGACGCCGACGTCGCGCAGGGCGATGCGGCGCTGCTGCCGGTAGAACGGGATGTCGTGGGCGCAGCGCACGCGCTCGCCGGTCTCCGGGTCCACGTACAGCAGCTTCTCGACCGGGGTGCCGCCCACGAGGTGCTCGCTGACGACCTGCTGCACGTCACGCAGGGTCAGCCGCGGATAGTACGTCTCGTCGTCGGACACGACGGCGATCGGGCCCTGCGAGCAGAGACCGTGGCAGCCGCTGATGCGCACCTCGACCTCGTCGGCGAGGCCGGCGGCGGCGAGCTCCTCGACGAACGCGTCGCGGATCTTGAGCGAGCCGGCGAACACGCAGGCGGTGCCGGCGCAGACGGAGACGCGGCGCCGGCCGTCACGGCCGCCGGTGACTTCGACGCGCACGCCGTCGCCCGGCGCGGGCGCGCTCACCGCGCGCCTCCGTCGCCGGCCGCGGGCCCGGCGGCCGCGCCGGGCTCGCGCGGCTCGACACCCAGCTCGCTCATCAGCTTGCGCACGATCGCCCGCGTCTGGTCGGCCGTCAGGTTGCCGTAGGTCTCGTCGTCGATGCGCATGACGGGCGCCTGCGAGCAGGCGCCCATGCAGGCCACCGAGTCCAGCGTGAACTCCATGTCCTCCGTCGTCCCCCCGTCCTCGACGTGCAGCTCCTGCTCGAGCGCCTCGGTGATGCGCCCGGCGCCGGCGACGTGACAGGCCGTGCCGTGGCACACGCACACCCGGTGCCGCCCGCTGGGCGTCGTCGAGAACTGGGCGTAGAAGGTGATGACGCCGTAGATGCGCGATGCCGGCACCCCGCTGAGACGGGCGAGCTCGTCGATCACCGGCTCGGGAAGGTAGCCGAACTCCTGCTGCAGCCGCTGCAGCACGGCGATCAGGTTGCCGTTTGGATCGAGGTCGCCGACGACCGCCCCGACCTTCTCGAGGTCGGGGCCGTCGACCCCCGCCGGGAGGGTCTCGGCGGCCGGCGTGCGTGTCACTCGCCTCGGCATCGCATCAACTCCGTCTCGCACCCGGCGCGCGACCGGCGAGCCCGGTCGCGCGTCGGTCCATTGAACCACGCGGGCGCCGCCGGCGCAGCCGGGCGGCGGCCTCTCGGTCTCTCAGGCCGCGCCGACCTGCGCCTTGCAGGCGGCGAGGGCGTTCTTCAGCAGGATCACGTTGGTGACGGGCCCGACGCCGCCCGGCACCGGCGTGACGGCGCCGGCGACCTCGCAGACCGCCTCGAAGTCGAGACTGCCGATCTGCTTGCCCTCGGCGTCGCGTATCGTCGTCACGTCGACGACCGTCGCCCCCGGCTTGACCATCTCGGCCTTGATGAGTCCCTTGACCGGGGCGGCCGAGATGAGCACGTCGGCCTCACGGCAGGCGGCGGGGACGTCCTTGCTGAACACATGTACCACGTGGACGGAGGCGTTGCGGTTGAGGCAGAGCAGCGCTACCGGCTTGCCGACGATGTTCGAGTGGTTGACGATCGTGACGTCGAGGCCCTGCAGCTCGATGCCCTCGCGGTCGAGGATCTCGATGCACGCCGAGGGCGTGGCCGGGGCGAAGAGCTGGTCACCGAGCAGCACGTGGCCGATGTTCGCCGGGTTCACGCAGTCGAGGTCCTTCTCGGGAGCGAGCGCGTTGAAGACCCGGGTCTGGTCGATGTGCGCCGGCATGGGCATGAGCGCGAGGATGCCGTGCACGGCGGGGTCGGCGTTCAGCTCGGCGATCAGGCCGAGCACGTCGTCCGCCGAGGCGTCGGCCGGCAGCTCGTGATTGAAGTAGGCGAAGCCGACCGTGCCCGTGTTCTTCTCGATCTGCCCGCGGTAGAAGCGGGCGCCGCCGTCGTCGCCGACGAGGATCGTCGCGACTCCGGGCGTGACACCGGTGGCGGCGAGGCGCTCGACCTCGGCGCGGATCTCCTCGCGGACGGTCTCCGCGATCGCCTTGCCGTCGATGATGCGTGCAGCCATGACGTCCCTTTCGTCTCAGATCTTGGCGAGCGTGGTGGCGAGGACCTCGGCGCGCAGCGCCGCGGCCTCGGCGAGGATGGCGTCGATCTCGGCCGCCGCCGCGGCGACGTACGCCTGGTCCTCGATCGAGCCGAGGTTGATGCGCACGTTGAGCGCGGCGCCGACGGCGGCCGCCTCACCGAGCAGAGCGCCGATGCCGGCGTCGGTCACGGCGTTGGCGTTGCCGAGGTCGGCCGCGACCTTGGCGAGGCGGCAGACCTCGATCGCGACGCGGCAGATCTCGAGCGGCACGTCGGCGGCGACGATGAGGCCGGCCTGGACGGCCGCGTGGCGCGCCGCCTTCTCCTCCTCGGTGTCTTTCGGCAGACGGTAGGCGACGAGGACGCCGCTGTAGGCCGTCGTGTCGTCCTGCAGCAGCTGCTGCAGCCGGGCCCGGGCGGCCTCGGAGGCGGCCAGCACCTCCTTCATGCGCGGCTCGACCCCGGCGAACTGCTCCTTGCCGATGGTCAGGTTGCAGACCATCGACGTGAGCGCCGCGCCGAGCGCGCCGACGCAGGCCGACACGCTGCCCCCGCCGGGGGCCGGCTTGCCGGACGCGGCGTCGTCCAGGTAGACGGGCAGCGCTTCGCGCGCGTAGACGATGGGCTCCTTCTCGCTCACCACACACCTCCGGGCGCGGCGCGCCGGCGTCGCTGACGCCGGCGCGCCGTCGCGCGTCTCAGGCTCTCAGAACAGGCCGATGATGCGGCCGGTCTCGACGTCGATGTCGACGTCGACCGCCGCCGGCCGCTTGGGCAGGCCGGGCATCGTGCGCATCTCGCCGAGCAGCGGGTAGAGGTACCCGGCGCCGGTGGCCGGCCTGACCTCGCGGATCGGCACGCGGAAGCCGCGCGGCCGGCCCTTCAGCGCCGGGTCGTGGCTCAGCGACAGGTGCGTCTTGGCCATGCACAGCGGCAGCTTGTCGAGGCCCTGCTCCGTGAACAGCTTGATCTGCTCCTCGGCCGCGGGCAGGTAGTCGACCCCGTCCGCACCGTAGACCTTGGTCGCGATGGTCTCGATCTTCTCCCTGATCGAGGCCTCGAGCGGGTAGAGGAACCTGAAGTCGCCGCCCCGGTCGGCCGCCGCCTTGACGACCTCGGCCGCCTCCTGGCCGCCGTCGCCGCCGAGCGCGTGGACGTTGATCGGCACGGCGTCCTCGGCGCCGGCCTCGACCGCCGCCTTGCGCACGATCTCGACCTCGCTGTCGCGGTCGAAGGCGAAGCGATTGATGGTCACGACCACGGGGATGCCGAAGAGCTTCATGTTCTCGACCTGCTTGGCGAGGTTCTCGCAGCCCTTCTCGAGCGCCTCGTTGTTCTCGGCCTTGAGCAGTTCCGGGTCGACCGGCAGCCCGCCGTGCATCTTGAGCGCGCGCATGGTGCAGGTGATGACCACGGCGCTGGGCGCGAAGCCGCCGTAGCGGCAGATGATGTCCATGAACTTCTCGGAGCCCAGGTCGGCGGCGAAGCCGCTCTCGGTGACGAGGTAGTCGGCCAGCTTCATGGCGACCTTGTCGGCGATGATCGAGTTGTTGCCCTGGGCGATGTTGGCGAAGGGACCGGCGTGGACGAGCGCCGCGTTGCCCTCGAGCGTCTGCATGAGGTTGGGCTTGAGGGCGTCCTTGAGGAGGACGGTCATGGCGCCACCGGCACCGATGTCGTCGGCCGTCAGCGGCTCGCCCTCGGTGCTGTACCCGAAGGTGATGCGGCCGAGGCGCTCCCGCAGGTCCTTGAGCGACGTGGCGAGACCCAGGATCGCCATGACCTCGCTCGCCACGGTGATGTCGTAGCCCGTCTCACGGGGCAGGCCGTTGAGCCTGCCGCCCAGACCGACGACGATGTGCCGCAGCGCGCGGTCGTTCAGGTCGACGACGCGCCGCCACGAGATGGTCAGCGGGTCGATCTTGAGCGCGTTGCCGTGCATCAGGTGCGTCTCGACCATCGCCGCGAGCAGGTTGTTGGCCGTGCCGACGGCGTGGATGTCGCCGGTGAAGTGGAGGTTCAGGTCCTCCATCGGCAGGAGCTGCGAGTACCCGCCGCCGGCCGCGCCGCCCTTGATGCCGAAGACGGGACCGAGCGACGGCTCGCGAAGCGCGAGGATCGTCTTCATGCCGACCGCGTTCATCGACTCGGCGAGCCCGATCGACGTGACCGTCTTGCCCTCACCGAGCGGAGTCGGCGTGATGGCGGTCACGTTGATGATCTTGCCGTCAGGCTTGTCCTTCAGACGCTCGAGGACCTGCATGTAGTCGATCTTGGCCTTGTACTTGCCGTAGAGCTCGAGCTCGTCGTCGAGGATGCCCGCCTTCTCGGCGATCGCCTGGATGGGCTGCATCGTGGCAGCCTGCGCGATCTCGATGTCGCTCGGGACGGGGCTCTTGCGGGTGATCTTGCCGCTGGCGGTCAACGCGTCCTCCTTCGGTCACCACTTCTGCGCGTCTCTCTGATGGAGAGCAAGCGAACGCCGGCCGTGAACGAGCGGGGGACCGCCGCGGCCGGCGACCGGATGCTCGGCTCCTCTCCTTTGTGAAGGATTGTACTAACGGCCCGTCGACAGGGTCAATCGTGTCAAGCTCGACGGGCTCTTAGGGTGATTCAGTGAAAATCCCTGCAAAGAGACGGCTATCTTGCCATCCGGATGGATGACGGGCGCGGAGGCGTGTGGCGCGCTCAGGCGCCGCTGAAGCGGCTGCGGGCGCGCGCCTGCGCCGCCTCGTAGACGACGCGCGCCGGGCGGCCGAGGCCGACGGCCGCCCGGCGGCAGTCCTCGTACTCGGGCGAGACCGTGGCCAGGCGTCCGTCGACGTAGGCCAGACGGACGCCGATGTCGTGCCCGGCGATGCGCACCGTCTCGCGTCGCTCCTCGGCGTACACGCGGGTCGCCGGCACCACACGCAGGCCGAAGGTCGTCGTCTCGGCGAAGACGAGCCCGGCGAGACGCTCGCGGTCGGCCGCCGCAGCGAGCACGTGGAGCACCGTGCCGGGGCGGCCCTTCTTCATCAGCGCCGGCGTCATCCACACGTCGAGCGCGCCCGCGTCGCGCAGGGCCTCGGCGGCGTGTGCGAGCAGCTCCGGGCTCATGTCGTCGATGTTGGTCTCCAGCACCACGTGGTCGGGCGGCGACGCCCACGCCGCGGGCGCGTCGCCCTCGTGCCCGGCCTGCCCCTGCTCGACGGGTTCGACCAGCGTGACGCACAGCAGATCGCGGCGGCCGGGCCTGCCCCGGGCCGCCGCCCCGCAGGCCCGGCGGAGGACGGCGCCATCGGGCCGCTCACCGTACTCGTCCGCGTAGTGGGCCAGCAGGGCCGCCCCGCAGGGCGTCGTCGGCCCGTCGCCACGGGGCGCGGCGGGACCATCGTCACCCGCGACCGCATCGGCGTCGCTCGCCGCGGGATCGGGGTCGCTCGCCGGGGCATCAGGGTCGCTCGCGGCGGCATTCGGGTCGCTCGCGGCGGGATCGGCATCAGGCGCATCGGCGCCCGTCTCGCCAGCTCCGCCCGGTGCGCCGGCGACCGGGATGCCGTGCAGCAGCTGCAGCACGACCGCCGCCGCGTCGCCGGCGGCGGCTCCGGGCTCGTCCGCCCCCAGCGGCGGCGGTGAGGCGACGACCCGCGCCGGCGCGAGCTCGTGCAGGAGCGCGGCGGCGGCGACCAGCTCCACCGCCGTCGCCACGCCGCTCAGCTCGTCTCGCGGCACGTCGTCCTCGCCGTGGACGGCGCGCTCGGCCGCGCGCAGGCGGTCGGCGACGGCGGCCACGGCGTCGGCGTACGGCTGGCCGACCGCGGAGGCGTACATCGAGACGACGAGCTCGTCGAAGCTCGCGAACCCGGGCGCGTCTGCCACGCTGAAGACGAGAGCCGCCTCGCCGTCGCGGCGCACCGCCTCGACCGTCGCGAGGCGCGGGTCGATGCCCGCCGCCTTGAGCGCGGGCCGGACGACCTTGTCGAGCGGCCCGCGCGCGCCGGGGCGGGCGCCGCTCAGGTCGAGCAGGGCCGCCACCAGGCGGTCGCCGCTGACGCCGTTCGAGCAGTCGATGAAGAGCAGCATGCAGGCACTCTATCGGCGGCGGAGGCGCCTGCCAACAGCCCGCCCGGGGACCGCAGGCGCTGTCCGAACGGTCAACGTCGGACCGGCGCGGATAGAATGCGCCCATGAGGATCGCGCAGCTCGCGCCGCCGTGGATCACCGTCCCCCCCGAGAGGTACGGGGGCACCGAGTGGGTGGTCGCGCAGCTCTGCGACACCCTGCCCTCGCTGGGTCACGAGGTGGTCCTCTACGCCTCCGGCGACTCCCGGACCGCGGCCGAGTTGCGCGCCTACTTCCCGCGGCAGCTCCCCGAGCTCATGCAGAAGACGGCCCTCGACGTGTGCCACGTGACCTTCGCCCTCGACGACATCGTCGCCGACGGCGCCTTCGACCTCGTCCACGACCACTCCGGCTTCCTCGTGCAGGCCTTCTCCCGCTGCCTCGACCTGCCGCCGGTGGTCCACACCATCCATCACTCGTTCAACGACGAGACCACGCCCGCCTACGCGCGCTTCGCCGCCGACGTGGCCTACATTGCCGTCAGCGAGTACCAGAAGTCGAAGGGGCCGGACGGCATGGACTGGGCCGGCGTCGTCCACAACGCCATCGCCGTCGACGAGTGGCCGTTCGTCACCGAGAAGGACGACTACCTCCTCGCCTTCGGCCGGGTGTGCGCCGAGAAGGGCTTCGACCTCGCCATCGAGGCGGCGCGGCGCACGGGGCGCCGCCTGATCATGGCCGGAGCGCTCCAGGAGCGGTACGTCGACTACTTCCACGCCCGCGTCGAGCCCTACGTGGACGGCGAGCAGATCGTCTACGAAGGCGAGGTCTCGGTCGCGCGCAAGCGCGAGCTGTTCGCCCACGCCCACGCCTTCCTCTTCCCCATCGTGTGGCCCGAGCCGTTCGGGCTCGTGATGATCGAGGCCCTCGCCACCGGGACTCCGGTGGTCGCGCTGCGGCAGGGCTCCGTCCCCGAGGTCGTGGCCGACGGAGTCACGGGGTTCGTGCGCGACGACTTCGAGAGCTTCGTCGCCGCGATCGCGCGCGTGGGCGAGATCGATCCCCGCGCCTGCCGGGACGAGGTCGAGGCACGCTTCTCCATACGGCGCATGGTGGAGGACTACGACGCGATCTACCGGCGCCTGCTCGAGCGCCGCTGAAGGTGGCGAGCCCCGGGGCCGGCCGGTGAGCGGGCCGCGCGACGAGCCGTCGCCGCGACGCGTCACGGTGGACTCGGGAGGGGTCACGCTCGCCGCGCTGCTCCACCTGCCCGCGGCACGGCCGCGGGGCGCGTTGCTCGTCTGCCACGGCGCCGGCAGCCGCAAGGAGAACCACACCCTCATGGCCGAGCAGGCCGTGGCGGCCGGCCTCGCGGCGCTGACCTTCGACTTCCGCGGGCACGGCGAGAGCGGCGGCCTGATGGACGACCGCGGCAGCGACGACGTGCTCGCCGCCGCGGCGGCCCTGCGGGGCCTCTCGGGAGCGCCGTGGCTCGCCGCGCGGGGGGCCAGCATGGGCGCCACGCTGCTGGTGCTGGCCGCCCGGCGCGAGCCGGGGACCTTCCGCTCTCTCGTGCTGCTCTGCCCGGCCGACGGCGCCTCGCTGCTGCGCGGGCTCGACAGGGCGCCGCCAGGCGAGCCGCACGGGCCCGAGGGCGAGAGCGCACGCTACGGCGGCCGGTTCGACGAGGCCTCGCTGCGGCCGTTCCTCAGCCGCCTCGATCTGGTGGCCGCGGCCTGCGGCCTGCGCCGCGTCCTGCTCGCCCACGCGCGGGACGACGAGGAGGTGCCCTTCGAGCACAGCCGCCGGCTGGCGGCCGTCCTCGAGCCGCCCTCCCGGCTGATGGTCCTCGCCGAGGGTGGCCACCACGGCCCCGGCCGCTCGCCCGCCGTCGCGCGCGCGACGCTCGCGTGGGCGCTGGCGCACGGCGAAGGGCCGTGACGCGGCGGCGCACCGGCGGCGCCCCGCCGAGCCGACCCGCGGCGCCCCGCCCCCCGCCGCGCCGCCGCCCGCCGCGCCGCCGCCCACGCCTCCGCGTCAGTAGCCGAGGGCCTGCAGCGCGTGCGCGGCCACGCCGCCGACGAGGAGGGCGATCGTCACCGTCCCCGCGCTCACGGCCGCGGTCCGCCACCAGCCCAGCTCCCGGCCGAGGACGGCGATGGTCGCGACGCAGGGCACGTACAGCGACGTCACGAGCGCGAAGGTGACGATCTGGCTCGTGTCCATGAACGCGCTGATGTCGCGCACGCTGGCGCCGTAGGCGACGACGGCGAAGGTGAGCAGCAGCTGAAGGGCGAGCTCCTTGCGCAGGATGCCGAAGAGGAGCGTCAGCCCGGCGACCGCCGGCAGCAGCAGCCAGGTCTCGACGACGGGCGAGAGCGGCTCGGTCAGGTTCCAGATCCACCCCGTCTCGTAGAGTGCGCCGAGCAGCGTGCTGCCGATCACGATGATGGGGGCGGCGTCCCAGACGAAGTCGCGGAAGCGCCGCCACGTCTTCGCCAGGACCTGGCGGAGGACGGGCCGCCTGAAGGGGAACATCTCCATGACGAGCCCTTCCTTCTCGCCGGGGAGCAGCCGGTTCAGGCCGAGGCCGGCGACCACCCCGACGACGATGAGCACGGCGTACACCAGCACGGCCCACTGCCAGCCCGCGTACAGCGCCACCGCGCCGATGATGATGGCCGTGCGCGCGCTGCAGGGCGTGAGCGTGATCAGCGTGCCGGCGATGAGCCGCTCGCGCATCGAGCTCAGCGTGCGCGTCCCGATGATCGCCGGCACGTTGCAGCCGAGGGCGGCGATCAGCGGGATGACGGCGCGTCCGTGCAGGCCGAACCGGTGCATGATGCGGTCGGTGAGGAAGGCGGCGGCGTTGAGGTAGCCGGAGTCCTCCAGGAGGGCGAGGAGCACGTAGAAGGTGAGGATGTAGGGGATGCCGACGGCCAGTGTGGCGATGACGCCGCCGTCGATGCCCCAGAGGATCGTGCGCCCGAGGGCGCCGTCGCCGAAGACGGCGGTGACCGCGTCCGTGAGCAGGGGCGAGACCGTCGCCTCCCAGGCGCTGGTGAGGACACCGGAGAGGAAGCCGCCGACCACGAAGAGGACGGTGAAGACGGCGGCGATGACGCCCACCAGGATCGGCAGGCCGGTGTGCGGCGCGGTCGTGATGCGCCACCAGGTGTCGGGAGCGCTGCCCGGCGAGCTGGTGCAGGCCTCGGCGAGCCGGTGGGCGACCTCGTGCCTCTGACGGGCGACGAGCAGCGGCAGCGCCTCGTCGTCGGGCTCGATCCTGAGGTCGACGAGCTCGCCGAGCGCCGCGGTCGTCTCGGCGTCGCCCTCGAGCACCGCGAGCGCCGCGGCCCGCGGCGAGAGCCCGAACGGCAGCTCGGCGCCCGCGACGCGCTCGTCGAGCTGCGACTCGAGCTCGCCGATGCGCTCCTCGACCAGTGGGCCGTACCGGCGCCGGCGGCCGCGCCCCGCGCCGTCACCGGCCTCGGCGACGGCGAGCACCGTGCGCATGACGCCCTCGACGCCCTCGCCCTTCGCCGCGACCGTGCGCACGACGGGCACACCCAGGTCGCGTGCGAGGACGGCGGCGTCGATGTCGATGTGGCGGCGACGCGCCTCGTCGACCAGGTTGAGGGCGACGACCACGCGGTAGCCCAGGTCGAGCAGCTGGAGGACCAGGTAGAGGTTCCGCGACAGGTTGGTCGCGTCGACGACGGCGACCACGACGTCGGGCCGGGCCTCGAGCAGGGCCGTTCGGCCGGCGCGCTGGTCGCCGGCGTGCCCCTCGAGCGCGTACGTGCCCGGCAGGTCGATGACCTCGACGTCGTGCCGCCGCCAGCGCATGCACACCGACGACGCGCTCGTCGTGACCCCGGCGCAGTGGGCCGTGTCGCAGGCCGCGCCGGTGAGACAGTTGAAGAGCGAGGACTTGCCCACGTTGGGGTTGCCGGCCAGACAGACGGCGAGGGTGCCCGGCTCGCGCTCGGCGGCGGGCCGGGGTGTCGTGACCGGGGTGGTCATGGCTCGCGCACGCCGGGCTTACGGGCGTCCGCGCGCGCGGGTGCGCTTCGGGCGACCGCCCCGTCTGCGCCCGGCGCCCTCCGCGGCGGCCCCGCGGCCGCCGTGACGCTCGCGCACGAGCACCTTGGCCGCGACCTCGCGCCCCAAGGCGTACTGCGTGTCACCCACGCGCACCAGCAACGGCCCGCCGAACGGCGCGACGCTCTCGACGGTCACGTGGGTGTCGGGCAGCAGGCCGAGCGAGGCCAGGTAGCGCAGCAGCTCGGGCTGCTCGTCGCTGATGCGGCCGATCGTGCCGCGCTCGCCGGCCTCGAGCTCGGCCAGCGGCCGAAGGCGCTCCTCCACACAGACGCCGTCCTCGTCGGGGATCGCGTGCCCGTGCGGACAGGTGCGCGGGTAGCCCAGCTGGGCCGCGAGCCGCGCCTCGACCTCGGGGCTGATGGCGTGCTCGAAGCGGCACGCCTCGGCGTGCACCTCGTCCCACGGCACGTCGAGGTACTCGGTCAGGAAGCGCTCGCTCAGCCGGTGACGGCGCACCAGGCTGGCCGCCTCGCGCTCGCCCTGCGCGGTGAGCGCAACGCCGCGCCCGTTGCCGTCTTCGACCAGCCCGGCGGCGCGCAGGCGGGCGAGCATCTGGGACGCCGACGGCGGGGAGACGTCGAGCGCCGTGGCGATCGTGGACACCGTCGCGCCGCTCTCGACGTCCTCGCGCGACAGCTTGTAGATCGCCTCGAGGTACTCCTCGACGCTCTCGCTGCGCTTCGTCATGGCCCAGCCGCTCCTCGTGGCTCCGGCGACGCCGCCTAAGTCACCCCGAACTCAGGTAGTTAGGATAGCCGAAATGCTCCTGTTTGGCCAGCTTGACGGCGGTCCGTCGCGGGTCCGTGAGGGGGTGCCGGAACGCGGGCGGTCGCGGCGGCGATGGTGGCGGCGGTGCGACGGGGAGTCCATGGAGCGGGTGAAGGGACTCGAACCCTCGATCTTCAGCTTGGGAAGCTGACGTGTTACCAACTACACTACACCCGCTCGCGCACACAGTAGACCACATGTCGCGAGCCCCCTCAACACCGCCGCCGCCAGCGCGAGCCGGGACCGCGGCGGCCGGGCGCTGCGCCCCGCCGGGCACCGCCCGGACCGTCAGGCGGCCGTCTGCGCGAGGTCGAGGCAGGCGAGGAACGTCGTGTACAGCCGCTCGTAGTCCTCGGCCTCGAACTCGAGAGTGCGGCCGTCGAGGCGACGCACCCCGGGCGCCTGGGCCGCCGCGTCGCAGAAGCAGACACGGGTGAAGGTGAGGCGCATCGGCGCGCCGTCCCAGACGAGGGGGGCGGGGCGAGCCGGCGCGGCCAGCGCACGCTCCACGTCTCGACGCAGGTCGCGTCTGATCTCGTCGGGCGGGCGCAGCTCGGCGCACGTGCGCAGCACGCCGTGCTTCACCACCGTGCCGACCACGCCCGGCACCAGTCCCTGGGCCTCGGCCACGACCTTGTCGTCGCCGGAGACGTAGACCGCGGGCACGCCGAAGTGGCCGGCGAGCAGGGCCCCCAGGCCGAACTCGCCGATCGACACGCCGCCGATCGCGACGTCGAACACCTTGTACGTCCACGTGTGCTCCAGCACCGCGGCCGCCGTGCCCGCTCTCGCGTGGTAGCCGACGAAGAGCGCCGCGTCGGCGCCGGCGGCGATGCCCTGCAGCATGCTGTGCGGACCGGAGCCGCTGGCGAGGACGACGCCCGCCGGCAGACCGTCGGGGCGCAGGTTCGCGCCCATGAAGTGGGCGTCGCAGACCGCGACCGTCCGTGCCCCGGCGGCGAAGCAACCCTCGAGGACGGCATCGAGATCCTCGCGCATCCAGCGGCGCGCGTCCTCGTAGGCGGGCTGGGCGGGGTCGGTCTGCGCCTCGAGCGCGACTCCCGAGATCCCCTCCAGGTCGACGGCGATGAAGACGCGCATCTGAGACCTCCTCTCGCGGGCGGATGACGATTCTAGCAGTGTCCGCCCGCCGTCGGTTTCAGCCCGGGCCGTTCTGGCTATGAGTGGTACGAAGGTCATACGAAGGGGTGGTGCGGGGTGGGGTCCCCGGCGCTGGCCGAGAAGCGACGAAGGGAGCCCTGATGGAGCAGTCGAGACCGAAGTGGCTGAAGAGCACGAAGGGAGCGCCGTTCACCGGCATCGGGTCCCTCGAGGCCGACATCCTGGCCATCGTGTGGCAGCAGGAGACCACGACCGTGCGCGACGTGTACGAGACGCTGCGCGCGCGGCGGCCGATCGCCTACACGACGGTGATGACGGTGATGAACAACCTGGTGAAGAAGCAGCTCCTCACCCAGGACAAGAGCGAGATCGCCTACGTGTACACGCCGGCGATTCCGGGTCGCGAGGTCGCGCTGACCGTGCTCGACAGCGTGGTCGACCGGCTGCTCGGCGGTGATCGCCGCATCGCCGTGGCCCACCTGCTCGGCCTCGACGAGGACCTGAGCGAGGCGGAGTACGACGAGATGCGCCGGGAGGCGCGTCACCGGCTGGCGTCCTGAGACGTGACAGGCGCCGGGCACGGGTCCCGGGCGCCCACAGGGCAAGAGACGGCGGCGGCCCCGGCGCGACACGCGCCGGGGCCGCCGCCGTCTCCCCTCGTCACATCTGCTCGGGCGCGGAGACGCCGAGAAGTCCGAGCCCCGTCGCGAGGATCAGCTGCGACGCCCGGCACAGCCCGACCCTGAAGGCCGAGACGTCCGCGTCGTCGACGATCACCCGGCACTGCCGGTAGAAGACGTGGAACTCCGCGGCGAGCTCGCCGAGATACGTGTGCACGCGATGCGGCGCGCGGTGCTCGACCGCGGCGAGCACGACCTGCGGGAAGCGGGCGAGAGTGTGGACGAGCGCCCGCTCCTCCGGCCCCGCCTCGACGGCGGGCAGCTCGCGCGCGCCCGCCGCGACCTCGTCGACGAGGGCGACGGCCGCCTCGCCGCCGCGCGCGACCAGGGTGCGCAGCACGCTGCAGATGCGGGCGTGGGCGTACTGGACGTAGTAGACGGGATTCTGGCTGCTCTGCTCGACGGCGAGGTCGAGATCGAGCTCAAGCGTCGTGTCCTGCGAGCGGCCCACGAGGAGGAAGCGCGCGGCGTCGACGCCGATCGCCTCGACGAGGTCGTCGATGGTCACGATGTCGCCGCGGCGCTTCGACATGCGTCGCGCCGCGCCGCCCTCGAGAAGGTTCACCAGCTGCCCGATGATGAGCTCGAGGCGTTCCGGCTCGTGCGGCGGCAGCGCCGTGAACGCGGCCTTCATCCGCGGGACGTACCCGTGGTGGTCGGCCCCCCAGATGTCGATCATGTGGGCGGCGCCGCGGTCCATCTTGTCGCGATGGTAGGCGATGTCGCTGAGGAAGTAGGTGGACTCGCCGCTGGAGCGGATGAGGACACGGTCCTTGTCGTCGCCGTACTGCGTCGTCTTCAGCCAAACGGCGCCCTCCTGCTCGTAGAGCAGGCCCTCGGTGTCGAGGTCGGCGAGCGCCTTGCCGACCTCGCCGGCGAAGCCGCGGTGCGGCTCGCCGCCGGCGTAGAGAGAGCTCTCGCGCGTCCAGACGTCGAACACCACTCCGAGACGGCCGAGGGTCGCGCGGAAGAGCTCCAGCACGGCGTCGCGACCCCAGGTCTTGAACTCCGTGACGACCTCCGCCGGCAGGCCGAGGGCGTCGGGGGCGCCGGCGACGGCCGCGCGGTACCGGTCGCCCACCTCGGCGATCAGGCGGTCGGCCAGCTCGAACAGGTACTCCCCCTGGTACCCGTCCTCCGGCACGGCCAGATCGAGGCCGAGGCGCTGCGCGTAGCGCGCCGCGAGCGACTGGCCGAAGCGGGTCATCTGCGTGCCCGCGTCGTTCACGTAGAACTCGCGCGTCACCTCGTGACCCGCGTAGGAGAAGATGCGGCAGAGCGCGTCGCCGTACGAAGCGTAGCGCGCGTGACCGACGTGGAGAGGGCCCGTCGGGTTCACGCTGACGAACTCGATGTTGACCCTCTGCCGGCGCTCGGCGGGCAGCACGTCGCGCCCGTAGTCCTGCCCCGCGGCCAGCATGCCGGCGAGCGCCCCGCGGTGCCAGGCGTCGGTCAGAAAGAGGTTGAGGAAACCGGGGCCGGCGACCTCGAAGCGCGCGCAGGCTCCGGCGCCCGCGCCGGCGGCCCAGCGCTCACCGAGGGCCTGGGCGATCTCGCGCGGCGGCCGCCCGGCCCGCTTCGCATTGACGAGGGCGGCGTTGGTCGTGAGATCGCCGTGCTCGCGGCGCGACGGGACGCCCAGCTCGGCCGCGGCGGGCGGGCCCTGGGCCCCCAGCTCGGCGAGCACGTCGGCGAGCGCCGCGTCGAGCGACGCGGCGAGACCGGCGACGTCGTGGATGTCGGCGTGCGAGCCCATCGGTGAGCGGCGCGCGGCGGGCGGCGCCGCGCGAAGGGCATTCTACAGCCTCGGCGCCGCCGGGGACGAGCGGCCTCGCGCGCGTCCCCTCCCTTGACGGTGCCGCGCCGCGCCACACCTCGGTGCGCCGCCGCCGCATGTCGCGCCGCGCCACACCTCGGTACGCCGCCGCCGCGCGGCGCGCCCGGCGACGCCGAAGCTGACGTCACGATACCCCGGCGGGCGAAGTGCGGCGGGCGGCGGGCGGGACGCCACGGGCGGCGGGCGAGGGGCGGCGGACGAGGCGCAGCGCTCAGTGGTGGTACGGGTGGCCCCGGAGTATCGACATCCCGCGGAAGAGCTGCTCGGCGAGCACTACGCGGACGAGCTGGTGAGGCAGCGTCAGCGGCGAGAGCGAGAGCCGCTCGTCGGCGCGCGCCACGATCTCGCCGGCGAGCCCCAGGGAACCGCCGACCACGAACGCCACGCGGCCGCGCGCCACCCAGCGCTCGAGCGCGGCGGCGAAGGCCGGCGAGTCGTAGACCGCACCGTCGACCGTGAGCGCCACGGTGCGCGCCGGCTGGGGCCAGGCCGCGAGCAGGCGCCGGCCCTCCTCGCGGAGGACCTCGGCTGGCGCCCGGCCCTTGAGCGCCACCTCGCGCACCTCGCGGGTCTCCAGGGCCAGCCAGGGCCGGAGGAGCCGTGCGTAGTGCTCGAACGCCGGGCGCAGGTCGCGCCCGAGCCCGCCGACGGCGAGGATCTCGGCGCGCGGGGGCATGGCGGTCGGCGCGGCGGGCCCGCCGTCAGAGCCGCGGCGGCGAGGAGTAGAAGCCGACGCGGCCCTTGCCCCCGGCGCGCGCCGCGTACATCGTCGTCGCCGCCTTGGCGACGAGCTCCTCGACGGTCTGCCCGTCGCCGGGATAGGCGGCGACCCCCGCGGACGCCGAGAGGGCGTACTCGCGGTCCCCGACCTCGACGGCCAGGTGCTGCATCGCGCCGAGCACGCGGTCAAGCACGACCTGCGCCTGGCGCTCGGCCGTCTCCGGCAGCACGAGCAGGAACTCGTCGGCGCCGTAGCGAGCGAGCAGGTCGCAGCCGCGGATCTGGGCCGTGAGGGCGGCGGCCCAGTGGCGCAGCACCTCGTCGCCGCCCTCCCGGCCGACCTCCTCGTTGACGCGCTGGAAGTCGTCGAGGTCGATCATCACGA
>Ga0068714_10002220_pt1 | contig 25675 bp, 23 predicted proteins | sample MTBNYHSulfiMetaG_FD_62988 | JGI IMG/M metagenome (GOLD analysis project Ga0068714, IMG submission 62988) | Enrichment culture microbial communities from rom New York Harbor, USA that are MTBE-degrading - MTBE-NYH (New York Harbor Sulfidogenic)... | ecosystem: Environmental > Aquatic > Marine >... | reverse complement strand
TGAAAGATTTTTACAGGCCTTTAGTTTAAAACAACATCCCCATGCTGTCTGTCCTCTGCGCGAAACAAATCAGGACAATGACCTTCTTCCTCAATCCCCTTCGGGCAGACATGCATCATTCGAATTCCTGCCGGGAGGACGGACCTTCTGAAAGCCTGCAAGGTCATCGTACGTGCAGGCTGCATCTTCTTCATGAACCGCGGGAGAGGGACAGCTTCCATTTTCTTTCATCTGTATCGGCAGAAGATTTTCAGTGCCATCAGTCATTACCAGCCCCTGTTGAATCAAATCAATGAGACGACGCTTTGAACTGAGTCGCACATTCCCGATTTGGCCGCCAAATCTGATGTTCATGCCAAGTGCAGGAGAGAGCAATGAGACAATGCTTGCTGGTTTATTGAAAAAATTGGAAGCGTTTGCAGAGAGAACGCCGCAGACATAACCGTTTTCAGAGAATACAGGACCACCGCACATGCCTTGCTTGATTTCAGAGTCAATTGTAACGCATGGTCCATCGATGAACCCGCGTGCAAAACGCTGTGTAAAGATGCGGGTAACACGCGCTTCGATAGCAAAGAGATTATTCTTATAAACATCCAGCAAATTTACGCGTCCGGATTCGATATCATCCAAAGAAAATGGCCCGTCCGGCGTTGACAGATCCCTGAAGCCGACACAGACGACCCGGGAACCCGGTCGAGGTATGGCAAAGGAGAGGGGTAGCGGTAGGTAAGGGAATCCGCTTCGAAACTGCGGGAGTACGTAACACAAATCCAGTGGATCGGACCCGGCAATAAAGGAGAGACCCAGGATACTCCCTGACAACCTGTCCCCGGAAAGCACTCGATGATGAAAAACCGCTGCTCCTTTGCCTTTCGCTTCAGAATGGATGGAGAGACTTTCTATGCTCTGGGGAATATCTTCATGCCAATGGCTGCAAGCAGCCTGAAGGATGTTCTGCTGTGCTGTAAAGGAAAAGCCCAGCTTGCTTATACAGAAAGCTGTGCCGACAGGGATAAGCGCGCGGTATTTTCTTAAAAATAAAGGATACACACCGAGCGACAACGGGCGACCCCAGGTCGGTATTTCCCACATCTCTTTGCCCGGTTGGCGTGTGCTTTCGATGTCGGTGGAAATGGGTTGTCCATTCGGCATGAGTTGAGAAATGATCCTCATGATCTATATTACTCTATATTTGCTGTACATTCGTTATTGGACATATTCTAAGGAGAGTTACACCACCTCTCCCACATCATCTTGTAGTTGCGTTCAAGATTTAGGGTAAAGCGTCTTGCATCAGTCAAAGGCGATTGCTTCATCATTTCCCGCAAATTTTTTCTGAGCGTCTGTAACCTTTCGGGGTCCTGAGACAGCTCAACAGCTTTGGTAATATATTCATCGGGCGTTTTCGCAATCAGTTCAGGGAGCCCGACATTTGAGAGAAGGCTGATCCCGACGCGGGATACATGGGTATTTCCTTCAAGTGTAACGACTGGAACACCCATCCACAGGGATTCGCAGGTGTTTGTCGTTCCATTGTAGGGAAAAGTATCGAGGACAATATCCACGCGATTATAGATTTCCAGATGCTCTTTTAATGTAGGCGCCCATGACAATAAATCGAATCGTCCTTCATGGATTCCCTGTTGTGAAAACTTATTCAGCAGATATTCCCGGGTTGTTTTGTCGGAAATACCTCTGTTTTTGATTAAAAGACGTGCATGAGGTGCAATTTTGAGAATTTTCGCCCAAAGGTGAATCACCTCAGAAGATATCTTCTGAATGACATTGAATGAACCGAAGGTTATATGCCCGTTTTTGAGTGCCGGAAGGCTTTTAACCTCCGGACTGTCGTGTGGAGGAAGATAGCAGAGGAAAGTCTCTGGCATCCGGATGAGTTCCTCGGTACAGAACTGGTCTGTCATTCTCGTAGGATCTGTAAACTTATCTACTATTCTGTAATCCATGGCAGACAGTCCGGTTGTGTCGGGATACCCTATCCAGGTTACCTGGACAGGAGCGGGTTTCCTCGCAAAAACCAGTATCCTGTTGTATACGGTATGTCCCGCCAGATCAACACAGATATCAAGAGTATCTTCCCGTATCATTGCGGTTACCTGTTCATCGGAAAGGCCTGTTATATTCCGCCAATGGTCGGCGTATCCTTTCAGCCGCTCCGTTGTTTCATCGTTTAGGGGAAGATTATGGTAACAGAATATTTCGAAGTCATGGTGATTATGAGATGCCAGAACAGGCTCTATAAAATAGCCGACGGAATGCCTTCTGAAATCAGGAGAAACGTATCCGATTTTCAGCTTCCGGACGGTTATTTTCTTGATCGTATGGGGAAGAATATCTTTCCGGAGAGGTTCCTCGTAACGTTTTGCAAATTCTTTGTGATCAGCGAAAACAACTTTTGCATCAGAGTGTGAAGAGTAATGCGATGTAGCGAGCAGGTTGCTGTACGCGGTCGAAAAACCGGGCTGAATGGTGAGGGCTTGCCGGTAATATTCTTCTGCTTCTGTTATTTTCCCCTGGCCTGCCAATGCATTGCCAAAATTTGCGAGTGCATAAACATTGTTATGGTTAATCTCCAACGCTTTCTGAAAACAGGCGAAAGCCTCATCGGTCTGCTCTGTATCCAGGAATGCATTCCCTAAATTATTGTAAATATAATCAAGATGCGGATTTATTCGGAGCGCTTCCTTATAACAGACGATCGCTTCTTCAACGAGGCCTTTCTGATTGAGCGCATTGCCTAAATTGTAATATGCATTCAAAAGATGCGGGTTGACCTGAAGCGCTTTCCGGTAATAGAAGATGGCCCTGTCAAGTTCCCGTTTATCCCGGAGGATTTGCGCCAGATTGTAGTAAGATCCGGCAAAGTCTGGGTCTAATTCAATAGCTTTTTGATAAGAATGAACCGCTTCGTCAGTCTTTCCCTGTTGCTTGTAGATATTTGCAATATTATTGTAAGAACCGACATAGGCCGGATTGAGTTCAATGGCCTTGCGGTAAAATTGCAGCGCTTCGTCAAGCGCCCCGTTATTTTTGTAAATATTACCGAGATTATAGTAAGCACCAAAATCATCCGGATTTATCAAAAGGATTTTCTTATAAGAGGATATCGCTTCTTCAACACGCCCTTTTTCAATGAGAATATTTCCGAGAGTTCCGAGTATCTGGGCATTGCTGGACTGCGTTTTCAGCTTTTCCCTGCAGAGTGCTTCTGCCCGGTCCAAATCGCCTGCCCGAAGGTGATTCTGTTCTGATGAAGGTTTTATATTTTTATTCTGCTGTTTTTTTATTTTACGCATTTAGCATTATCCGGAATTCACCGTCTTTCCGTTTTTTACTCCCTTATGCACGAAAACGAAAGGGGAAAGACAGCCTCAATTCATTATATCAACAAACACAGGGAAAGAAGGCAGTGCTTTTATTTCCTGCACCATTTTTTCCACATCATGAGGTAACAATTTTCGATATCAAGGGTGAACTGTTTTGCATTGGTTAACGCCGACTGTGACATCATCTCACTCAGGTGTGTACGGAGCGACCGGAGCCTTTCCCTGTCGGTTGCGAGGTTCACCGCAATCTCCCGGTATTCATCAGGTGTTTTTGCGATAAATTCACGGAGCCCGGCGTTTGAGAGAAGGCTGACTCCACATGGGATATATGGGTGGTACCCTCAAGCGTTATGACCGGAACACCCATCCACAGGGATTCGCAGGTGGTAGTAACCCCGTTGTAAGGGAACGGATCGAGGCTGATATCGATGTCATTGTATGTCCTGATATGTTCAGAGAAATACGGCCTGAAGGGGATCAATTCAAGCTGCCCTGAATCGATTCCGTGCTTCGATAACATGCCCTTCACATTCTGTGAAATTTTCCAGTCGGCAAAGCTTGAAGGTTTCAGGACCAGAAACGAGTCCGGGATTCTCCTGAGAATTGAGACCCGGAGCATGCTCGCGTACATATGACCTGCGAGATCAATAAGGATGTCTATTCCGTCGTTTCTGATGACTTCTGCTGTCTGATCCTCTTTCATATCCGCGATATTTTTCCTGTGGTCTGCATGGCTTTTGATGCGTGCGGCCACCTCGTCTTCGGGAGAAATCAGGGAATAACAGAATATCTCGAAATGCGTCCTGGTACGAGAAGACAATACCGGCTCAATGAAATAAGCTAGCGAATGCCTTCTGAAATCAGGTGAGACATACCCGATCTTCAGCCTGCGGGACGTTTTTTTATCATTGGTGTGGGAAATGCCGCGGGAGCGCAGAGGTTCCTCGAACTGTCCTGTAATCTGCAGGTGCGCTGCAAAGACAGCCCGGGCATCGTACCGTGGATTGTAAAGCATTGAGAAGACACGTTGCCGGTATTCGGCGAAATCATCCGGTTTCATCTGGAGCGCTCTTGTGTATTCTCTTCCCGCCTTTTCACCTGGAGAATTCTACCATGCAAAATATCGAGAAGTACAGAAAGCCCCCTGGTTGTCTGAAGCGGTAAAACAGAATACAGCCGGATGTAAAGGCCATGCTCTTTTCCCTCAGCACGTATACAGGGGCAACCGGCAGGACTTCTTGCAATTCTTGTATATTATTGCTATATTTTGTTTATGCGTATCCTCACCGTGCAGCGTTCGTTTTTTTTCAATACCGTAACGCACTGTAAAGAGATAAGGATTCCCGTGGTTGCAGTGTTCCTGATTTGCCTTCTTTCGGTTCCCGCCTCCCTGGTCGGAGCCGCCGACTGGATCTATCTCACGACCGACATGAAAGGTGCCCAGCTTTTTTATGACAGAGGAACCATCGCATTCTCCGATGACACGGTGAGGGTGCATCAGAAGGAAGTCTACAGTGAACAACATCTCATGCGGATCAGAGAAAGGCTGGGAGGCATATATGAGGACCTCACGGAGACTGTTAACCTTATTGAAATAAACTGCCGCGACTATCAGTCACGAGTTGAGTCCGTTCTGCAGTACAACTCGGAGGGAGCAGTAATCACAAGCCGTAAGAACGGAGGCAAAGAATGGAAGGCAATCCCCCGGAAATCGGCGGTGAACCTGCTCTATGAACTTTGCTGTCCGGCTGACTGGGTATACGTCACCTCTTCTGAAGATGAGGAGTATTTCCTCAATACCGAAAGGATCACGGTGAATGCATCAACCGTCACCTTCTGGATGAAGGGAATAAACAAAAATACCGGCAGAGACACAGAGAAGGACAGAATCACTATACAATGCAGACAAAATATTTATGCATTATATCACCATATCAGGTATGAACCAGACGGACAGGTGGCACAGGTATCTTCTCACAGGAAGCATCTGGAATTGAAAAATATATCCCGCAATACGATTATCCATGCATTTCAGAAAATAGTATGTGCGGACAGTGAGCCCCGGAGAGAGGTGAAGGAGTATCTGAGGAGGGTGCAGGAAAGTGTCACGCCTGTGAGAGAAGTGAGGAGGTAAGAGAAAGGCAGCCCTTTCCCCCGGACCGGCCTTTTTATCCGGTCTCTTTCCCTATAATTTTGTGAGTTGCATTCGGATTGCGGTATATATCGTCGAGGATTCTTACTATATTGTAGTTCCCTTTTACTATCTCTTCCAGGGTGATTCTGTCGAATTCCTCCTCTGAAACCACTTTTGCTCCTTTATATCCTGGTCGCAGGTGAGTATACGGGCAGCCTTCCGGAAGAACATAGTCCTGATCTACCATTTCTTGGAGAGATTTGCAGTCCGGATTGAGCGCGAATCTTTCATGATAGACGGTGCATGTGCCGTCTGTATTCTGGAATTTGCAGATTACTGCGGGATGGACCACAAACGTTCCATCCCGCAGCCCTGCTTTTATATGACAACAGAGTCCGCATTGTCTGCATAGAGACTCTAAATCATCTTCATGTGCCATTTTGATCAGACGGATGCTCTGTGTTCCCTGAAAAATCAGAAACTGTATTTCTTCCTGATCAGTTCCGGTAATTCATTGCTGTCGTAAGGTATCGCTCCCAGGACAAGTTCCTTCTCTGAGATATCAAGGTTCTGGTTGTTCGACTCGTAATCCCAGTTCAGCCATTTTTCTTCATACCAGTTTTCAAACGGACTGTTCTCTCCGGATGTCTGTGCATATGCGAGGGACAAAAGGTGTTTCCAGGACATAGTTTTCTCGGACACCGCGAAATTGAAATCATGCACAAAGGCGGACAACTTTGGCATAACGAGTACGCCTCCGTGTTTCAGGGTCGCGGGCATTTTCTCCAGTTTGCTCAGATTACAGAATACAACCCCGGTTTTGTTCTGTCTTTCCGGCAGTCTATGCCGTAACCCTTTCCATACTTCTACCATGTGGGTAGTCGCAAATATATACCCTTTCTGGATGAATTCATCAAGTGCTTTTCCGGCCTGGTCGCTCCGGAACACGTGATCGGCCTGAAGGAACATTATTACCGAGGGTTTTTCGAACCCGGGAAGAATGGCGTCGTTGACAAAATGAGTCAATTGATTCTCGGCGCTTTCCTGATGATTATAGATGAGTTCTATCTTGGGGTTGTTCAGTTCCGCGATCTTTTCCAGAATAGTGTCGAATTTCTTCGGGAATTGTACCGGTTCACCCTTATACACATGTCCGGTCACATTTCCGTACGGCGTATCATCCCAGAAAATAAAAATTTTATCCACGAGGTCGCTGATCGAGCTGACAGATTCCTGAATGAAGTCCTCACCAAGCAGGCACCGGTACACTGCATATACGGTGTTCCCCCCGGATTTCTCCTGTTTTTCGTATCCTGTCCCCTGAACTGCCTCCACGAGATTATGGTATGCGTTCGCGTATTCCGGTTTGAGGAGGAGCGCTTTTTGAAAATGAGTGATCGCTTCATCGAGCCGCTTCTGCTCCTGAAAGGCAACGCCGAGATTATTATATGCCTCGGCATAGGCGGGGTTTATCCGTATGGCCTCTCTGTAAGACTTGATCGCTTTCTCAAGCTGGAGATTATCGTGCAGAGCGATCCCTATATTATTATATGCTTCGGCGAACTCCGGGTTGAGTTTGACAGCTTTCCGGTAATTCGTGAGTGCTTTGGTAGATTCCCCCTTGTCCTGCATGACATTCGCCAGATCATAATACGCTTCGGCATTCTCCGGATCGAGTTTGAGAGCTTTTCTGATCTTCTTTATTGCAAGGTCATAGTTCCCCTGCTGATAGAATATCAATCCGAACAGGTGCAGGGCTTCGCTGTTCTCCGGTTCGGTCTTTACTATCTCCCTGCAGATATTTTCTGCCTCCTCCAGATTCCCCGATTGATAAAGCTCAAGCGCAGATTGCATTAATTGTCTGTCGTTCATTGGCTGCCTCACTTTCAAAAATTACTGATGTCTGAAAAATCCTTACTTATAGTGTCAGAGTTCGGGATGTCTGTTGTCTGATGAGCATTTGCAGATATTATAGCAGATTTCAGATTTGCTGAACGGGACCGATCCCGCTGTGCCCGCTCACGGAGCCGCAAAGAATTACAGGAACCAATTCCCGAATTTCACTCTCGATTTGTTTATGAGTCCTTTCAGAGCATCGGATACCGCTTCGATCCTGTCCCGTCCCCATCCGTTTTTATCGACAACCAGTGAGCCGGTTGCAATCCCCTTCATATCATAAAGCTGCAGTTTAAACTGCAGCTTGCAGTTCCAGAGTTTCTGATCGCGTGGTCCCTGTGGTATTACGCCCAAATCCCACGATAACAGTTCCGGTTTGACAATGACATCTGATTCAGGAAGTTTCTCTGTTTCCTGTATGTTTTCGACAACCGTTACGTTCCTGAAAATTGTCTGAAACCCGTCGACGAAAAACCAGCGCCAGAGCCTTCTGTCTTCGTTCGTGAGCGGCAGTGTATCCTGGAAGTCTCCGGGCAGAATCAGGATGCAGTCTTTTGCCAACTTGTTTCCCGGGTCAATCTCATCGAACGCTACTCTGGGTTTCATCAATTCTATACTGACAGGGGTATTATGCGCACACGCATTGAGGAGGCACGGTATCAAAGTCAAGAGTAAGGCAAACGAGTTTCTCATTTTTTCCCTGTACTTTTTCAAACTATCATATTTTCCAGAATATTACCAGATGACACGTCAACACAGGGGCGAGTAAGCCTGCCCTGAAAACTCACCATTTCGGGAAAAATCGTCATTCTCGCGAAAGCGAGCATCGAGTCTTTTGAACCCTGAAAACTTTCAGGATCCCCTGGAGGGCGTGAGGCCGGGAATGCGCAATAATACTGTAGCTGCCATATTCGTCTGGAAATTTATGAGTTGTATGGGATCACATCGCCGGGACAGCGGACCTGAGAGGCAGTATGCACAGGATTAAGGATGCTTCGGGTCGTTTTTATTCTCCCCCTTGAGATGCCAGAGTTTTATGAACAGATCGGATGTCACAGGGTATCCTTTCTCCCGCAGCAAGTCACAGATAGACTGCAGGAGAGGTCTGTATGTCTTTTTTTTATCCAATTTGTGGTCATATACCATATCTGCGATGTCGTCCATGCTGTTGCCCGCATTCATATCGTTCTTGATATTATCCATAAGTTTTTTGATTGCATTTACTACCGTGAGATCCATTACCGGTAAATCACTCATTTTCATCCTCCATGGAAAAAATAACCTGAAGATAAATTATAGCAGATTATTTCCGCTCTGCGCGAATCCCTGCACTGTCCTGTTCCGCCTGTGCAGGGAAGGAGCCTGGCCGGATGTTGCTGCTGACAGGGAAATCGTGGAGGGGAATTTTCAGGGAGCAAAAGGTACAAGTCTCCTGGCGCCAAGATCTTTCAGGACAGCGGCGATTAAAGACCTTGTCATGAATCTGGGACTCCTCTCGAATGTCACTTTAAACCCGGCGGACCATATCAGTTTGTCATCTTTCGCCTCGAAAATCTTTGTCTCAAACTTTACGTCATAGCCTGCTGAAACGATATTCTGACAACAGAAGCCGTAATAATCAGCGAGTCTTGGAGAAGTGAAATTCGTAGGATATGTCTCATATCCGGAAATATCACTAATGTCGATGAACCGGGACAGGAGTACCGTGTCTATGCCGAGTTCCTCGACTTTGACTTTCAGTTCCTCGTCACTGAGCATTGTCTCTTCATTTTCCTTCGCCTCTTCAGACAACAGGGTGTAACTCGATACCGCCCTTATGCCCCGTGCCTTGAGCTGTCGTACGAACTCGTCTTCAAGAAACTTTCTTATATGCTGGGGTTCCACAACGCCGATTATGAGAATATTGTTGAGCGTGATTCTTGCGTATGCATCGTCCGTCCACGTGTTCTGCAGTGTCGCTGTTGTGCATGCACCCGCTGCCGACAGCACGAGTATTGTCAGGAGACAGCATAGCTTTCTTATTCTCTTCCTGCGGTCCAGCATTGTTCGACTGAGTATACCAGAACCGGAAATATATTTATGCCTTTTCTCTTCTCAGTATCCTGAGAAACAGAGGTGCTGACAGAGAATATTCAGCGGTGCAACGCCCTCCCTGAACAGCAGGCAGTTGCCCTGGTGGATGGGGTGCTGTTGCTCCCCACTGGTGCAATGTGTGAGGCTCTTGAGGTACAATATTTACCTATGAAGAGGAGAACAATCGAGGGATTTGAACATTTTCTGTCGATCGAAGATAAACATCTGTCGGATACCATTGCATTTTTAGGAAAGGATTATCAGCTTATCCTGGACCTGGATACCCTGTATTTCTCCTGTCTGAAGGTTGCGCTCCCGGCTGATGACACCCTGGTCATGCCGGCTTTTCTCTATCTTATTTCACATCAGGAATTCTATTACGGGATGGCCGCTTTTCTGCGGCGTCATAAAGCTCAGTCTTTCCGTTGTCTGCGGGCTGCACTCGACAGTACGTTCACTGCGTACTATCTGTTGAAAAATCCGGACGAAACAGAGAAGTTTCTGAATAAGAACGTATATTATCCCATGGGGGAGAACCCTTTCCGTAATCTGAAGGCGACGATCAAAAATAATCAGAAAATGTTCCCGCTTGCGGGCGGACTGATGAAAGTGCATGATTTATGCAGCAAATTCTCCCACGCCGACCCTGAAAGCATATTCCATAAATATTTCATGGACAGAGAGGACATGGTATTGCATGTCAAGTATTTTGATTATGAGAAAAAACCGAGAGATTACAAAAAATGGTATGCATACCTGTTATTCCACTTCTTTAGGGTATTTCTGATTTACTGGAATGAAATGCTGAGGAAGGATGCCGGCAGCATGAAAAAGGAAATCGCACAGCTTGTGGCCGATTATACAGTGAGAATAAATGCATACCGGAAAAAGTATCCTGTAAGTTCTTTCTAGGTCTCTTACCGCACCCCCGCGAAAAAGGATATGAAAACATGAATGTTGATAAGGCGGCCCGGCCTGACCGTTCATAGTACTTTCCTTCAATGTTTTATCACACAGGGCATTGGTGTAAAATAGAATATGCTGAATCTTCATATTGATTCCCGGGATCAGGAATGATTCTCTTTGCAGCAGGAATGGCACGGTCGGGCTCGATGTGGGCGTTCAACGCTACCAGGGAATTAATACGGAGAGCAGGGAAAATACCCTTGCCCCATACTATCCCGCCGGACGAGAAAAAATTGATAGGCGAGGCAATAAAACAAAATGCTGCAGGCAACCAAATATACTGCATAAAGACCCATATTGCATTGAGACCCAACCTGCCTGACACAAAAATTATTTTTACCTACCGGGATGTCCGCGAAGCAATGGTATCGTATATGCAATTTATACATTGCGATTTCGATTGGGCCATGCAGGCTGCAGCGAGCATGATGTCCACAGTTGATTATTATTTTGAAGTCCACAAAACGAACATTATCAGAATAAAGTATGACCGCATTGTGTCTGACCCGGCGGGAGTTATTCAGGACATAAATGCCTTTCTTGAGTTTCATGTCTCCCCTGGGGATATCCGGCTCATCGCTGAACAGCTGTCCAGGGAACGTGTCAAAAAGTTCATCGAGTCTCTTAATACAGTGAAGATTGCCGGAAACGGCATGATAACGGACCCGGCGCTGAGGGAGGATTTTGAGACAGTCGGTAATCTTGACGGGAGTTTCCGTGTATATGATAAAAAAAGCGCGTTCCAGTCGCATCATATCACGAACTCGGGTGAAAGATGGAGGGCGCTTCTAACCGGAGAACAACAGGATCAGGTAATGGCTATGGCAAAAGAGTGGCTTGTCAAATACGGGTTTTCTCTTGAACCGTGAAGAACGAATCGTGGTCTCACTCACCGTGAACAATGGGGAATAAATTTTATCACGCAGGGATACGCTTCTTCGAAAACGGACACTATGAGAAAGCCATTGAAAATTTCCGGAAAGCGTTGCAGTTGAACCCGGGACTTGTTCACGCATACAATTATATAGGGAACGCCTATCAGGAAAAAAGACAGTTTGATGAAGCGATGGCGTATTATGCGCGCGCAATGGAGATGAGTCCGACCGACCCGACTGCCTATATCAATGCGGGGATTGCCTGCCAGAACACAGAACGGGATGATACGGCAGCCGAATATTTCAGGAAGGCCCTTGATCTTGCTCCTCATATTGAACAGATATATGAATATCTGGGATTTTCCCTCACGAATCAGGGAAACCTGGATGAGGCGCTGGAAGTCTACATATCCTTACTGCAGGCAAACCGCACCTCTGTGACCGCACTCATCAGGATGGGGAGCATCCTTAAGCAGCAGGGACAACAGGATAAGTCCGAAGAATACCTCAGGGCAGCCATAGAGAGTCAGCCGGACAACATAGTTCCCCGTCAGTCACTTCTCGCGGCCATGCTCTATAATCCCCGGCACGATATGCACACCGTCTTCCATGAGCATTTGAAATTTGCGCAACAGTTTGCAGAACCGTTCACCCGCCGTACGGCCGCCTTTCCGAATAATCGCAGCAAAACCCGGCGCCTGAGACTCGGCTACGTTTCGCCGGATTACAAGAACCATTCAGTGTCGTATTTTATCGAACCGGTTTTGAAAGCCCATACCGGGGAACAGTGTGAAGTGTTCTGCTTTTCTGATGTTCAGCATCCGGATGAGGTCACCTCCCGCATCCGGGGGTATTCAGACCGTTGGCGGGATATCGCAGGGTTATCCGATGAAGAGGTTTACGCACTGATACGGAAAGATGCGATAGATATTCTTATAGACCTCACGGGACATACGGCGCACAACCGGATGCTGCTGTTTGCCCGCAAACCTGCCCCGGTTCAGGCAACCTGGATCGGATATCCTGCAACTACCGGCCTTTCAGCCATAGATTACAAGATTGTGGATGACTATACCGACCCCCCCGGCATGACAGAGCAATTCTATACGGAGAAACTGCTCCGGATACCCGGGTGCTCCCTCTGTTACCTGCCGGAGAGGGAAAGCCCCGCAGTCGGCCCGCTCCCCGCTCTCTCATCCGGACATATCACTTTTGGTTCCTTCAATCATTTTGCAAAGGTAACCCCCGCGGTCATGAAACTCTGGGCTGAAATACTCAGCGCGGTGCAGGGTTCCCGTCTTGTCCTGAAGGCGAACAGTCTTTCCGACCGCTGGACACAAAGATACGTGAGGGACGCGTTCCTCCGTGCAGGCATCCCGGGAGAAAGGATCGAACTCCTTGGCTGGGAAAAGGAGAAACGCAGACATTTTGAGACATACAACCGCATTGACATCGCCCTGGATACTTTTCCGTACCACGGGACGACTACGACCTGCGAGGCGATCTGGATGGGGGTGCCGGTTATCACGCTCGCAGGAAGCGTATACGCATCCCGTACAGGGATCAGCCTGCTGTCGAATGCGGGGCTTCCCGAATTCGTCGCCGTGACATCTGAAGAATATGTGGAGAAAGCTGTACGACTTGCAGGAGATCTGCAAAGACTTGAATCTCTGCGAAGGGGTCTGCGGGAGATGATGACACGGTCTTCACTGACGGATGCAAATCGATTCGTTATGCATCTGGAGCAAGGATTGAGAGTACTCTGGGAGCGTTGGTGCGAGATGTAACGTTAAATTCTTAGGGGAAAGTATAAATGAATATTCGCAAGGCCATTAAATCGGGCATACAATATATTCAATCAGGACAATTGAAAAAAGCAGAGGAAATCTGCAGAAAAATGTTAAAGAGGGACCCGAAGAATGTCGACGCGCTCCATTTTCAGGGGGTTATTTTCTCCCGTTCCGGAAAGTATAATTCCGCTATCACCTCTCTGAGCAAGGCGTTGCAGATTGATCCTGGTTATGCTGAAGCGTACCATACACTCGGTACGGTCTATTATGAAAAAAAGGAATTTAATCAGGCAATACAATATCTTATGAAAGCCCTTCGCCTTAACCCAGCTACCCCGAAAGTATGGTTTCATCTCGGGGTGATCCTTCAGGAAAGGGGAAAGCTTGATGAAGCGATCACTGCTTATCAGGAGGCCCTGTATCTGAAGATGAGGGATGTGAGAATTATGAATAACTTGGGACTTATTTTTCAGAAAAAAAGTCTAATTGATAGAGCAATGGTGTATTACCGGAAAGCGCTGGAAGTCGACCCGGACTGTGCCGAAACCCACTATAATTTGGGGAATGCCCTCAGGGAAACAAATAATCTTGATCAGGCGATGGCTGAGTATCAGAAAGCCATTCATATCAATCCAAAATATGCTGAAGCATTGAATAATCTCGGCCTTGTTTTTTATAAAAAGACTCAGTTTAAGGAGGCGGAATCTTTTTACCGCAAGGCGCTGCAGAGAAACCCGAATCTTTTTGAGGCATATAATAATCTCGGCAATCTTCTAAAGGATACCGGACATGCGGACGAAGCCGCCGGGTATTATCACAAGGTGCTGGAGCTGAATCCGGAGTTTGCGGGAGTCTATAATAATATCGGCACAGTGTTGAAAGATCAGGGGAAAATACAGGAAGCCGAGAAATATTACAGGAAAGCAATTGAGTTGGCACCAGAATCATCATATTACAGCAACCTTCTTCTTCTCATGAACTACAGTTCTCGCTACGATATGTACACCGTATTCCATGAGCATCTGGAATTTGCAGAACGGTTTGCAGAACCTCTTGTTTCCGCTATTCTACCGCATACGAATGACCGTTCACCGTCACGAAGGCTGAAAATCGGCTATATATCCCCTGATTTCAGGAGGCATTCTGTAAACTATTTTATTGAGCCCGTACTGACTTCACACAATCATGACCGGTTCGAAATATTCTGCTATTCCGATGTGCTCGTTCCCGATTCTTGCACTCAGCGAATTCAGGAATGTGCAGATCAATGGAGGGATATTGCCGGCATATCCAATGAAAAAACTGCTGAACAGATACGAAACGACAGGATTGACATACTGGTAGACCTTGCCGGACATACGGGATATAACCGGATACTGCTGTTTGCGTGCAAGCCTGCTCCGGTGCAGGTAAGCTGGTTAGGGTATCCGAATACCACTGGACTGTCGACAATAGACTACCGGATTGTAGATAGGTATACTGATTTTCCTGGGTCCACTGAACAATTCTATACCGAGAAACTGTTCCGTATGCCGGAGACGTTCCTTTGTTACCAGCCTGATAGGGAAACCCCTGAGGTAGGCACTTCTCCTTTTTTGAATTCAGGGCGCATAACCTTCGGATCATTCAATAACTTTGCAAAGGAGACTCCGGATGTTCTCGGATTGTGGGCAATGATTCTACGGAACATCCCTGATTCCGGATTGATTCTGAAAGCAAGAAGTTTTGTTGACAGACGAACCTGTGACGAAGTGCTGAGAATGTTTGCATCTCATGGTATCGACTCGGACCGGATCGAGTTATTGTCACTCGAAGCATCTTTCTCGGGACATCTCGGCATATACAATCGTATTGATATCGGGCTTGATACCTTCCCTTATAATGGGACTACCACAACATGCGAAGCATTATGGATGGGGGTTCCGGTGATTACCCTGGCTGGAAATACGCATGCATCACGTGTAGGGGCAAGTGTCCTGACGAATGTTGGTATTGCCGACCTTATCGCGGCGACACCTGATGAGTATGTGCAGAATGCGGTAAAACTCGCGGTTGACATAGAACGTCTCCGGTCGTTGAGGGAAGAATTGCGGAATATGATGAAACGTTCGCCGCTGATTGACGCAGGGCGTTTCACTGGAGAATTAGAGAAATTCTACCGGATGGTATGGGAATCCTGGTGCAGTTCTTCCTGAGTATTCGAGCAGGAACCTCTATCCTCTCTTCCCTTGGTTTCTTCTGCTGCATGATTGTTTTTTACAGAGGAACAGCAAGAAATATACCCATGCATGCCAGATTCCGGATTTGTTAAAATATTGTAATAGTTTCCTGCAGTTTTACCGCAGCGTTAGCCATATTTATCTTCTCTTGGAAAGGAAGGGGCGAAACGGGACAGCGGGTAACGGATATATATTGTATTTGTTCCTGGAGGGCAATTTGCAAAACATCTATCCTCACAATACGCACAAGGAGTTGGTCATTGAACATTGCAGCGTCATTGCATTCAGCTTCTGAATACTATGAGAAGGGCGATCACGGGCAGGCAGAATATATCTGCAGGGAAGTAATCCGCACTGACCCCGGGAATGTTGAGGCATATTTTATCCTCGGAAATATTTTTCAGAACAGGAATCAGTTCGAGAATTCGACGCGGTGTTATCAGAAGATAACCCGGATAGACCCGCACCATTTCGGCGCGCACCTTCAACTCGGCATTTCGCTCTATAACAGAAGACTGCTTGATGAAGCAGCAGCAAGTTTCCAGACAGCCCTTCGTCTGAATCCGCGCTATGATGAAGCATACTGCTCGCTCGGGATGATTTTCAGGGAACAGGGACAGTTTGACAAGGCTATTGCTCATTTCAGGAAAGCCCTTGAGATAAATCCGGAATCGGCATGGGCATATACGAACCTCGGCGTTGCCATGCAGCACAAAGGAGAGCATGAGGAGGGGAAAAAGTTCCTCCGCATGGCGTTAGGAAAAAACACCTATATTCAAGATCCTGCCCGGACTCTGGGAGATCTGCTTGTCCGGGATCAGGAATCACTCCGCGAGAGAATGAATCTGCAAAGACAAATCCCCAAAAAAATTCTGATTGTTGTTCCGGCATTTAACCGGAAAAAGATAACGGCGCTGGCGCTTGATCAGATGAAGAGATATAAACCCGCTTATTGCCATTTGCAGGTTTATAATGACCATTCTTCAGAATACGACAATGCCTTTCTGGTGGAGCATGCTGACGAAGTGATACAGCTGCCTGATAAGATGGGCATCGATAGTTTGAGATGGTATCAGTTCAGGCAATTTCTGAAGACGGATTTTGATTTTCTCTATATGACGGACAACGATGTCATTCATGATCCCGGCTATGTGGGTATGCTGGAGGAGCTGTATGCAAAGGGTAAGGGCCAGCTTCCCGTGTCTCTTTTCAGTAATATTTTTATGCTTCAGCCGAGGCTTATTTTGTTGCACGAAAATGGAGTATATGTCAAAACGTCCGCTCCGGGCGCTTCAATGTTTTTCGACAGGAAAATGGTGGAAACGATCATTACCGTTTCAGGCAATATCGGTAATATCATTGATTATCTTGCCTGGGATAATAAAGCAGTAGCCTGTTTAAGACTGCCATGGATAACACCGGAACAGTCCTATCTCGAACATTTCGGGGCCGGCGGTCTGCATAGTGACAATTATGAACGTGAGAGAGCCATAAATCTTACTGAATATCTACAGGAAAGGCGGGAACCTATTCTGCAATACCTGGATGAAGGAGATGATTTAAGAATCGACTGGTAGACACTATGAATATCAAGAGAGCATTGCAATCAGCAAGGGAATATTTTCAGGCAGGCAATCTTGCAGAGGCGGAGAATATCTGCAGGAAAATAGTGAAAAAGGAAAAAAATAACGCTGAAGCCTACTTTTATCTCGGCCGCATTCTTCAGGCCAAAGGCATGCCTGACGAAGCGCTTTCATGCTATAAGAAAGGGACAGAACTGGACCAGGGGTTTGCGGCAGCATTCAATAGCATGGGGAATATTTTCCAATCCCAGGGACGGTTCGAGGAGGCAAAAGCCTGCTATCAAAAGGCAATAGCCCTGAATCCCGATGTTGCCGTAGGATACAATAACCTCGGCAATGTGCTGCAGGAAAAGGGACAATTCGATGAAGCGGTCTCCTGTTATCAAAAAGCCTTGCATCTTGATCCACATCTGTATATGGCATGTGAGAATCTCGCAAGGGCATACTGTGCGCTTGGGTCTGTTCACCGGGAAAAGGGCCAAAAGGACAGCGCTGTCGATTTTTACCGGAAAGCTCTGCGCCTGAAGCCGGATGACGCAGGGACATCCTATGCCCTCGGACTCCTGTATATGGAAACCGGCCAACTTGATGAGGCATCGACCTGTTATCAGGAAATACTCAGGCGCGACTCTATGCATGCAGACGCCTTGAATGCGATGGGAAGTATCTTGCAGAAGAATGGAGATATTGACGGGGCCGCAGGGTATTATCAAAAAGCGCTCCGGGTCAACCCGCATATTCCCGAAGCCCTGAATAACCTTGGAACGATGATGAGAGACAAAGGGAGGTTCGATGAAGCTGAAACGTATTACAGGAAGGCTCTGTGCGAGAATCCCTCTTTTCCAGCGGTTCTCAATAACCTCGGTACAGTATTGAGAGACAAAGGGCGGCTCGATGAAGCTGAACTGTATTACAGGCAAGCGATTGAACTGGATCCTGATTTTGCTGAGGCGCATTGGAACATGGCGTTTACCTATTTGCTGGGAGGAAATTACAGGCCCGGATGGAGAGAATATGAATGGCGCTGGAAAATCCAGGATCACTATCTCCATGATCTCTCCCAGCCTCTCTGGGACGGCTCGGATATCCGTGGATGCACCATTTTACTTCATGCCGAGCAGGGGATTGGGGACAGCATTCAGTTTGTCCGGTACGCACCCCTGGTTGCAGAAAAGGGAGCGCGGGTAATTGTTGCATGCCAGAAGGAACTGGTCCGGCTGTTGCAGACAGTGAAGAATATCGAAAAGGTGGTAGCTTACGGGAGCAGTTTCCCGAAATTTGATCTGCATTGTCCCCTTCTGCGATTACCTCTTATATTTGATACAACGCTTGAAACTATCCCTTCATCAGTGCCTTATCTCTCATCGGATCCCCTGACGGTTTCCGCCTGGAGAGAGAGAATATTGCAGGAAAAGACTCAATTCAGTATCGGACTGGTATGGGCCGGAAGTCCTTCACACATCAATGACCGAAACCGGTCCTGCCCCCGTGAACTCTTGCTGCGGTTGACAAGACTTGAAGGCATTACGTTCTACAGTTTACAGAAAGGAGATGCGGGAAGGCAGGCACAATATGCCCCGGAAGATATGAAGCTTATCGATTATTTCGGAGCACTGCATGATTTTTCAGATACCGCCGCATTCATTGAGAATCTCGATCTGGTTATCTCGGTGGATACGGCAGCAGCCCATCTGGCCGGGGCCCTGGGAAAGGCCGTCTGGACGATGCTCCCCTATGCCCCGGACTGGCGATGGATGTTGAACTGCGAGGATACTCCCTGGTATCCGACTATGCGGCTTTTCCGTCAGCCGTCGCCAGGGGACTGGAATGCTGTTATTGAACACATATTCGATTCTCTTAAGAAACTGAAGCTATAGGATCATGCAAAAATCATGGATAGAAGTCTTCAACTGGTTTATAGTTAAATCTTGCCATAATAGCAATAGTTTCCTCAGAGCATGGTATCTTTGAAACCAGTTTCGGATAATATTTGATAAGACGTGCGGCATCTTCAAGAATTCCTTCATCGAAATCTACACCCAAGAACGAAAAGATTTTTTCCATCTCTTCCTCTGCCTGGCAGCATAAATCTTCATATCTTATATCCATGACTTGATCTGGAAACTTCTGCTGCAACTCCATGACCCTTTTTTCATTGAGAGTCCATTGTTCAAGGACATCTTCTGAAGTCATTTTCCCCCAAATGAAGCCCCCATCTCCATGAAACAATTTGGCACTCCTTATAACCGTAAAAGGATGTCTTACAAGATGTAAGAACCGTGTATCAGGAAATATCGATAGGATGAACTCAGCCAGGACAGGATCTGCATACTGAAAAGGTTTTTTGTCACCAACCCATAGAATTTCTGTCTTTGTCATTGATGGAAGGTGAGGATGAAACCCTTCTGCCATCAAATGCAGTTGAACAGAAAAATATATTTCCTGGATGGAAGTTGTTTTGTCCAACAAGTGACCACACTTTGACAATGTATACTGCATTCCTCCCGGATCATCAGGCAAATATGGTGCGATAGGTTTATTATGGTACAGATTATATAAAATCCAGATAATATCCGATTCATGAGATATAAATATCCGGGGATGCAGATTCAGCAGTTTCACTAAAAGTGATGAACCGGAGCGTTTATTGCCTGATATAAAAAACGTGTTCATGCATTTCACTCCAATAAATTATCCCTTTCAGGGGATTAGGTGCATTTTTGACCGAGTGGATCCCTTCGGATGCGGTTCTCAATATCATATTGAACGGAGACTTCGAAGTATTTTTTCCTGCTGCATTGATTTCTGATAAACTCTCTCCGTTCTCTTTCAGGCATGAAGAATGATTCCAGAAAAATACCTACGTTAACAGAGAGCTTGGCGATACCTACCATTCTCCGTGTATTTTCCTTATGGTCCTTATTGCTGCCCCCCGGATTTGTGTATTGAGGCGGTGAGTGATATTATCTTCATGGAATACAGAAACGCATCTCCTTTCTTTAAAAAGATACTTTTCTTTTTGGTAAGCACTTGTATATTTGCCTGAGGCTGAGAGTTTTGTGTACCAGATCACAACTTTTTTGTGTTTGTTCGGCCTGTTCCGGTCTGCTTTTGTTATATATCCATTATGCCAGACAGCGTTGTTATGTTTATGCATTATCTCTGGAAAAAGCTCCTTGCCCGTTCATCTGCAGGGGTCATGGGAGCTCTCTTTTTAGTTAAAGGCTCAGGTTTGATGAGCGATTGGGGTGAGGGGGGGGTGGGAATAGTCTTTGAAACTGGTGTCTGAACAGGAGAAGCAATGACGGTTCGTTTCGCTTTGTGAGACTCGATTATAGACAGGGTTATCCGTTCCTCACCTCTTGTCATCACTATTTTATCAATATCGATTTCCTTCAGAATATATCCGCTTAATGTGTCCCCTGTCCGTAAGGCTGTCTGCCGCCTCCCTCTCCCTGGAGTACTCCGGGGAGCCTTCATATCTTCGATATATGCAATGCTTATGTCGTCGGTTCGCAAGGTGCCGTAAAGGACAAATTCGGGTTTCGGCAGTTCATTTTCTGCTTTTTTCCCCAGGGGGATTTTCCTCTCTGGGTGAAAAAGATTTTCCTCGGCGATGAGAATATAATCTGAAGGTGATTCGAGAACAAATTCTCCTGAGGATACCCCTTTCGGTTCTTCAGCAAGTTTTTTCAGGGAAGGGAGCGCAAATTTCACTTTTGCATAAAAAAAGGGGGAGAGCGCAAAACTAAGCATCAGGACAATGAATGTTGCCAGGATTATATTCAGGACAGTGATATTTCTGAAAAAATATTTATTTCTTGTCATAAATTACTGTTCATTGAATACTTTCTTCTATTCTATCACAGCAGTGCCGTATGGTTTTATCAGAACTTCCTCAAATAAATTTCCCGCACAAGGACAGGCTCGTAACCGAACATTGCATTCAGGTGGTGAAGGAGGGAATGGCACCCCTGCTCGCGCCACAATGTTTTGATGGATTCGTTTGTGTTCTCGTAAAGAGCGAGTAACTTCTCCAGAGACGACGTTTTCTGCTTTTTCCGGAGCCCCTCGCTCAGATGCTGAATCAATGACATCCACATCTGACAGACGCCCATGATGAAAAAAGGCCAGGATTGCCGTATTTCCGGAGCCCAATTCCTGTCGCTGGTATCTTCAGTACCGGGAGCTGTGATTATTCCGGTATCATCATAGAGATCGTGCGTAATAATGCGGGCACGTTTCATTCTTTTCAGTAAGGGATTAACCCGCAGGACGGAAAATATTTTTTTTGCCGTCTCCGGAGAAGAATAGAAGGCGAAACTGAACTGATGTCCTTCCGCATCCCTTACCGCTCTCCTGTGGAATCTCCAGAGCGCGATGCTGTTTCTGTACCGTTGTAAAGCAGGCGCAACGATTTCGCCCGCAATAAGCAGGTCTATATGCCATGACGGTTCCGAATTAGCAGGCCATTTTATGTGGAAACGGACATGCCACCACCCTTTTGCATGAGATGAATCCTCTCCCATTGATTCGACCTCCTACCGGATTGACGGAGAGAGAATACCGATATGCGCAGGTTTTCTGCACGATGAAAGGCACCATACAGAAAACCTGCAAAACCCGAAAAGGCATTTCCCTCAAAATGAAGCTTACCCGACCGGTACTTTTATGAAATTTTTGATCTCTTCCCTGAGAGGGATCTCTACCTTGAGATAGCCGTCCTCATATAGTGCTTTTGCCCCGGCAGGGTCCGCCGGGCATGGGAAGGACAGGGTAGCAACGTAGAGAGTACTTCCTGAAGGGGCAGAGAGATAACAGCCATTTTCTCCTATCATCAGGCTGATGTCCTCCTTCTCAACTTCAAGCATGGTGAATTCTATCATCAGGGCAGACTTCTCAACGTCGATTGAACAAACTGTCTCAGGGGTCTCGGAATATAATTCTTCCACTGGTGTTACCTCCTTATATTATTGAATTGGACTACTTATACGAAGAGCTTGCTTCGTCGCTATGCCTTCCGCAGGAAGAGAACCTGTCAGCGTTGGTTTTGTTCTTGCGGATTGTCCGGCGAGGAGAAACAATCCCTTGTTTTGATATTGAGCACGTATGAGTTTCACTGCCAGGAAAATAAATTATCCTTATCCTTGTTATAGCGTAATAATTAACTTTTTAATTATACCCATATTCCGGAATTTCTCTCAAGAGAATTCTCGGCGCAAAAGATACGGGACAGGTTAAGGTTTCCCATGCCGGTGCGGGATCTACATGCCTTGAGAAGGTTTTTTTGCGATTACATTCAGGCTTATGGGTACGCCCTTGAACTGCATTATACTGGTGTCATGAAAAAAACCGAATGAACTGACTCTGCGCATATTGACAAAGCCTGCCTCATGCAGGAATGTAGCAAGAAAGTCTTGATCGAATCCTGTGAAATGAAAGTCATATTCATCCACATGAGCTCCGAATATCATCGCCATCACGAATAAGCGGTCCTGTATGTTCAATCGATCCTTTGAAAGGAATAATCGCGCCAGAACTTCAAGATCGGGAACACTGATATAGACGTTACCCCCCGGATTGAGAACTCTGTGCCATTCTTCCAGTACAGGGAGTAATTCTTTTTTGAAATCAAAATGCTCCAGAACATGGGAGGCATACAGTGCGCTGAACGTGTTGTCGGGAAACCGGGACAGATCACGGGCATTACATACATGGTCAACATAAGGGCCGGGGACAATATTGAGGACTTCCCATCCAGGGGCTTTCGACGTACCGCCAATCAGGAGTTTTCTTTCCATAGACTTATTTTAACAAAGTGAAATTTTTCATATGAGGATTATCCTGTGATATTTGATTTTGGAGAGGTTTGTAAAATATTTTGTTTGCATATAAATAGATGGATTTAAACCATGGTGTGCATTTCTCCCGATCAAATGTATTTTTTTAGTCTCCCAGTTTGTTAAAATATTATAATAATCCAGATATATAAAAAATTATTCCGATGACTTAGATTCACACCAGTCCTGCCATATCGAACGATAACAACGCTCCAGTTCCGCAACAAATATCGTACTGTCGGTTACCGCGGAACAGGAGAGGGATTCCCTGCTTCTTTTCCTGAGTGATTCAAGGGATTTCAGATCTCCTGCCAGATTAAACGCTATTGTTCTGTATTCTTCGGGAGTTTCAGCAACAAGTCCAAAAAGTCCTGCATTCGAAAGGAGGCTAACTCCTACCCGTGACGCATGACTCTTACCCGCAAGGGTAATGACCGGTACGCCCATCCACAGGGCTTCACAGGTAGTGGTAGTGCCGTTGTAGGGAAAGGTATCGAGGGCGATGTCGATGCGGTTGTACATTTCAAGATGCGCTTTGGTGGACGGTTCCCAGGAAAGAAGTTCAAGACGTTTCGCCTTTATCCCTTTCTCTGTGAACCTGTCCATGACATAGTCACGGGTGGATCTGTCGGAGAGGCTTTTTGTCTTTATCACAAGGCGGGAATCAGGCACTGCTTCGAGAATGCGCGCCCAGAGATCCATGACATCAGGGGTTACTTTTGCAAAATTATTGAAGGAACCAAAAGTGACATGTCCGGATGAGAGAGCGGGGAGCGGGCCGACTGCGGGGCTTTCCCTGTCGGGCTGGTAACAGAGAGAACACCCTGGAATCCGGAGCAGTTTTTCCGTGTAGAATTCCTCAGTCATGCCGGGAGGGTCGGTATAGTTATCCACAATCTTGTAATCTATGGATGAAAGGCCGGTAGTTGCAGGATATCCTATCCAGGTTACCTGAACTGGCGAGGGTTTGCGGGCAAAGACGAGCAATCTGTTCTGTACGGTGTGCCCTGCAAGGTCAATGAGGATATCGATGGTGTCATTTCGGATAAGTTCCGCAACCTGTTCATCTGGCATTCCCGCAATACTCCGCCAATGATCAGCGCAACCTCTCATGCGTTGTGTGACCTCATCTTCCTGTGGAACATCAGAATAGCAGTAAAGCTCGACATGATCCCTGTTGTGTCCTGCAAGAACAGGTTCTATGAAAAAGGCAACCGAATGTCTTCTGAAATCAGGTGAGACATAGCCGATCCTGAGTCTTCGATTCAGGGACTTATCGTTGCAATGAGGAATACCGGAGGGCACCAGAAATTCCGCGCAGCTAACCGCAAATTGCTGATGCTCAAAGAAGATTGTCTGAGGGTCATACCGTGAATAATAGAGCATGAGGAAAAAAAGATTGTCATAGCAGTATGCACAGTCAGGCTTTAATGCGAGGGCATTTCTGTACCAACGCTCGGCTTCTGCTGAATGGCGGTAATCTCTCAGTGCGTTTCCAATGTTCACCATGGCTTTCACAAAGTCGGGTCTGAGATCAACGGCACGGCGATAGAGCTCAAGAGCTTTGTCAATATCATCCTTTTTCTGAATGATGATTCCCATGCTGTTATACGCATCGGGAAAGTTCGGATTGATCTGAAGGGCTTTTTCATAACTCTCCAGAGCTTCATCGAGTTGATCTTTCTCCTGATAAACGGTTCCCATGTTGTAGAGGGCATCGAACATATCCGGATTCAGCCGAAGCGCCTGAAGGTAATGCATGATCGCTTTGTCAGGCATCTTGTTGTCCCGGTAGGAGTTGGCAAGATTGTAATGGGCGTCAAAGAAATTCGGGTCGCGCTGTATCGCTTCCTTATACTGCGCAATCGCTTCATCAAGCCGTCCCCTGTCCTGGTATATCGTGCCCAGATTGTAATAGGTATCAGGGATATTCGGATTCAGATGAAGAGCCCTCCGGTAGCAGTTTTCCGCTTCGTCAGTGTTGCCCTGGCTCTGATATATTATCCCAAGATTGTGACAGGCCTCAAAAAGCTTCGGGTTCAACTGGAGCGCTTTTTGGTACTGTGCTATAGCTTCATCGAACAAGCCCCTGTCTTTGGTGACATTCCCCAGATTGTAGTAAATATCTGCACTGGCTGGAGAATAGCGAAGTGCTTTTTCGAGATATTCTGTTGCAGTATTAAAATTGCCAAGCTGGTAATGTATTACTCCCAATAAGTTCAGGACAAGAACGTTACCGGGTTGTTTTTTGAGGATATCTTTACAGAGAGACTCACCTTGATGCAGATTCCCTTCATGGCAATGCTTGACTGCCAGCCTGATTTTCTGCTCAAGTTTTTTCAACGACTGGACTGAACGTGCGGTTGGCATATGTGCAACGCGATGAATCCTGATATATATCGCGAACGACACCTTGCCGCACTTCTATGAATGATTTTGAGGGATAATTTCATGCATAAGGCCTTTAAGATATTTTTCATAATCATCGGATGAATGCCTTCTTTTAAGCCCAGGCGAATTCCCTGAGGCGAAAGCAATATCATCATTTCAGGAGAAGGATTTCTTGCGAATACTGCAAAAAAACAGTTACAAGATCTCCACAAGCGTGATCTCGATTGCCAGATCCTTCCCTGCAAGCGGATGGTTCCGGTCCATAACTACAGTGTTTTCTGTCACTTTGAGCACAGTCAACAGATCAGTTTGACCATCCGGCCGCGGTATCTCGAGATGCTGGCCGATTTCAAATTTAAAGTCGGACGGAAATTGCTTCCGGTCGATTTCGGTTATAAGCTCTTTGTAATACGGGCCGTATGCCTCTTCGACACCGACCTTTACAGTCTTGGATTCCCCTGCATTCATGCCCATTACTGCTTGTTCGAAGCCGGGGATTGCTTGCCCCATACCAAGGGTGAACATGAAAGGCTCATGGTCAGAGGTGCTGTCCACGACTGT
>Ga0068714_10002217_pt1 | contig 25683 bp, 19 predicted proteins | sample MTBNYHSulfiMetaG_FD_62988 | JGI IMG/M metagenome (GOLD analysis project Ga0068714, IMG submission 62988) | Enrichment culture microbial communities from rom New York Harbor, USA that are MTBE-degrading - MTBE-NYH (New York Harbor Sulfidogenic)... | ecosystem: Environmental > Aquatic > Marine >... | reverse complement strand
CGTCCTGGGTTACCAGCTCTATGATGTGATCAAAATCCGCGTGGAAGGCTGGGTAAATCCCTGGCTGGATTCCAGCGGGCGTTCTTACCAGATCATCCAATCACTGCTGGCAATTGCTGCCGGAGGTATTATTGGGCGTGGACCTGGCATTGGCAGCCCTGGCCTTGTCCCCGTAGCTCTATCAGATTTCATTTTTTCCGCCATCGCGGAAGAAGCCGGCCTGGTAGGTACATTAGGGTTCCTGATTCTGATTGGACTTGCCGCCATGCGCGGTGTGATGACCGCGCTCCGCTCTAAAAACAGCTATTACCGTTTATTATCAGCCGGTTTAACCTTTTATCTCGTCATCCAGAGTATTTTCATCATCGGCGGTAATTTGAGGGCGCTACCCCTTACCGGCGTGACTCTGCCTTTTGTATCCTATGGCGGCTCCTCTCTGGTCACATCATATGTTGCCTTGCTCTTTTTGTTGTTGATCAGTGCGCAATCTGAATTTGAACCCCTTAAGGCCATCAATACCCGGCCTTACCTGTTTACCATAGGTCTGGTGCTGGTCGCTCTGGTTGGGATAGGAATAATCAATGGATGGTGGGCGATCATCCGTTCGGGCGATTTGCTGGAACGTCCGGATAACGCTCGCTATCTTATCGCTTCCCAGTATGTGCGCCGCGGCGATATGGTCGATCGAGGGAACATCCCCCTGGCAGAAAGCACCGGCCAACCTGGCAGTTACCAACGCATTTACTCCTACCCCGCCCTCAGCCCGGTGATTGGTTACACTCATCCGGTGTACGGTCAGACCGGGCTGGAATCCAGTATGGATGAATACCTCCGCGGTATGCGCGGCTCACCAACCTCTTCCGTGTGGTCCAGTTACCTGCTTTACGGACAACTTCCTCCCGGGCTGGCAGTTCGTCTGAGTATTGATCTGGAACTGCAGCAGACAGCGGATAAACTTCTAGAAGGCCAGAAAGGTGCCCTGGTATTGTTGAACGCGCAGAACGGCGAAGTCCTGGTGCTGTCTTCACACCCCAATTACAATGCCAACCAACTGGATGCCTCCTGGGAAGATCTCTCCCAATCCCCGGATGCTCCTTTGATAAACCGCGCAGTGCAAGGGAAATATCCTTTGGGGACAGCGTTTGGTCCGTTTATGTTGGCCAATACAGCACAGAACAATTTATCCAATATCCCCACAAAAACCGGCATTACATTTAACGACCAGACCTGGGGCTGCGCCCTGCCGCAGTCCGGGCAATTGAACTGGGAAAAACTAATCTCCGCTGGTTGCCCGGGCGCGACTGAGGCATTGGGAGAAGCCCTGTCGCTTGAAAAAATCAGGCAAATCTACACTGAAGCGCGGTTTGATCAGGTTCCTAATGTCGCCCTCCCCTCTGCCACCGCCGATCCGGCCTCCACTCTGAATGATGCCCGGCTGGCGGCTTTAGGACAGGGCGGGGCTTCGGTCACTCCCATGCAGGTCGCGCTGGCTGCTTCCTCTCTGAGCACCGGCGGGAATATTCCTACGCCGCGACTCGCGTTGGCCGTGAACACCCCAACTCAGGGTTGGGTAGTGCTCTCTCCAGACGACGAAACCCATCCTGGTTTCACAAACAACACCTCAGCGGGGGTGGAAATGCTCACCGTGGAGGGTACTCCCACCTGGGGCAGTGTTGGCAGCGCCTGGGTAAACACGGATCAAATCACCTGGTTCATCGGCGGCACTTTGCCGGAGTGGAAAGGCACTCCGCTTGCCATTGCCGTTGTCATCGAATCAAAAGATCCCGAGTTCGCCTGGCAAATTGGCACTACCCTGCTGGATCGAACCATCCACCCCTGAACCCGGTTTCGCCTTAAAAAACACAACGCCAAAAAATCAGGCGTTGTGTTGTCTCTCCAAACTTTCACCCGGTATGATTCCGGTTGTTGTTGCTTCTAAACCACCCTGATAAAGCGCCGCTTGCCAACCTGAAGCACTCCGGCGTGCGGGAACACTTCATTGGCATCCGTCAGGGTTTCCCCGTCCAGCCGGACTCCATTTTGTTTGAGAAGCCGCCGGCCCTGACTGTTGCTTTCGATCAACCCAGCGTCGGCCAGCACTTCCAGTACCGTTTGCCCATCCCGAAGCGTATATTCCGGCATCTCATCCGGGATATCTTTATTCTGGAAAAGATTGATAAAAGATTGCTGAGCCTCCTCAGTTTCCTCAAGGCTGTAAAACTGGCTGACAATCTCAAAGGCCAGCTTCATCTTCGCATCCCGTGGGTGCAGTTTTCCATTGCGGATTTCTCTTTCCCAGGCTTCGATTTCTGGTGGAGTCCAGGTCGTGGTCAGGCGGGCGTAAGCCGGCATAGCCATATCCGGGATGCTCATCAACTTGCCGTACATGTCCTCAGCCGTCGTAGAGATCGGAATGTGATTACCCAGCGACTTGCTCATTTTTACCACGCCATCAGTGCCCGGCAAAATCCCCAGGATGATTGCAATATTGGGCTTCTCACCCAGGTAAGCCATCAGTTTGCGCCCCGCAGTAACAATATTGAAGAGCTGGTCAGTCCCGCCCACCTGAACATCGGTGCGCAGCGCGTAAGCGTCATACCCCTGCATGATCGAATAAAAAGTCTCGTGCAGGTAAATCGGATCCCCTTTGTCCCAGCGTTTTTTGAAGTTTTCGCGGGTCATAAACTGCTGGATGGTGAAATTTGATGCCAGTTCGATCAAGTCTTTGAAGGTAAGCGTCGAGAGCCATTCCGCATTGTGACGGATTCGGGTCTTATTTTTATCGAGAATGCGGTAAGCCTGGTCGGCGTATGTCTGAGCGTTATGTTCCACCTCCTCAGCGGTGAGCTGCGGGCGCAGCACATCCTTATCAGAGGGGTCGCCAATCAACGAGGTGAAATTTCCCACCACAAAGGTGACTTCGTGCCCCAGCTCCTGGAACTGGCGCAGTTTATTCATCGGGACAGTATGTCCAAGATGCAGGTAGGAAGTACGCGGATCAAAACCACAATAAACCCGCAGCGGGCGGCCTTCCTTCTCCACTTCGATCAGACGCTCTTTCAATTCCCGCGCCATGGCCTGCTTGAGGTTCTCATCCCCGTATTCCGTTCCCTGCATCAATAAAGCGACCTGCTCATCAATATTCATTGTTGCCTCCTGAATGATTAAAACCCGGATTTTCGTAGAAAAAGTTAACCTTCTTCTAAATCTCCGTTAATACTGGTAATTATAATTGAAAATAACCGAAATTTATTTATCGGCTGGCGTCGAAACACCTGGCCAACCGTTTGGTGCAGGATCAATATCTCGTGCTATAATCTCATTCATGGAGTGAGTATGTCAGAACCTGTTCTGGTGCTTAATGCCAATTTTGAACCCATTCATGTCTGCACTATGCGCAGAGCTGTTGGGCTTATGGTGACCGAAAAAGCCACCATGATCGTCAACGGCCGTGGGAAAATTCAAACTATTAACAACGCTTTCCCCAGACCTTCTGTGATCAGGCTCCAGAAAATGGTACGCCGGCCCCGGCCGCACATCAAACTTACCCGGCGAGAACTGTTCCGGCGCGATAATTTTACCTGCCAGTATTGTGGAAAACATACTAAAGATCTGACCATTGACCATGTTTTTCCCCGTCATCTTGGGGGAACCCATAGCTGGGATAACGTGGTCGCGGCCTGCCCGCAATGTAATCACCGCAAGGGGGGGCGAACCCTGCTTGATTCGGGGATGAAGCTCCTCAGCGTTCCTCGCGAACCACCCAACTCCGCCTATTACTTGTTCGGCGGGCATCTCAATCAATATGAGGAATGGGAACCTTTCCTGGTTGGTTGGTAAGAGCTCGCGGCCCTTGTATTATTCAAACACAACCGTCATCAAATCTTCAGCCAGATAAACTGGCCCGTCAAACAATGTAGCGGCTTCTTTCACAAAGTTCGCTGTATCAACATTGCGCGTCGGGTAATGGACCAGATAAAGACATTTTGCGCCGGCCTGCCGGGCAATTTCCCCCGCCTGCAATGGAGAAGTGTGCCCCACAAAGGGTCCTCCAGCTTCGTGGAACAGCACATCTACCCCCTCTGCAAGCCGCACCACATTCGGACTCGGCTCTGTGTCGCAGGAATAAGCCGCCAGTTTTCCATTTTTAAGGAATTCAATCCGCAGCCCAATGGTAGGGATCAAATGCCTGACGGGAGAAGCCGTGATCCGCAAACCATCCGTTTTTAGAACCGCTGCACCTTCCTCTTCTGGTAATCCATGGAAATGAACCGGGTAAAAATCAGGCCAGTTACCCCACTGGTACAGATCCATCATGGCTTTGATCCGCTCCACAGTATCATCGAGGCCATAGATATCGATTGAGGATTTCCGCCCCATCAGCCACATATCCATCAACAGCATTGGAATTCCTGAAACATGATCTGGATGAAAATGAGTCACAATAATATCCGTTATTGAGTTCAATTCCACCCCGGCCCTGGACAGCCGCTGAACAGGGCTCCCCGCGCAATCAATCAAAACAGTATGCTCACCCTCTTGCAACAAGAAATGAGTATTTTCATGCTGCTCATCTGGCACAGCACTCGCGGAACCTAATACGATTATTTTCCCCATTTGGCTTCGAGGATTCCTTTCTTGCAATTGTTCAGATAAATAACATCGCCAAACGCGGTGTCAGCCAAGCCTCAATTCCTGCTGCCAGCAACAGCACCGGGATCACCACCCCAACCATCACCACGAACCAATCTGCCAGGGCTGATAGAAACACCTCTCCAATAGTCCTCTCCTGGGTAGGTGTTGAAAGCATAATCCCAAACCGGAATACTGCGGCTGTGGCCATGATAATTGCCGGAATTTCAAAAATCCCATGAGGCAGCACAAAACCCAAATAGGAAACCACAGAAATGCCGTTGGCAGTCAGCAGACCCAGCAGATATCCCGCGACACCGACTGACGCGATCAATGGCAGCATCCCTAAAATTCCAAAGGAAAACACACCCACCACCATTGCCAGAAGCATCACCCGCACATTCTGCCACCAAATCGCCAGCACTGGGCCGATGGAGAACAACGGCCAGATTTGTAAAATCATTTTCAGGCGTTCATCAAGATTTTGCAGAGAAGTCTGGTCCAGCGGGATCATAAAGCGGTTGATCTGGCTCAAGCCAATCATTACCCCCGCTGCGGCAAAGCCTGTCACCACCAGAATTGAACCACGCATCTTTCGGAGGGTCTGTGGAATGGTTTTTAAATACCATTCTGCCGCGTTCTTCGCGCCGCCGGTAAAGGATTGCCGGAAGAACCGCCAACCCCAGCGGATATTGAGCACATCAATCTGCCGACCCAGCAATTCTTCTCGTTGAAAGTGCGCCAACCCAACCCGCACCAGTAAGAGGGTGAGTACAGTAATCCCTAAAACAGCCCACCATAAAGCGCCGTTGGTGCCCCAGAACATCAATACGCTTTCTCCCTGAATCAACAATGCGACCGGGATCACAATGAAACTGGCCAGCAGATTGGCCGCGCGCACCGAAGTGGATTGAGCAGAAACCACTACAGCCCCACTCACCATCATCACCGCCTGAACCGTGGTCAGAGCCAGAACCTGCGCCATGATATTGAATTCTGGCAGAGGCACTTTGTCAATCGCCAACCCCACGGTGTACACTGCCATGCCCAGATAACTGGTCAAAAGCGGCGGGATTACTGCGGCCAGAAGTTTGCCAAGGTAAAGCTGCCAGTCTTCCAACGGAGTGTTCAGCAGCGGTTCAATGCTGCCGCGCTCTTTTTCACCTACAAAAGTCTCCAGCGCGATCACCAGAGAAACCGAGATCGGGAAAAAGCCCACAATCATCATCAGGAAAGGCACCAGCCGCTCGCCAATGATATTGGCCCCGTACTGGTTCACAAAATCCAGCATTTGCTGGGCAGTGAAGTTCATCAGAAATGGGAAGAAAACGGTTAAAGCCACAACAGGAAATATGATCCGCCAATCTCTTAACTGGTCGCGGACCTCTCGGGCAGTGATCACCAGCGCTGGCCGCAGTCGATCAATCATGTTGTTCCCCTTCTGTAGCCAGCCTTACGGCTTTCAGATAAGCAGCTTCCAATGAATGGGGCAGCTCGTTAAACGATTTAACATCCAGCTTTTGGTCAAGTAAAAACCGCAGCAGACGCGGGTTATCTTCATCAGGAGACTGCACCTGAAAACGAAGCGCGTTTTCATCACGGCCGGTCAAAATCACCCCCGCGGGCAGATTCTCTCCCGACCAACCATTCAACCGGTTTGCGAGCACCGCTTCAAATTGTGTCGGCCCGAGCAATTCTCGTTTCAAATCTTCCAACATCCCGCTCATCAGAATACGCCCACCCCGGATAATGGCAACCTGATCAGCCAATTCCTCCGCTTCTGCCAGATTATGAGTACAAAGCACAATCGTCCGGTCCTTTGAGCGCAACCCGGAGATCGCGTTCCGTACCATGCGCGAGCTTTCCGGGTCCATAGCCGAAGTGGGTTCATCCAGGAGCAGCACAGGGGGTTCATGCAACAGAGCCCGCGCCAGGGATAACTTCTGACGCATCCCTTTTGAATACTGTCCCAGGCGTTTCGTCCCAGCATCCTGTAAGCCAAATTGTTCCAACAAAGCTGCGCAGCGCTGCCGGCTGGTTTTCTGATCCAGGCCATACAATTTCCCAAAGAAATTCAAATACTCAACACCGTTCATGCGCGCGTAAAGTCCGTGATGCTCTGTCAGCACCCCGACCACCGCGCGAACTTTATGAGCGTCTTTAACAACATCAAATCCTGCCACCGACGCGGTACCTCGCGTTGGTCGCAGGATTGAAGTGAGCATCCGCACTGTGGTGGTCTTTCCAGCGCCGTTTGGACCCAGCAGCACCAAAACCTGACCCGCTGAGACTTCAAGATTCACATCGTCTACAGCCAGAAAATCCTCGAATTGCTTGGTCAAACCCTCCGCGTGTATCATAATTGCCATTATTTATAGTATACCCATAAGCCTTTGTGTTGAAACTTACAAACCTGTAAGCCAGAGCAGCGCAGAAAGGATCAGAGGTTTACTCCTTACTCACCCTCCGGGTTTTCACCCGTTCCAATTTCGGTGGAAGAAAAATCATTTTCATCACTGATTACGGTTTCAACTTTAACGGGAGAGACTACTCCTCCATCCCCTAAAGCGTCGGCAGGCAGCGGGTGTGCGGCAGATTCATCCACAGCAACACTCCCAGGCCCAACCGTTTTGCGATGCCGGATCATCAGAGTGATCAAAGCGCCCACCGCGATCACACCCATCAATGTCTGGTTGACATTAAAAGTGCCGATCGGAGAGGGGTCCAGCCGTAAAAATTCCAGCAGGAACCGCCCCACAGGATAGACAACCAGATAGACCAGAAAAACATCTCCGTTTTTCAACCGATCCATAAAACGGTTCGCAACCCACAACAGCAGGGCGGCATTGGCCAGGTTCCACATGGATTCGTACAGGAAAAGCGGGTGGTAGTATGCCTGGTCCAGATAATCTGGTAGCCGGTATGCGGGATCAATGAAGATCGCCCACGGCAAATCAGTTGGCGCGCCGTACAACTCCTGATTGATAAAATTACCCCACCGCCCAATAGCCTGGGCAACTGCAAGACCAGGCGCGACAATATCCGCGACCATCCCAAACGAGATTTTCTTCTGGCGGGTGTAGATCCACGCGGCCACCAGCCCCCCCATCACAGCTCCAGGAATACCTAATCCACCATTCCAGATGGCAATAGCATCCAGTGGATGCGTTAGATAATATTGGGTGGTGATCCCCACCTCCACCATGGAAGCGGGCGGTGTCAGAATATGCCAGATTCGCGCCCCAACAATGCCGGCAACCAGCAGCCACGGCAGCATATCCCACACATAATCCGGGTCAAGGTCGCGTTTTTCGGCCTGTTTTGCAGCCATCCATGCGGCCACAAGCGCGCCAAACATAATAATCATGCCGTAATAATGCACGAACAAGGGACCAATAAAAAAGCCTTCTCTCATATCTTTAAATAATTCCTTTCAAAAATTTTAGGTTGCCATCTCCCCCATATAGCGTTATGAATCCCTGCGCATCAGCCCATGCGCCTGCTTCCGGACATGTAAAATGCGCTGAAATGCGGTCAAATTCGCCAGCAATCCAATAACCCCCACACCAATCAGGGGAATATTGAATATCAAAGCGGGAACCAGCACAAAATACCTTTCCACGCGGGTCAGAATGCCAACCTTGCAATCAAAACCAAGTCCTTCAGCCTTCGCGCGTGTGTAAGAAACCAGGATTGAACCAGCTGCTGCCAGATACACCAGCCCACACCCCCACCAGTTCTGCTGCTGCAAGAAATAAATCAGCAAACCGCCAAAAAGCACCAGTTCCGAATAACGATCGGTAACTGAATCCACAAAAGACCCAAAGGCTGATGGTTCCCCAAGAAGACGTGCCATGGTGCCATCCAGTGCGTCTACTGGAGCCATTAATAAAATCAACAAGCCACCCCAGCTAACATGCCCGCGGGCAATCAAATATGCCGCCACAGCATGACCTGCCAGACCGGAAATGGTCACTGTATTTGGTTTCAGCCCAATGCGGTTGAGAAATCTTGCAATTGGCTCCAATATTCCCTTGAACATCACTCGCATAAGATCTGTAAAATTTTTCTTTTTGTTTTCCTCGAACGCATGTTCCACTGGGCACCACTCACACTAAAAGTATTTTTCTTGTTTATGCTATCTTACCCCCGCAGAACTGTCAAGAAATTAGATGTCATTCTCGTTATACTCAAGCAAATGAATATTTACGGACGCTCAATCATCTCTTCCATCTTCAACATCCGATTTATCTTCCCATTCATCCTTTTCCAGCTCGCCTTCAGGCTCAATCAACACTTCCCGTTCGCGCCCCCCACCCTGGGATGGCCCAACAACCCCCAACTCTTCCAGTTCGTCAATCAACCTCGCCGCGCGAGGATATCCCACCCGCAAACGACGTTGCAGCATGGATGCGCTGGCGCGCTGTGTGCGCCGTACCAGCTCAACAGCCTGCTCGAGCAGCTGGTCTGACTCATCCACTTCTTGCCGGAGCAGTTCTTCCCAGGGCGCGGCGTCATCTTCCAGCGGATTATTTTCCTGCCAGAAGTCCACCACCTCTTCAATTTCCTGGTCCATCACCATGGCACCCTGCGCGCGGATGGGATTTGCCGCTTCTGGCTGCAGGAAAAGCATATCGCCATTCCCCAGTAACGATTCAGCGCCATTGGTGTCCAGGATCACCCGGGAATCAACCGATGAGGCTACATTGAAAGCGATCCGGGCCGGAAAATTGGCTTTGATCAGCCCAGTCACCACATCCGTGCTGGGTCGTTGGGTGGCCACAATCAAATGGATCCCGGTGGCGCGCGCCAGTTGGGCCAGGCGCACAATACTGTGTTCCGTTTGGTCCGGAGCGGACATCATTAAATCTGCCAGTTCGTCGATCAAGATCACAATTCTCGGCAGAGTCTCTTTGTTCCGGCGGATCATTTTCTGGTTATACCCTCTCAGATCGCGTGTGCGGGCCGTCTCAAAGAGCTTGTACCGCCGGTCCATCTCTGCCAGGCCCCATTGCAGAACCCCCAGCATGCGAAGTGTTTCAGTTTCCACTTTATTAAAAATATGGGGTAAGCCATTGAACCGCACCAGCTCAACCATTTTGGGGTCCAGCATTGCCAGACGCAAATCCCTTGGAGAATTATTCATCGCCAGGCAAATCGTGATAGCCGCGATGCAGACAGATTTACCAGAGCCAGTAGTGCCGGAAATCAACAGGTGTGGCATTTTCTCCAGATCTGCCACAACCGGACGGCCAGACACGTTCTTTCCCAGTGCCAACCCCAACGGTGAGTTCAGTTTCACAAATGCGGAGGATTCCAGCAGCGGGCGTAACCGGACGATGGAAATCTCCTTGTTTGGGACCTCAATTCCCACATAATCCTGCCCGGGTACCGGAGCTTCTATCCGCAATCTTTCTGCGGAAAGCGCCAGGGTAAGGTCTTTCGCAAGATTAGAAATTTGAGAAACGCGAACTTTTTGCCGAATTGTTTCCCCTTCCGGCCCGGTTTTTTCAACAAATCCGGGTTTAATCGCAAATTGTGTGACGGTTGGTCCTGCCCGATAACCGGTGTATTCAGCAGGGATTCCAAACTCAGCCAGCGTTTTAATGATCAAATTGGCTGTGTATTGGATCGCGGCTGTATCATGTGCCATGGCCCGTTCCTTCACCAACAGGTCCAGAGGCGGAAGTTTTTCATCGCGCACCAGCGACACAATCGTTTCAACCCCCTCGTCCCGGATGGGTTGGATTCGCTTTCGAACCGCGTCTGTCTGATCAGCTTCAAGCTGGTCAGCGGGGATCAATTCTTCTTTCAGGACAACAATTTCTTCCGGTTCCTGCGACCAGCGAACCATCACCCGGTCCAGCCCGCTCAGCACCCCTGACCCAGCCAGGAAGAAAATCAACAACAGTAGAAAAAACAACCCTGTGCTCAATGGCGGTGGTAAAATTATCTCCACCACAGACACCAACGCCCACCCGATGACCCCACCATCCAGCCCTGCCTCTGCTCTTTCAAGCAAATGTCCCCCGGCAACGGAAAGAAGCGCGACCAGAACGAAGCCCACCCCCTCCAAAGCCAGTATCCGGCCCCATTCGATCCGGGGTGTCTCTTCTGATCTTTTCCACAGGATCAAGCAGCCTGACATCCCCAACAACATCGCGAAAAGGACCCCTCCCTGCCCAAAACTACGCTTGATCAGAGAAGTCCACGGGGAAATAAAAACACCTTTTGTCAGACCCAGCAATCCAACCAGCGTTAACATCGCCAGAATAACCCCGCCCAGCCCAATAATATCCCAGGAGAAACGCATAAAACCCGCCGGGTTGTCAGCTTTCAGTCTGGAATCCGGTGGGTTCTTTTTCGTTTTTTTATCGAGATCTTGTGGAGTTGGATCAACAGACCCGGTAGAACGGTTCATGCCGTACTCACCAGCCCAAGCCCCATCCGCCGGCGCCCTGCGTCAATATGCAAGATGCGCACCTGGACAGGGTCGCCCGGTTTAAAAACCTTTTCAAGATCTTTTCTCCCCGATGGCAAGTTCATCGAGGAAATATGTATCAGGCCTTCCACCCCTTCGCTCAGCCTGGCGAAAACACCGAAGCGCATAATCGCAGTTACTGTCGCGGGAAGCACGTCGCCTGGACGGTATTTCTCAACAATGTTTTCCCATGGGTTTTCACAAAGACGCTTTAAGCTTAATGCGACCCGGACGTTTTCTTCTGAAACCTGCAACACCAGTGTCCGCACCTTTTGATTCACCTTGAGGATATCGGAGGGATGCCGCACCCGGCCCCAGGAGAGCTCGGAAACATGGATCAACCCTTCCACCCCTCCCAGATCAACAAACACCCCAAAATCGGTCACATTGGTTACAGTTCCCTCAACCGCCCGGCCTTCAACAAGAGACCTGAATAATTCCTTGCGCTGGCCTTCTCCAGCCAGGGCCGCTCTCTCAGAAAGCACTATGCGTTCCAGAACTGCCTCACATTCAATAACCTTTAAGGAAAGCGCGCTTCCAACATAGTTCGCCAGGCATTCATAACGCTTTTGGTCATTATCAATCCCCGCGATTTCAACCAGATGAGAGACAGGGACAAAACCTTGAATCCCATCGCCATGAACCAGAAGCCCGCCCCGGTTATAGGCGTATACTTCCAGTTCAACGATCTCATCACGCTCATAAAGACCCTGAACTTTTTGCCAATCAACACAATAATCTTCGTCAGGATGATTGCTTTGAGGCGCAACCTCTAATTCACTGGCAGATTGAATAAATGCCTCTTCGTCCGCCAGGACAGACTCCCACCATCCCTCATCTAACTCAACCGGATCTTTTTCAAGAAAAGGATCATATGGTTCTGAAAACATCCAACACACCTCCCCTAACTTGCATCATAGTGCTGCGGGTAAATTACAATACTATTATCCATATTAATCTTAGTTTAATCAACTGTTTTTGCATCATTGCTTATTTGGCTTTGGATTTCAATTTCCATTTCCATGATCGAATTGGCAACCGACTCAATGGCCACCCGCTGTTTACGATACAAATCCGCTTCAGAGACTGCCAGGCGAGCGGCCACCTCGCGCACTTTTCGACCTTCCATGAACTTCATCTCCAAAATATTGTATAGGATCCACTCTCCTGTAAAACGCCGCTCTCCATCAGGGCGCACCTGATCGATCGCTTTTCGTAAGATGGCGCGCAGCGCGTTGGCCTGGTTGCCATCGTGTTGACCCAGCTCATGCTGGACAATCCGGAACTCCATCAACGGGTTATCTGTCAGTTTTGGGCCACCCCAATAATGCGTCAAAGCATCCTTTACCCAATGGTTCATCTTCTCGCTGACCGCGTCCTCTTCCTCGTTGTTGGGGTTCAGGTCGCTCCCGGTGTAACCACCCGCCGCCCTCATCCGCTGGATGCGCTCCATTTCAGGGCTGAGCGTTTGCAGCGACTGAAAAACTTGCTGTTGAATGCTGCGCTCTATCAAGGCCAGTTTAGCCCGGTTCGCAAAGAATCGAAGCGCGCGTGCCTGCTCTTCTTCCATATCACGGTCAACCATCCCTGTAATGCCCAGCAATCCTAAAAGCGTTTCCTGTCTTTCTTCCCCATTCTCTTCGTCACTGCCGTTCATCAACGGAACCAGAATATCGTCACCCCACTGAAACCAATCTGGCAGCGCGTCATTGTGGGATGCCAGACGCTGAAGTTGGTCCGACACGCCCACTTCTTCAAACCTGGCCCGCCCAACCCGGATCATCAGATCAACGCCGCCTTCGCTTATCCCGGCAATATACGCCCCCGGCACCTGGAGCTGGTCACAAATCGCGCCCAGCACCATTTCCATGAACTGGCGCAAATCATTTTGGGTAAGCAGCCGGTCCTCCAGCCTCCGCAGCGTGCTTACATCTGTTTGATCCATTCCATAAAATAAAACCTTTTCTCCCAATGGACTGAAGACTGTAATCAGGTATTCACTCAGGACAATGGTCGCAACCATAACGATCGGCACCAGTGAAGTGGTTGTGCTGCCCATCACGTTCAAAGCGCGGCTGGTGATGGTAGATAAAGCCAGTGTCAGGCTTCCGGTAAAAGGTCCTCGCATTAACCATTTAAAAAGCCTGCGGCGTACAACCCGGTCCGGCCAGGAAACGCCAAAGAAAGCCACAGCATAAGCCATCAGGATCAGCAATCCAGCCACCAGGAAATTGCTCAGAATTGCCAGCAACCAGAAAACCGCCAGATGATTGGCAACCAGCCGCGAGCCAAACAGCAGATATTGAAATGATCCCAAAGCAGGCGCTAAAGCTCCCGTGATCAGATAAGCCATCCGGCGGCTGCTGGTAGGGGTGGTCGTGCGGCGATAAGCCCGCGTCAGGTTGATCCCAGTCAATCCCATGACGGTCAGATAAAATAGTGTAAAAATACCAGTGAGAAGCGTTGGTTCCAGATGAGGCGCGGGGGCTTTATCCATCTGAACTGAGCCGACAAAACACCCGGTTGGAAGGCTGATCAGGAACAAGATCGCTGCAGCATATACCACACGCACTGCCAGCCGCCTGCGCCACCGGCTTGGTTTACCGGTGGTTGCCAGCAGAATATCGGAGAAATGAAGGTAAACCGCGGGAAGCAGGATAATCCCCACCCACTGCAGCCGCAGCCAGAACTCAACCTGGGCAACCGTAGCCGCGACGCTGCCAATGGCTTCCGCAGTGAATACGATCACCACACACACCATCACCATCGCAAACGCCATGGCCACTCTGTTCTTGAGGTTGAAAGTTAAAGCGTACAGGAGCAGCGAAAAAGCAGTGATCGCCACCCCCGCAGTCAGAATTTGATTGACAGTTTCCAGAAAAAGGATCATTCCATATGCCAGTATATCAATTTTTCCGGTTTTATGTCTGGTGAATTATAGATTTTTCACCTATCGCAGGAAACGCGCAAAGAACAACGCAATATCCCGGTTAGCGTAAAAATGGTCGTTGTATCCGCAGAATTCATACCCCAGTTTAAGTGCCAGCCGTATGGCAGGATAATTTTTAGATTGAAGACTGATTACCATTCGCCGCAGATCGCGTTGGGTCGACCATTGCTGTGCGGCTAACAGCAACGCGGTCGCGATTCCCTGGCGGCGCACATTTTCCCGCACAACCAGGTCCGTTACCCAGGCTGTGCTCGGTGAGAAGTGGTCTTCCAGCCGGATATATCCCACCGGCATCTCTTGCAGCGTCGCAGTCAGCATCTCCAATCGTTGCGACCATTCCTGATGAATTAATTCAGGAGAACGAGGATATTCTACCCGCACTTTTCTTGGCAGCCGAATCTCCCGAAAACCCACCGATATTTGCCCGTCTTCCACACTTCGTTCCATCTGCCATACATAAGTGGTCTGATAGGAGTGCTCCAGGCCTGTCAGTTCCGATAAATCAGATGAAATGGTTGGTCTTATCCCAATTTCTGGCATCGCTAACTCCAAATCAGGGTGTAATAACTCTTACCGGTACAACGCAAATTGGCAGCAATTGGTTCTGATTATCCGTTACCACCAATCGAAGCAAATAATCTCCTGGAACCAGTTGTTCCGTATTCCATATTCCAGTGAACTGTTTTATTGTACTATCTTCAGGGATTTGCAGCGAATCCACATTCCCTGCGGCTATCGTTGACCAGGCCGCACTGCCAGGTTGGCTGAACTCATACTTAAAAAACCCAAGATTGTCCACATTGATTACCCCAACCAACTCGACCCTCCCACTGACATCTTCACCAGAAGCTGGAGATATCCACTCAATCACTCCGGCAATGCAGCTTTCAGTAGTTGCTGGCGGTGTTGTAGGCTGTCCCGTCTGCGCTTCATTTCCAGCTTCTCCTTCCAAAAGCACAGCATCCTCCTGTATAAATAAGGTGGGTGTGGCCAGCAAATCCAGCGTTGGAGTAGCCAAAGGGCTTCCCATAGATACTTCAGGCGCCACAAAGGTCGCTAAAACAAACTCCGCTGCCACCAGCATAGCCAGTAAAATTACTACGGTCAAAGAAATGCTCAAACGGCGTTGGGCTTTTTCCCGTTCCAAGCCGAATACAGATGATCGCAGCTCTTTCCAAGACAGGAACAACTCCCGCACCGGAATTATACTGGCCGATCCCAACAACACATAGATCCAAACCTGGACATCTTCCAGAAATTTTAAAATATCCTTCATAGCTCACAGCAAAGTACACGCCCACCGGTACCACTTCAGTGCAAATGGGCGCATAAAGATCTCCTGGTTATATTAGTGGCCCTTAGAGGCGGCGGAGAACACCCATCACAATTGTTTTCAGTTTGGGCACAATCAATTTTCCCGCTTCAAGAACTTCCTCATGGGTTGTCACTGTGCTGCCATCGAGATTGGCTTTATTGCTGATCCCGGAAATTCCCAAAACGCGCGTTCCACCGTGCCGGGCAACGATGGTTTCCGGAACGGTTGACATCCCAACCGCGTCCGCCCCAATTGTCCGCAGGAAGCGCAGGTCAGCAGGCGACTCATAGGATGGACCAGCCAGACAAATATACACACCCTCACGCATAGCGACACCCTCTTCACGTGCCACATCACGCGCCTTTTCCTGCAAATCACGATCATATGGCTGACTCATGTCCGGGAAACGAACACCAAATTCACCCAGATTAGGCCCGCGGAGCGGGTTCATACCCGCCATGGCAAGCAAACTGATATGATCCGTGAGCAGCATGATATCACCCGGGACAAAACTCGGATCAATCGCCCCGGCAGCATTGGTCACAATCAAAATCTCTACACCCAATCGTTGCATCACGCGCACCGGCATGGTAATCTGTGACATACTGTATCCTTCGTAGAAGTGAGTGCGTCCTCGCAGAACCATAACAGTTTGTCCACCCAGTTTTCCGACCACCAACCAGCCCTCATGCCCTTCCACAGTGGATACCGGCCAGTTTGGAATCTCTCGAGCTGGAATTACATCTGCCTCTTCTACCAAATTTGCCAGCTCGCCCAACCCGGATCCCAAAATCATCCCTACTCGGGGTTGGTGAGCGGTTCGTTCGCGGATAATCGCTGCGGCTTCATCAATTTGTTCAAGCGTAACGAAATCTTGCATATGGGTCTCCATGAATATTTTCTCCAACCGGCTGATCTATTGCAAAGCAAATGAATTGAGATTCAAAAAACCACTTGTAAGATCTGGTCTCCCAGGCAATTATCGCATTCGGAATTGGATCGATAAAAGCCGGATAAAACTCTCCACTCGGATGAAATAAACAGGTTGGAGGGGAAGTGTGTATTTTTATTATATCAGATATACATTTTTAACAATTCACGCGCGCTTCGCTTAGAACAGCAAAAGAAACAGGAAATGAGGCCCTGCCACAGGTTTCTATTTCAGTCGCCAGACACTTTCCTCACAGCGCGATACCCTCCCCCGCCCGCATTCCCGGCAACAGGGCTGTGGCAGACAATCCTGCGATGAACATATTAGAGAAAGCTTTTAATGATGCCAGGAAAATCTGCTTGGTTGGTCAAGATAAGATTTGCTTAATTCCACAAGACTGACTGATTCCCTCTTAATTTGTAATTAATATTCTGTAATTATTTGGTAAAATAAACTATCTTTGTTTCCAATTCCCCAACAAGGATCAAAGTGCTTGGAATTTCACATCTAGGGGGTTTTTTCACAACATGCTGAAGTTGCTTTCCAAAGTTTCCTCAGAACGTGATGAAAATCAACAGTTAAACACGCCGCTTTTGTGGGTGGTGCTTGTTTTGCTCTTCCTTATCCTGGTTCACGGAGTAAACCCCACCATATCACCCGAAGAGCAGCACATCAGTATCGGCATAGGCATTAGCGGGTTTTTATATATATTCCTTTATTACTATGTTCTAATCCCTCATCTATCGTTTTATCCTTCCATGAAATGGATGATGGCTGCCTTAAACGGGTTTTTAATCGGCATTGTGATCGGTGTGGAGCCCCTTACCTCCCTGAGCCCCCTTTCACTGATCCTCACCATTGCTTCATTCTCCTCCATCGCCATTCTTACCGGACGTGCGCCAGCCTATTTATTGGTGGGCATCATCTCCTTTTCTCGGGCTTTTTTTGGTACCCCCATATTACCTGTCTGGAGCAATAATGTTTGGTTGGAAGCAATCAGTTATCCCTTCATCGGAGTGCTGATTACTGAATCAACCCTGGTGTTCCGCAATACAATTCGCGCCCAGGTTCACCGCCTGGAAATCCTGAATAATGTCGCTCATAGCCTGGCTTCCTCACTGGAAATCCATCAGGTAATCGCGCTTTTAAGCAGCGCGATCCAGAACTCATTGGACGCCGACACCTACTATGTAGGATTGATGAATGGCGATAACAACATCCGGCTGGATTTATTCTATGATGACGGTGAGTTTTTCCCGGCTATGAACATTTCTCTGGAAAATACGCTGGCAGGATGGGTGATCGCAAACCATCGCCCCCTTCTGCTCAAAGATGTTGTGAAAGACACCACTCGGATGGGGATTCCCTACAAGATTATTGGAAAACAAAAAAACAGCAAGAGCTGGATGGGAACACTGCTGGAATCTGGCGGAAAAGTGCTTGGTATTGTTGCTGTTGCTTCTTATGAAACTGCGGCCTTCAACAATGCTGATCTGGAATTGATCCAAAACGTTGCCCAACAGGCCAGCATGGCCATTGACAATGCCTTCCACCATGCCGATGTTGAGAAACAATCCACCCTCGACAGTCTGACCGGCGCCCTCAACCACGGGCACTTCCTCAAATCCCTGGCCAGAGAAGCAGATTCTGCCCGGATCAGCGGCTACCCACTCAGCCTGATCATGCTCGATGTGGATTATTTCAAACAATACAATGACAATTATGGTCATCTGGTTGGCGATCAGGTGCTGTATAACCTGACAGATATTATCCGCAAGCATATCAAAAGCACCGATCTGGTAGGCCGTTGGGGCGGCGAAGAGTTTGCAATCGCCCTGCTGAATGCCGACGGCCCTCAGGCGATTGAAGTCGCTCAACGAATCAAAACCTCAATGAATCAACTTACCATGTTGGATCGGGGAGAAACACCCATCCCAGCCCCTTCTGTTAGCCAGGGTATCGCGGTTTTTCCTCTGGAAACCGATAGTATTCACACCCTCATCGATCTGGCGGATCAGCGTTTATATTTCGCTAAAGAACGTGGGCGCAATCAGATTGACCCCTGCCCTGAACATTGGATTAAAATCACTGACATTAGTAGAGAACACGCTGGAAAAATAAACAGATAAAAAAACTTCTCCAATATGGAGAAGTTTTTTTATCTCTATAATATTTTCGCGAAGGCTTCCACCGTCCGTTCAACAGCACGGTCATACACCCAATAATGTGTCACCAGGCGAAAACGGCGTGAACCAACCGCGCCCAACAAAACCCCCTGCTCTTTCAGGCGGGTGACCACCTGCCTGGTATCCAATTGGACATCATCCTCCAAATGGATGAAAACCATATTGGTCGCAAGCGGTTTTTGCTCGACCACTATTCCGGCGATCGCTGCCAGCCCCTCGGATAAACGTGCGGCGCGCTGGTGGTCCTCCGTCACGCGCTCGGTCATCTGCTCCAATGCAACAATGCCAGCCGCGGCCAACACACCAGCCTGGCGCATTCCCCCGCCGAGTTGCTTTCGGATTCGCAGCACACGGGTAATAAAATCTGCTGAGCCGCACAGAACCGATCCCACTGGCGCGCACAACCCTTTGCTCAGGCAAAAAGTGACCGAATCCGCTGGGGCAGCGAGCTCTGACACCGGAACTCCCAGCACAGCCGCTGCGTTGAAAATTCGCGCGCCATCCAGGTGCACTTTCAGCCCGGCTTCCCCTGCCAGCTTGCCAACCTCCCACATATATTCCAGCGGGACCGCCACACCCCCACAACGGTTATGCGTGTTCTCCAGAATGATCAGACGCGTGACCGGGTAATGAGGGTCATTTGGGTTCCGAATTGCCCCGCGGATATCTTCCAGTTCCAGGGTGCCGTCGCTGTTATTGGCCAGCGTATGGGGATGGACGCCGCCCAGGGCCGAGATTCCACCCCCTTCAAACAGGAAAGTGTGCCCGAGATGGCCCATGATAACCTCGTCACCACGACCGCAATGCGCCAGCACTGCCGCCAGGTTGCCCATTGTCCCGGATGGGACAAACAATCCGGCTTCTTTTCCCATTCGCTCGGCGGCCATTTGCTGCAGCCGGTTCACCGTCGGGTCTTCTCCGTAAACATCATCCCCTACATCCGCTTTTGCCATCGCTTCCCACATTGCCTGAGTTGGTTTGGTCACTGTGTCAGAGCGCAGATCAATAATTTCCATCATTTACCTCTCTGGATTTCAAATTAAAATACCCTCTCAATGATGAGAGGGATTAGGTTTTTAACATACACGCCGAAAAGACATGCTAAGAATCTCCGGCCTTGATTATTCGAGGCCATCCAGCACCCGGGTCAGATCCGCGGGCAGCGGCGCCTCAAACACGCTGGCTTCATCTTCACCAGGCAAACAAATCTCCAGATGCCCGGCATGCAGAAATTGGCGCTCCACCGGCAGGCTGGGATGGCGGAATCCATACAGGCTGTCGCCCACAACAGGTGTTTTCAGAAAAGCCATGTGGACCCGGATCTGGTGCGTACGGCCGGTCAACAGGTGCACTTTCAGCAGGGTGTGATGGATATACTGTTTTTCAGTGAAGTATTCCGTGTAAGCCTCCCTACCCTTAGCCAGCGGAACAACCGCCATCTTCTGGCGGTGAGAAGGGTCGCGGCCGATTGGCGCTTCTACCCGGCCTTTGGGGGTCGGCGGACGGCCGTCAACCAGCGCGTCATAAATTTTTACCACCTTACGTTCTTTGAACTGGCGCTGCAGCCATTGGTGCGCGCGGTCATTTTTGGCAAGCAGAATCAAGCCAGAGGTGTTCTTATCCAGCCGGTGAACAATCCCCGGCCGGTGAACACCGCCCACGCCTTCCATTTCGGGCGCGTGTGCCAGCGCCGCGTGCACCAGGGTGCCACTGGCGTGTCCGGCGGAAGGATGCACCACCATTCCAGCTGGCTTATTGACCAGAATCAGGTCGTCATTTTCAAAAATGATGTCCAGGGGAATTTTTTCAGACACCAGCGTGGTTTCCACTGGCGCCGGCTGACGCACATCAACCCGCTCGCCACTTTCCAGCTGGTAACCGGTTTTAACGATCTCCTGTCCATCTACCTGAACAAAACCTTCTTTGATCAGCGCTTGAATTCGAGCGCGGGAAAGCTGAGGCATAGAATTAACCAGAAATTTATCCAGCCGTTGTTTATCTTCTCCAGTAACTGTGAATAAAAATTTCTGTTCGCTCAAGAAGTGCTCCCATCGCCCATTGCGCCTTTATCCAGTTCTGTCGCACCTGGCGCGGAGCTCTCTTCTTCCAGAAGCCGCTGCTTTTCAGCGCGTTCCTGCAGCCAGATACCCAGCAGCAAAACACACACCCCAACAGTGATACTTGAATCGGCAATATTAAACACCGGAAAATTTCCTACCGAAATAAAATCAGTCACATGCCCGATGGTGAGGCGGTCAATCAAATTGCCCACTGCGCCGCCCAATTGCAGCCCCATCGCCAGACGCAGAGACCAATCCTGTGATGGAACACTGGGAAAATAGAAAATAATGGCACCGGCTACCAAAAACGCCAGGATCGTGAATAATGTGCCCCGGCCCTGAAACATGCCAAAAGCGACTCCCGTATTGTACCAATGCGCGATCCTCGCGTAAGGCACCAGCCACTCCCAGGGCATCCATGTGTCCCCCATCGCAATATTGGAACGCACCCAGTATTTGGTGATTTGGTCCAGCGTAATCACCGTGCCGGCAATCAGTGTCAGAAAAGTGTAATCTTTAATATAACGCTTCAAAAATTCCTCCAACGGTTGTCAGACTGTCCCTGATTGTACCCGATTTTCAAAGGTTTATTCAGATTCAGGCTGGTGTATCACCTCAAAAAAAGGAAATCCTTCCCCCCTGAACTTGAGCAGGGACAAGATTTCCTCCTGCCCCAACCCTGCTGCAAACAAGACCAGGTGCGCCGCGCAGCCACTGCGGCAATCACTTGCCCCAAAACCTGCCCTTGGGATTTCAGCACCGGGTGCTTTTGCCAGCGCCTGGCTCCAATGGCACTCCAAAGGCTCTTCTGTTATTCTGTAAAAAACCCCGCGAATCATAGCCGCGCTCCGCAAATAGTCAATGTGCCAATGAGGTCGTGAGGAACTTTGCAAATGGTGACGCAACCTCCCCCTCAAGCCTCCGCTGCCGCGCGCGCTACCCAGGTAAATATAATCGCCTCGCGGGAAATTCACCACTCCCAACTTCCCGACCGCGATTTGGGCCGCTTCGCTCAAAGCCAGCCATAAAGCATACGACCCTTTTTTAACCAGAAATCTATCCCTCACACGCTGACCTGTGCCAGGAAATCGATCCGGTGAGCAATATATTTCAACTCCGCGTTTTCAATCTGCGCGCGCCTCACAGTCTCCCATTCTAATAGCCGCGCTCCATCCAGATCGAAATGCGCTTTCAAGGTCTGCACAATAGAATGGATGTTGTAATGCAAGAAATACGCTTCATCACCTGCGTAACGCCCGCGTCTGGGGAAAATCACCACATCCGAAGACCCGGCGTCCAATATTTCCAATCCAGCATCTTCCAACCAGGTAAACAAATGCCGCCCGGTGCGGCTGCTGCTACCTGGCATGGTTCCTTTTCCCTTCCTTTTGTCCAGGGCAAGGTGATATAGCGAGACAATCTCATCGTCCAACACCGGGTCCACAACCGGTTCAAACCCGGCCAGGCCGTCAAAATTGGCCGGGAAATACAGCAGCGCGCCGGGATACGCCAGCGAACACAGCTCTGGCAGCAACCGGGGCACATCCATCATATCCAGAGCCGCGTGACCCACGATCAAATCCCATTGGGTCTGCCCGGCTTCCCGTTCCATGAAATCATCCAACCCGATGGCTTCCAATTCTGAATCCACCGCGACCACTGGTGTGTAAATAAATAAGCCATCCCTGCGAGAAGCTGTTTCCAACCCCATGCCGTTCAACCATTGCGGCAGGAGGGCAGCCGCGGTTTGGAGGTTCTCAGAATCATCGTCGATCAAGGTGTAAGCCGCTCGCGAAAGCACACCATCCGCCAGCATCCTGTGCAGCATACTGCCGATCCCACCACTGATCTCCAATATCCTCACCGGGTCACGCCCGCCCGCGCCGATCAGGGCTGTTTTCAAGCGTTCCCACACCCGCCGGTTCACCGCCCGGTCATCCACCCCTTTTTTGGCTTCCAGATAACGTTGAAAAGAAAAATCCAAACCAGCCTCCTGTGATAGTCCACAATAAAGACCATCCCTTCAACCCGATTCTAGCCACACATCATCAAATCAACAAGCCATAAACAAGAATTTGCCCTGGCGAAACGCACCCCGCCAGGGCAAACAAATCCTAACTCGCATCAAAATCCATTAATCCGCTTTTTCCAGCCCGACAGTTACATTTTCATCCCCAAAATCAGCGCTGGTGGATTGCAAGCCTTCCGGCACCTCACCGGCCACCAGTTCAACCGTCAATGTTTCGCCGGTGATGTATTCCCTGAAGGACTGTATGGCCTCTTCCAACCCTGCGCTGGCATGATAATAAAGGCGGATCCGGTCCGCGATATCCAGGTCAACTTGTTTGCGCAAGTCCTGAACCCGGCGGACAAACTCGCGCGCCAGGCCTTCCCGTACCAGTTCGGGAGTCAGGTCGGTCACCAGCGCGGCCAGATAAGCGCCGTCATTGGCCACCACAAGACCTTCGCGGGCCGAAGCGCGTACTTCTACTTCTTCCGGCAGGATCTCATAGGTCTCGCCATTCACTTCAACCGTAACACTTTTGCCTGCCAGCAGATCCCGTGCGGCATTATCCGGTTCCATTGAGACAATCACCTTGCGGATCTCAGGGAACAACCAGCCATATTTCTGTCCAAGCTGCTTGGGCAGCGGGTTCAGCGCGTAAGAAACTGCCTGTCCGGCTGTCTCCAGCGGGCGGACGTGTTTCACATTCAGCTCATCTTCCAGCAAGTCCGCGTAAGCCTTAACCACTTCCCTCTCGTCCGCGTTCCCAACCGAGAACTGGGCTTCTGCCAGCGGCTGGCGCACCTTCATGTTGGCTTTATTGCGTGCGGCGTGCCCCAGCGATGCCAGTTTCATCACCAGCTCCATGCTTTGGTTTAATTGCTCATCGATCAGGCTTTCATTGTACTCAGGCCATTCCGCCAGATGGACAGAAAGCGCGGCGTCGGCATCTACCCCGCGCACCAGGTTCTGGTACAGTTCATCCGCGATGAACGGCATGGTCGGGGCCAGCAATTTACTCAAAGTAACCAGCGCCTCATACAGGGTGGCGTAGGCCGCTTTTTTGTCGCCATCCGACTCACTCTTCCAAAAACGACGGCGGGAGCGGCGCAGGTACCAGTTGGAAAGCTGGCCAACAAAAGCCTCGATCGGCCGGGTGGCGCCCAGCACGTCATAATTCTCCAGCGCGACGGTCACATCACGGACCAGGGTGTGCAGCGCTGAACGCAGCCACTGGTCAAGCGGGCTGTACTCAACTGTTTCAGCCGCGTTGGGTGTCCATCCATCCAGATTGGCGTACGTCACAAAGAATGAATAGGTATTCCATAGCGTCAGCGTAAAATTGCGGATCACTTCCGCTACCAGGTCGGCCGAGAACCGGCGTTCCTGCCCGGGCGGGCTGGCAGTGTAAAGATACCACCGCATCGCGTCCGCTCCGTGCTGGTCAATCACATCCCAGGGGCTGACCACATTCCCACGGGATTTGGACATTTTCTGCCCTTCCCCATCCAGGATTAATCCCAGGCAAATCACATTCTTGAAGCACACCTCGTCAAACAGCAGGGTGCTGATCGCGTGCAGCGAGTAAAACCAGCCGCGTGTTTGATCAACCGCTTCACAGATAAAATCAGCGGGGAATTGTTTTTTGAATTCATCTAGGTTCTCAAAAGGATAATGCCACTGCGCCACCGGCATGGAACCCGAGTCAAACCAGACATCGATCAGCTCAGGAACCCGGTGCATGGTGCCGCCGCAATCCTCGCAGGCCCAGGTGATCGCGTCCACATGCGGGCGGTGTACATCCAGGTCAGTCAGGTCGCGCCCAGCTTTCTCCGAAAGCTCCTTGCGCGAACCAATGCAGGTCTGGCTATGGCAGTCATCACATTCCCAAACCGGCAGCGGTGTACCCCAATATCGCTCGCGCCCCAGCGCCCAATCCACATTATTCTCCAGCCAGTTGCCAAAGCGGCCTTCACGGATATGTCCGGGGTACCAGTTGATTTTCTTGTTGAGATCCACCAGACGGTCTTTCTTCTCGCTGGTGCGGATATACCAGGTTGGCCTGGCGTAATACAGCAGCGGCGTGGCACACCGCCAGCAGAATGGATAAGTGTGCGTCACTGAACCAACCCGCAGCATCAACCCGCGCGCCTCCAGGTCTTGAATAATCAGCGGGTCAGCGTCTTTCACAAATTTTCCAGACCAGGAACGCACCTCCGGAATAAATGTCCCTTCCGGAGAAACCGTCATGATGATCGGCAGGTCTTCTTCCAGGGCTACAGCCATATCTTCAGCGCCGAAGGCCGGGGCGATATGCACCAGGCCAGACCCATCTTCAATGGAAACATAATCCCCAAGCACCACGCGATGCGCCGGTTTTTCGGGTGGGATAAAGGTAAACAGGGGCTGGTAACGCACTCCCTTCAACTCTTTCCCCTTATAATTCCCCACCACTTTAACCGGTTCATCCCCAAATACCGATTGGACCAATGCTTCCGCGAGGATCAGGCGCTCGGTGCCGCCCTCTTCCAGTTCGCGTTCAACCTTCACATAGTCCACCTCCGGGCCGGCAGCCACCGCCACATTGGCGGGGAGTGTCCAGGGCGTGGTGGTCCAGATCAGCAGGGAGGTACCCGGTTCATCAACCAGCGGCATGCGGACATAGATCGAAGGATCAACCGCGTCTTTGTATCCTAACGCCACCTCATGGTCAGAGAGCGGCGTGCCGCAGCGGGGGCAATAAGGCACGACTTTGAAGCCTTGATAGAGCAGGTCTTTTTCCCAAAAACTTTTCAAGATCCACCAGATCGATTCCACGTATTCATTCTTAAAGGTGATATACGCGGTTTCCAGATCCACCCAATAGGCGATCCGGTCTGTCAGTTTTTCCCAATCCTGAATGTAGGAGAACGCCGACTCCCGGCATAGCTCGTTAAACGCGGCGATGCCGTAATCCTCGATCTGTTGTTTATTGGTAAAACTAAGCTTTTTCTCTACCTCAATCTCTACTGGCAGACCGTGGGTATCCCATCCCCCCCGGCGGCTGACGTGGTAGCCGTTCATTGTCTTATAGCGTGGAAAAATATCCTTGAAAGCACGGGCCAGCACATGATGCACACCCGG
>Ga0068714_10002215_pt1 | contig 25694 bp, 23 predicted proteins | sample MTBNYHSulfiMetaG_FD_62988 | JGI IMG/M metagenome (GOLD analysis project Ga0068714, IMG submission 62988) | Enrichment culture microbial communities from rom New York Harbor, USA that are MTBE-degrading - MTBE-NYH (New York Harbor Sulfidogenic)... | ecosystem: Environmental > Aquatic > Marine >... | reverse complement strand
CACGCTACAGCAACATGAATAGCAGCAGGAACAGGGCGTCACCCAAGGCCACCGAGAGCAGGTAGCCCCCCGTCATCACCACAAGGTAGGGCAGCGTGGCGGACACCCAGACCAACTTCTGACCCCTCAGCCGCATCTCCTCGAAGGCTCTAGTGGCGGCCTCGTCGTCCCAGATATCCGGCCTCAGCCTCAGCTCTCCCCCCATCTCCAGGGGGTACTCGAAGGGGGGGCCTCTGACCCTCTCCAGCTCCATGTACCTGGCCGTGAATAGGAGAACCAGCCTCCGATGCAGAGGCAGACCTTCGCGCCCTTCGAAGAGGCTCACACCCCTCAGACTCAGCGACAGGTTGAGCAGCGAGTTAGCTATCGGGGTCAACACGCCGGCCAGCGCCACATTGGAGACCAGCGTGAAGGGGAAGAAGGGGGGACTCCAGCCTGTGTTAAGGCCTACGTAGGCAGGCGCCCGGGGGTGAATGAGGACCAGAGCCATGAATGCCAGGAGGTCAGCCTCACCCATGAGCCTCAGCAAACCCAGGACCAACGCGAACACAGCCATGGCCCCCACAGCATAAACAAGCTGAGTCAGCCCAAGAGTGCCCACCAGGAGCTCATATGCGTCAAGCAGCAGCCCGGCCGCACCGGACACGACCCACACCAAGTCGTGAACCTCCCTGGTCCTCAGGTCCCTGTAGCCGCCGTACCCCAACATGCAAAGAGCCAGGGCCGTCCGCAGCAAGTCTAGGGTCAGAAGGTCGAGGCTCACACCGTTGAAACAGTTCACGGGTTTTTAACTTTCGTGGACTACGAACGGTTCATATCCCCTGGCGCGGATGTGAAACTCATTATGTACCACATGAGGAGGGCCGACAAGGAAATCACAGACCCCCACGCCATCAAGCGTGTGCTGAAAGCGGCCCAGTACATGACCCTGGCCATGGTGAAGGACGGTGAGCCTTACCTGGTCTCCCTGAGCACAGGCTACGACGAGGAGCGGAACGCCCTCGCCTTCCACTCAGCATCTGAGGGCAAGAAGCTGGACTACATGAGGGCTAACCCGGACGTCTGGGGCCAAATCATCCATGACCACGGCTACGCTGTGGGCGAGTGCACCCACAAGTACGTCACAGTCATGTTCAAGGGCCGCGTCAGGTTCCTTGAGTCCGTTGAGGATAAGCGCCGCGCCATACGCACCATAATCAACCAGCTCGACCCAGAGCCCAAGCCACTCATAAACAGGCTCCTAAAATCTGAGGGCCTGCCCACCACTGTCGTGGGCGAGGTGGAGCTTCTGGAGGTCACGGGTAAAAAGACGCCGGACATCCAGGCATAGATTCTGAAGATTTATATTATTTTCTGGATAAATTACTCCCTAAAAATTACTGTACGTAATTTAAGACAATTAAAATATTTTCTAGACGAATCTCCATGAGCGCGAGCAGCCAAGAGAGATGGTTTAATTGTGGACGGACTATTTATCAAGCTCATGTCGTCAGCCCCTAAGGGTGAATGGTCTTCGTGTTCCATCCAAACGTGCATTTATGACATTTTTTAATCCTTAAAACCCTCTCAATTTATGCGGCGTTTTTCTTTAGAGGCAGAATACCATGCATGTAAATCCTGTGAACCTTGGCTCATGTAAGTATGTGTTGTTAAGATAAAACTGAAATACGCAGACAATCCAAGTCCATCCTGAAGGAAAAAGCTCGAAGGTAGGGTGCGTACTGATGAGCATTGAGCTCGATAAGATACCCCTAATAAAACACATCCGAGACGACGACACCGGGAAAACGAAAGTAATCAACAGCGTCTACAACGTGAACGTTGAGATGAAGCGAAATGTCGTCGAAAATAACATACCAGGGGTGAAGGGAGGGACTCTCCAGGACTTTGGAAGGAAGTCGGTCCGCATCTCCTTCGAGGGCATAATCTACGGCGAAGGTGCAAAGGAAGCCCTGAAGAACCTCAGGTTGAGGTTCAAGGCCGGTAAACCCGTCCCCTTCTCGTCGGATGTCTCGGGCCTGGCCGAGGTCACCGACGTTCTGATAGAGAGCCTCCAAGTTGAAGACACGGGGGGAATGCCGAACAACTACAAGTACAGGATGGCACTGAGGGAGTACCGCCCACCGTCCAAGAAAGACAAGCCCCCGCCAAGCCAGGAGGAGGAAGCTAAGGAGGAGGTCGAGGAGAAAGCCGATGACGCCAAGACGTCTATCAACTATATCGATGGGTGGGTTGTAGACGCTGAAGAGAACGCTCAAGCCGATGTAGAGGTGAAGGTCACTTTTGATGGAGGGGAGTATACGATTAAGACCGATGAGAAAGGATATTACAGGATTGACGAACTAGAGCCAGGGAAATATACTATAACGGTCGATGCACCGGGGTACGAAGATATAAAGGAAGAGTTTGAAGTGAAATCATCATAAGAGCCAGCGTGCACGCAAATAGGAGGAAAAAATATTAGAAAAAACGAACGTAAATCGGTCTAAACTTCAAAAAAAGCCCGTACTTTTCTATAAATTTACGAATTTCATGAAGGTCGTTTTTTTCAGTGGCAGTGTTAGCGCAGGCATCCCTTACACAGACAAGTGGGATTATCGCTATTTTGTCAGATGCATCAGTCATCAACTCACAGATCTTCTCAAAGATACTGATTGGAAATATCTTTTATGCACACAGGAACCGCCGGTTTTCATGGATGGAAATAAACCTTTTAGTCTGTACACACCTGGAAAATCGATTGAACAATTCAAGTATACAAGGAATAAAAAACAGGAAGATGAATTGTTACGTTCAATATCAGAGTGGTGTGGAAATGTAACTAAATTAGGAGAATTCTGGTGCTCTGCATCCATAAATGATTTTCAGAAACAACTGGTTACGACTATATTAAAAAAGGAAGGCCGCAGTGGAGGATCCTACTATTTAAGGGATCCGCCGGATTGGGCAAAAAAGCTATCGAATACTTCATCTATGGTTTCAAGAACAGAACTAGATTCCTTCATCAATAAACTAGTTAGCAAGAAGCTCGGATTTCCTGTGTTCTCTATATCAGACTGTAACAGTTTTCATACAAGCGGCTATTTGTGGGGCAAATATGCGATAGTGAATAATCCTCAAAATGCGCCTGTGGCAGTACTCAACTTCGACTCTCATTCAGATCTTGGTGATGCATCAACAAGTTATGTCCGAAGTGATGGATGGGGTGCACCACTTGTCTCGGACGCGCCCGGATGTTATGTATCAATGGATGCGAGTGGAAAATTCCTTGTTGGTAGCTATAATAATGGGACAGATGCGAAAAGTGTGGCATCGGGGAATGTCTTCACAAAGGACTTTTGGGGTAATGTGAATAAAAACATTAAGAAAGATATTAAATATGTATTTATCTCCGTAGATCGTGACTGTTTAAAGGACCATCTTACTCAGTGGAAATATGTACAACCAAAAACAAGTATCAGTAAACTTAAGGAAACTATGGATAAGGTATGTATAGCTATAACGAGCGCATCTAAGGAAGATGTGTCACTCATCGGTTTTGATGTCACTGGGTTACCGGAAAACCAGATAATGGATACGAACGCCAAGACCGTCTTTATCGCTAACGATGGAAAGCATACGGATTGGGATGCTATAAGAGGTGAACTCCAGGAACTTCTTGGTTGGGTCAAGACCGCCCCACTACGCCCCACCTCGCCGCAACCAAGCAAGCCTGCTTCAACAGGCGGAAAAGCCCCGACAGCCGCAAAGCAAGCCGTCCCACCACCCAGACAAACTCAGACAGGCGGAAAAGCCCCGACAGGTAAGACCCCTCCAGCACGCCCGACCTCTCCTCACCCAGAGAAGCCCATTTCGACAGACAAGCCCGCTTCGAAAAGCAAGACTCCTCCAGCTCTCCCTACCTCTCCTCACCCAGACAAGCCTGCTTCGAAAGGCAAGACTCCTCCAGCACGCCCTACCTCTCCTCACCCAGAGAAGCCCACTTCGACAGATAAGCCTGCTTCGAAAAGCAAGGCACCTTCAGCACGCCCCACGCGACGCCAGACTCGGAAGTAATACCCGTAAATTTTTACGAGTTCTTAAACTAGACTAATTTGAAAAGATAATTAAGTATACGCATGCGCCTTGTGCATTTTCAGGCATAATTCTGAAGAGAATCTGAACAACTCTTAATAGACATAGAACTCAGCAAATATACGTCAGGAGAAAACGGTATGCCCTACTGCGAGAAGTGCGGAGCCATGATAGAGGAGGGCGCCGCCTACTGCCCCAAGTGCGGAGCCGAACTGGCTGTCCCTGAGCCCGGGGTAATCGAACTGGCCACCTGGACGCAGAGGTTCATAGCCCTCATAATCGACGGCATCATCCTGGGCATCGTGCTAATGTTCCTGAACCTGCCCGGCTACAGGGTCATGGGGGGCCTCACCTTCGGCGCCAACAACGTCCTCCAGTTCCTGTACTTCATGTTCATGGATCACTACTACGGGCAGAGCATAGGTAAGAAGGTGATGAACCTCCGGATCACCAAGGAGGGTGGCGCGCCACTGAACCTGCTGGACGCCGCCATAGAGAGCTTCGGCAAGGTCTTCCTACTGCCCATCGACGTCCTGGTCGGCTACTTCATGTACCGGGGTAAGAACCAGAGGCTCTTCAACTACCTCAGCGACACCGTGGTCATACGGGAGATATAGGAGTTAAGCCTTGAAAGCGGGCGGGTGCCTCCTATGCCAGTCCGTGCGCCTCTGGAATTCCACGGCCACCGAGAGCACCCTGTTCTCGTCGTAGGCTCTGCCCATGAACTGGATGCCTGTGGGCAGCCCCTCCTCGCTGAACCCGTTAGGCACCGAGACCGCGGGGAGACCGGCTCCGTTGCCCACCGCCCCCATCACGTCCTTGGCGGTCCCGGGGGCTACCTTCCTGAACTCCTGGTCGATGGGGCTGGCCACGGTTCGCCTCGTCGGCGCCACGATGGCGTCGTACCCTCCCATGACGTCCTCAGCAATCCGAGCCATCCTCTCCCGCAGCCTCAGGGCCTTCAGGTAGTCCCGAGCGAGGACAACGGTGCGGGCGTACGGCCCGTAATGATCCTCGGGGGCCGTGAGGCCCCTCGCTAATCCCTTCTCTGTGAACTCGTCGAACACCGACGCAGCCTCCGCATTGAGAATCGTGCGTGTCACGGCCTCGTAGGGGAACTCGGGAAACTCCACTTCCTCGACGGTGGCGTACTTCCCCAGAACCCTCAGGGACTCCTTGAAGCTGCTCGCCACGGCGTCCTGGGTCTCATCCAGGGCGTCTCCTGGCACCCCCAGCTTGAAGTCGCCCTCCACCTTCTCGTACCTGTAACGCTTCCTGGCAGTGGTCATGTCCCTGGGGTCGTATCCGGCCACAGCCTCTAGCACCAGTCCGCAGTCGTCGGCCGTCAGGCAGAGGGGCCCCAGCTTGTCCAGCGTCCAGCTGAGCGCCATTGCCCCGTGCCTGCTAACCCTACCATACGTAGGTCTCAGGCCCGCTACCCCACAGTTGTTGGCGGGGCTCAGTATGCTTCCCCAGGTCTCGCTGCCTATGGCGAAGGGGACGAGGCCAGCCGCCACCGCTGAGCCTGAGCCGCTGCTGCTCCCCCCACTCCAGTGCCGCAGGCTCCACGGAGTGGCGCAGGGCCCCGTGAAGCTAGCGTTGGGCTGCCTGTAGCCCATGCCGCCGGCCAGCTCTATCATGGCCAGCTTGGCGCAGAGGACGGCCCCGGCTCGTCTGAGCCTCCTGACGATCGTTGCGTCGTAGTTGAAGACTTGGCCCTTGAGGGGCGCCGCCCCCCAGGACGCGGGGATGCCTCTTGTGGCCAGCAGGTCCTTGCCGCCGTAGGGCAAGCCGTGGAGGGGCCCCCTGTACTCACCGTCCTTGAGCTCCCGCTGGGCTTTCCAAGCTTCTCTAAGGGCCCTCTTCTCCGTCACCGTAACCACGGCGTTAAGCCTGGGCCCGTGCTCCCTGAGCCTGGCGATGAACGTCTCCGTGAGCTCCACGGGGGAGGCCTCACCCGATCTTATGGCCTCGGACAGCTCCCGTATGGAAGCGAATACGGGCCTCAACCCCGTCTCCTCCTGTAGGGGGTGAACACGCTGAAGGGCTCATCCCAGTTGCCCAGCTCCACCCCTCTCAGCTCCATGGCCGTCTCCACGATCCGCTCCACACCCTTCCGGGCCTCCTCAAGCTCGGTCTCGCTCAGTCTGTCGCCGTAGAGTTGCTTCACCAGCCTGAACAGGGCCTCAGTCTCGATGCTCTTAGAATCCATGGTTTATCCTCTACGCGTGGGGCATATATTTTCTGGGCTCATGGAGCCTCAGTCTATAATTTTCAAATAGACTACGGGTTTGTTTCCACTGAGTTGGACGCCTCCATGGACCACCCCAAGGTGAAGGTGCTTCACATCGACGACGAGGAGGAGCAGCTCATGTTCGCCAAGCTGTTCCTGGAGGAGGCCGACCCCAGCATACAGGTCGTCAGCGTGAAGTCGGCGGGTGACCTCCTCGACGCCCTGGACGAGTCCGTGGGCTGCGTCGTATCGGACTACGTGATGCCCGGGGCCGACGGCATGGAGCTGTGCCGCAGCGTCAAGCGCAGGTACCCTGTGCCCTTCATCCTGTACACGGGCCGGGGCAGCGAGGTGGTCGCGGAGGCCGCCTTCAAGAGCGGCGTGGATGACTATGTCCGCAAGGAGTCTGACCCCAGCCACTACCAGCTTCTAGCTAAGCGCATCAAGAGTCACGCTGAGAACTACTGGAGGGTCCGCGAGCAGACCACGTACCAGAGGCGCCTCGAGGAGCTCAGGGGTAACTTCCACCTCCTCACAGAGGCCGTCACCATGCTCGAGGTTGGAGAGACCACCTTCGACATCCTCAGCCGTGTCTTCGGCTGCAGCCAGGGGTCCTTCTCTGTGGTGGAGGAGGGCAGGCTCGTCCAGGTGCTTGAGAGAGGCGCTAGCCTGTCCGGGTTTATCGACGCCATGGGCCTCAGGGAGATGAGGGAGCTGGAAGGAGCCCTGGTGGTGCCCCTGCGCGTAAACGAGGCACTTGGAGTGATGAACCTCAAAAGCGAGGCGGGTTTCTCTTCCCAGGACAGGCGCCTCCTGGACACCCTGGGCCTACTGGTCGCCCAGAGCATCCACAGGATAAACCAGATGGAGAAGATCAAGGCTAGCGAGGAGCAGTTCAGGAGCATCGTTGAGAACGTCCAGGACGTCGTAATGCTCACGGGCCCGAGCGGGGAGATCACGTACCTGAGCCCCAGCAGCAGGGAGGTATTCGGATACGCCCCGGAGTCCCTGGAGCACACAATGTGGGGGGACCTGGTCCACGGCGAGGACTTGTCAAGAGTTGAGGAGTTCCTCTCTCGCAGCCTATCGGGGGAAAGGGGAAGCATCAAGGAGTACAGGGTAGTAACCGTCGGAGGGGAGACCCGGTGGGTGAGCCACAGCTGGACGCCCCTGCTGAGGGACGGGGAGGTACGGCTGGTGGTGAGCGCCATCAACGACATAACCTGGCGCAAGAAGACGGAGGAGGCGCTGCAGGCCAGCCTGGACGAACTGGAGCAGATCAACAAGGACCTCAACGACTTCACCCACGTCGTTAGCCACGACCTCAAGTCGCCCCTCATGACCATCGAGAGCTTCAGCAGCTTCCTCCTGGAGGACTACGGTGACACGCTGGACGACAACGGCCGAGACTATCTGAACAAGGTCATGGAGGCCAGCGGAAGGATGACGAGCCTCATAGACGATCTCCTAACCCTCAGCAGAGTGGGGCGCAGGTTCACGGAGTACACCCGGGTAGACATGGACAGGCTCCTGGACGAGGCCCGGGAGGACCTGGCCGCCCAGATAAGGGAGTCGGGGGCCGTGGTGAAGGTGCAGCCCATGCCCGTCATCGTGGCTCAGGAGGTGTGGGTGAAGCAGCTATTCGTCAACCTCATAGGAAACGGGTTGAAGTTCAACGAGTCGAATCCGCCCAGGGTTGAGGTCACCTACAGGGACCTGGGGGACGCCCACCTCTTCGCTGTGAAGGACAACGGCATAGGCATACCCGAGGACCAGAGGGGACTCCTATTCAAGGTGTTCCAGAGGCTGCCCACCGAGAGGGAGTACCCTGGGACCGGTGCGGGCCTCAGTATATGCAAGAAGATAGTGGAGAGCATGGGCGGAGCCATAGGCGTGGACAGCCAGGAGGGCTTCGGATCAACCTTCCACTTCACCATACCCAAAGACCTGCCTGTGAGCGGCGATCAGCCTCAGAGCGTCGACGAGTTGCACGTGGCGACCCTGGGGAAGTACCTGTGATGTGGAAAGGTAATGAGGAACCATGTTACTGATTGCAGGCGAATAATGCTTTTTACCCGTCCCTGCGTGACACAGGCGAGTATGAGCCGTTCCCGGGAGGAAGCCTGCCTTGAGTGACCGAGTCTACCATGTTCTCATGGTGGAGGACAACGCCAACCACTACAAGATCCTTCAACGGTTCATAGACAAGTCGGGCCTCATGATCCAGGTCGACCACGTCATGACGGCCCAGGAGTGCTTCAGCATCTTCCTGAAGAAGAACTACGACCTCCTCATGCTGGACTACAACCTGGAGCATTACAGTGGCCTGGGTATACTGAGGAAGCTGAACGAGCTCCAGATACTGGTGCCCATCATCATGGTGACCCAGCAGAAGGACCCCCAGACAGCCATAGAGTCCATGAAGCTGGGGGCCGTGGACTACATAATCAAGTCCAAGGAGAGCTTCAAGAGCCTCCCCGAGAAGATAGTCCAGTACGTGGAGCAGTACGAGTACAAGCTGGCCAACGACCAGGGCCAGAAGTACCGCAGGAAGACCCTCATGAGGAACCCCGAGATCAGGGAACTAGTGAAGCTGCTGCTGAAGGCTGAGGACAACGCCATCAAGCCCAAGGAGGAGACCATCCACAGCTACGAGCCCGACCACACCAGCTTCCTGGACATGACTCAGGAGGGCCTGGACAAGGTGATGCAGGTCCTAACCATAAACAAGGTTCTCATGAAGAAGCCGGTGGGGGTTAAGATGGCGTGCCCCCGATGCGAGTCGGACAACGTCAACACAATCCCCGTGTGCCCCAAGTGCGGCGGCAGGATATTCGTGAAGAACTTGGGCACGGGGGCCGACCCCGACAAGCCCTTCAAGTGCCTGGACGGCTGCGGGGAGCAGTTCGAGGAGGTGGCCATCACCTACAAGTGTAACCTCTGCCACAAGGAGTACGGCCAGAAGGAGTCCAAGTACAAGCACACCTTCGAGTTCAACGTGAACAGGCAGATCGTGGACGAGCTGAAGAGGCAGGTGAACGCCGCGGATGAGCTGGCTCAGTGGGAGCAGCAGAACCAGCAGGTGGAGCAGCACCTGGAGAACACTAAGCAGATCCAGGAAGCCATAAAGAACCAGCTTCAGGAGCTGGTTAAGCAGCAGCTGAAGAACAGCAGGTAGCCTAGGCTTTCTCAGCTGTATACATCTCGGTGGCGTTGACGGCGTCCACCAGCTTCTTTGCGTCCACCTTGGCGCCCTCCTTGAGGGTGGCCCAGGCTCGCCCCTTCTTGTGGTCCGCCCTAGCCTCTTTGACGCCCTCCACCTTCTCCAGGGCCTTCTTGACCCTCATCTCGCAGTGGGCGCAGCTCATTCCCTTGACCTTTAACTCGATTTCAGTCATGATAGTCATCTGAATATCGTGAACCGCGTATTATAAACCTGAATGGCCTCCTGTTCAGGTTTTTAATCCGCGACTACAGTTAGCCTACCGTGACAGATTCGAAGCCGCGAAACCCGGAGGGAAAAGACAGCAAGACCATGGTGATCCCTGTGAAGGGGATGCACTGCGCCACCTGTGCCCAGACCATCACAAAGAGTCTGTACAGGAGGGAGGGCGTGGTGAAGGCGGACGTCAACTATGCCACCGAGAAGGCCGTGGTGGAGTTTGACCCGGGCAGGATCAGTGTGGAGGAGATAGGGGACGCCATCCGGGAGGTGGAGTATGAGCCGGTACTCCCCTCGGACAAAGAGACGCGGCGGGAGATCACCCTCAGGATCGTGGGCATGACGTGCGCGGCATGTGTGGCGGCCGTGGAGAAGGCGTTGAAACGGGTGGACGGGGTGGAGGACGCGGTGGTGAACCTGGCCACCGAGAAGGCCTTCGTCAGGTACAACCCTCAGAAGGTGAGCATCCTGGACCTCAGGAAGGCTGTGAGGGACGCCGGGTACGATGTCAGCGAGGAGGAGGAGGTGGACGTCGCCCAGGAGGAACTGGAAAAGGTTAGGCATAGGATGCTTACGGCTTGGGCGTTGACCATCCCCATCATCCTGTGGATGATCCCGGAGATGTTCTTCGGAGTCATGTGGCCCAACATGTTCATCTTCAACGTGGGCATCACGTTGATCTCGGCGCCCGTCATTTTCTGGGTGGGGTGGCCCACCATAAGGTCGGCGTACGCGTCGGTTACTCATGGCTCGGCAAACATGGATTTACTGATAGCCATGGGTACGATCATCGCCTGGCTTACCGGGCCGGCCAGCTTCTTTTGGCCTCTCTTCAACTACGCTGGCAGCAGCACGATGATCCTCAGCTTCCACCTCACGGGCCGATACTACGAGGCCCTGGCCAAGGGTCAGAGCAGCCAGGCCATACGGCAGCTGCTGAAGCTGGAGGCCAAGTCGGCTACGGTCCTGGTGGACGGCGTGGAGGCTGAGGTTCCCGTCGGCGAGTTGAAGGTGGGGGACGTCATGGTGGTGAAGCCGGGGGAGAAGGTGCCCACCGACGGCGTGGTCGTCTTCGGTGAGAGCAGCGTGGACGAGAGCATGGCCACCGGCGAGTCGATGCCCGTAGGCAAGCACCTGGGCGACGAGGTGATAGGGGCCACGGTTAACCAGGAGGGGCTTCTCCACGTGGAGGCGTCGAGGATCGGTAAGGACACGTTCCTGGCCCAGATAGTGAAGCTGGTGGAGGAGGCCCAGGGGACCAAGGTTCCTATCCAGAAGTTCGCTGACGACGTTATCGCTGTATTCGTGCCGGTGGTCATCGTGGTGGCCGCGCTGACCTTCGTTATCTGGAACGTGTTTCCGGGTCCATTGAACGCGGTGCTGGCGTGGGGCGGCGGGTTCATCCCGTGGGTGAACACGGGGCTGCCTCAGCTGATGCTGGCCATCTCGGCCATGATCTCAGTGCTGGTCATCGCGTGCCCGTGCAGCCTGGGCCTGGCGACGCCCACGGCGTTGATGGTGGGCACGGGCATGGGTGCCCAGAACGGGATACTCATCCGCCGAGGCGAGGCCATCCAGACCATGAAGTCGGTCAAGGCCGTGGTGCTGGACAAGACGGGCACGATCACCAAGGGTCAGCCCGAGGTCACCGACATCGTGGTCACTGGTAGCCTATCTGAGGCTCAGGTCCTCAGCTACGCTGCAAGCCTGGAGATGGGCTCTGAGCACCCCCTGGCCAAGGCTGTAGTGCGAAGCGCCATGGAGAGAAAGCTGGAGCTGAGTCAGCCTGATGGCTTCCAGGCCCTGAAGGGGCAGGGCGTGGAGGGCAGCGTGGGCGGGGTGAGGGTGGTGGTGGGTAAGCCCAGCCTTCTAGGCGCCGAGCTGTCTGAGGCTCAGCAGGCCGAGTTCAGCCGCCTTCAGTCTGAGGCCAAGACCGTGGTGGCCGTGGGGGTAGACGGCGGGTTTGCGGGCATCATCGCGGTGGCTGACACACTGAAGGATGACTCCGTGGACGCCATCCGGGAGCTGGAGCGGATGGGCCTGAAGACCATCATGCTGACAGGGGACAACAAGCAGACCGCTGACGCCATCGCGGCACGCATAGGGATGAGCGAGGTCTACGCCGAGGTGATGCCTGACGAGAAGGTTCGGGTGGTGGAGGAGACTCAGGGGAAGTATGGTATGGTGGCCATGGTGGGGGACGGGATCAATGACGCGCCTGCTCTGGCTCAGGCGAACGTGGGTGTGGCCATCGGGACGGGTACCGACATCGCCATTGAGAGCGGCGACGTTATCCTGGTCCGCGGAGACCTGACGGGCCTGGTGACGGCTATAAACCTGAGCAACGCCACGTTTGACAAGATAAGGCAGAACCTGTTCTGGGCCTTCTTCTATAACGTGGTGTCGATCCCGTTGGCCGTGTTGGGCTTCCTGCACCCGGTGATAGCCGAGTCGGCCATGGCGCTGAGCAGCATCACTGTGGTGTCTAACGCGAACCTGCTGCGGAGGGCCCGCATTAAGCCTAGTTACAGGGAATAGTATAGCCCTGGTTTATAACGCATGAAATCCTGGCTACGACACCACAAAAACATGGTGCCAGGTGTTATCCTCTTGCCGTCGAGAAGGGCAGTATCTTTATGCCGTAGGCGGGGGACACCTCGAAGCTTATCAGGTCGCTTACGTTCTTGATGGCCCCCTTGAGCTTGGCCACGTTCATGGTGAGGGCCGTGCGGTCCCTGAAGGTCCTTATCTCTAGGACTATGTGGCCGTCGCAGAAGGCTCTCGTCCGGGTCAGGAGCTCGTTCTGCAGTGCGTAGGGGTGGATGGTGATTATGAAGGTCTGGCCCAACTGGTCCACAATGAACCTGCAGGTGCTGAAGAAGTCCAGGATGTCGTTCTCCTGGGCGTGGGAGAGGAGGTGGGTGATGGAGTCGAGGATGACTATGTCGTAGACGCTGGCCCTCTGCCTGATGTAGTTGGTGAGGGCTATTAGATAATATTTTGAAATCTCCTCGTTCCACTTCATGTTTACTGTGTTGAGGGCCGTGATCTTGAAGCTGCCCATTATGAACTGGTCTGTGATGCTCCAGTTGAGCCTCTCCATGTTGGTGAGGAGACCCTTGGCCGTGTCCTCCGTGGTGATGAATATGACTCTCTTCCCTGCTTTGAGGGCGCCGTAGGTTATCTGCTGGGCGAGTACACTTTTCCCCGAGTCGTTGGTCCCCTCTATGAGGGTCAGGGAGGGTAGGGGGAGGCCGCCTATCTTCCTGTCCAGCTCTGGGTTGTTGAGCTTCAGAATGTTCTCGTCTTCTTGGTTAAGGAAGCTCATGACTCAGCCCTGTTCATCTTGTTCTCTCTCGCTCTCGTCACAAGGGCAAGGAGGAGGAACAGGTGCGTGGGCTCAGTCCACTCTGAGACGGGTTTGTCCAGGTTTTTCAGCAGCGATGTGAGGAGTATCTTGTCCTCCATGTCGCTATTCATCTGCCCGATACCTAATGGTAGGGGGATGCTCCGCTTATCCTTGACCTTGTAGTTGGTGGCGGTGTGATCCATGATGTCTCGTACGACGCGTGGAGAAGCCCAGCCCTTGTACATGCCCTCCAGCAGTATCTCCTCTGCCCCCTTCTCACCGAACCTCAGCACAAGGTAGTCGGCGACTAGGCTAACGTAGGCCTCATAGTAGACCTCTCCAGGGTTCTTCGCCTCGTCTGCTCCAAGCTCAAACGAGGGCCTGTCATAGTCCCTTAGCCTCCCCCTTTTTGTTCTAAGACGATCCCCCTTCAGGTTATCTATGAGCTCCAGCACCGTGTCGTTGAGCTCCCCGACCGCCTCCTCTGTCCTTGACACCCTCTTCAGGATCATGGGCACGGCCTGCTCTGTGACTGACACCCTCTTCATGAGAGACTGCACGTTTTCCTCGATGTGTGAGATGGCGCCTCCGTAACTTGAGCCTGGCCCCTCGGCTGAGGCTGGTCCTTGAGATGGCTGCGGACCACCATAGCCTGAGGCCGGCAGAGAAGCCGGAGACGCCCCGCCTTGCGGAGCATGACCCGTGTAATGTGAATCCATTTGTTGAGAGGGTGAGGCCACGGGCTGACCAATGAGGGCCCCCATACCTGCGGACGCGGGCGCCGAAGCGACGGACCCAGCTAACTGAGCTATTGGAGGGTTGCCTCTGTCTCTCCCCTCGTCGGCCATACGCTTCTTGGCCTCCTCACGTTTCTGCTTGTTAACCTCGTCCTCGACGGTCTCAACGGCCTTGTTGACGAGCTTGTCCACACCCATGTCCCGAAGCATGTTGAAGGGGTTATCCATGTCCTGCATGAGGGCGCGGACGTCGAGCAGCGTAGACTTCATGGCTTCGGTCATGGCTCTCATCTCCTGATCCGCCTTGTCCATGCGCCTCTTGAGGTCCAGCATGTCGTTGGACATGTCTGCCTCCTCAGAGGGCAGGCCGTCGTCCAAATCTGTCTTTAGCGCGTTTAGCTCAGATTTAAGGTCCATCAATGAGTCCTTGTCCGCAGCCATCAGTCTCACGTCCCTGATTTTCATTAAAAGGTTTATAGATCACCGTTTGCTGTCTGTCTACAGATCCTCTCCCTTTGAGCCGGCGTATGTGGCCTCGATCTGGGTAAATCGTTCTCACCGCACCTGCACCCACCGTGTTCTGTTTGGGGCATTTTTCTCACCTACTTTGAAGTCAAAAAAGGGGAGGAGAACGGTAATTGATTACTCGATCACCATTACGGTGCTGTAGACCGCTGGGAGCTGACGCTCGACGGTCAGGACCGCGCCCATGGCTGGACGCATCTCTATCCTGAACTCTTCATAGGGATGCACCAGCGCGCCCGCGGGGGTCGCCTGAGTCGGGTCCAGTGTACTCCTGTCGAGTTGGTTGAAGTCAACAGTGACCCTGAACTTCTCACCCGTTTCAAGCAGGCTATCGCCGTCGCTGTTCACGCCCTTGATTGTCATCACTGTGCCGTTGCTCGCATAGATCTCGCCGTGGCACCTTGCGTTGGTGTATGTGGCCACCAGCTTGTCGCTGCTGAGGTCAACCGGCTCGTGTCCCTGGCTCAGCTTGACGTAGAAGGTCAGCTTCACTAGAGCTACATCTGTCTGCGATCCTGTAAGGTTGGCGAACTGTCCTACGATGCCGCTGTCTATGAGGATGGATGAGCTGGCCTCCGTCATGCCCGAGCTTATCACCGATTGTGCTTTCTCGGCCGTCAGGAAGCCCATGTTCAGAACCACGAAGGCGAAGGCCGCCGCCGTGATCACGAACGCCACAAGGATGATGGCTGTCTCAAGGCCCGTCATCCCACGTCGTACTTTAATGATACTTATGTGTGTCATGTGTAACTCCATTCCTTTTATAGTTCATTTTCATCGCCTCATTTCTTTTAACTAGATGTATGTTAATGAGCCCCACACACCCAAGCCGGTTTCATGTTTATTGTGGACTCATTGCCTGAAAAATCAGTTCAAGATTACTCAGAAGATCGTTATCTGCTATGCATCCATATTATGACGTGAAAAATTACTCCAAATTGATGTTGTAGAATGATATATACAAAAATTGTTAAATATGGTTTACAATTAATCATATCCACTATCTGAGGGGGGTTAATGAGCACTAGGAGATCCCGCTTCGAGATCTACGTAGATGTCTTATCGGAGATCAAGAACGGCTCCAACAAACCCACCCAGATCATGTACGCGGCAAACCTGTCATGGCGCCCCCTCCAGGATATACTCAGGAGCCTGGTGAGCCAGGGCCTCATATCCGAGATCGAGGAGGAGATCAAGGACAAGAGGACCAAGGTCCAGTTTGATCTCACCATGAAGGGGGAAAACGTGGTGCGCTACTACAGTAAAGCCAAGAGCCTCGTCGAGATCCAGGGACCGGAAGAACACGAGAAATAGCTAGATCTCTATGTCTCCGCACACGATATAATCCTGGTGTACGCTCAACTCCTTAGACAACCAGCTTCGAGTGTACTGGGGCTCCAACTCGTAGACGCGGGCCAAACCTCCCTCTATGTCATCCTCGCACACGTTTTTAGAGAAAAGATCGAGGCCGATGGACAGCCGGTAGGTCAAAGGTTTTTCACTGACAGGTATGCCTGTGACATCCTTCGGCACCTCTTCCCTGTACTCGTATATCTTCAAGCCCACGTTTGCTGAGACAACGAACGTGAAGTTGACAAGGTCGAAACACACAAGATCCACTTCGTTCAGTCTCCTCCTGAACTCGGGCCAGTCTTTCAGGACGATCTTGTGGGGTGGGGACTCGGATGAGCCGGACCGACTTGATTCGAGGCGGCTCTGGTTCTCGGATATGACGTCCTCAGCCCGAGAGATCAACGTATCCAGGGATTTCTCGTGATCCTTCAACACGTTGATCAGGAAGTCCATTACCTCAACCCTGTCATATTGGCTCATTTTTTCCCACCATCTTGTTTGAAGATTCCCTGTGCTCGTTGTTTTTAAAGAAAGTAGAGAGTGAGACACATAACAATGAATTTTATGATCAATCAGGTAATAAGATGCATAACTTGGTTATATAACAGAGTTCATCGATATTGCTCCATCATTGACGCCGCTGTCTACCCCGTTTTCATGAACTCCCTCAGCAGGATCGTCGCGTAGCCCCCCATGGGCAACGTGAAAACCAGTCTAACGCCCTCAGAGACCTCCCCGTAGGACACGTCAGGCAGCAGCCTGCCCAGCCTCCTGGTCCCCTTCACCCTGTTCCGCCTGAGCTGCTCCTCTGTGAGGCCTGACTCCGCCAGAATCTGGTTCTCCAGTTCGGCTGCCTCCTGCTCCGGCTTACGCATCTTGTACCCGTACATGGGGGCAGTGAAGCTGATCTCCTTCGCCTCGTACCTCTTCTGCTCCACATCCAGGTCGCTCACCGTGAACAGACCCCCCGTGTCATGCTTCTTAGCCACGTCCCCCAGGAGCAGCCTACCGAACAGCCCTCGCCTCACCCTCTCAGCCAGGTACCTGTTGCACATGTGGCTCTGGTAGCTAGATAGCAGGAACCTGTTGAGCCACCGGTCACGTATCCTCTTCCGCCCCTGAAGTATCTCCCACCCGGACCTGATGTTGTCTCCGTCCTCACCGGTTCTCTGCTCCCCGTAGTAGTTGGGTAAACCTACCTGGTTTAACCGTGTGGCGATCCTGGTCATTCTCTCCAGCACCAGGGCCATGGGCTCCTCAAGCTCCGTGATGACCACTGTAAACCTGTTACCTTTGAGGTGCCCTGACCTCAGCTTGTTCACATGATAGTTGGCCCAGTTCACCTTCACCTTCAGCCGATCCTCTATCAACTGCGAGGCCTTACCTGGCGCCATGGGCCTGTTCTGGAGGTGGACGCTGAAGGTCTGCGACGTAACCGCGTTCCTGTCCTTGAGGCCGGCCTTCCCGACGTTCTCAGGCTTCAACTCGAATAGCTCCGCCAACCCGATCTGAACATCCCTGGTAGTCATGTTGGTCTTAGTCAAGTTGACGTAGAGGTGCTCGCCGATGCCGATGGGCTCGTAGAGAGGTATCTCGTCCACTATGAAGTACTCTGGCTTAGCTTTGATGACCCCGCCCACCCCCGGGAGATCACCGGTTATGTAGGGGAGGGCGAGGTCTATCTGAGGTAGGTCCGTCATCTGTATGTTCCGGTCACTGGCTCTGGGGGCTCCACTTGGGTATCGTCCATGGGAGACTCTTTCCCTGGACGTACGCCTTCAGGGGCTCCCTGTAGGGGAACAGGGCCGCGACTCCGCCTGTGTGGAGGAACACCACGTTGTCCTTCTTGGTGAGCTTCTTCTTCCTGGCCAGGTCGATGAGGCACGCCGCCGCCACGGCCGTGTAGACCGGGTCGATCATCATGCCCTCCGTATCGGCCAGCATCTTCACTGCCTCGGCCTTGCCCTCCGACATGAAGCCGTATCCGCCGCCAGCGTACTCGTTGTAGACGACCACGTCGTCGTCTAGGAGTGAGAAGTCTAGCTCAAACTGTTTCTTTGAGTCCAGTGTTATCTCCTTGACCTTATTGGCCTGCGCCTCTTTTTCATTCGGGCTCGTCATGGCTCCGATGACCTTGATGCCCGCGTTAAAGGCCTTAGCCCCCGCTACCAGGCCCGCTTGGGTGCCTCCGCTGCCTGTGGCGTGCACCAGGTGGCTGAACTGGATCCCCTGGTCGGCCTGCTGGTATGTCAGCTCCAGCATGGCGTTGATGTACCCCGCCGCCCCGAGGGCTATGGAGCCTCCAACCGGCATGTAGTAGGGGTTGTAGCCCTTGTCCTTGAGCTCCTTCATGGATGCGTCTATGGTGGGCCTCGTGTCCTCAGGCCTCACCACCAGTACCTCTACCCCCATGAGCCTGTGGAGGAGGTGGTTGCCGTCCCAGGACTCGCCGTCGTAGCCCTTACTCGGCCCCGTCTTGATGAGCCTGATCTTCATTCCCAGCTTCACGGCCGCGGCCGCCGTCTGGGTGCACCAGTTGCTGTGGAACCCCGCGTGGGTGACTATGTAGTCGGCCTTCTTCTCCAAGGCATCACCCATGAGGTACTCCAGCTTCCTGGCCTTGTTGCCTCCGAAGGCTAGGCCCGTGAGGTCGTCTCTCTTCACCCATATCCTGGGTCCGCCCAGCTTCTTGGTGAGGTTGGGCAGGTACTGCAGGGGCGTCGGAAGGGACGCCAGCCTTGCTCTTGGTAGTGCGCTGAACTTCATGTAATACGCCTGGGGTAATGGTGGCTTGGGGTGCTTAATACTTTGATCTAGGAGGAGAGGTACTCCCGCTCCTTGTCCTCCAGTTCGAGCCAATCGTCGATGGCGTCGGCGGTCTCCTGGCTCCCCCTGTATATGATCCTCAGCAGGGGCATCGTCTCCGTCACGGCCTCCTGTGTCGAGGTGTGGGTTCTCTGGGCCAGCTTCTCGGCCACCGCTCTCATCTTCCGTCGGTCGTGGTAGGTCGTGATGTACCTCCACTTGACCTGGGGCTCCCTGAGGTAGGGCACCACCCACACGTTCTGGCCGTACACCCACTTGCCGCCGATGCCCCTCATGTGAGAGTTGAGGGCCCCCCACTTGTCTCTGCCGAGCCACCGCGCGGGGTTCACGACGATTCCCTCCTTCTCCTCGCTGGTCTGGAAGCTGCTCAGAGGCAGCCCAGCCCGCAGTATGGCCTGCTGCACCTGCTTCATGAGGCCCAAGCCCTTGCTCTTCTTCCTGACGAAGGCGACGCCCCCCGTCATCAGGTTAAACATGTACTTCAGCATCCTGTAGTCGGCGCTCCTCGCCCTGTTCTGGTACACGTCGGCCTTGGCCAGTACCTCCAAGGCCTCCAGCCTTTCCTCCGGGTCGTCAATTATGAGGGGCAGGTTCTCGTAGACCCAGTCGAAGAGGTCCTCGTAGGGGATCATGCTCTGGCTTATGGTCTGCCTGGCCTCCAAGAGGCTGGTGGCGGAGAATATCTTGTTTATCAGGTTGGGGGTGGTATCCTGCCTGTCCCTGTCCTTCATCCAGGACACGTCCTCAGGCTCCACCCGGGTTCTGCCCCGCGCCACCGTTTCCAGGTCGTTGATGGCCGAACGGAGGTCTCCTCCGCTCTTCATTGCCAAGGTCTCCAGCGCTTCAGGGTGGACGGTTACGCCCTGCTCCTTGGCGATGGTTTCCAGCGTCTCGTACACGTCGCTGAAGGGCACGGGCTGGAACTCCACCAAGACTGCCTTGTCTAGGAGGGGCCTGAACTTGTCCTGCATATTCTCCCCCACGGTGGTGGCCACCATGACTATGGGGCTCACGGTGACCTTCAGCAGGTCTGAGATGGCCGTTATCCCCCCTCGGTCCTTTTGGCCGCTGACCCCCTCCATCTCGTCAAGCAGGATCATCCGGCGCTGGCCGAAGACGTTCACCGTCTGCCCAGAGGCTTTCCCGATGTACTCATCTATCTGGGTCTTGCTCCGGCTGTCGCTGGCGTTCACCTCCATGAGGTCGAAGTTTTGTTCCTTGGCCAGAGCCTGGACGGCGCAGGTCTTGCCTATACCGGGGGGTCCGTGGACGAAGGCCGCCCTCTTCTTCGGGGGGCCCTTCTCCCAGCTCCTGAGCCACTTCTCCAGTTGGTCCACGGCCTCACTGTTGCCTATGATTTCCTCTTTGGATTTGGGCCTGTACCTGTAGGTCCAGGGCTGGTCTGCGCTCACCTTATTTTTTCACCTGCTAGTGCCAGGTGGGCCAGGAGGGTGCTGAGCTGTATCTCAGGGCGGGCCCCCTGGGTGAGTCTAAAGTCCACCTCGCCCACAGTGTCGCTGAGCTTCACCTTCCACTCCTCGGAGATGCCCGTGTGCCTCATGAGCTCGCTGTAGGTCATCCTGATGATGTCATCCGGCGCCAAGCCCTGGTCTATGAGGAGCTCTCTCAGGATGTCCCTGGACTCCATGAAGCCTCCGTCCAGGGCCTTCTGGATCATGGCGCGGACCCTCTCGGGGCTCACCTTGCCAAGCACCTCGTACACTGTTACGTCGTCGATGGCGCCCTTTTTTGCTGCAGCGGCTTGCAGAAGATTAGTGGCCTTCCTCAGGTCTCCTCCGCTGGCCTGGTGCAGGGCGTCGTATCCCTCATCCAGCACCTCCAAGCCCTCGTTGTCTGCTATGTGCTTGATCCAGGCCTTGGCGTCCCGCTCATCGAGGGGGCTGAACCTAAATATACTGCACCGGCTCTGTATCGGGTCAATTATGTTCTCGCTGTAGTTGCCGATGAGGCAGAAGCGGCAGGTCCTGGTGTATATCTCCATGGTGCGGCGGAGGGCGTGTTGCGCGGCCGAGGTCAGGCTGTCAGCCTCATCCATTATGAGTATCTTGAAGCTGACGGGGCTGGCTATGGCTGCGGTTCGCGCAAAGTTCTTCACCTTCTCCCTGATGACGTCGATCCCTCTCTCGTCGCTGGCGTTGAGCTCCAGAACAAAGTTCCTGTACCCCGGCCCGTATAGGTCTCTGGATAGGGCCAGGATGCTTGTGGTCTTCCCCACGCCGGCTGGGCCCACGAGGAGGAGGTGGGGCAGGTTCTTCTCCTCCACGAAGCTCTTGAGCCTGCCCACTATCTCCTTCTGGTTGACTATCTCGTCCAGGGTCTTGGGACGGTACTTCTCAGCCCACATGCCGCTGCTCAATGCGCTCACGTCACACCTAGTAACCGGGTGCCCGGTTTTTATGTCCTTCTAAACCGGTTGCTCGGAGGGAGACGCCTGTAAGTGGGCTATCCGTGACGGCCTCAGGCTGAGAGATCGAGGAAGGAAGAGTTCAACACGACCTCAATGGCCTTAACGATCTCCATTAACTCGCATTTGGCGCACTTCTCATCGGTCCCCTTGGCCATGTCAAGGTAATCTCGTATCACTGTAACCTGATCCCTGGCGTTCACGGCCTGGGTGAGCCTTCGAGCCAGGGTGTACATGGCTTCGCTGTCAGACTCCAGGAACTGACGGAGCTCGGATGGGATCATCCTGTATGTCTCGGCGTCCCGAATGCTCTGATTAATGACATTCGCGTACGAGATCATTTCCGAATAAGTGATCTCGTCTTCTGGTTTATGTTGCCCGATGACAGATGAAACGCTCTCAAAGACAGGCGGATCAATGGCCCTCAGTAATTGAAGCCAGTCCTCCTTTCTCAAATCCGCCAATCTGTCCGCTAACACACTGGGGTTTATGCACACACCACCCAGGGCACTATTTCACTACATTTTGAAACTTGTATCTGGCATTATTTAATATAATCGGCCTTCAACCATTTTTTTTATGTTTTTCCAAATAGTTCACTTCATTTATTAATAGAAATCTCTTTCTTAGCAGCATTTAATATGAATTTTTAGACATTCTCAACAAATGTTACATTCGCCTATCTGATGAGATTGGCTAAATGTAGCTGGTAAAGCACGTGAGAGCAGGTCATAACATTCTAGGGGCATTTAGGCGGATGTCCTGAACTAGGGCATTTGGCGCTGAAGTAGCTGCAGCAAGCTTGGTTTGCCGACGGCTCCCACTACTTGCCCGGCCGCCCTGCCTCCCTTGAAGACGATGAAGTTTGGGATGCTCATGACGCCGAACTGGGCCGCCGTCCTCTGGTTCTGGTCCACGTTCAGCTTGGCCACGTAGGCTCTGCCGCTCAGCTCGGAGGCCACCTGCTGCACAGCGGGGGCCATCATCCTGCAGGGGGCGCACCACTCGGCCCAGAAGTCCACCAGGACGGGCTTATCGGTCTCGGCAAGCGCCGCGTGGAAGCTGGCGTCCGTTAGCTCGTTGACCACCCCCGACTTCAGGAGGGTTGCCCTAGGCGGCTTGGCGCTCACCATGCGCCTCAACATGTCCTGCTTTATCTTCTCCAGCTCGTCGTCTGCGCTCATTTCACGGGCTTCTCGGGAAGGGCCGGTTAAGAACCCTTCCCAGACGGGGCATGAGCAACTTTATTATTTTAGGCTGCGTAGAAGGTTGCCGCAAGCCTTGACTGAGGAGAACGTATTTTCGCAGCTCTGCCGCCCAGTGAGGAGGCTGGTGGAGGAGAAGGGCTTCGTGGAGCCCACGGAGCCCCAGAGGCGGCTCATCCCCCTCATACTGGAGGGTAAGAACGTTCTCCTGATATCCGCCACGGCCACTGGGAAGACGGAGGCAGCGGTTCTGCCGGTGCTCCACCAGTTCCTGCTGAGCGGCGGCAGGCAGCCGGGGATAAGCATCATATACATCACCCCCCTGAGGGCGCTGAACCGGGACATCATGGACAGGATGACCTACTGGTGCAACAGGCTGGACATGAGGCTGGGTGTGCGCCACGGGGACACTAGCCAGAGGGAGCGCAGCTACCTAAGGCGCAGCCCCCCGGACATGCTCATCACCACACCCGAGACGCTGCAGGCTGTACTCCAGGGACGCACCATCAAGCAGCACCTGAAGACGGTGAGGTGGGTCGTCGTAGACGAGATTCATGAGTTGGCCGACAACAAGCGGGGCAGCCAGCTGAGCCTGGCATTGGAGAGGATAAGGGCGGTGGCCGAGAACCCCATCCAGTTCATAGGCCTCAGCGCCACCATAGGCAGCCCCGAGAGGGTGGCCCAGTTCCTGGTGGGCGCCGAGAGACCCGTGGAGATAGTGCAGGTCTCGGCCCTCAGGGATACCCAGCTGGACATAGTGTACCCTAAGCCCGACGCCGAGGACTATGAGCTTGCGCGTAAGCTTTTCACTCACCCCGAGGTGGCTGTCAGGCTCAAGGTTATGAAGGAGCTCATAGAGCAGCACGACACCACCCTCATATTCACCAACACCAGGAGCACCAGCGAGGCCCTCACAAGCCGTTTCAACGTGTGGGACACGGATTTCCCCCTCAGCATCCACCACGGCAGCCTGGCCAAGACCAGCAGGATAGCCACAGAGAAGGGGCTCAAGTCGGGGGACCTGAAGACCGTCATCTGCACCAGCAGCCTGGAGCTGGGCATAGACATAGGCAGGATAGACCTGGTGATCCAGTACAACAGCCCAAGGCAGGTGACCCGGTTACTGCAGCGGGTGGGCCGCAGCGGCCACAGCATAGAGGAGATCAGCAAGGGCGTCATAGTGGCCATGAACAGCGACGACGCCCTTGAGAGCATGGTCATCTGCCGCCGCGCCCTGAAGGAGATCATGGAGCCCCTGCAGGTGCCCGAGAAGCCCTACGATGTGCTGGTGAACCAGCTGATAGCGGAGCTCATGCAGAGGAGCAGGCTGTACTTCCTCCAGGCCAAGAACCTTTTCGACCACGCGTACCCCTACGAGAGTCTCACAGAGGAGGACGTGCTCAAGGCGGCCAGGTACATGCACGACAGGTTCCCCAGGCTGGCGTGGCTCAGCGAGGAGGACGAGGTGATGATCAAGCCCAGGGGTAGCAGGAAGACCATGTACAGGTACTTCTTCAACAACCTGAGCATGATCCCGGACGAGAAGGACTACCTCATCGTGGATGTGGACGAGGACGCGCCGGTGGGCATCCTCCAAGAGGCTTTCGTTGCGGAGTACGCGAAGCCGGGGGTCAAGTTCACCCTCAGGGGCAGCCCCTGGAAGATACTCAACGTCCACAACGACAAGATATACGTGCGGGCCGAGGACGACCCCACAGGCGCCATACCCAGCTGGGTGGGAGAGCAGATACCTGTGCCCCTGGAGGTAGCCATGGAGGTGGGGGAGATCAAGGGCACGGTGGAGGCGGCCGTCAAGGAGGGCGTCGGCCTCGACAAGGTGGCCAGCGAGCTCCAGTACAGGTACCCGGCCAACATACAGACCATAAAACGGGCCCTGGCTGAGGTGGTGGACCACGCGGAGGCGGGCTACCCGGTACCCACAGACAAGAGGGTGGTGCTGGAGGACTGGGAGGACAACGTCATCATCCACGCCAACTTCGGCAGCCTGGCCAACAGGACCCTGGCTCGGGTGGTGGGCCACGTCATTAGCGAGGACACCGGGTACCCTGTGGGGGTCCAGCAGGACACCTACATGATCATAACTCAGACCGTGGGGAGCGTCGACAGCCAGTATGTGGCCCGCCTGCTACGGAGCCTGGCCAACAGCAACATGGACCAGGTGATAAGGGATGCCGTCACCAAGACGGGGCTATTCAAGAAGAGGCTCATCAACGTGGCCAGGAAGGCCGGCGCCCTCAGCAAGTTCGCCAACTTCAGCAACATAACCCTGGGGCGCCTCATGAAGAGCTTCGAGGGCACCATCATCTTCGAGGAGGCCATGAAGGACACCCTCAGGCAGGACCTGGACGTGGATGCCACCTCCGACCTGCTCAGGAGGATGGCCGACGGCGAGATCGAGGTGGTGGTCCTGGAGACGGGGGGCGAGGTGAGCCCCCTGGGGAAACTGGGCGTGGACAGCATCAGCATGAAGACCGACATAGTGCCCCCGGAGAAGATGACCCGCATAATCCTGGAGTCGGCTAAGGCAAGGATATACAACGAGACCCGTATCCTGGCGTGCCTGGGCAAGAGGGACTGGCTTGAGGAGAGGCAGGCGAAGGAGTACCCAGAGAAGATAGTTTGTCCCATATGCGGCTCAACGGAGGTGGGGGTCTTCGATAGGTCTTACGAGGAGACGGCTGAGCTCCAGCAGACCACCAAGAGGAGCAGCCGGGAGCCCCCGCACTGGTGGACGCGTGGCGTCGACGCATCCAAGCTGGTGTCCATGTACGGGCGCAGGGCGGCCATAGTAGCCTCGGCCAAGTACGTGGACCTCACCGAGGCGTGGGATATCCTGGCTCAGACTGAGGGGGAGACGGATGAGTTCTTTGAGCGGATTGTTGAGGCGGAGCGGGAGGCTCTGCGGAAGCGGTTCATGTAGCCTCGTTTTATGGGTGTGGGTGCGTTTGGTGTAGGGGTTATTTATGGCTGTCTAATTGGCTTTGAAATGTACGAATAGGCTTTTTGAGCCTACAAGATCCGTTGGGAATTACTTTTCAAACGTGTTTATCCTCAATGCATTTATTATTACTTTGCAAGTTCGTTAATGGAGAATTGTATGGGAAACAAAGAAGTTTATGATGCCGTCAAATCCATATTCGGCGCGTATGGCAAGTTCATTAAAGACGTAGCAGACGAGATCGGCTGGGAAAAAACTCTCGAAATCTACGCCAAGACAGGAGAACGGGAAGCAAGTCAGATCATTCAATTCTTAAAGACTCATGAATCGGATACACGTCTAAACGAGTGGGCGGAGGAGTATCCGAGATTCTTTAACTCATATGGGTGGAAGATGGATGCTTCTGCCACCCATGATTATATCGAATATACGATACATAGATGTCCTTGCTTTGATGGGTTTCTTATGGCGGGCCTAAGCAGAGAAGAGATTAATAGGCTATGTAAGGCAAATCACGCAGCTCAAGATCATTTGATTAAAAAAGAGTTACCCGGGGCGAGCTTTAC
>Ga0068714_10002214_pt1 | contig 25701 bp, 27 predicted proteins | sample MTBNYHSulfiMetaG_FD_62988 | JGI IMG/M metagenome (GOLD analysis project Ga0068714, IMG submission 62988) | Enrichment culture microbial communities from rom New York Harbor, USA that are MTBE-degrading - MTBE-NYH (New York Harbor Sulfidogenic)... | ecosystem: Environmental > Aquatic > Marine >... | reverse complement strand
TGACGGCTCCTTGTTCAGAGTATGGGGTGTTGGAGAAGCGATAGGTTGCGTGTCCCCCCTCGCAGGAGACGGCATCGTGCCGGGTATGAAAAGCGTGCGGATCCTCCTTGCCCATTGGGATGATCCGGAGGGTTACACCACAGCCGTTCTGAAGGAATTCGATTGGATGAAAGGAGAGCGGCAGGTGATCGATAAACTTCTTAGCGCGTCTTCCCTGGGCATCAAGGATGCCTGGGTCCTCCGGAAAAACTCGAAGAGGATGGCTCTGCAGGTCGGTCTAAAGGAGGCTATGCGGTTTTTGAAGGCACTTCGCAAGGGGCAGAAGACAGAAGACACAATAAGGAATACGGGAGAATGGAAGACGGGAATACAGGAATAATGGAAAAATCAGATTGAATCCGGAGAACGGTTGGCAATTCTACCGTCACTCCATTACTCAGGATTTTCATGGGCAAATATTCGGGCGTTGAAACCGCAAATCGTTTTTTTTCAGGGACGGGATCGAGCTATGACCTCATCGTCAACCTATTCACCCTGGGGTTTGACCTGTGGTGGAAAGAAAGAATCCTGAAAAAGATTCCTGCCCGTCCCTCCCACATCGTTGATCAGGCTTGCGGCACGGGCATTTTGACGCTGAAAATCGCGCAACGGTTCCCATCCTGCCGGGTTACGGGAGTGGAACTGAGGGACGAGTATCTCGACATTGCCAAATCTAAAGCAGCCGCCATGAAGGTGAAAAACGTGGAGTTCCTTCTCGGAAGAGCGGAAGACATTCTGGTTGACGGCCCGGTGGACTGCATCACGTCCTCCTATCTCGCCAAGTACGCCGAACTGGACCTCCTGATCTGCAATGCCGGAACTATGCTGCGTCCTTCGGGCGTGATGGTCATTCACGATTTCACCTACCCTCGAGGTTCGCTCTTCCCCAGGCTGTGGGAGTTCTATTTTACGATCCTCCAGCGTGTCGCATCCATGAGATTTCCCGAGTGGAAGATTGTGTTTTTCGAGTTGCCGGGATTTCTGAGGCAGACCAGGTGGCCGTCGGAAGTCCTTGCCGGACTCCAGGCAAACGGATTCACTCGCATCCGCTCCGAATCCCTGACATGGGGTACTTCGGCGATCGTCACAGCGGTCAAGGGGAGGTTGAAAGGCGGAACAGCACGAGCCCCAGGCCCAGCATTATGACCCCGAGGCTGATGCTCTTGAGAATCGTTTCGTATCTCACCATCAATGCCTCCTCAATCTGATCGAGGCCAGTCCCGCGCTTCTTGAGAGCTTTATAAGGACGGGATGCCTTGATTTCCACCAGGCTGAAAAGCGCCATGGCCAAAGACACGGGAAGAACCGTGAAAGAAATGGTGTTGGTCTGAATCACGTATCCTGCTGCAACGGGAATGAATCCCCAGGAAAAGGCAAACCATATGTCGGTGTGAAATCGTCCCTTGAACCACTCGAGGTTGTAGGCGAATACGAAGAAGCCCTCAAGGACGGCGATGACCGAAAGATAGGGCACGAAGCGTACCATGTAGTATATGGCGAGGAGATAAGCGGTTCCAAGGGAAAGCGCCGCCGCGGTCCACAACTGCCGCTTCGTAAGAAGTTCACCCCAAGGTTTGTTCACCCCGCCGCCCAGTGCGTCCAGGGCGTGAGCGCCTATGCCTAATCCAAGAAAATATATCAAGGCACCGGCGGCTGCACGATCCCAGTGAACGGACTGGGCCAGCATGCTTCCGACGGTTGAAAAGGAGATGACCATCCCGGTGTATGGGAGAAACAGGAGGCCGACCGCAGTGCGGAATCGGGGAGATCCGAATCGAGGAACAAACCATTCCGATCCTCTGTCCCCTTTCGACGGATCGGTCGCCACAACTCACTCCCCGTCAGGGCGGAAAAAACTCTCTTTGACGCCGGGATTCAGCTCTATCTCGCTGAAAACAATCCTCCTTTTGGGAGATCCTCCAGGCGCAGCCTCCCGGATTTCCGTGGGAAGCCATGATTCCTTTTCGATCACGAACGTGTAGTGGGTGTTCTCACCCTTTCGAAAGAGGTCCTCGGACAGGACTTCCACGACGATGGAACGCTCTTCCTCCGATATCTCCAGGAGGCCGCGCCGGCCCTCGCTCATGCACCTCTCGATGTTGCGTATCAGGAGTCCAAGGTCGGTCTGATCCACCCTCTGCCCTGAAGGATCTGCGAGCAGGATGTTGTCCGGGGCCACATGAAAGTCGAGGAAGCGCCATCCCCAGGGCCTTAAAAAGACCTTTCCATCCTTGGCGGGATAGACAACGATGGTGCCGCCGTGCGGTTTGTGAAAGTCGATGCGAATTTGATTCGGCCTCTTGTAGGTGTATGTGAACCTCTCTTCTTTCCATGCCCCCTCGTCAGCAGGCTTCGTAATCTCCACTTCCATGCGGTAATTGTCAACTTTGCTGTAGGCAAGTTCCATGTTGCGGACAATCTCCTGGGGATCGATTCCCTCGGCGGCGAATGAAAGGGTCGCCAAAAGAGCAAGAAAAATTGCAGAGTTCATTCCCATTCGATAGTGCTCGGAGGTTTGGAAGATACATCATACACGACGCGGTTGACGCCCCTGACTTCATTGATGATCCGGTTGGAAATGCGGGCCAGGATTTCGTAAGGGACCCGGGTCCAGTCGGCCGTCATCGCATCCAGGCTGTCCACGATTCTGAGCGCCACCACGTTCTCATAGGTGCGCTCGTCTCCCATCACGCCTACGGTCTTGACGGGAAGGAGTACGGCGAAAGACTGCCACACTTTCTCGTATAAATCGGCCCTCCTTATCTCCTCCAGGAGGATCGCATCGGCCGACCTCAATATTTCAAGCCTCTCCTGTGTAATCTCGCCCAGGATCCTCACCGCCAGGCCCGGCCCCGGGAAGGGCTGGCGCATCACGATCTCCCGTGGGAGACCCAGTTCCATCCCCACCTGCCGCCCCTCGTCTTTGAAAAGCTCTCTCAGCGGCTCCACCAACTGGAGATTCATGATCTCCGGCAACCCGCCGACGTTGTGATGGCTCTTGATGGTCGCGGAAGGCCCCTTGAAGGAGACGCTTTCAATAACGTCCGGGTATAGAGTCCCCTGCGCCAGGTACTTTGCGCTCCCCAATTCCTTGGCCTTTTTTTCGAAAACTCCGATAAACTCCCTGCCGATGATTTTCCTCTTTTCTTCCGGGTCTACCACTCCTTCGAGCTTCAGAAGAAAATGCGCTGAAGCATCCACACTGTGAAGATTGACGTGATAGAGGTCCCGGAAAAGTTCCATTACCTCCTGCACCTCTCCTCGCCTCAACAACCCGTTATCCACAAAAATACAGGTCAACCGGCTACCGACGGCTTTGTGAAGCAGAACCGCGGTGATGGTTGAATCCACCCCGCCGGAAACCCCGCAAATGACCCTTTCTTTGCCGATCCTTTCTCTCAGATCCTTGACCGTCCTCTCCACAAAGGAGCTCATGGTCCAAAGAGGTTCGCAGCCGCAGATCCGGAAGAGGAAATTCTTGAGAATTCGCCTTCCGTTCGGGGTGTGGGCGACCTCCGGATGAAACTGAACCCCGAAAAGCTTTCTCGAAGGATCAGCCATGGATGCAACAGGGCTGTTCTTGCTGCTTGCCAGAACCTTGAAGCCTTGGGGCATCTCGTCGATGCGGTCTCCATGACTCATCCACACGATTTCCTGTTTCTGCCGGTTGAATCCGTGAAAAAGGGTTCGGGTATCCCTTATCGCGATGTAAGCGTTTCCGTACTCCCTTTCAGCGGCTTTGGCCACCTTGCCCTTGAGGATGTAGGTCATGTATTGCATGCCGTAGCAGATTCCCAGGACGGGTACGCCGAGGCCTAGAAGGTCTTTGTCGGGCAAGGGCGCACCCTTGTCGTAAACGCTCGACGGTCCGCCTGAAAGGATGATGCCCCTGGGGTCGAAGGCCTTTATTTTTTCAAGATTCAGGCTGAAAGGATGGATCTCGCAGTAAACCCTTGACTCTCTTACCCTTCTTGCGATGAGTTGGGTGTACTGAGAGCCGAAGTCAAGAATCAGAATCTTCTCTGAATAGATGTCCTTGGCCATCGGGTCATTCGAGTCTGTAATTCGGCGCTTCCTTGATGATGATAACATCGTGCACGTGGCTTTCCCTGAGACCCGCCGCGGTGATCTGCATAAATCTCGCTTTGCTTCTCAGTTCTGCAATGTTTCTTGATCCGAGATACCCCATGCCCGCTCTCACTCCGCCCACGAGCTGGTAGATGGTCTCCGCCAGGGGTCCCCTGTACGGGACCCTGCCCACAATTCCTTCGGGAACCAGCTTCTTGTCCGTGACTTCTTCCTGGAAATATCGATCCCTGCTTCCTTCCTTCATCGCCTCGATCGAACCCATGCCGCGGTAGACTTTGTAGGTGCGGCCCTGGAAGAGAATCGTTTCTCCGGGGCTCTCCTCGGTGCCGGCAAAAAGGCTCCCGATCATGACCGAATCGGCCCCGCCGGCCAGGGCTTTGGTAATGTCGCCCGAGTACTTAATGCCGCCGTCGGCAACGATCGGAATGTCCCACCTCGCTGCTTCTTCGGCGCAATTCAGAATCGCCGTCATCTGAGGAATGCCGATTCCGGCCACAATCCTTGTCGTGCAGATGGACCCCGGCCCTACCCCCACCTTCACGGCATCGGCGCCCGCTTCGATGAGGCACTTCACGCCTTCCGCCGTAGCTACGTTCCCCGCCACCAGGTCGAGGCGGGGAAATTTCCGCTTCAGGGTTTGCACACACTCAATCACCCCCTCTGAGTGTCCGTGCGCGGTGTCCACGACCACCACGTCGACATTGGCGGCCACCAGCCTTTCCACCCTTGGCTCCGTGTCGGGGCCCACGCCCACGGCGGCGCCTACGCGCAAACGGCCCAGCTCGTCCTTGCAGGAATGGGGATATTTCTTGATCTTCTCGATATCCTTGATTGTGATGAGCCCCACGAGTTTGCCCTGGTCATCGACAACAAGAAGCTTCTCGATTCTTCTTTCATGGAGAATTGCTTTCGACTCCTCCAGGGTAATACCGGGCTTGGCGGTGGCCAGGTTTTCCTTGGTCATGACCGCTTCCACAGTCTGGTTCAGGTTTGACTCGAACCTCAGATCACGGTTGGTGATGATGCCCACGAGGTTTCCGTTCTTCACCACCGGCACGCCTGATATCTTGTACTTGCTCATGATGTCTAGGACTTCGTGGAGCTTTCTGTCGGGCTCTATGGAGATGGGGTCGACAATCATGCCGCTTTCCGACTTCTTCACCTTTTCGACCTCGAGGGCCTGCCTTTCGATGCTCATGTTCTTGTGCACAAAACCGATGCCGCCCTGCCTGGCAAGAGTGATTGCAGTTGCCGCCTCTGTCACCGTGTCCATGGCCGCACTGACAATAGGTACGTTCAAGGGAATATTCCCGGTCAACCGTGTTCTGACGTCAGCCTCACCGGGAAGGACGGCCGAGTGGCCCGGCACCAGAAGCAGATCGTCAAAAGTGTATCCTTCCTTGAATTCTCTATTCGTCATTCATAGCCTCCTGTTGGTCGAGAAAGGAACGGAATGTAGGGAAGTTATCAGAGGGATGTCCCTTTTTCAAGGGATAAAAAGGCGACCTTGATCATGGGGCGGCTCTCTTACTCTTGACCCGGAAGAAAAATTTCACTGCCAGGAGCCGAACTTCTCCCAGAATTCCTCGTCCACCCTTTTCCAGTGGGGCCCGAACTTGCGGTCATAATAGGCCGCGAACCTGTCAAACCAGCGCCACCAGAAGCTCTTGCCCTGCTCCTTTGCTTCGAGAACATCACTGAGGTAGAGGGCGATCTCGCTCATCTTCTCCTTGGGCACAAAGTAGGCGGCCCCCTTTTTAAAGGACTTCACCGTGTCACGGGGGCTCAGTGCGTGAGCGGTGAGCATCACGGAGACTACGTCTCCTCTGCCGGCGATCTCCAGAAGCCTGTACCCGTCCACTCCCATGATGTCGAGGATTGCCATGTCGAAGTATTCGCTTTCGAGAAGCTCCCTGGCTGCGTCAAAACTCTTGGCCTTCACTACTTCGCACATGGGCAGAAGAGACTCCAGGGTATCCAGCACGTCGGGCTCATCGTCGACGATGAGAACGCGCTTGTTTTTCAAGAGATCCACGTTCATAATCCATTCCCCTTTATCAATCATCCCCTCCTCCTGCGCCGGAAAAGATACTGTACGGAAGAGAGTTCGGAACAGCGCAACAAGGCGGCAATTATAAAATAAACCGTTCCCCCGATCAAGATCGTGGCGCATAGTTTCGGGCCGAGCCGCAATATGGAAGGCTCGCCCGCCCCCTTAAGCCACCAGATGTGGAGGCAAAACACGGCCAGCGCCATAATCAAAGAGGCGATCAGGCTCTTGAAAGCCCCGCGAAGAACGGACCTCAGGTCTAAGATGCCCTTTCTCTTCTCGAGTATGTAGACAAGAATCATGAACTGGAGAGTGGATGCCAGCGACAGCGCAAGGGCCAATCCGCCGTGTTTCATGGTGCCCATGAGCAGGAGGCTGAATGCCGCATTCGCCAACATCGCAACCGCTGCAACCTTGACCGGCGTTTTCGTGTCCTGGAATGCGTAGAAGGCCGAGACCATTACCCGGTTAGCACTGAACGCCCACAGTCCCAGGGAATAGAAGAAGAGCGCCAGCGCTGTCATGTCCGTTGAGAGGGCGTCGAAGGCTCCTCGCTGGAAAAAGACCCGGACTATGGGCTCGCGCAAAACGATCATCCCTGCCATGGACGGGATGGTGACGAAGAAGACAAGCCTGAGGGCATGGGTGAGGGTGTCTCTCAACTCTCCGAGATCCCGGGAAGCCGCCTGCCTGGCAAGAGACGGCAGGGCCGCGGTGCTGATGGCTATGGCGAACACTCCGAGAGGGAACTCCACGATGCGGTCTGCGTAGTACAGCCAGGAGACGCTCCCTTCGGGAAGAAAGGTTGCCAGAAGGGTTCCCACAAACTGATTGATCTGATAAATGGCCGACCCGAAAATGGCAGGCACCATGAGAAGCCCGATTCTGCGTACAGCCGGATGTTCCGGCATCCAGAGGGGAACCAGGGGAAACCCCTTCTTCACGAGCCAAGGTATTTGCAGCGCCACCTGAAGCAGACCTCCGATAAGCACACCGAAGGCCACTCCGACAATAGGCTGATCCAGGCGGGGAGAAATCCACAGGGTGGCCCCGATGATTCCCACATTTAGAAAAACGGGCGCCGCCGCAGGAGCGGCGAAGTGCCTGAGCGAGTTCAGTATCCCCATAAAAAAAGCGACCAGACTTACGAGAAGGATGTAAGGGAAGGTGATCCGTGTGAGCAGAACGGTCAGCTCGTATTTCAACCCTTCGCCGCCCCATCCGAAAGCCTGAACCCTCACGATCCAGGGGGAGAAAACTACCCCCAGGAGCGTGACCGCCACGAGAACCATGGAGAGAAGACCGAGAACGGCCCTGGCCATCTCAAAAGCGTCTTCCTTTGTCTTCCGGCCCAGATACTCTGTAAAAACAGGAATGAAGGCGATTGTCAGAGAGCCCTCTGCGAAGAGGCGTCTTAGAAGGTTAGGAATCCGAAAGGCGACAAAAAAAGCGTCGGCAGCCATCCCGGAGCCGAAAAACCCGGCTACCACAACGTCTCGAACCAGCCCCAAAATGCGGCTCAGGAAGGTGTAGAATCCCACCGTTCCCGCGGCCTGACTTATGCTTTGCTTTTCCGACATCTCGGCTTCCGGGTGGTTCAAAGAGCTATTTCCCTTGACAAGAACGAATTCGCCTATTAATAATTTTCAGTTCGGTGCAACAAACATCTATTCACAGGAGAAAGAATATTGGCAAATCATAAATCTGCTCTCAAGAAAGCACGGCAAAGCGAAGCAGCCAGGCTGAGAAACATGTTTCACAAGTCAAGGGCCAAATCCGCGGTCAAGGAGGTACGAACGCACTTGAGCGAAAACGATCCGGAAAAGGCCAAAGAAACACTCAAGCACACCGTCTCGATCCTTCAGAAAACCGCGTCAAAAGGGGTAATCCACAAGAAAAAGGCGGCTCGAAAGATCTCCCGCCTGGCCCGCGCGGTGAATCAGGCCGCGGCCCGGGCTTCTTCCTGAAAGAGTAAGCAGTTTGGAGTAGGGAGTATGCAGCGAGGATTGCTGTCTGCTCCCTGCTGCCTACCTCCTGCTGTCTTCTACCCGCAAAGGGACAGAACCAGATTTTCCAGGATCGGCTTCGGCCTGGCTCCGGACTTGATCCGCCCGTCAGCCTGATAAAGAAGACCGAACGCATGCTCCAGTTCCCTGTTTTTCCATAGTTTTATCTGTTTCAACAGTTGGCCGGCGACATTGTAGGTGATCCCCAGCTTCTGCATCACCTCCCTCATATCACTTCCCTTTTCTGCCAGCAGTTTAGCGTGCCACAAAAGCCTTATCTGCCTGTTCAGCATCCCGATCACTCTCAGAGGGGCATCCCTCTTGTCCTCCTCCTCCAGAAAACGGTTCAGTACCAGGATGGAGGCCGACCTGTTCCTGGAAGAGATCCGGTTCGTCAATTCAAAGATCGTATAGATTCTGCTGTTTCTTACCGACTCTTTGACCTCCTCTATCCCCACCTTGCCCCCGAACCTCAGGGAAAGCTTTTCCAGTTCCCCATGAAGCTCCCTTGTGTTGGTGCCCACCACGTCGTGCAGATAGGCCGCCGCCTGATGGCTGATCTTGAGCCCCATCTCCGACGCGGTTTGGAGGATCCAGGGCACAACATTCCCACCGCCGGGTTCCTCGAACTTGACGGCCCATCCCTGGGACCGCAGAGTCTTGAAAAAAGACTTGGCGAAGTCTGTTCTTGAGGCAACAAAAATCAGGCACGTGGAGAGGGAAGGGCTTTGAAAATAAGGCAGGAATCTGGCCAGGCCTTCGGCGGAAAAGGTCTCCGTGCGCCGGACGATGATCAGGCGGCGCTCCGCCAGAAAGGGGAGGGTCCGGGCGTGCTCAAGTATCTTGTCGGGCCCTGTCTCTCCCCCATACACGATCTCCAGATTCAGCTCCCTGGTCCCTTCGGGGACGAGAGCCTTGATCCTGTCCAGGATCCTTTCCATCAGGAATTCGCCGGGACCGTAGAACAGGTAAACGGGATCAAGGCGGCCCTTTTGGAGGGTCCTGAGCAGGTCTTCTGGCGAGCGATCGTCGGGCATCAGAATCTCTCCATGGTCCTCTGGTAGATCTTCTTGGCCATGCGCCTGGCAATGCTCTCAAGCGCCGTTTTCTGGTTGTGCCGCGTGACCAGAGGATCGGGGTCCACCGTGAAACTGACCGACTCGGTCATATTCGGATCATGCCAGATCACTACACCCTGACGCTTGTCGACCAGACGGACGTCGAGAATGACTCTCAGGTTCCGGCTTCTCGTCACATCGAAGATCGCGGGCTGCCCGCTCACCGTAAAATTCGTCGAACCATAAGTCAGGGGATCCGTTCTCACATCATGGATCCGTCCGACGATGACCTTCTCGGCCTTCCCCTCCGGCACCAGAGGAACCCCGGCATGACTGATGAACTCATCACGGATTACGCCGGTGAAATCCGCCTCGAAACCGACTTCGGAGGAAGTGCTGGTGAACAGCGGAATCGAGAGGCTTTCGATGCGGATTCCCGAGGGTTCCCCTTGGGCGCGGAACTGATACCCGCATCCCGCGCCGATGAAGCACGCAACCCAAACCGCCCAACCGATAAAAAATATAGGTCTTATATGGCCGATAGGACTTATTTTTTTCAGTCCCATGGGACCTATCCCCCTGCGACCACCACGTTGACGAGCTTTTGTCCCACAACAATCACCCGGCTGACCGTCCTCCCTGCGATGAACCCCTGCACCTTCTCGCTCTTGAGCGCCTCTGCCTCGATCTCCTTTTCACCGTAGAATGAGGGGATCTCGATTCTGTCCCTCACCTTCCCGTTCACCTGCACGACGACAAGCCGCTTCTTCACCACCAAGGCCTCTTCCCGAAAAGCGGGCCAGGGCATAAGGAGAAGGCTTTCCTTGTGACCGAGCATTTGCCAGAGTTCTTCCGTAATGTGGGGGACCACGGGGGAGAGGAGCACGATGGTCGTTTCCACGGCTTCCCTGACAACCGGCCAGAAACGCTCATCCCTTTCCCCCCCGGACCCCAGAATCCTGTTCAAGTCGTTCACCAACTCCATGATTGCGCTGATCGCCGTGTTGAAGTGGAAACGATCCTCGATGTCGCCGCTCACCTTCTTGATGGTTTGATGGGTCTTGCGATGGAGGTCCCTGAGATTTTCCCGGATATCCTCTTGCCCCCCATAAACGCCCGACATCCTGATTTCTTCCACGTTCTCCACAACAAGCCGCCAGACTCTGCCCAGAAACCGGCTGGAGCCTTCCACCCCCTGATCGCTCCACTCCAGGTCTTTCTCCGGAGGAGATGCGAAGAGGCAGAACATCCGTACAGTATCTGCACCGTAGCGGTTGATCAAATCTTCAGGGTCCACCACGTTCCGTTTGGATTTGGACATCTTGAGGGTCGGGCCGACCGTGGTGGGAGAACCGCACAGGGCGCACAATCCCTCGACCGAGTCTTTCGGAAAAAGGTAGCCGTGCTTCGGGCACTCCAGGGTCTCCTTGCATACCATGCCCTGGGTCAGGAGATTGGTGAAGGGTTCGCTGTAGGTAACCTCACCGAAGTCGCGAAGCACACGGGTGAAGAATCTGGAATAGAGGAGGTGGAGGATCGCATGCTCGATGCCTCCGATGTACTGATCAACGGGCATCCAGTAATCGACCCTGGCGCGGTCGATGGGGCCCTTGTCGTAGTCCGGGCACGCGTATCGTTCGAAATACCAGGAAGACTCCACAAAGGTGTCCATGGTATCCGTCTCTCTCCTCGCCCTTCCCCCGCATTCAGGGCAATCGGCCTCATAAAAAGAGGGTTCGAAGGGAAGAGGAGAGGCACCGTTGGGCCGCATCTCCAGGTCAAGAGGGAGTATCACGGGCAGATCTTTTTCAGGAACAGGAACGATTCCGCAACGGTCGCAGTAAATGATGGGTATGGGGGCGCCCCAGTACCTCTGTCTCGATATGTTCCAGTCCCTGAGCCTGTAGTTGACGGTCCTTTGTCCCAGTCCCTCGGATTCCAGGTACGCCGCGATGTTGTCCATGGCTTCCAGGTTCTTCTGGCCTTCGAAAGGACCGGAGTTGACCAGAATTCCCTCCCCCTCGTAGGCTTCCTCCATGGCCTCTTCGCGAAGCTCCGTGCCCGGCGGCCGGATCACCACCCTGAGACGAAGGCCGTACTTCCTCGCGAACTCGAAATCCCGCTGGTCATGGGCCGGCACCGCCATGACGGCCCCGGTGCCGTAATCAAAAAGCACGAAGTTGGCGACGAAAATGGGAATCCTTTCCTTGGTTACCGGATTGAGGCAATACCTGCCCGTGAAAACCCCTTCCTTCACCGTGAAATCGGCGGCCCGGATGTAGCTGTCCACTTTCAGGGTTCTATCGATGAAGGCGAGAACCTCCTGTTCCTGGGGTCGGTCTTTGATCAGATTCTTGAGCATGGGGTGTTCGGGGGCGAAACAGAGGAATGTGGCGCCGAAAACCGTGTCCTGCCTCGTTGTGTAAACCTCGATGGCATCATCGCCGTCGACAACCGGAAAACGGATGATGGCCCCGTGGCTTTTCCCTATCCAGTTCTTCTGCATGGTCAATACCCGCTCCGGCCACCCGGGCAGCGTTTCGCAACCTTCCAGAATCTCCTCCGCGTAATCGGTGATCTTGAAAAACCAACTGTCCATTTCCTTGAGAGTGACTTCCTGATCCGTGTGCCTCCAGCAGCAACCGTTTTCAACCTGCTCCTTTGCGAGAACTGTCTGGCAGCTCTCGCACCAGTTAACGAACGTCCTCTTCTTGTAGGCGAGACCCCTCTCATACATCCTGGTGAACAGAAGCTGCTCCCACCTGTAGTAGTCCGGATCGCATGTTGCCACCTCGCGGTCCCAGTCATAGCTGAAACCCATCCGCTTGAGCTGGGCTTTCATGTTCGCGATGTTGGCGTAGGTCCATGCCGCGGGATGGGTCTTGTTTTCCAGCGCAGCGTTCTCCGCGGGAAGACCGAATGCGTCCCAGCCCATGGGGTGGAGCACGTTTTTTCCCTTCATCCTCTTGTATCTTGCCACCACATCGCCGATCGTGTAATTCCTGACGTGACCCATGTGGATCTTGCCGGAAGGATAAGGAAACATCTCAAGGAGATAGTACTTCTCCTTTGACTGATCTTCGGTCACCTTGAAGATCGCTTCCCTATCCCAGTATGCCTGCCATTTTCTTTCCACTTCTTCCGGATTGTACTTCATGGTTCAAATCGCTTTCCCTTTGCTTATGGCTCTTTTCTCAGTTACCGTCGCAGCGTTCACAGGAATCTCTTTGAGATCCGTCCCCTTCCCGTTCAAGGGTGCTGTAGACGCAATCCAGCACTCCGTTGACAAAGGCACCTGACTCCTCGGTGCCGTACTTCTTGCCCAGTTCGACGGCTTCATCGATGGAAACCTTGGGAGGGATATCCTCCATATACCGGACTTCGAACACGGCAAGCCTGAGAATGTTCCGATCCACCCGCGACATCCTTTCAATCCGCCAGTTTCTGGATGCGCGGCTGATCAGCTTGTCCAGTGCCTCCTTGTTTGTCCACACCCCCTTGACCAACTCTTTCGCAAAAGGGCGGATTTCCTTGGGCGGGTGGAAACTCTTGCAGACCCTGTCGAAGCTCTCCTCGGGATTTCCCGGGTTGTACTCCAAATGATAGAGCACTTGAATGGCAAGTTCTCTTGCTCGACGTCTCTTTCCCATAAATTAACTGGAGAACCGTGTTGTCAACCAAGGCGGGGGAGGATGTTGATCATCCCATGTCCTTGAAGAGATTGGCCATCTCCATGGCTGCCATCGCCGCATCCCAACCCTTGTTTCCGGCCTTGGATCCTGCCCGTTCAATGGCCTGCTCCATATTGTCGGTGGTCAAGACTCCGAAGGTGACGGGGATCTTGCTCTCGAGGGCTACCATTGCGATCCCTTTCGAAACCTCAGCGGCCACATAGTCGAAATGGGGGGTCGCCCCCCTGATCACGGCGCCAAGACAAATGACGGCGTCGTACTTGCCGCTTATGGCAAGTCTCCTTGCCGTGAGAGGAATCTCAAAGGCTCCTGGCACCTTGACAAGAGTAAGCTTCTCCTCTTCGGCGCCGTGGCGCTTCAGAGCATCCATGGCGCCTTCCACCAGTTTGGAGCTTATGAAATCGTTGAACCTGCTCACGATGAGGGCAAACCGAAAACCCTCCGCCGATATCCTGCCTTCTATTGTTCTGGGCATGTTCCGTCCTCTCCTTCCATGCCTTATGGTTCGTCCCTTGTCCGCTTTCACCGGTACACCTTGCCTGCGCCGGGAGCGAAAGGGAAATCCCCCTTTTTTCCGGACCGCAGGTTGACTCGTCACTTTATATTCAGAAGATGGCCCAGTTTCTGGCACTTGGTGACCAGGTACCTCATGTTCTCGGGCCTCGGCTCTGTTTCAAGTGGAACCCGACCCACCACCTCCAAACCGTAGCCTTCGAGGCCGACCATTTTCTTCGGGTTATTAGTCATCAACCTCATCTTCCTCACACCCAAGGATACGAGGATCTGCGCGCCCACGCCGTAGTCCCTCAGATCGGCTTCGAATCCCAGTTCCTGGTTCGCCTCCACCGTGTCCATGCCTTTGTCCTGAAGCGCATAAGCCCGTATTTTGTTAGCAAGGCCGATGCCCCTTCCCTCCTGCTGGAGATAAAGGATTACCCCTCGACCCTCCTGCTGCACCATCTCCAGCGCTTTGTCGAGTTGCGCGCCGCAGTCGCATCGGTGGGAACCGAAAACATCTCCGGTCAGGCATTGGGAGTGAACCCTCACGAGGATAGGCTTTTCGGGGTCGATTTCGCCTTTCACTATGGCAAGATGCTCGTAGGAGTCGATATCGTTCACGAAAGCTACGGCCCGGAATTCTCCGTAAGGGGTGGGTAAAATCGTTTCAGCGACATTGTGCACGAAGGATTCGGTTCTCATCCTGTGGGCGATGAGGTCTGCCACCGTGCAGATATTGAGACCGTGCTGTTCGGCAAACACCTCGAGGTCGGGCATTCTGGCCATTGTGCCGTCGTCGTTCATGATCTCGCAGATGACCGCTGCCGGTTTAAGGCCGGCAAGTTTGGCAAGGTCCACGGATCCTTCGGTCTGGCCTGTCCTGAAGAGAACCCCGCCCCGCCTTGCCCTGAGGGGGAAAACGTGACCCGGCTGGATCAGGTCCTCAGGCTTGGCGTCGTCCTTCACTGCGGTAAGAATGGTGTGGGCACGGTCCGCGGCGGAAATTCCGGTGGTCACGCCTTCCCTTGCCTCAATGGACACGGTAAAGGCGGTTTTGAAAGGTGAGCGGTTATCGGAAACCATCAGGGGGAGTTTCAACCGGTCCACGATGCTTGGGGCCAGGGCCAGGCAGATCAACCCCCGGCCGAACTTTGCCATGAAATTTATGGCCTGAGGCGTTACCTTCTCCGCCGCCATGGTGAGGTCACCCTCGTTTTCCCTGCTCTCGTCGTCCACGAGGATGATCATCTTGCCCTGTCTCAGGTCTTCTATGACCTGTTCGATTCTTGCAACAGCCATTTTCTAATCACCGAACCCGAATCTTTTCAGCATCTCCTCGTCAATGGAAGCCTTCTCTTTCAAGCCTCCGAGGGATTTCCGCGTCTTGAAAAACTTCTCCACGTATTTTCCGATAAGGTCGGTTTCCACGTTGACGAGGTCCCCCACCCGCTTGCGAAGGATCGTGGTCTGCCTCCCGGTTTGGGGAATGATGTTCACCTGGAATCCCTTTTCATCGCAGTCGTTCACGGTCAGGCTCACGCCGTCCACCGCGATTGACCCTTTTTCAACCACATAATCTGTGAGTCCCGGATCCAAACCTATTCCTAACACCCAGGATCTCTGTTTCTGCTCTCTCTTCAGGATGCGCCCGATTCCGTCGACGTGGCCAAGAACCAGATGACCGCCCAGTCGATCAACGGCACGGAGCGCCCTCTCCAGATTCACTTCATCACCCTGCCTGAAGTAACTCAGCGTACTGCGGGAAAGAGTCTCCGTAGACACGTCGAAACTGAACCCCTGCCCGCCGACCCTGGTGACGGTGAGGCAAACCCCGCTCACGGAGACGCTGTCGCCTATTTTGGCATCCGACATGTCAAAGAGAGGTAAAAGGGTCAGGATCATGTCCTCTCCCGCACGGCTGATCGCCGTCACTCTGCCTATTCCTTCAACCAGTCCGGTAAACATATTCGTCCCTTATATAGGGTGTTCAGCGTCCCGAATATGGAGTATACTCGGGGTACCCCTCGAAAAGGACATCGTTTCCGAATCGTCGGATTTTGAGACGCCTCATCAGGACAGACTCGTTCATTCTCCTGGCGCCGGGGCCGGCGGCCATGGGTATGCCGTCTCCTCCCCCCAGCAGCTTGGGAGCCTTGAAGATGAAAAACTTGTCAATCAGTCGCTCCCGCAGCATTGCCCCCATAGCCGTTGCCCCCCCCTCGAACAGGATGGAGGTAACCGATTTCTCTCCTAACCTATTCATCAAAGCCGGGAGGTCAATCCGGCCATTTTTTTTTGGACAACTGAGAAAAGAGACCCCCTCCTCCTTACGGCTTTCCACTCTCTCCTGGGGGACATCGTCTCCGATCACGATCCAGGTCATGGAAGCATCGGCGTGAGCCAGCACCCTGGCGTTAGGAGGAGTTCGAAGGTTCGTGTCCAGAATGATCCGGACCGGATTCTTTCCCCTTCCTCGCCTCAACCTTGTGTTTAGCGCCGGATCATCGGCCAGCACTGTTTCGACGCCCACCATGACGGCGTCCACCCTGTCCCTCAGCCTGTGTACGAACTGCCTGGAAGCCTCGTTGGTGACCCACATGGAATGTCCGGTCGAGGTCGCTGTCCAGCCGTCGAGGGTGAGGGCCGCCTTGGCGATCACAAACGGCGTTCCCCGGGTCACGAATTTGATATAAGCTTCGTTGAGAAGGCGGCAAGCTTCCTCAAGTATCCCCGTCTTCACCTCCACGCCGTTGGCGGCCAGGTGCCGGCAACCGCCCCCGGTGACATTGGGGTTCGGATCCCCCATGCCCACAACTACCGCCTTAATGCCGCTGTCGAGAATCGCCGCAGTGCAAGGGGGCGTCCTCCCATGGTGGTTACACGGCTCCAATGTTACATACAGGATGTCCCGGGGTTGCGCCTTTCCTTTCAAGCCGGCCAGCGCATTTATCTCGGCATGGGCATCACCCGCCCTCTTGTGATACCCGCCGGCGATCACCTTGCCTTCCCTCACGATCACCGCGCCGACGGCGGGGTTGGGGGAAGTTCTTCCGAGACCTCGTCTCGCAAGACGAAGGGCCTCCTTCATGTATTTTTCATCCGCATCAATGAAATCTGCTTTCACAGATTTCATGCTATCCTTTCCTCGCCTTGAGCATGTCCTCAAGCTCCGCCATGAATTCGTTGATGTCCTTGAATTGGCGGTAGACCGAAGCAAACCTCACATAGGCTACCCCATCCCATTCCTTCAGCCGGTTCATGACCCGCTCGCCGATTTCTTTGCTGTCGATTTCCTTTTTGCCCAGTTCCTGGAAATAACTCTCCAGGGTGTCGACAAACTCTTCGATCTGTGTGACGCTCACAGGCCTTTTCTGACAGGCCTTCTTGATCCCCTCGGTTATTTTTTCCCTGTTGAAAGCCTCCCGGCGGCCGTCCTTTTTAACCACCATGGGAAGTATCTCCTCCAGCTTTTCATAGGTGGTAAACCGCCGGGAACACTCAATGCACTCCCGGCGCCGGCGAATGGTCCTGCCGTCCTTGCTCAGGCGCGAGTCGATGACCTTGTTATCCATCTTGGAACAGTAAGGGCATTTCATGGGTTCAACCTCTCCACTCTGAGTCCAGCTTCCAGGAACATCTGGTCGGAAAGAGAATCGTCGTATCCCTCTTCATAGTATATCGTCTCAATCCCCGCATTGATGAGCATCTTGGAGCAGATCACGCAGGGTTTGTTGGTGCAGTACAGGGTCGCGCCGTGAATAGGAATGCCGTGGTAGGCGGCTTGAATGATAACGTTCTGTTCCGCATGGAGGCCTCTGCACAACTCATGCCTCACCCCCGAGGGAACAGCGGAGTTCTCTCTGAGGCACCCCACCTCTTCGCAGTGTTTGAGCCCGGCCGGGGCACCGTTGTATCCCGTAGCCAAGATTCTTTTGTTTTTCACCAGGATAGCACCGACGCTCCTTCTCAGGCAAGTGGATCTCTTGGCCACAAGCTTGGTGATCGCCATGAAATACTCAGGCCATGATGGTCTTGTCAATTGGCTACCCCCCTTCAAACCCAGCGTCGCCCGCCGGCAGGGTTCCATGCTGCAGACGGCGAGTCTTCATTCGACGGCATCGATTTGGTCGACCCTCGCCTTGTGCCTTCCCTCTTCGAATTCGGTGTTCAGAAAAACATCGAGGATTTCGAGGGCAAGGCCCGCCCCGAGGACTCTTTCGCCCAGGGCGAGGATGTTAGCGTCATTGTGGAGTCTGCTCAGCCTGGCCGAGTAAATATTGTGGCAGAGAGCGGCGCGCACCCCCCTGTAACGGTTCGCGACCATGGACATCCCCAGTCCGGAACCGCAAACCAGGATGCCCCGCTCGGCCTCCCCTCGCGACACAGCTTTGGCCACCCTGTGGGCTATCTTGGGATAATCCGAGGACTCGCGGCTGAACACACCGATGTCTTGAACTTCGTGGGCTCCTGAGTTCTCGAGGAACTGCCTGCACGTTTCCTTGAGACCGAAACCTGCGTGATCTGATCCAATCATGATTTTCAAGGTTTTTCCGATGCGCCTCCCTTCGTCTCCTTGAAGTCCGATTATCCAGGCCCGGCCTTTCACCCCGGCCGGACAGGCAAATTGCCCGGGGCGCCCAAACAAAGAACGGGGATTGACTCCCCCGGCGGAGAACTCCTTGAGATTTGAAGGAAATATAGTGGAAAGGCGTTTCACCTGTCAATTCCTAATTCTGCGCCTTGCCTTCCGAATAACGAAATCCTTGACTTCTGCACGAGGTGGGTCTAATGGCATCACTTTTGGCATATGTCTGCAAAAGCAAACGCAAGAGTCATCTTTGCCTTATCCCTGGTGCACTTCACCGGGGACTTCTACGGAGCATTCCTGACCCCCCTGCTCCCTCTTTTCGTTGACAAGCTGGGCATCTCTCTTACGCAGGTGGGACTCATGGCCGGCATCAGTCGTTTCCTGGCATTCGTGGTTCAGCCTACCGCGGGATACCTTGCAGACCACTACAGGACGCGTTTTTTTGTTCTCGGTGGCCCGCTCCTGGCCGTTGTCTTCATGCCTCTCATCGGATTGGCTCCATCGTTTCTCTACTTGATTCTCTTCGTCTCCCTGGGCTCGATCGGGGTTTCTTTATTCCACCCCACTGCCGCCGGTATGGTATCACGGTATGCCGGGACACATTTCGGCCTCTGCATGTCCCTGTTCAATCTGGGTGGAACTCTCGCATTCGGCCTGGGACCTGTCTCTATCGCTCTTTTTGTCCATTCTTTCGGGTTGGAAGCCTCGCCTCTGACCATGGTGCCGGGACTTGTTCTGATCGCTTTTCTCTTCAAAATCGTTCCCCTCCCGGATACGGAAGGCCTCGGCAAACTCGGTTTCATGGGTTCGCTGAAGGAAGCCTTCGGAGGGGTCTGGAAACCGATCTTCATCATCTGGGCCATAATGGTGCTCCGCTCCTTCGTCGGACAGACGTTCATCACCTTCCTCCCGATCTATTACGCCGGAGAAGGCTTCTCGCTGCTCTCCATCGGAACCGTGGTGGCCCTTTTCAGCGTGGCCGGCGCGATAAGCGGCGTCCTGGCCGGGCACCTTTCGGACCGGGTCGGATTCAGGCTCCTTTTCCTCCTCAGCCACGGCCTGGCCACCCCAGGCTTGTATCTCTTGCTCCTCTTGCCCGGAAGGTGGGTTTACCTCAGCGCGTTTCTTGCCGGATTCTTCCTCATGGCCACCCTGCCTCTGGGCGTAACTATGGCTCAGGAAATCGCTCCCAAGGGCAAATCAATGGTCTCGAGCCTCATGATGGGACTGGCGTGGGGGACAGGCGGAATGATGGCTCCCCTGGCAGGTAAAATGTCCGACATCTTTTCCATCAGCCCGGTTCTCGCCGTTCTGGCAATGATCCCCCTGCTGACCATCGGGCTCATTGTCATGCTGCCGGAGAGGCGGGCATCCGCACCGGACGGAATTTAAAAGGTGTTCAGCGTTCAGGAAATCGCTGCGCCGCATAAGGGTCGCTACGCTTCAGGTTAAAGGAGCGCTCATCCCACCGCTTCCATAACTGAACTCTGAACACTGTTCTACCTCCTCTACTGGACTTCGAAGGAAACCCTGGGCTGTGAAGGCGACAGAAGGGCTACCGTGGTTTTGGCGCTGCAGTGTTCTTCCAGCAATCTCGCTACCCTGTTTCTCGTGACTATGGATGTCTTTTCGGCCTCCTCGCCCAAGCCGTCTATGTTCATCAAGATCGTCTCCGTCTCCTCTGTAATTCGAGTTCCGTGGCCGTTGCGCCAGTTCCACCGGCGGCACATGACTTCTCCGGAATCCTCGGCCACGTAGATCACCTCCCCCGGATCGGGATTCTCCTTCACCTCGGGAGAACCGAGAGGCACAAAAAACTCGCTCCCCCTTGCGCGCCGCAGGGAGAGCGTTTTTCCGGCCTTCGCCATATCGTCGCCTCCCACGGGGATCCTGCCGACGATGGAGTTGTAGTTCATGATGGCAACCACCTTGTTTATGAAAGGAAGCCGGACGCCTCCCTTCTGCACTCTCTTCAGAAGAGAGGCATGGGCCGGTGGGAACTTGTTCGGGTTTGATCCGAAGCGGCGGTGCGCATCGCTCCACACGGTGAAAAGGGGATGCGTTTTTAAATCAATGGGTTCCCGGGCCGCTCGAGCCAATGCCTCCTCCAGCATGGCCTCCAGTTCCTTTGAAGGGCCGCGGTTTTGGATTCCCACCGCCAGGACCAACCCTCGTCGGAAGCCGGGGTACTCATCGAAAATGTACGGTTCAATTTGCACTTCGAGCACCTGTTTTCTCTTCAGGTGCACCCCGGAAACGGCCTCGTCCCTCGTCCGCAGCTCGTTCTCAGGAGCGCGACCGACGTGGATCGAGTTCTTCCCGATCTCGTACTTCACGCTCTTGTCCAAACCGTTCATGCAAAATACCTTCACCATGGGCGCTGCACCTTACTAAAGAGAAAACAAACAAATACTGAATCAGTATATCTGGGTTTATCAATTTTATGTTGAAAAAAGCAAAGTCGTCAATTAGATTCTTCATCAAAGGAGCAGCCGCAGACATGGAGAGTGTCAAGAGCAAGAGAGAAAGAGCCAATCTCATCTTCGAGATCCTGGACCCGCTCTACACCCGGGAAAAGACCGCCCTCGAATTTCGCACTCCTCTCGATCTCCTGATCGCCACCATCCTTTCAGCACAGTGCACAGACCGCCAGGTAAACAAGGTGACCGATACCTTGTTCAAGAAGTACAGGAAACCCGAAGACTACGCGAGCGTTCCCATATCGGAACTCGAAAACGACATCCGGTCCACCGGCTTTTACAGAAACAAGGCGAAATCCATAAAAGGATGCTGCCGGACCCTCCTGGATCGCTACGGCGGAGAAGTCCCTTCAACCATGGAAGAGCTCCTCGAACTTCCGGGCGTGGGAAGAAAGACGGCCAACTGCGTATTGGGGGCCGTTTTCGGCGCTCCGGGAGTAGTGGTCGACACTCATGTGAAGCGGCTTTGCATCAGGCTGGGCCTCACAGAGAATGAAAGCCCGGACAAGATCGAAAGGGATGTGGAGAGACTTCTGGCCAAGGAAAGATGGCGAAGATTTTCCGACATTCTCATCTATCACGGCAGGGCTGTCTGCACGGCGAGAAAACCGGACCACAGCCGATGCCCGGTTTTCAATCTGTGTCCGTCGAGAAGCCTGTAGCGCGCTGCATGTTGCCGTTTGCCCTTTGTGCCTGCCGAGGTTGCGAGGCCTGAAACTTCCCCCCCCTCTAAACCCATACCCCGGAGCCCGCCGGGACCGCAGAGAAATGCGATCCCTTGAGGGTCCGATATGAGTATATCCATATTATCAGCAATCGCTTCTCTGCGTGCTTTGCGGTCTCTGCGTAGAATCACGCTTCAAATTCCGCGGCAAGGAAGGTGTGATCCGAGGCTTTCTCGGCCGTTCTGGGATTCGTGTCGATCCATGCCCTTCTCGATCTCGCTGCAAGCACCGGAGTGGCCAGGATGTAGTCTATACGCCAACCCATTTTCCTCTTGAAGGCATTGGGAATGCGGTAATCCCAGAACGTGTAGTGACCCGCGCCGGGTTCGTGTTTGCGGAACACATCGATCAGGCCCCATTCGAAATACTGCCTCATCACGCTCTGCTCGTGGGGATGAAAACCGACGTGGCCTCGAAGACCCTCGGGATCGTACACATCGATGGGCTCCATAGCCACGTTGAAATCCCCAGTCATCAGCAGAGGAGCGTCCGTCGAATGCACCTGTCTAAGGTAGGAAATGAGATCGGTCAGCCACTTTAGCTTGTAAGCGAATTTCTCGGTCCCTGGAGCGAAACCCTGGGGTACATAGACGTTGATCAAAGGGATGTCGCCGAGCCTCGCGCTGATGAACCTGGATTCCTCATTCTCCCCGCCATACAGAGCCGACTGGACGGATTTGAGGGGAAGTCGGGCTATAACGGCCACGCCGTTGTAAGACTTTTGTCCCTTGAAATAGGCATGATAGCCCAGCTTTTCGAATTCCTCCGTGGGGAAATCCTTGTCCTGGACCTTGGTCTCCTGAAGGCAGAGCAGGTCCGGTTCTTCTTTGGCAAGCCATGCCTTGACGACGGGCAATCTGGCGCGCAAGGAGTTGGCGTTGAAAGTGGCGACCTTGAGTTTGGCCATCGGGTTCTCCCTATTTCGAATCGCTCCACAGTAAAGCACAATCCTCATGATCTTTCAATCCCGGGGCATGTATTATCCCTTGACAAAATAGGCCCGAGATTTTAGCTATTGCCGGGGGATATGCGGAAAAAGCCCTGATGAACGAGCTCCGGGTTTCCCGGCATGACCTTTATCAGGGCTTTGGTTATTGGAGCTGCTCAGATTGGACTCGGACATTGTTATCATCGGAGGCGGTATAGTAGGTTCCTGCCTTGCCCGCCAACTGGCCAGGTACAAACTGGCTGTGATGCTTCTCGAAAAGGAAGCGGAACTGTGCTTCGGGGTGTCGAAAGCCAACAGCGGCATTGTGCACACCGGCTTCCAGAGCGATCCCGAGGCCTTCAAGACTCGCCTGGCCGTCAGAGGAAATACGCTTTATCGGGAATTGGCCTCGGAGTTGGAGTTTCCCTTGCATTCCGTCGGCGAGCTGGTGGTTGCCTTTCCCGGCGAAGAGAAGGGACTCGATCTGATCAGGCAGAACGGCGAGAAACTGGGGATTCCGGGTCTTGAGGTTGTCGACAGGCAGTGGCTCGATGAAAACGAGCCGAACCTGTCCAAAGAGATCCGGTGCGCTCTTCTCGGCCCGACCGCGGCGGTGATCAATCCTTACGAAACCGTTTACGCCCTTGCGGAAAACGCGGTGGCCAACGGCGTGAAAATCGAGTGTGAAGCCGATGTCAGCGCGATCCGAAGACGTGGTGGCTCTTGGGAAGTTACGGCATCAGGCGGCGTTCATCGAGCCCGGTACATCGTCAATGCTGCGGGATTGAGTTCAGACCGAATCGCCGAAATGGCGGGCATGAAAGTGCCTCGGATTCACCCATGGAAAGGGGAGGAGTATCTTCTCGACAAACACGCGGGAAGACTCACCAATCGGGTTATCTTCCCTCTGCCCCGCAAAGAAACCAAGGGCGTGCTGGTCATTCCTACCGTGGACGGCAACACGATGATCGGGCCGACGGCCGAAGACGTATCCGACCCGGGGGACTTGTCGACGACTGCTGCCGGCAAGCACTTGGTGGTCGAAAGCGTGCGCAGGCTCGTCCCCTCCCTGCGGGAAGACATGGTGATCGCCTCCTTTGCCGGATTGAGGCCGACTACCAAAGAAGGGGACTTTTACATCAGCGAGGACAGGGAGGGTTTCATCAACCTCGTCGGAATTCAGTCGCCGGGTCTTACGGCCGCGCCGGCAATAGCCGAATACGTGGTGAAAATGATCGGAAACAGCCTGGACCTGACAGTCAATAAGAGCCATATTGCTTCGAGAAAAGCCATCCCCCGCTTTCGCCTCTCGGGCATGGAGGAAAGAAACAGGCTCATTTGTTCTAACCGTGAGTATGGTGAGATCGTGTGCCGATGCGAGCTGGTCACCAAGGCGGAAATAAGAGAAGCGATCCGCAGAGGGGCGCATACCCTGGACGGCGTCAAGTTTCGGACCCGAAGCCAGATGGGCCGATGCCATGGGGCTTTCTGCACCATGAAGATCATGACAGCCATGGTCGAGGAACTCGGTATCCCCTACGACAAGATCACCAAGAGGGGGAAGGGCTCCGAGTTGATAAAGGGCTAGAAGACTGGAGTGGTGGAGTTATGGAGTAATGAAACAGGGGAATGATGGAACCGTGGAATGGTGGAATAACGCAAGAGCGCAAGACCGGCAGGCGCAGATGTTTGCACCAGGCTTTACCAATACTCCGGTGCCCCGGCACTGCATGGCATCTGTACTCCAAGACTCCATCACCCCGATGCTCCGATTGTTTGTGCTCCATCATTCGGATGTGCTAGGAATCGTCAATGATACGCCATTCTCACTATGATCTCGTCATCATCGGAGGAGGGCCTGCGGGAATGGCTGTCGCCGTCGGCGCAGCCGAAGCGGGTTTGAAGAGGGTTCTCCTTCTCGAACGTCACCCGAGGCTGGGAGGTATTCTCAACCAGTGCATCCACGTGGGATTCGGTCTCAGCTACTTCAAGGAGGAGCTGACAGGGACCGAATACGCTTTTCGCTACAAGAAAATATTCGAACAAACAGCCACGGAAGTCAGCGGAAGGAGCTTCGTCTGCAATCTGACTCCCCAAAAAGAGGTGAGCTTTGTCTGTCCGGAGGGAGAGTTCCGGATTATGGGGGATAACGTGGTCCTGGCCACGGGGTGCCGTGAAAGAACGCGGGAGATGCTCACGACCCCCGGGACGAGACCGGCCGGCATTTTCACCGCGGGGCTCGCCCAGGAGATGGTGAACATTCACGGCCTCCTTCCCGGGAAGAACGTGGTCATAATCGGTTCCGGGGACGTCGGCCTTATCATGGCACGACGCATGATGCTGGAGGGCGCGAGGGTCCATGCGGTGCTGGAGATTCTGGATCACCTCTCCGGCCTCGTGAGAAACAAAATCCAGTGTCTGGACGACTTCGGCATTCCCCTTCACCTTCGCCACGAAATCCTGGAAGTCATGGGAAAAGACCGGGTAGAGGGCATTCGGTTCAGGAACAACGCCACGGGAGAGGTGAACGAGATGGCTTGCGACACCCTGCTGTATTCCGTAGGCCTCATTCCTGAAAGGGATCTGCTAATCGGTGCGGCGATCGAGCCGGGCAACGGGTTTTACGTGACCGGCAACGCGGATTATGTTCACGACCTGGTGGACAGGGTGACCAGGGATGGGGAGAAACTCGGGCGGTCTCTGGGAAAGAGATGAAGGAAGACAAGAAATCCCGAAAAAAGGCGGACAAACAGATCGACCGAACCAGGGCAAGGCGGTTCACCTGCATCGTCTGCCCTGCGTGCTGCGAACTGGAAACCGACGGTTGCGAAGTCGATGGTGCCCGATGCCCCAAGGGCGAGGCTTTCGCCCGTCAGGAGATGGTGATGCCCCTGCGGGTTATCACCACCACCCTGCGCTGCGAAACTGCCGAAGGAGTCAAGATGGTCCCGGTCAAAACCGCGTCTCCCGTTCCCATTGCGAGAGTCTTCGAAATCATGAAAGGGATCAGGGCACTTAACCTTCCTGAAGTGCCCTCCATCGGTACCAGGATCACTGTAGGAACCGCCGAGGGACCGATTGAAGTGGTCGTAACAGGGGAAGTAGATTAAGGTCGGACCATAAGGTGAGGCGGATGCCCTTAATGATGAAACCGATCAGGGAATTCCCTTCCCGTGCAGCCGGAAATCTCCTCGGTATCTTCTTCGACATTGACGACACCTTCACGTCCCACGGGAAAATAGAGGCAAGGGCTTTTCAGTCTCTCTGGCAAGCGAAGGAATCGGGGCTGAAATTGGTTCCCGTGACCGGACGGCCTGCGGGGTGGTGCGATCACATCGCAAGGATGTGGCCGGTGGACGGCGTGGTGGGGGAAAACGGCGCTTTCTATTTCTGGCATGACGAGACGGCCCGGAAGCTCAAGAAACGTTTCATGGACCCGCAGGAAGTGCGGGAAAAGAACAGGCGCCGCCTGGCTAGAATCAGCGAAGAGATACTGAAATCGGTTCCCGGAACCGCCCTTGCCAGCGACCAGCTTTACAGAGAGACTG